>Ga0209062_1000534_pt1 | contig 107950 bp, 101 predicted proteins | sample Coa_R2_2_FD_187158 | JGI IMG/M metagenome (GOLD analysis project Ga0209062, IMG submission 187158) | Surface soil microbial communities from Centralia Pennsylvania, which are recovering from an underground coalmine fire - Coalmine... | ecosystem: Environmental > Terrestrial > Soil >...
TGCGCTCAGTCAGCCTCGTCAGATTGTTCTCAATCGGTCAGCGCCCCTGGCATCGGCTGTAGTCCCCGTCTTAGCTGAACTGCTGGCACCAGCGCATGTCGCCATTAGTTTGGGCGAAACTTAGGTATTTAGGAACAGATCATTCGGAGGATGAGGCTCTAAGTTGGCCTGTTTCCCCTTAGTAGATCAGTGCCAGCCTCAGAGAGCTACTGGCTCTTCCGAGGGCAAAGAGAAGCTGACCAGTAGCTCTCTAGCGATCTAGCCAACCCTTACCAGCCGCTAGTAGCATTGAAACCAGACTTTGGCTGCCCCAGTTTTAGAACCAGATGCCGCCGTTAGGGTGATAGTGCTAATGGAACCCCCGTTGCTATAACCATCTATGATGGTATACCAGCTTGCGTTAGCGTTCTGGTTGACATATACAGTTGTCGAGGGGGTGCCATCGTTAAACTGAATCAGATATGGGGCACTGGTGTTGGTCGCATTGCCGGTTGGTATCCATACCTCAGCCCCATAGCACGACTTGCCAGATATGTTAGGGGCATTCCAGGTTGCTGTAGCTCCGCTGGTAGAGCTGTACCAGTAAGTTACCCCATAATTAGCCGCCGGTTCGGTCGCTGAGGCCCAACCACCACTGAGAACCGAAGGAGTGGTGACTGTATACAATGGGCCGCCAATGTAACTGGGTGAAGGGCTGCAAGAAGAACCAGTAGACCACATGTAACCGATGTCATAGGTATCAGGATCGCTTCCGCCGCCGCACCAGCCAAATGGGTCAGCACGATGACTGGGCGAGACATCTACTCGGTACACAGCGAAGTGCAAATGAGCGCCAGGCAACATACAGCCTTTTCCTGAGCAGCCCGATAGCGCAATCTCCTCCCCCTGATAGACTGACCCACTGCTCACTACTATACTGCTGAGGTGGCAGTGAAGGATCCAAACTGAATGACCGTTAGCTGTGGTCTTAAGGTAGAGTCCAGTGCCGCAATCTGGGTCAGTTAAAAAGGGGCTGACCGTCCCACCGTTTGCGGCATAGACCGGAATGTTGACTTGGTTGTTGGTACTAAAATCGAGGCCTGGATGCCCATCGTAGCAGCTCACACTTGTGCTACAGCTTCCACTGGCAGGGTTGCTACACCAGTTAGGGCTAAAGACCTGCCCATCGTACCGTGTCAGGGAGTTATTGCAGTGGTAATCTCCATAGCCAGAGCTATCATGATCGTACCAAGTATTAACGCCGCCTCCATTCATGCCAGCGGCTGACATCCAGCAGCACCAGGCGTAGTCAACTTTCATGGGAAGGATAAGCCCTGGCGAGGGGGTACCAATCAGGGGTTGGGCGGCTCGTTTTGTGGTATGAGGGATCGTTGCCCGGACAAGATCTGCTTTGCCGATCACCCTGAATGAAGTAAGCACTTGGCGGGCGAGTTGCGCATAAGCACCTTCAAGCCAGTTAGCCATGACTTTATACATTACCTGACCTGCATCAACATACACCGCATCGGCATCCTGCCAGTGGAGTGCTGTTGCAGGTAGCCCGCTCACTATGAGGCCGCTCTGGACTACTGGCGGTTGGTTGTTATCTGTATCCGGGGGGACTGGCTTGGAATTAGGCGAGAGACCGGCGCCGTTTGCCCGAAGCCAGTGATCTAGGGACTCGGCAGGGGATTTCTGGTATGGAGAAATCTCCACCTTTGCCGAAGTTGTTTCTGATGGAGAGGAGTCGCTGACGCCTTTCTCGACAGGGGAGATTAGATATTGACTGACCCGTGGATCATTACCCCACATGCGCCAACTGGGTGGGTAAGCGATCTGGTAAGCATAGATGGGGTTCGTGTAGGTTTGCCAGCCGGGAGGGATAGTCGCTTGGGGTGAAGTGGCCGCGTTGGCGGCCTGGGGTGAGGCGATCAACCAGACAAGCAAAAAAAACGATGATCTGGCTTGCCCGCAGAAACCAATGCTGCGCGTGGGGCTGCCTGTCCATGCTGGACTTCATGTCGATGCTCCTTTTGTGCTTTCCACCTACAATTTCCTGTGATTCCAGCCCCATGTCAGCACGCCGATGGTGGAGTCCGGCGGTCTGTCCGTAGCGCAGGTTCGTCCTCTTGCCTGGTCAAGTATACCTGAACCATTCGGGCATGTCAAGCGTAACATAATGCCAGTTTTGCCAAGCTGGTATTCTTTCTCTAAGTAGGCTGCCGATAGATTTTAGAACAGCATGTGCGATGTGCCTCCCTATCTGGTGCGAGATCGCAAGCCATTTCTAAATCCTTTTGTCCACTTACTTGGTCACCGATCAGGAGATCAAGGCTATGAGGACAGCGCAACAACTCATCAAGATATGGTAGTATCCAGTAATCCAACACCAGGAGAGAGGATGATGCCTGTACTGCTGCTTCCGCCGCGAGTGACGCCAGATTCCCAGGTTCTCCATCAGACGGCTCTGAAGCTGGATTGGCAGGTGGAGCGCCTGGAAAACTGGCGCCCTCCAGCGCGGTTACGTGATGAAGACATAGTGTTGTACGGCGAACCGCTGTTTGCTGATGTGGTTGCGGGGCCGCTCGGTCTGGCGCTGCTTGAAACACCTCCCGATTGGCTCACGCGAGTTCCCCGGCAGTATCTTCAACGAGATATTCACACTGCCACGCTGGCGGAAGCACGGCACTGTAGCAAACCAGCGTTTATCAAGCCAGCGCTTGACAAGTGCTTTCCGGCAGGGGTCTATGCGTCAGGAGCCTCGCTTCCACCAAATACGAGCCTGCTGCCAGAAGATACACCTGTCCTGCTGGCTGATCCGGTCCAATGGAGCATCGAGTTCCGCTGTTTTGTCCTGGAGCGGACTCCGATCACGCTTTCGCCCTATCTGCGAGATGGTGAACTGGCGCAAGCTGAGGATGGCAGGTGGCCTGCGTCATCTGAGGAATACGAGGACGCAAAACAGTTTTATGACCTGGTTCTCTCTGATCCCTCGATAGCGCTGCCCTCAGCGGTGGTGCTGGATGTGGGACAGATCGCGGGCACTGGCTGGGCAATCATAGAGGCGAACGGAGCCTGGGGTTCAGGCATCTACGGCTGTTCGCCAGAGGGCGTGCTGGCGGTTCTCCGGCGGGCGACGCTGAAAGAAGCATTGGTCACGCCGGATGATCGCGCCTGGGTGCGCCCTCTTCCTGAAGTATTTTAAGCCAGGGAATATCAATCAGCCTCCGCGCTTCCTGCCGCGCAGTTCGCGCCCCAGCGTTAGCGTCAGGCCGCCAACGATCAGCGCGATAAAGATGACGGCCACCAGCACGTTGGGGGCGCTGACATGCGCCAGCAAGGTGGCAAGCCCAAAAGCGAGCAGCACTGCAACAAGCAAAATGGCATCGCCCGCAAAGAAGTAATAGGTCGCTTTCAAGGCGTTCATGATTGGCTTCATCCGGCCACCTCCTCAGCAGGCTGACCCAGCGCCTTCTTGCGCGCTGCCGCTTTTGGCGGGGCGAAGGGACGCAGCCAGAGGATGAGCGCTCCCGTCACCGCGAGATAGAAAGCGACCAGCACCAGAAGAAACAGATCGCTTTGCCACCAGGTAATGCCAAGGCCCTCGCCACCCCAGAAGGTGCCAAAACTGGTGAGCATGATGCCAACCACGTACTTGAGGGTATTTTCCGGGACGCGCTGCAACGGCGCGCGTATGAGCGCGCCCGCCGCAACGACCAGCAGCAGCGCTGCCGCTGCACCCAGGGCAGCCAGCGCAATGCCATTGAATTGGGTTGAATGATTATCGGCGTTGGCCTGGATGCCAAAGGTGATGACGATAAACGCCACCTCCAGCCCTTCGAGCAAGACGCTCTTAAAGGAGGTCAGCACCCCAAACGGGTTCAGACGTGCGGGGGGGGCTTCGCCTCTGGCGCGCATCTCTGCCAGATGCTCTTCATAGATGGCTTCTTCATCATGCAGCGCCTTCAGGCCAGCGTAGCGCAAGATCGCTTTCTTCAGCCATTTCAAACCAAAGAGAACCAGCAGAAGGCCGATAACAAAACGGAGCGCTGCCAGCGGGACAAACACGACGAGCGCCGTCCCAAAGGTGGCAACGCAGATAGCCAGTGCCCCAACAGCAGCAAGCGTCCCGGCGAAGGCGCTTCGCCAGTTGATGGTAACGCCCACCACCAGCACAATCGTAAACGCCTCGACGAATTCAACGGTGGATGCCAGGAAAGCAGCAAGAATTACCGCCCAGACTTGTGCAGTCATAGCTCCCTCAATTTAGAGTACATCTCTAATAATCTCGCCCATCAGGCCGCGATGGTGGCGGCGGAATGGATTGCCAAACTCATCATACCCCATACCACCACCTTCAAGATCATGGATCAGCGCTTCTCCGATCACTGCCGCCGCGACACCACCGGCTACGCCCAGTCCAATCTTTCCGGCGTTGCTGCTCATCAGGTTCTGGAAGAAGCCTGGCTGGCCCTGAACACCCGCCGGGGCAGGAACTCCGGCCATACTGGTGCCGCATTGAGTGCAGAACGCAGTGCCAACGGGTACCGCACCCATGCAGGTGGGACAGCGCATCACTTGCTGCGGCATGCCCATCATGGGCTGCTGCATCCCTGGCTGCGTGCCCGGCTGCACCGGAGGACCAAAGTGCATACCGCAGTGCGAGCAGAACGCCGCGCCCGCCTGAAGCGGATAGCCGCATTGGGTGCAGGTCGTGGGGCGCTGCATGCCCGGCGCCGTTGCTGGAGCGCCTGTGCCCTGGAGGCGCGCGCCACAGTGCATACAGAAGGGCGTGTTGCCGTTGGTTGCCTGCCCACAGTTTGGACAAGCCATCACGGCAGGTGCAGCAGTGGCCTGGCCGGTCACATGCGCTCCGCACATCGAGCAAAAGGGCGCGTTAGGGTTGACCGCCGAGCCGCAGTTCGGGCAGTTTGCTGGCGCGCTGGTTGGGGCAGTTTGGGGTGTGGCTGCTGCCAGCGGCGTGCCGCAGTGCATACAAAACGGCGCGTTTGCATTCACGTCGCCGCCGCAATGGGGACAGCGCGAGGTTCCAGGGGGTGTTATGTTCCCTGACGCAGCGGATGGCGCATATTGCGTGTAGGTCGTTGGGTCGCTGGCCGCTGGTGGAGTTTGATACTGGGGATACAACGTAGGCGCCTCATCATGCGTGACCTTCGCGCCGCAGTTGGGACAAAACTTTTGATGAGGCTGCAAAGTAAAACCGCAGGGACAGGTAGTCATGCCTGTATCCTCCTTACTCTCGGCTTTCATGCGCTTTGGCACCATCAACGGCGGCATTTCATAGCAACCACCTCAACAACGATCCCTTGTCGGTACCGGAGAGCCGCCCTTTTGTATCTAGTGTAGCATACGCCGCCAAAAAGTGACAACCTCGCAGCAGGGCAGCAAAATGGCAAAATGAGAGCAATAGGGTGCGGCCAATATGACCACACCCCATTGCTCTGTCAAGATGGTATGTTAAATGGGAGTGGCGAAGCTAAGAGAGCAATGGTATCATCGGTGCATGAGCAATCCAGCTTGCCCGCACTGCGGGTGAACTCGTCTGGCCTGAAGGCCGTCAGCATCTCATCTCCCCGGCAAACGAAGAAACCTACACCCTTGAGAGCGTGCATGCCAAACCTGCGGACTTCTCTCAAACGGCTGGCGCGGCGGAGTCGCTGTTTCCGCCGGGCCTCTAAGGCCCGGCGGCGAGCGATTCGGCCCTTTGTCCCCTCTTACAACCACCATCAGCACCTCTCTGTAGCCCATCCTGGCTCGCGCGGACGCTTGCCTCTCCTTACTTAGCCACTCTCGAAGACAGTGAGGGGCTTTGTTGAGGTTCTATCTGGATGAGCATCACATCTGATCTTTACACTGTGAGCATCTGCCCCTCGCGCGCCTGCTCCACTCCTGACGCGCGATAAACCGTCACCGGGCGGTTGCCCAACACCCGCCATCTGGTATAGTGGTGGTCAGCACCGGCCTCCGGCTGGCTGACACAGTTCACGCCAGTGGGGATGCCCAGGACCACCACATCGTCGGGCAGATTGCCGCGCGTGCTGGAGAGATCGTCGGGGGTATTGCCGTGATGCGGCAGCACCGCCAGCCCTGGCACCAGACCCAATCCCGCTTCCCAGCCTTGCAATCCACGCCCGCGCATCCACGCGCACAGCGCCATTGCCCCCGCGCTCGAACCGGCTACGATACCTCCGCTCTGGAGGACTGTTCGCAGCGCCTCCAACGCCGCGCTGCCGCGAAATGAAGCCGCCAGATGCCAGGGGTTGCCGCCCGTCAGATAGACCATCCCAGCCGTCGCAAGCTGCTCAGTCAGCGTCGGCTCGTTCGCTGTTGCCGCATCCACAATGAGCGCGCCCTTGACTTCCAACGCGCCTGCCAGCGCGCGGAAATGACGCAGCCCGTTGATGATCGCCATCTCAGGCCCCTCGTGTGCTGCCGCCGTCGGCACAATCACAATCGGCCCCAGGCCAGGTGGCAGGCTCGCCAGCAAGGCACGATCTGGAGCTTGATAGGCCCGGCGAAACTCATCGCCGCCAGCCAGCGCAACGATACCAGCCATGAATGCAGCGCTCCTTGAGCAAGCAAGAGCCATCATCGGCCAATAAGGCGGAACCCCAGGGGAAAGCAAGCATGATAGGGACAAAGAGGCTAGCAGGGCTATTGAGAGGGGCAAAACCCCATCTCACGCCAGAGGAAAAGAAGAAACTGAGAGCGGCGCCGCTCTCAGTTCTTGCAGGGCGCCTTTTCGACTACCAGTTCGCCCACCAACCGCTCGATCTCGCGCAGGCGCCGCTCGGCTACCTCCACATTTTCAAGCGCCTGAGCCAAAATCCGCTCTTCCAGGCAATCGTAGGAGCTTTCAATCTCTGGATCAATCTTGCCCCCAACCAGTTCAAGCGCGCGTTCCAGGTTTGCGTCTAACACGAGTGCAGCCATCGTTTCCTCCCCTCAAGCAGTGCATCGGAATCTCGATGTCCAGGGTAGCCAGTGATTGATGTACCTGATCTTTATATAGACTACGGAGCTACTAGCCCGCAGGTTACACCCTTGCCATGCACCCACGCCCATTGTGAACAATTTCACATCGTCTCCAAATGCAAGGCATATGCCACGGTTGCCTGTTGCGTAAATAGAGACGTTTGATATGCCCAGGAATAACAACCAGTTTTTCTTGATCCCCCCACCCTGGCCTCAAGGACATCGCCGCAGCAGTTGCTCGCGCATACCTTCTGGCTCCAGGGAATTATCCAGTGACTGTTACCTTCAGATTCATGGTCAGTGGATGAACGATGCACGTCACATCATAGACACCTGGCGTATCCCAGGGCTTTGAGGTCCAACTCTGGCCTGGCTGGAAGGTGATACCCGTTGACCCATTGAAATCAGGTGCCCCAGCCTCAGGTTTCGCCGCGCCGTTGACACCAATAACCAGGATGTGCATCGAGCCGGTGGCCTTATCATCCACAAAAGTGATCGTTTGCCCCTTCTTGATCGTGATGCTGGTCTGGTTATACGTTGTGGCCCCCATCGTGATGGTATTCCCCGCCGCCGCCGGAGCGCTCTGCACAACACAGCCAGCCAGTGTCGTCAGCAATGCTGCCACGAAAAACGCTGCTACAAGTTTCTTCACCATTCGTCCATCCTTTTAGGCATTGTGCCATCGTAAGCGAGAGTTCATGCCCCCAGGAGCAGCCTGATAATGATGACATGAGGAAAAATAGCTCTACTGAGGAAGCATATGAAAAAGCAACGCAGCAAGAAGCGCCTGACTTTCAAGCCACCTATTCTGACAAAAATAGTATACAAAACAGATGCAAGCACGACCATCAGGTGCTAACCGGATTTCAACTCAGGTGAATACCTGACCAGCCCACAGGCTTCCAAGAGTTGATAGAACATGTTACAATAGCGCGGCAGAGCATGAAAAAGATGCACATATCTTCAGAGGAAGGATGTATCATGGCCGTCCGACATCTGCTGCGCTACAGCATCGTTTCCGCGCATACACAGCCCCCCACGCAGCAAGAGATAGCGCGCGCCATGAAAGCAGCAGGAGTGGGGAACATTGACCGCTGGGAGGCAGGCGGTCCCAGCGACCCGCCAGGCATGGTGGCGCGTTTTGCTGCCCGCGACCCAGACGGCACCGCTGCTGCCATCGTCGAAATCAGCCTCCAGGGAGAACGAGTCGTTGGAGAAGTTAACCGCGCGATGTTTCTGGTCCTGGCACGCAGCCTCGGAGCCAGGGATGCGCGCATCCTCAAAACCGGCCAGCTTTCGTTAGAGGTTGAGGTCAGTGTCACAGACGCCACTAACCTGACGTATCTCAACTGGACCGTCTGGCTGATCGATGTCCTGCTGAACGTCACCGACGGAGTGGTCATTGACCCTGCCGCGCAGTGCTGCCGGGGCCGCGCCGAATGGGAAAAATGCGCCGGTCCCTTTGACATCTCGCGCCATGTCGCGCTGCATATCACCGAATGGGAACACGAGACACGCTGGGTCCACTCGCACGGCATGGAAAAATTTGCCCAGCCCGACCTGGAACTGGTAGAAGTCGCGCCATCGCTCGTTCAGGAAGCGATCTTGCTGGTGAACCAGATTGCCGCCTCGCTGGCGCGCGGCACACGCCTGCGCGACGGACAGATCACCCATCTTGGCCCACTTGGCAAAGTCCAGTTCATCAACAGCACCAGCCCCGAAGATCACCAGGGGCCATTTGGTCGCCTGCGCCTGGTAGAACCGGCCAGGCCAGGGCAACCACCCATCACTCACGCCACGACGCTTCTCTGCGCCGGAGCCTACTCTGAAGGCTGCCATCTGGCTGAAATCGGCCAGGTAGAAGAGGCCCTTGCCTGCTTTGATCGCGTCCTGGCCGCAGATGCCAACGCCGAGGCGGCCCTTGGCGCCAAAGCCTCCACCCTGCTTGTCGCGCAGCGCCCGCAGGAAGCCCTGGAGATCGCTTGCCGCCTGGAAAACCTGAACGAAACCAATCCCGATGGCCCTTTTATCGCCGGTCAGGCACTTGTGGCTCTCGGTCGCTACAACGAAGCCGCGCTCCACTTTACCACCGCCATTCGGCGCAACCCTCACGATGCAGCCCTCTATCACATGCGGGCGCGCTGCTATCTGGCGCTGGGTCGCCATCAGGAGGCGGCTGCCGATCAGGGACGCGCTACATTCCTGGCCGCCGAAGCACGCTGAGAACCTTCTGACACACCAGTAAGACAGACGTACCATGTGACCTGATTCACGCTCCTTTTTGGTGGGATGCTCCGTCTTATCCCCATAGAAGAGATACCTCGGCAACACGCCGCAGCGTGTCTTTGCTACTAGAGCCTCAATAATAGAGAGGGCGCCACATGCGCACAGGTCCGGCAAATCAGCGACGCCAGCAGGTATTGGCATGGCTTAGCATCCTGGTCATCGTTAGCGTGGTAGCAATCATGAACCTGACGCCGCGCGGCGCAGCAGCCTACGCCGCGCGCAATCTCGCGCCTCAGACAGCCTGGCGCCCAAATGACACCCCAACGCCCGGCACCTCAGCCCTCAGCATCACACCCGGCAGCGGGCCGGTGGGCACACTGGTCACACTCCGGGGAAGCGGCTGGCCCGCCAACGATCAGATCATCATCAGCTCTGATGACGTACCTACCTGCGATAGCCCCAACCTCCAGGAGATACCATCCGACCCCAAACCCCAGGTGAATGCCGCTGGCAACTTCAGCGCCACGTTTTCCTGGCCCAAAGTCTCTCAAAAAGGAACCTGGTATGCCTGCGCTGCCACCAGCGATAATGCCGTCTCTGGCGCTGCGCCGTTCCAGGTGGCTTCGCTCAATCCGCCATCCATCAGCATCAGCCCGTCAGACCACCTGATGCCTGGTCAGGCCATCAACGTACAAGGGCAAAACTGGTTTCCCGGCGGTCTGCTCATTGCCTTTGAGCTTCGCTCCAGCGATGCGAAAACCATTATCTCTCTTGAAGAAGTCACCTATTCGCTCATCAACGGAACGCTTGCCCCCGTCACGATCCATCTCCCGGCCAACCTCTCCCCTGGCAGCTACGTCTTGCTTGCCAGCGGGGAGCAGCAGGCCCTGCAAGCCCAATCGAACCCCTTCAATGTCAGCGCCAATCCAACCCCCACGCCTAACATCAGTCCCAGCCCAACACCTATGCCCAGCCCATCGGTCACGATCACCCCGACTCCCCCTGCCAGCGTTCACCCGCCAACAACCTCATCGCATTCCCAACTCAGCGGCACCTTGCTGGCGTTGATTCTTATCAGCGGAGGCATGGCGCTGGTATTTGCGCTCATTGGCGCTGCGCTCCTCATCTATCTGCTGCGCACTCGCCCTGACGCCTCGGCGGTAGCAGGGCTGAGCCGCTCAGATATAACTGAAGAGCTAGACATCTAGAAGCAAGTTACTAACCGATGGGTTGTTCGTGTATGGTAATGGAGAGGCCAAACACTTCTCCAGACCACTTGTTGCCTTCTTACCAGGGGTAAGCGCGAAAGCATCTGGAAAGCATCTGAAGGTATCTTCATGGGGATAAAGCACCGCCTATTCGTCCTGGATACGAGTAGAAGTCCCAACCGGGAGACGTTGGAGACATGTTTTAGCAGCATGCTTCGGCAAGGTTAGCAGGTAATCGGGTAAATGGTTCGTGTATTTTGAGGAAAGGCTATGCAACGAGGACTCTGGCAGCGGCGCTGGTTCTATCTCTTCAGCGCATTTTGTCTCAGCATTATGCTCTTTCTGAGCGCCTGCGGGTCACTCTCTCCGGCGGCTCAGCGCACCCAACACGATAAAGCTGCACTAGATGCAGAGTTAGCCCATGCGCAGCAAATAGGGGTGCCCCAGTCGATGCTCGCCCCCATCCAGCAGCAAGAAGCGCGCGTCGCCCAGGGCATTGCCCCGGTGGGACTCTTCGGCGATCATAATTCCGACAGCGCCTATACGAACGCCGACATCAGCTATCAGGTGCTGCTGACCGAGACAACCAATGTCGAGACCCAGGCAACCCAACTTGCCCAACATCAAGCTGATGTGGATATTGGCAATTTCTCCGATGCTTTGCAACTCCGCCAGAACCAGCAATATCCCCAGGTGCCCGACTTCCAGGCACGCCTGACCACCGTTGAAACGCAGTATACTAGCGCCCAAACGCCCAATGATTACAACAAAATCAGTACCTTCGCTGCCACCCAGACGCAGGCGTTATATCTGCTGGAGACCGTCAAAGACAAGCTCGATCAACTCAAAACCTCTCTGGACCAGATGCAAAGCGCCGGGCTGAATACGACCTTCGGCCAGCAAGAATATCAAAGCGACCAGGTGGCCTTCGGCAAGGCCAATCTCCCTGACCAACTGACCAGCCTCGAAAACATTGTGAACGCTCAATTCGAGCAACTGGTCGCCGATCAGACCGCCGCGATTCCCTATGTCGGCGCGGCCATGCTTCAGAACTTTCAAAACCTGATTGATCAGGCCAGAACCTACGGCCAGGATGTGACCACCTACCAGCAGGAACATGACCAGGATGCTCTTGACCTGAAAAACGCCACAACGTTCCAGCAATATCTTCAGCTTTCCGCGCGCATTCAATCACAAAGCGACTCCATGCACTTCATTCTGGTGCAGGGCAAAGCCACCTATGACCTGCAAACGCTCAAAACGCTCATCGGGCAGACCGACTACAACAACGATTACGAATACCTTGATGGCGATGACGCCTATAACGACGAAGCGGCGCGCCTCAGCCGGGCCAAAACGCTTGACGACTACCAGCGGATCGACGATCAACTCACCATCTTGCTGACTAACATCAATGCCCTGCTGACCAATCTGAAAGACCCCAACTATAACAACCACAATCAGGTGCATCAGGTGGACTTGCAACTGATGCAAGCCTACAATCTCACCAAGGGCAAGGTAATGATCGTCTCGCTCACCGAACAGACCGCGCGTTTCTATCAAGACGGCCAGCTTGTTCACTGGATGTACGTCGTCACGGGCCGCCGGGCGCTGCCATCACCGCCGGGCCTCTGGCCCATCATCTTCAAAGAATCTCACATTGTCTTCAAATCCTCCGAGCCGCCCAACTCGCCCTTCTGGTATCCCGATACACCCATCAACTACGCGGCAGAATATCACGCCGGAGGCTTCTTCTATCACGACGCCACCTGGCGCGTCTACTTTGGCCCAGGCGCTAACCTCCCGCATGATGACTATAGCTCAGGTCAGTATTCAGACGACGGCACGCATGGCTGCATCAATATGAAGCTCTCGGAAGCTCAGTGGATGTATAACTGGCTCGAAGTTGGCACGCCAACCATCATCTTTTAGCCGCCCAACTGACTCCTAAAAAACCGAGGGGTGATTCCTTTGAGATGGGGAATCGCCCCTCTTCTGTTGGTCCCTCTTGCTATCAGCAAACGCTCGCTACCAGTAGCGCTCTTCCTTCCACGGATCGGCATGATTATGATAGCCACGTACCTCCCAGAAACCGGGCCGATCCTTCTCCAGAAACTCCAGGCCATCCAGCCATTTAGCGCTCTTATAAGCGTAGAGCTTGGGCACAATCAAGCGAACCGGCCCGCCGTGATCCGGTTCCAGGTCGGCGCCATCGTGCTTGAGGGCGATCAAGACATCATCATCGTTCAAGTCGGCAAAAGGCAGATTCGTGGTGTAGCCAGTCCAGGAATGGACGCTGACAAACTTCGCCTCCGGTTTCGGTCTTGCCCGCTCCAGAATCGTGCGAATATGGACGCCCTCCCAGGTATTATCATAGCGGCTCCAGGTCGTCACACAATGGAAATCCGCCGTGAGCGTCACACGCGGCAGGGCGAGGAACTCGTCCCAACTCAGCGTAAAGGGTTCCTCCACCAACCCTGTCACCTTAAACTGCCATTTCTCCGGCTGAAACTTCGGCGTCGACTCGTAGCTCAGCACCGGCCACTTCCTGGTCAGATACTGGCCTGGTGGCAGACGCGGGCGCTCTCCAGCCTCCATCTCACTGGCCTCCCCCTCACTTTTACGGGTAAACCATTTCGTCAGATCCATCGGCAACCTCCTGGGTAACTATTCTACACCTTGGATGAGAGCAGGCGGCTCTTGCAAGCTATACAAGCATATGCTAGCCCACTTTGTAGTCTTTCATCAGTGAGAAACGTTACAATACATGCAGGCATATGATAGAAAAAGAAAGAGAGCATTCCATCATACCATTATAGCGCTGGCAAAAATCGTCGGTCAAGGAAGAAAATGATGCTAGCTACCTGTTTTCCCTCTCTAAAAAGCCCCCTTCGCTGTGCCCGCCTGGGGATGATCGGCAGTGACAATTCTCCGCTGCCGAGCGTTCTAAAAGTAGAACTATACCGCGTTACTCCATACCCATTTCCTCCTGTTTTGCGTCTTATCTATCAAACAATGCTGTATGCTCAGCCAGAGTCACTTCCTCTGGCTGGTAGATCATACTCAAAAATTGGCATACTCTTTGTGAAGGAACCTTTTAAGCTTTGATCGGCTGCCTGCATCAGAAACGCCAGCGCATTCATCCATAGCCCATACATTCCAGACGAGGAGGCAGGCCATGAAGCCTATCACCACTGTTCAGCCATCACAGTCTGGCAGCCCTCTCACGGGCACGATTCACATCTCTCCCTCACAGCGTCTCGAACAGCTTCCAGTCGCGGCGCTGCTTGCTTTTGTGCCCCGGCTGCGCACCACCTATCATGTGATGGGCAAGAAGAAGTCTCCAAAGGTAGCCACCTCGCGCACGCACTATCGCCTGAAATTGGGCACAGGAGCCATCTTGCGTGCCTCCGATAATATCATTGACCTGGTGCGCCTGATTGATGGCCGACGTACTATCCAGGCACTCAGCGATGCCCTGGCCGAACAGCAGGGCCGTCCTGTCCACCCCGCCGAGATTGTCTACCTCTTGCGCCATCGGCTGGTGCCGGGTGGCCTGGTGGACCTCTCTTTTCCGCACGCGCTGCCCGCGCCAAAGCAGTCAAAATCATTGGGATTGCCTGCGCCAAATCCCAGGCTTGTGCAGCCAGCTTCTTCAGCCCTGGAAACCCAGGCAACCAACGCGGCTGACAGGTCGCTCACCCTCCAGCAGCGGACGACCTCAAGACCCCTGGCGGCATCCCCCGATGTCCAGTGGATTCCGCCGGGCCGACGCGCCGAGCGCCTGCGCGCCACGCGCCCCGTACCAGCGCTGCGCAAGCTGCGCAGGCGCACCTCCTATCTTAACCTGGTCGCTACCTTCCTCATCGTCCTGGCAGCAGGAGCAGCCTTTATTTTCGCCCAGGCCGGTTTCAGTCATGCCAGCTTCACACCACCAAGCCTGGCTTCGATCTTTGGTGGGCTGACTCCGCCAGCCCTCAGCAGCAAGCCGCCTCATCGGATCACCCCCACCCCAACACCACCTCCCCTGCCCATCAGCTACGTGGTGCAGGATGATGACACCTTGCCCGCTATTGCGGCCCACTTCCATGTCACCGTCAATGCGCTGCTGCTCGTCAATCATCTGAGTAATCCTAACGACATACGCAGCGGGCAGGTGCTTATTATCCCATCGGTCTACCGGCCACATACGAACCCTGCCGGATATGCCCATCCTATCTTTTACGTCATTCAGCCGGGCGACAGCCTCTACAGTATTGCCCAGCTTTTCAACACCACGCCTGCCGCGCTGAGCGAGTTTAACCACATAAACAACCAGGCGCTCATCAGAGTGGGCGATTCACTGGTTATCCCGTGATGCCACCTCCAGCAAGGCGTTGGCAGTCCTCTGGCGTCCCCATATTCTGCCTCTGCGGTTAAGGCAGGATGTGGGCACGCCGCCCTTCAATGTGAACTCTGCCAGCCAGGAGCAAGTCGACAGCCTGCGGCAGCAGGCGATGCTCCTGCTCCAGAATGCGGGCGCTCAACGTCTCAACCGTATCATCCTCAAGCACCGGCACGGGCGCCTGAGCAATGATCGGGCCAGCATCAAGCTCTTCCGTCACCAGATGCACCGTGCAGCCGGAGACCTTGACACCATACGCCAGCGCATCGGCCTGGGGACGCGGCGCCATACCACCGGCAAAGGCGGGCAAGAGCGAGGGGTGAATATTGAGAATGCGATGCGGAAAAGCGCGCACAATCGAAGCATCCAGGATACGATCAAAACCCGCCAGAATCACCAGCGCGACCTGCGCCTCCAGCAGCGCCGCCAGGATGGCAGCCTGCTGCGCTTCGCGGGATGGATAGTCGCGGCGGACAATCAGGCGCGTTGGAAGGTGATGCGCCGCCGCGCGCTCCAGCGCTGGAGCGCCGGAATGATTGCAGAGTACCAGAGCAATTTGCGCGCGCAAAGTTCCACCCTCAACAGCATCAATGAGCGCCTGCAAGTTGCTGCCGCGCCCTGAGACCAGAACGGCAATCCTTGGCACGCTGCTCATCGCGGCAACCCCTCCACGACAACGCCTGGACCGTCGCCCCTGGCAACCACTTCCCCAACGCGCCGCGCATCAGGGAGCAACTGAAGCGCGCGCCCGGCATCCTCCGGCGAACAGATCACGATATAGCCCAACCCCAGATTGAAGACGCGCGCCATTTCCTGCCAGTCGACCTGCCCGGCTCGCTGAATGAGGCGGAAGATCGGCAGTATCGCCCAACTGCGCGCATCCAGCCGCGCTGCCAACCCGCCGGGCAGCGTGCGCGGCAGATTGTCCAGCAGCCCCCCACCAGTGATATGGGCCATTCCCTTGATCGTCACCACTTTACGCAGGGCTGTGACCTCTGGCAAATAGCAGCGATGCGGCTGCAATAATTCGTCGCCCAGCGCCCTGCCCAGCGCCGGTATTGGCTCCTGCAATTCCCAATCAGCAAACACCTTGCGGGCCAGAGCGTACCCGTTAGTATGCAGTCCCAAGGAGGGCAGGCCAATCAAGACATCGCCTGCGGTGATGGCGCGCCCATCAATAATTTCATCACGCTCAACCAGCCCAACAATACACCCCGCCAGATCATATTCGCCCGGCGCATAGAAGCCTGGCATTTCGGCAGTCTCGCCGCCAAGCAGCGCGCAGCCAACTGCCCGGCAGCCCTCCGCCACACCACCAACAATCGCCGCCACCTGTTCGGGGCGCAGCACGCCCACCGCCAGATAATCCAGGAAAAAGAGCGGGCGCGCGCCACAGGTGAGAATATCGTTGACACAATGCGCCACAAGATCAGCGCCAACCGTATGATGTCGATCCAGCGCGAAAGCAATCTTCAGCTTGGTGCCCACCCCATCCATCGACCCCACCAGCACTGGCTGGCGCATCTGGCCCAGGTTGAGCGCGAAAAGACCGCTAAAGCCGCCCAACTCAGTCAGCACTTCCGCGCCAAAGGTGGATTGAACTGCCTGGCGCATCAATTCTTTAGCGCGCGCCGCCGCGTCGATATCCACACCCGCGTAGCCATAGGCGCTGTTTTTTGCATCCAACCCGGCCCCGGCATCCTGATCCTGGGTCTCGTTCATCCACCTGTCACTCAAGAGGCATCCAGCGCTTCCAGGAGCATCGCTCGCGTCTTCTTCACGGTATAGCGTATATGGCCCAGGCTGTTTGGCGAATCAGAGAGCGTCACAATAAAGGCAAAATCCCCCAGAGGGTCCACGCTGACCAGCCCACCTTCGTATTCCATCAGCGTGCCGACCACGCCGCCCCGGCCAAGCTCCTGGCCGAGCGCTTCAGCGGTTCCCAGCCCCGATGAACCCATCGCGCCCAACGCCTCCAACTTCTCTAGCTCATCATGCCCCACGCCCTCGATCATCAAACCATCGCGGCCCACCAGGGCGGCCAGGCGCACGCCAGGAATGGTCAGAAACTTTGCGAGTGTCTCTTTTAACTCACTCATAGACGTTCCCTTCTCGTGGGAAATTCATAGATGCAGGCGGCGCACCGCAGTGATCTCCCTCACCTGCTTCCCTTGCCTCTGGCTCAGACGCCCGTGCTTTCCAGGGCCAGCTTGTGGGCCTCTTCATCTACTGGCACCGGATAGTGACCCGTAAAGCAGCCATAGCAGAACGTGGTTGGCGGCAAATCAATCGCTCGTACCAGCCCATCCAGGCTAAGATAGCGCAGGCTATCTACGCCAATCTCCGCCGCAATCTGGTTGACTGATGGGAGCCGCGCCGCAATCAGTTCGCTGTACTGCGCCAGGTCGACGCCTAGATAGCAGGGATGCTTGAACGGCGGCGAGGTAATCCCCAGGTGAACCTCGCGCGCACCTGCCTGGCGCAGCAACTGCACCAGTGGGCGGACAGTGGTTCCGCGCACGATGCTATCATCAATCATAATGATTCGCTTGCCTTGCAGCACCGCTGCCAGCGCATTAAACTTCAGTTTCACGCCAAGCTGGCGCAGGTGTTGGTCTGGCTGAATGAACGTGCGGCCAATGTAGCGGTTTTTAATCAGCCCATCGGCATAGGGCAACTGGCGCGCATTGGCATAGCCAACGGCAGCCGGCGTCGCTGAATCGGGAACACCGATCACCAGATCAGCCTCTACCTGATACTCCTGGGCCAGTTCCGCGCCCATCCGCTGTCGTACCAGATAAAGCGAGCGCCCATTGATAATGCTATCGGGCCGCGCGAAATAGATATACTCAAACAGGCACATCGCTGACTTCAGCGACACCTGACCAGGAGTGCGCCGCATACCATCATCCCCAACCCCATCAATCATCACAATCTCCCCTGGCGCAACATCCCCAACCAGCGTGCCTCCCACCGTATCAATGGCACAGGATTCTGAGGCGATCACCCAATACTCCCCAAGCCGACCAACGCACAGCGGGCGCACGCCATGTGGATCACGGATGCCAAACAGCCCATCTGGCGTACCAACAACCAGGCTATACGCTCCCGCCAGATCGCGCATCATCTGGCGAATCTTCTGCACCCACGTTTCCCCTGGAGCCATTGCCAGCAGCTTTGCCAGCACTTCGCTATCCGTGCTGGAGAGCAGCGTTTCACCTGCATCCAGCAGGCGCTTGCGCAGTGTCATCGTGTTGGTCAGATTGCCATTATGTGCCAGGGCAAACGGCCCCAGATTACTCTGCATCACAATGGGCTGGGCATTTTCAATGCGGCTGGAGCCGGTAGTAGAATAGCGTGTGTGGCCGACCGCTATCTGACCACACAAACCAAGCAGGTCATGCTCATCAAAGACCTGCGCGACCAGGCCCATCTTGCGATGGATGCCTACATTGTCGCCATCGAACGTGGCGATGCCCGCGCTTTCCTGCCCACGATGCTGAAGCGCATACAGGCCAAAAAACGTAATGCGGGCGACATCTTCGCCCGGCGCATAGATACCAAATACCCCGCACTCCTCATGAGGGCGGTCTTCACGGCCTTCCAGACAGGACAAAGGCTTCACCACCAATTCTTCAGTAAAAAATCGGTTTCGGGATTGGCACGTTTCATTCTACACTACCGCCAGAACAGGCGCAACGTCATTAGGAAAAATGGGCTTCCAATCGTTATGACTTCCCATTTTTCTTGTTCCAGCGCTTGACTTCTCTTACATTTTGGGATACCATAAAGGAGCAAGCCGGGGTGGCGGAATCGGCAGACGCGACGGTCTCAAAAACCGTTGAGGGTCAACCTCATGAGGGTTCAAGTCCCTCCCTCGGCACCGCTGCTTGCACCAGGCCCTTCAAGCCCGGCGGGGATACTCTGGCACGACATGGATGTCAGCGCCGGTAGGTTCGCGTAAGAGCCGGTTCACCACAGAGCCATAGAACAGATAGTGCCAGCGGCTCCGGGTGGGTTGGCCGATCACAATCTGGGTGATGTGCCGCTCGCGCGCCACCTGTGCCAATGCAGCAGCAATATCGCGCCCTTCGACCTGCATGACCTCCGCTCCCAAATCCTCAGCCAACCGTATCTGTTCGGTCAGCGATGCTGCTGGAGAGCGCGAAGCAAAGAGGCGACGTGGCGTAATAACAGTGACGGCAATGAAAGACGCCTTGAGTCCCCGCGCCAGTCGCCAGCCATCACGGAGCAACTGCTGAGAATGGGGGCGACCGTCGAAAGCCACCATCACCCGCTCTGTAGCCGTCGTGCCCCAGGCTAGCTCCCCCCTCTCCTCTCGCCCCCGCATGAGAGTTTCCAGTTGGGTCTCTGTCTTCTCTGCGGTTCGTCTCAACGCCAGTTCGCGCAACGCCGTAAGATTGCCCTGGCTGAAATAATTCTCCAGGGCCTTACGGGCGCGCTCCGGCGGATAGACATTGCCGTGCCGCAGGCGCGCCCGCAGAGCATCGGGAGCAATATCAACAAGCTCTACATCATCCGCTTCATCAAGGACGCGATCCGGCAGCGTTTCCCGCTGCCGCACTCCCGTGATCGCCTCGATAATATCGTTGAGACCTTCCAGATGCTGGATATTGAGCGTGGAGATCACGGTAATTCCCGCCGCCAGAAGCTCTTCGACATCCTGGTAACGTTTTGTATGCTTCAACCCAGGGGCATTGGTATGAGCCAGTTCATCCACCAGCGCCACCTGTGGATGGCGTGCCAGGATAGCCGCTGTATCCATCTCCTCCAGAGTGATGCCCCGATACGCCACCCGCTTACGTGGCACAATTTCGAGATCGCCAATCTGCTGCTCGGTAAGAGGTCGGTTATGTGTCTCCACATAGCCAATCACCACGTCGGTACCGCGCCCTTTGCGGCGGCGTCCCTCGTTCAGCATCGCGTAGGTTTTACCCACCCCGGCAGCCATCCCCAGATAGATACGCAGCCGTCCGCGCCTCGGCTGATTTCCCTCATCAGGCCCAGTGGTATCAGCACTTCCCTCATCAGCAATAGCTGTATCGTGGAGCTGGCAGCGGTTGAGCAGCTCTTCCGGGTCTGGGCGTCCAGGGTCTCTTTCCGTTTCATGGCTAGCGATAGGACGTGCCTCCTTTTACGTCACCTCACGATCCCCCGTCCAGGGCTATATTGAGTTCCAGCACGTTGACATAGGGTTCACCCAATACGCCCGCCGTGCGGTCATGAATGTGACTGGTGATAAGCTGCTGGACCTGCTGAATAGTCATATGGCGATGTTTCGCTACACGGCATGCTTGATACATCGCCCCCGCAACCGAGATGTCCGGGTCCAACCCTGATCCTGAACTGGTGACCAGATCAACGGGAATAGGCGTTCCAGGGGCATTGCACGCCTCATCCTCTTTGAGAACCTTGAGCTGCCCCTGTACCTCCTCTTGAAGTTGCTTGCTCGTTGGCCCGTTGTTCGACGCGCTGGAATTCGACGCATCATAGCCTGAGCCAGCCGCCGAGGGTCTGCCATAGAAGTACTTCGGGTCTGTCCACTGCTGGCCGATCAGCGCGGAGCCTATCACCTGCCCATTCCTGGTGACAAGACTCCCATTGGCTTGAGCATTGAACAGCGCTTGCGCTATCCCTGTCACGAGCAAGGGATAGGCAATCCCCACAATCAGCGTCAAGATGAGCGTTAAGACAATCGCCGGACGCGCGTACTCCAGCATGAGCCGCCCGTGCCCACGCTGGCTGTCTTGTGGATGCTTATTCATATACACCTGCTGCTTCCCCCTACGTCAGATGCAGGGCTACCAGGATCAAGTCAATTGCCTTGATCCCAAGAAAAGGGGCGATGATCCCGCCAAGGCCATACACGACCAGATTGCGCCGCAAGATCGCTGCTGCCCCCAGCGGGCGGTACTTGACCCCACGCAAAGCAAGAGGGATCAGAGCGATAATGATAAGCGCATTAAAGATCACCGCCGAGAGAACGGCGCTGTGCGGCGTCGCCAATCTCATGATATTGAGCGCATTGAGCTTCGGATAGGCTGCCGAGAACATTGCTGGAATAATAGCGAAATACTTCGCCACATCATTGGCAATGCTAAATGTCGTCAGCGCCCCGCGTGTAATCAACAACTGTTTGCCGACTTCCACAATCTCAATCAGCTTGGTGGGGTTCGAGTCTAGGTCCACCATGTTGCCAGCCTCTTTGGCCGCCTGGGTGCCGGTATTCATAGCTACCCCAACATCCGCCTGCGCCAGCGCTGGCGCGTCGTTCGTCCCGTCGCCGGTCATAGCGACCAACCTGCCGCCCGCCTGTTCCTGCTTGATGAGCTTCATCTTCGTCTCTGGCGTAGCCTGCGCCAGAAAATCATCGACTCCCGCTTCTCTGGCGATGGCCGCTGCCGTCAGCGGGTTATCGCCGGTAATCATCACAGTGCGAATGCCCATCTTGCGCAGATGATCGAAGCGCTGGCGCATCCCCCCCTTCACAATGTCCTTCAGATAGACTACGCCGAGCGTGCGGTTATTCTCAGCCACCACCAGCGGCGTGCCACCTGCGCGGGCGATGCGCTCGATGATAGGCGTGAGCGCCTGCGGGCTTTGCCCGCCCTGTTCAGCCACAAACGCCTCGACGGCATCCCCGGCGCCTTTGCGAATCTGGCGCCTCGTGCCATCTGGGCTATCAAGATCAACCCCACTCATGCGCGTCTGGGCGCTGAATGGGATAAACGTCACATTCTGCCCAGCTACGGCACGGGCGCGCAATTTATAACGCTCCTTCGCCAGCACCACAATCGAGCGCCCTTCGGGCGTCTCGTCACTCAGCGAGGCAAGTTGGGCTGCATCGGCCAGGTCTGCCTCGCTGACGCCTGGCAGGGCGATAAACTCACTCGCCATTCGGTTGCCCAGGGTGATCGTGCCAGTCTTATCCAGCAGCAGCACGTCTACATCACCCGCCGCCTCAACCGCCCGCCCACTGAGCGCCAGCACGTTGCGCTGCACCAGCCGATCCATACCCGCAATGCCAATCGCCGAGAGCAGCCCGCCAATGGTGGTCGGAATCAGACAGACCAGCAGAGCAATCAGAACCGTGATCGAAACCGGGCTATTGGAGTAGATAGCGAACGGCTCCAGCGTCACCACCGCCAGCAGGAAGATGACGGTCAGGCTTGCCAGGAGAATATTGAGCGCAATTTCGTTCGGTGTCTTCTGGCGCGCGGCGCCTTCGACCAGCGCGATCATCCGGTCCAGGAACGTTTCGCCGGGGTTCGAGGTAATCCGAACGATCATCCAGTCGGAAAGAACTCGCGTGCCGCCAGTAACCGCCGAGCGGTCGCCGCCGCTCTCGCGGATGACAGGCGCCGACTCGCCAGTGATCGCTGATTCATCGACGGAGGCAACGCCTTCAACCACCTCACCATCGCCAGGGATCACATCCCCGGCTTCGACCAGGACAAGATGGCCTTTGCGCAGTTGGGGCGCGGGAGTCAGAGTGAAGGGGCTTTCTCGCCCTCTAGCGCCCTCCTTGAGCAGCTTTGCCTGGGTTTCAGTGCGGGCGCGGCGCAAGGTATCAGCCTGGGCTTTGCCGCGCCCTTCAGCCATTGCCTCTGCAAAGTTGGCAAAGATCACGGTAAACCAGAGCCAGAACGAAACCCCCAAGGTGAAGGCCACATCCCCATGCAGCGACGGATCAATCAGCGAGCGCACAAACTCAATGCTGGTGATAACACTGCCAATCTCCACGACAAACATCACCGGGTTGCGCGCCTGAACCCGAGGATTGAGCTTCATCAACGAATCAATAGTCGCCCGCCAGAGAATCTTGCGATCAAAAAGCGAGCGCTGGTGATGCCCGCCGCTGGCACTCTCCTGGCCGCCTTCGCTCCCAGATGCCTCTGGCAGCGCGACCGGCATCGTCACAGAAGGCGCGTCAGGCTCGTTATGTGCCTGCATATCTTCTTGTTTTGCCACAACTTCCCGCCTTTCTCGCTCCTTAGAACGCCTTACCCGCCAGCATAAAGAGGTGTTCGATGATGGGGCCAAGCGCGTAGGCCGGGAAGAAGGTCAGCGCGCCCACAATGATAATCACGCCGACAAGCAGCGCAGAAAAGAGAGGGCCATCAGTGGGCAAAGTGCCCGCGCCCACTGGCACAATCTTCTTCTTCACCACCGACCCGGCAATAGCGATGATGGGAATGGCAAAGAGTATGCGCCCGATAATCATCGCAAAAGCCCCCGTCCAGTTGTAAAAGACCGTGTTGGTCCCTAATCCAGCAAAGGCCGAACCGTTGTTACCGGTCTGAGAGGTGAAGGCATAGAGCATCTCCGAAAGTCCATGTGGCCCTTTATTGATGGCAATCGCGCTAACGCCAGCAGGCGTGACGCTGGCAATGGCCGCAAAACCTAGAATTGAGAGCGGTAAGATCAAGAGCGCCAGCGCTGCCATCTTCATCTCCTTGCCCTCGATCTTCTTGCCCAGATATTCCGGGGTCCGTCCAACCATCAGCCCGGCAATAAAGACGGCAATCACCGCGAACATCATCATCCCATACAAGCCGGAACCCACACCACCAGGCGTGATCTCGCCTAGAGCTATATTACCCATGAGAACCATGCCACCGATGGGGGTATAGCTATCATGAGAACTCACCACAGAACCCGTTGAGGTATCCGTCGTCGAGACCTCAAAAATCGCCGAGTCAGTGATGCCGAAGCGCACCTCCTTCCCCTCCATATTGCCCCCGGAGGAGGAGATGGTCCCCGTATGGACGGTCTGGTCGATGGTATAGGTCTGATTGCCAATATGCTGCGTGGTCAGCAGCGGATTGCCAATTTGCTCTGCTGGCAGGACGATAAAGATCGCCACCAGCCAGAGGGCAAACATCGCGCCAAAAATCGCCCAGCCCTGCTTCGTATTGCCCGCCATCTTGCCGAAGTAGTAAACCAGCCCCGCCGGGATCACCAGCTCTGCCAGATTCTCCACCAGATAGGTGAGGGCAGTGGGATTTTCAAAGGGATGGGCTGAATTAGCATTAAAAAAGCCCCCACCGTTGTTGAACAGATCCTTAATGATCTCCATCGAAGCAACCGGCCCCTGGGCAATAGTCTGCGTGGTCCCTTGTAAGGTATGCACAACCGTATAAGGATTGAAGTTCTGGATCACACCCTGCCACACCAGAAAGAGCGCGCCAACGATGGAAACAGGCAGCGCCAGGTACAGCGTGATGCGGGTGAGATCGACCCAGAAGTTGCCCAGCGTGTGGGCGCTGCGATGGGTGAAACCGCGCACAACGGCGGCTGCCAACGCGATACCCATCGCACCAGAGGTAAACTGGTGGAAGACCAGACCAACCATCTGCGTGAAGTAGCTCATGGTTGTCTCGCCACCATAGTTCTGCCAGTTGGTGTTGGTCGAAAAGCTGATAGCGGTATTCCAGGCCAGCCCTGGCTCAACCCCTTGAAATCCCTGCGGGTTGAGCGGCAGGATACCCTGAAGCCGCTCGATCAGGTAGAGCAGTAGCACTCCAACAATCCAGAAAGCCAGCATGGCAACCGTGTAGCCGATCCAGCCCTGCTCCTGCTCCTCATGGATGCCACATGCCCAATAGATCGCTCGCTCCATCGGGCGCAGCACTGGCGACAGCCAGGTGCGGTCCCCACGCAGGATATGATACAGGTAGAGTCCAACAGGTTTGGTCAGCAGAAGGACCACCCCAAAGACGACAGCGACCTGGACTACCGAGTTCAGGGTCATCATGCTACTGGCAATCAGCCAGATGATCGGAGCCAGCGCCAGCGCAACCAGCACAAGTATCAGGGTGCTGGTCTTCATGCCAGGAAGAGGAAATCGTCGCAGAGAAACAGCCATTGTGCGCCTCCTCGCTCAAAACCAATCGGGGCGCAGCAGGGCAGCAAACAGGTAAATCCCGACCAGCAGCGATACGATCCCAACGAGCAAGTATTCAATCACGTCCTTCCATCTCCTTATATCCGCTCACAAAAGTACACAAAACTTGCCAGAACCACGAACGTCACCAGGGCCACAACGACGACCAGCAGGTCATACATGGCACGTATACCCCCTCCAACAAAGGCTCCCGGCTGGCGGGCATCCCCCTCCAGGAGCAGCTATGCCGCATCGGCTGCTGTGCGCGACTAGCGCTCAAAAGTCGCAGCCTCTGACGGTGGACCTGTGTTCCCGGAACCAGAGGCTGGCGAAGTCTGCGAATCTTCCCCGTCCTCTGCCACTTCGGCAGGCGCCGCTGTCAGCACGCGCTGAATCAGGCGCAGCAGCGCATCAATGGGAAAAGGCTTGAGCAGCACAGCAGCCGGATGAAACTCTTCCAGGCGGCTGCGCGCGGGCCGAACGGCTGTCAGGATAATGACTTCTGACCGCCTGGGGGGCTGATCTTTCCTCTCGCCTGGATGATCGCAGGTCTGCTCCAGCGCGCGCAGGACATCCCACCCGGCGTGATCTGGCAGATTCAAATCAAGCAGCATCAGATCGAACGGAGATTGAAAAGCTGCCAGCGCCTCCCGGGCAGTGGCAACACTCTCCGCTTCGATCACCGTATAGCCGCGCCGGACCAGATTCAATGCAATGATGCGCCGGAGCGGTGCTTCATCCTCAACCACCAGGATGCGCGCCATCAGAAGACCTCCTTGCAGCTAAGGGATGTGGTGACACAGCCTCCACTGATCTCAGCGGACTGCTGGCGCTGCCGGCTCAGGTGTCTCCCCAGACACGCCAGGCAGTTTCCTGCTCCCTCCGCTAAAGAGCATAGCTTGCCAAAATCAAGATCGCGTAAAGGGGGTCGCGCAAACTCATTAAGACTGCATCAAGAATTCGGGGCGGCCAGGGCAAGGGGTCGTAGTCAGGCGCGGGCAGATACACCGGGGAGATGGCGGCGGAGTCTTATTGATGGGCAACAAAAGCTAACCGACGCGCAGCCGATAGCCGATGCCCAATTCCGTCAAGAGGTACCGGGGACGACCAGGATCGGGTTCAATCTTGCGGCGAAGCTGATTGAAAAAGACCCGGAGATAGGTCACTTCCTGTTCATATGCTGGCCCCCAGACAGCGCGCAGGATGGCCCGATGTGTCAGCACCTTCCCAGCGTTGATCGAGAGGTACTTCAAAAGATCATACTCAGTGGGGGTCAGATGAATTTCCCGGCCATCTACACTCACCTGGCGCCGCTCAAAATCTATTACCAGCCCGCCGGTCTGAAAGCGCGCCTGGCAGTCTCCGCTGCCGGCTGTACGGGTAGTGTGTCGCAAAGCAACCCGCACGCGAGCTATCAACTCAGCCATGCTGAACGGCTTCGTGAGATAGTCATCAGCCCCCAATTCAAGGGCCGTCACCTTATCGGCCTCGCCTTCACGAACTGAGAGAACAATGATGGGAACCTGCGACCAACTGCGCAGGCGACGACAGACTTCGATGCCATCCAGATCAGGGAGGGTCAGGTCCAGAATAACGAGATCAGGATGCCAGCGTGCCACCAGGTCCATGCCTTCTGTCCCTGTCGACGCCCATTCAGCAGCGAACCCGGCTCCCCCAAGGCCCGCCCGCACCGCGCGCCAGATCTCAGGCTCATCATCAATGACCAGCACGCGCGCGGAAGAGCGACGCGGTACGCCAGTGGGGGAGCGTGGCACCTGTAAGCTTTCTTCAGGAGACGACGAGCTTGACTCTGGGGCAAATGGATCAGTATTCATGACGAGACGACCTCCGGTGGAAAGGGGGGCTGAAAAGCAGGTGGCTTCTCCAGGGTTGACAGTTCTGCTTCGGGTCTGCCCACAGGAATAGGCAGCGTAAAGAAAAAGGTCGCTCCCTGACCAGGCTGGCTTTCGGCCCAGATGTGTCCTCCATGCGCCTGAATAATGCTGGCGCAGATAGCCAGACCCAGGCCAGTGCCAATCGGGGGGCGTGTCTTGGCCCAGGGAAGCCGCACCTGCTGGACACGATAGAATTTATCAAAAATGGCCTGCAATTCCCCTGCTGGAATGCCAATACCCTGGTCGCAGACCCGCACCTCGACTACCTCTTCTCCCTGCGGCGTGCCTTTCACCTCCGCCTGAACTCGAATGATGCTGCCCACCGGAGAATATTTAATGGCATTCTCCAGCAGGTTGGTCAGCACCTGCTCGATTTGCTCGTGGTCCAGCGGCACCAGCGGCATCGTGTCAGGAACCTCCACCTGTATCTGATGATCACGCCCAAGGCCCACCAGGTCTAACCGATCCAGCACTGTGGCGACCACTTCACCGATGAAGTGCCAATCTTTCTGGGGAACAGAAACCCCCGCCTCGAGCCGGGAAAAATCCAGCAGATTACTCACCAGACGATTCAGGCGGCTGGCGCTGGTAGTGATAGACTCCAGCAGTTCCCGCCGCTCGGCTTCGCTCCAACTCACCTCTGACTCCAGCAGGCTGCTAGCGGCTGCCTGGATCGAGGCCAGCGGCGTCCGCAGCTCGTGACTCACTGAGCCAAGCAGGACATCTTTCAAACGATTACTTTCGCGGAGAGCCTCGGTATGAATAGCCTGCTGCTGGAGCGTCGCTCCTTCCAGGGCAAGCGCAATTTGATCACAGAAGGCGTCAAAGAGTTCCGTCTCTGGCCCACGTCCACTCTGTACGGCCCTGCGCGCGGGCGGGCCTTGCTGATCGCGCATGAGCCTCGAAACCAACCGCCGGGTTTCGGGCGTGCCAGCGATCCCCAAAACACCAACCACCTGGCCCCGGCTTTGCAAGGGGACATATGTGAGGGTGACTTCCCCCGGAAACAACCCCTGCTCCAGACGCAGCGTGCAGCCTACAGGGGATGCGTGGTTCAACACCCACCCGGCGAGAGCAGACTGCTCGCGCTGCTCCAGATTGAAGACAGTAGAGGCCAGCTCCCCCTCTGTTGCCGCTCGCATGGCTGGCTGATTATCTGCATCTGGCAGAAACAACGCGCACGCCCTGACCCCCACGAAGGTAAACACATCCAGCACCCGCTGAAGAAGCGCTCTCAGAAGCACCTGCTGATCGGTCGTGGAGGCAATCAACTGCGCCAGGGCATACAGCGTAGCAGTTCGCTGCTGGCTCTCGCGCGCCTCGCGCGCGCGCGCTTGCACCAGCGCGGTAAGCTGCCCCAGAACCAGCGCGGTAATCAGAAAGGCAAACAACGAGACCCACTCAGTCGGATCATCTACAGTGAGGCGATAGAAGGGCGAAATAAAGAAAAAGTCGAATGCCAGAAACGCCAGCACTGAACCCAGAAACGCAGGCCCCCAGCCAAAGGCTGTCGCCAGCCACAGAATCACCGGCAAATACACCAGTGAGATATTGGCAATATGGACCACCTGTTCGATCAGACCAATCACACCAGACGCCAGCGCAATACCCAGCACCGCAGCAGCATACCCCTTCCACCCAGGGCGGCGAGACGCCGGAAAGAGAAACCGGGCCACCAGGGAACGCAGGGAGCGGGAACGCGGCACCCTGGGCGTGAGTGGGAGCCGCTGGACTACCTGCCAGGGCGTGTCTTGAGCGTGTGGAACTGCTGATGATGGTCCTGATGAATCTGGTTGAAGTGCCATAATCAGTCCCTTCTTCCTGCCATACACCAGCGCGTAAAAGCTCTTGGGAGAGCCTCGCTTCCTGTCTCAGAAACCCTGCTGAGCAACAAGAGGAGGCGCGCCGCCGCCAGGTGGCAATCGCCTGCCCTCGCCAATGGGTATCCCCTCAAGAAATGATAGCACCCCAAGATCAAGGTCGCATCAAGAGAATAGGGCAAAGCCATTAAAATCCTATCAAGAATGCGCCTATCCCTCTCCTCCTGGGGCACACCAAAGATGGAATCCATCTCTTTAATAAGAGGTCGGTTGCAGAAACATTGGCTTGAATTGTAGACTATCTTTTGTTACTATACCGGGCAAAGAAAGCGAGCCAATCTGAACAAGCCGCCGAGGCATCTCTGCCCTTTTCGGCGAAGCCTATCGAGACGAAGATGTGGCTGGCTGAGCAAATCATCCTATGTTTGAGAGGGCCAGATAGATGACAAACCACCATGAACTGGATGCCGAAGAGCAGTGGAATCCCCCGCCGAAGAGCCAGCAATCGGTGCCACAGGCCCCCGCTTCGCTCTCAGATATAGCCGGCGCGCCCACAGACAGGCTGGCCGAAAAAACACCACCCACTCCGCGTCGGGCAGCAGCATCCACATCTCACCGCTCATCTGCCATTGCCGATCTATCTACTACGCTGCTTGGCCCGTTGCCCAGGACAGAATCAGCCCCCATCAGCGCCGCAGTCCCTGCGGCTGACACGCGCCCGGCTCAGGCAAAAGCAACTTCAGATGCAATACAGCCCCCCACTGAACAGAGGAGCATCAATCAGCCAGGAGCAGGCGTGGTGCCACCACACGAGGCAGAGCTGGTTATCCCTCCAGCGCCAGCAGGCACAGGCTCGGCGCGCTTCTTCTGGTTGCAGGGCGTGGCGCTGCGTATTGCCGAGCGTATTGAGCGGCCATTGCAGGCAGAGCCGTTCTGGAGCGCTTCCCCAGGTCGCACCCCAGAAAAACGGCAGGCCGTGCGCGCACAGGCTCAGACGTTTCTCGACAGGACGCCTGGCTTGAAACAGCTTCAGCACCACGATGAGGAAGAGTTCTTGCTGCGGATGGTAGAGGATGAAGTCTTGGGTTACGGACCATTGGAACCATTGCTGGTAGATGAGCGTGTGAGCGAGGTCATGGTCGTAGAACCATCGCTGGTCTATGTCGAGCGCGCGGGCAAAATCGTTGAGACGGCCATCCGCTTCCAGGATGAGGACCACCTGATGCGCGTCATCCAGGCCATCTTGCGCCCCCTTGGTCGCTCGGTCAACCGAACCACCCCAATGGCCGATGGACGCCTGCCCGATGGCTCGCGCGTCAACGTGGTGATCCCCCCTGCTGCCGTCAAAGGGCCAACCTTGACGATTCGCAAGTTCTCCCGCAAGCCGCTCTTGCTGGAAGATTTAGTGGCATTGGGCACCATGACCGCTCCGATGGCCGAATTGCTGCGGGCCTGTGTGCTGGCGCGGCTGAATATGGTCGTTTCGGGGGGAACCGGCTCAGGAAAAACGACCCTGCTGAATGCGCTGAGCGCCTGCATCCCCGCCGATGAGCGCATTGTCACCATTGAAGACGCGGCAGAACTGCAATTGCAGCAGCGGCACGTCGTCTCTTTGGAAGCGACGCCTGCCGGGCTAGATGGCAGCGGGCGTGTCACCATCCGCGATCTGGTGGTGAACGCGCTGCGCATGCGCCCATCGCGCATTGTGATTGGCGAATGCCGCAGCGGCGAAGCGCTGGACATGCTCCAGGCGATGAATACCGGCCACGATGGCTCGCTGACCACTGCTCACGCCAATAGCCCGCGCGACTGCCTGACACGCCTGGAAACGATGGCAATGATGGCCGGACTGAATCTGCCAGTGCAGATTGTGCGCCGCCAGGTCGGCGGCGCGCTTCAGATGATTATTCATCAGGCCCGCCTGCGCGATGGCTCGCGCAAAGTCACCCATATTACCGAGGTCCAGGGCATCGATGGCGAGACCATCATCCTCCAGGATTTGTTCCGTTTTCAGGAGACTGGAACCGACCCGGCAACCGGCAAAGTCTTGGGAACCTTTGAGCCAGGTGGCTTCCGGCCCAGGTGTTATCCGCGTTTCGAGGCGCTAAACATCAAATTCCCAAAAGACTTCTTTATACCAGAGGAGCGCCGTCATGGCCTGGGTTGGGAGCCGACCAGCAATAAATCTACCTGAGTGCAACATGACTTAAGTGCTGGAAGCGATAGTAAAGCTGTCGCCTATAAAATGAAATGATGCGCCGCTTCACCTGTTGGCTCAATCTCTCGGGCAGACCAGAGTTTCTATGGCTGAGATTATTCATATCTGCTCCTCCGCTGGCATCCGGGCAAGCGACTCTGAAATCCTGGCAATTCGCTCATCATCTTTACTACGGTTCTGTAGTGGACTCCACAACCCATAGGCAATGGCTATCTCATTGGGAGTGAAGCCCAGATAAGCCGCGTAAGTTATGACCTTATCCAGCGAAGGACCAGAGATGCGCCCATTTTCGAGTCGGCTGATGTCGCTTGATTCAAGACCAGTATCTCGCTTGACATCCTCGATTGTGAGACCCAACAGTTTCCTTCTGTTGCGGAGAAAGTTTCCCCCTTCGCGGGTCTTCAGAGGCATGGTGTCCCCTTTAATCTTGAAAGCGATATTGGATGAGCATCTACGAAGATGAACAACCTGCGACCTATTTATAACTCAACGCCTGTTTAGCCTGGCACTGGCTTCTTCCTTAATCCCTCTGGTGATGGATGCCGATGATATAGCGCTCAATCACTGTCAGAAGAATATCCAGGTCGGTCCTTGATACATCGCGGAGCGCCCGGTTAATTAGAGTAATACGCCGCTCAATCTCTGGATTCCTTGATTTTGGTCTATCTAACCATCCAAGAGCTTCAAACACTTGATTGACATCAATCTCATAGGCACAACACAACCTCCAAACATCCCATAGTCGCATTCCGGGATAGGGTCCCCGCTCCAAGCTAGAGATTAGCGTCTGCTTCATGCCCGCTTCCTCGGCAGCTTTCGCCTGACTCCACCCACGTAACTGCCGAGCATTCTTGAGTAACTCTTGAAAAGCTTTCTCCTGGTCAGGTGACACCTTGAAGGTATCAGAGGATGTACCGCTGGTCACAAGTCACCCCCACAGTAGGATTCTCAGCTTACGATTTATGGCCTAATACGATTTTAAACAAGCTAATCCATAAAATCAAGCGAATCTTTATCCAACCAGAATCCGTCAGTAATCCTCCATGATCCGCCACCTATCCGTTAAAACATCCCTCATTGTGCGCTCGCCTCTCTGCGGGAGCATCAGTGATGATCTGGGCGCGTCTCATGCCGCTCGTTTCTGCGTGGTATAATGTATATGATTTGCCCTCTTTAGCCTGCCTCTTTAGGCGAGGATAGCTCTGCATCTGAGATGGCACTATCGCCGAACGTTAAGCATCACTGTTTTGCCGGAACAGGAGGGAAGAAGTTGCGGCATGCCCTCTGCACGTTCTGTCGGACGGTATAGCCTCAATCGTTGCAAGCTTGTGTTATTGGAAAGGAGTAAAAGCGATGAAGCTCGGCGTGTTGACTGGTGGGGGCGATTGCCCTGGCCTGAATCCGGCGATCCGCGCGGTGGTGGTGCGCGCCAATCAATTGAGCGATGAGGTCGTCGGCATTTTGTATGGCTGGGCAGGCTTGATGAAGATCGACACGCGCCCACTGACCATGCAGGATGTCTCCGATATTCTCACCATAGGTGGGACCATCATTGGCTCTTCGCGCACCAATCCGGCCAAAGACCCCGATGGCCTGGAGCGGGTCAAGAAGAATATTGAGCAATTGGGCCTGGACGCGCTCATTGCCATTGGCGGCGACGACACGTTGGGTGTAGCAAACAAACTCTATAAGTTGGGAGTGAAAACGGTAGGCATCCCCAAGACGATGGACAACGATATTAACGGCTCCGATTATTGTATCGGCTTTGAGACCGCCGTGCAGATCGCTACCGATGCTATCGACCGCCTGCATACAACGGCGCGCTCGCATCGGCGCGTCCTGGTGTGCGAGGTCATGGGCCGCGAAGCTGGATGGGTCGCCGCAGCGGCAGGTCTGGCGGGCGGCGCCGATTACATCGTACTGCCCGAAGTGCCAACTTCCCTGGAGCGCATTGCCGACCACCTGCGTAAGCGGCGCGCTAGTGGAAAAGAATACAGCATCGTCGTCGTCTCTGAGGCCGCGCAGATCGAGGGGCTGGAGCAGCTTGGCGTCAAGACCATTGATGCCTTCGGCCACGAGATTTTGAAAGAGCGCGGACTGGGTGAAGCTGTCGCCGAGAAAATCCAGGAGATGACCGGCTTCGAGACGCGCGCCACCGTGCTGGGGCATATCCAGCGCGGCGGCACCCCCACCGCCTTTGATCGCATCCTTGGAACACGGCTGGGCGTAGCGGCGGTTGATCTGGTACATCAAGGCGAGTTTGGCAAATTGCCCATGCTGCATAACGGCCATATCGTCACGATGGACCTCTCTGAAGCGGTAGCGAAGAACCAGAAGGTAGATATGGACCTCTATCGCGCCGCCGAGGTGTTCTTTAACTGAAAAGCCGCAAACCATTGGGTAGGCAAGCGGGAATGCGTTATGCTATACTTATTCTAGAAGCAGAATGCAGCGCATTCCCTTTTCTTTGCCAGCTTTCTAGACCAGACTTCGCCGCAGCGGCGCGGCGCGAGCCGTCTTCAGGAGGAGCGCTATGGAGCCACTGGTTGATAGCTATGGTCGGCGCATCAAGAGCATGCGGATTTCCATCACCGATAAATGTAACTTCCGCTGCACCTATTGTATGCCCGCCGAAGGTCTTCCCTGGCTGAAGAAGGCCGAAATCCTCAGCTACGAAGAGATTACCCGCGTGGCCCGCATCGCCACCTCAATCGGCATTGAGCAAATCCGCCTGACGGGCGGCGAACCATTGGTGCGCCGCGATCTGCCCGAATTGATTCGCATGCTCAAACCCCTGCCTGGACTGCGCAGCCTGAGCCTGACGACCAATGGGGTGCTGCTGAAAAAGCAAGCCGCTGCGCTGGCCGAAGCCGGGCTGACACGCATCAACGTCAGCCTGGATTCACTCGTGCGCGAGAAATTTGCCCAGTTGACCCGCCGCGATCAGTTTGACGCCGTAATTGCGGGATTGGAAGAACTGGAGAACTATCCCAGCATTCACCCCATCAAAATCAATGCAGTGGCGATGAAGGGCTTTACAGAAGATGAGGTGCTGGATTTCGCCGCCCTGGCACGCCGCAAGCCCTATATCGTGCGCTGGATCGAGTTTATGCCGCTGGACGCCGATCAAATCTGGCGCAAAGAAGATATTCTGACCGGCGCGGAGATTCTGGCAATTATCGAAAAAGCCTACGGGCCGATGATCCGCATCACTGATGGCGACCCATCGGAGACAGCGCGGCGCTATCGTTTCCCCGACGGCATCGGCGAGGTTGGCTTTATCAACCCGGTCAGCGAGCCGTTCTGCTCAACCTGTGATCGTATCCGCATGACCGCCGATGGCAAGCTGCGCACCTGCCTCTTCTCCACCGAGGAAACCGACCTGCGCGAGCCGCTGCGTTCCGGCGCCTCCGATGAGGTGATCGAAGAGATCATCAGGGGGGCTGTCTGGAATAAAGAACTCAAGCACTATATTGGCGATAAGCGCTTCCGCCGCGCCAATCGCAGTATGTCCATGATCGGCGGCTAGCGCTCGGCAAAGCGGCTGGCGTCGCCAAGTTCTCTATCAGCCAGACGCCCCAGCATAAAAAGCACATCCGAAAGGCGATTCAGATAGCGCTGAGGCGTGGCGTTAGGCAGCCAGCCCTGCCGGGTAAGTGGGATGACAGCGCGCTCGGCGCGGCGCGTAACAGCCCGCGCCAGATCAATGGCCGCGCTGGCCGGATGATCCCCAGGAACAATGAAGCGCGTGCCAATCTGCACGTCCTGGCGCAGCGTGCGGACCAGCCTATCCAGCGCCTCTAGCCGCTCATCGGAAAGATACCGGCCAATCTTAGGACGGGCTTCAGGCGTGGTAGCAATATCGCCCATTAAAGCATAAAGATCATTCTGGAAGCCAAGCAGCAAATCATGGATGCGCGTCAGCCCGGCAGCGCGGCAGGCAGCGCGGGCCACACCGATAGCTGATGTCGCCTCATCGACTTCCCCCAGCGCGACAACGCGGCCATCAGTCTTGGAAACGCGCACATCGCCCAGCAAGCCGGTAGTCCCGTCATCCCCCGTGCGCGTGGTAACGCGGGCGCTGCTGCTTCCAGGCTCAGCGGATGCCGCCTGGGACGAAGATTCGGGTACTTCTGCCATCTGTGCCTCCTCTAGTTTAGGGCCGCCAGTAACGCCGCAGTGGCTTCTGGAACAGTTCCAACCACCTGCGCGCCAGCCTGAAGCAAATCCGCATACAGCGCCGTGCCCTCGCCCCCGGTATAATCGCGTCCGGCAATCCGCGCCAGCAAACGCGCTGTATCAGGTGAAGCATCGCTATCCGTTATTGTAGCAGATGCTGGCTCCAGCAGGAGGGTATGCAGCCCGTTTTGTGCTGCTTCCAACGCCAGACGCAGCAAAACCACATTCCCCGGTCCAACAGGCATCGGGCAGAGGATTTGCGCGCGCACCCGCTTAAGCGCATCGCGTACCTGCGCCGCAGCGGCAGGCGCGACAGGGGCATAGGGCTGTTCACTGATGACCACAACAGCCAACCGCAAAGCCAGCCCGTAATCGCTGTCCCCAATATGAAGCGCGCCAATGGAAAAAGGGATACGCGCGTCGGCCAGCCCGCGCATCAGCAGCGCCGCGCTGCCTCCGCCGCCAATCAGATGGACCAATGGACCAACAGCTTCTGTTTCAACGGATACCGCCTCTTGATCCTGGCGCGCATCCTCAGCGATGTCAGGCGGAATGATGCTCAGGTGCGCGGCGCCCTGCAAAATACCAACTTCAACCGGCACTTCATAGACCCGGCTTAGCAAACGACGCTGAAGCACCTCTACCGGCGGCCCATCTGCCACCACACCCCTCTGGAAGAGAACCAGGCGCGGAAAATAGCGCGCCGCCAGGTTCAGATCGTGCATCGTCGCAACGATGGTAATACCCCGTTCACGGTTCAGGCGCTGGATCAGTTCCAGCATCCCGATTTGATACTTCAGATCAAGATGCGTCGTTGGTTCATCTAGCAAGAGCAGTTCAGGCTGCTGAGCCAGCGCCATTGCCAGAGCCACGCGCTGTCTCTCTCCGCCGCTCAATTCGTTGAAGACGCGATTTGCCAGCGATGCCGTCCCGGTCGCCTCCAGCGCCTCCTCAATCGCCCGCCAATCTGCTCTGCTCTCTGTTCCAAGAAAAGAGAGATAGGGCGTTCGGCCCAGACTCACCAGTTCGCGCACCGTGAAGGCAAAGGGCGTGCTAAATTCCTGGGGTACAACCGCGATCCGGCGAGCAATGTCGCGGCGCGGCCACGCGCGCAGATCGCGCTCATCCAGCAGGACACGCCCGCGCTGAGGATGCAGCGTGCCGGTTGCCAATCGAAGCAGCGTGGTCTTGCCGGTGCCGTTCGGCCCAAGCAGCCCGGCCATCTCTCCGGCGGCAATTGCCAGGCTCACCTCCGCAAAAAGCGGTGTCCCGCCATAGCCAAAACTGAGTGCTTCAAAGCGCAGCAGGGGTTTTACCATCGATAGTCCTTGCCAGAGCGGCGCAAAAGATAGAGGAAGAACGGTCCGCCGACAAGCGCGGTCAAGACACCCAGCGGAAGCTCAGCAGGAGCAATCAGCGAACGCGCCAGCAGATCAGCAACGACGAGAAAGAGCGCGCCTCCCAGCGCCGAGGCAGGCAAGAGCAAACGATGGCCGGGGCCAATCACCAGGCGCAGCGCGTGCGGCACGACCAGGCCAACGAACCCTACCAATCCGGCGATAGTGACAGATGCCGCCGTCAAGAGCGACGCCACCGCAATCAGCAGCGCCTTTTGTCGCTCAACATTCACGCCCAGATAAGCAGCGCCTTCTTCGCCCAGCGCCAGCGCGTTCAACGTCGAGCCAAGGCTGAACGAGAGCGCTATCCCTATGAAGATGAGCAGCGCCGCAGTGCCAACCTGGCTCCAATCCTGCACGGCGATGCCTCCCCAGAGCCAGCCAATCACCGGGCGGAGCCGCAGTTGCAAACCAGGATACAGATAAAGCAGCAGCGCCTGGATCGCATCCATCAGTGCCGTAACCACCATCCCCGCCAGCAGAAGCGAGACCACAGGCGCGCGCCCACCGACCCGCGCCAGCCAGTAGACCAGCACAACAGCAACGATAGCGCCAACAAAAGCAAAAGCCGCAATTTGCCCAAAACCGAACAGCACAAAACTGGCAGGCAGCGCGAAGCCAATCGTAATGCCCAGGCCAGAGCCAGCAGAGATACCAATCAGATAGGGATCAGCCAGCGGATTACGCAGTAAGCCCTGGAAGAGAACGCCCCCCACTGCCAAAGCTGCTCCCACCAGCGCCGCGCCAAGCACATGCGGCAGGCGAAGCTGCAAGATAATAATTTCGTCAGCCGCGTCCCAGGTCTGCTGAAAGTGGAAGAGGCCGGTGCTATTCAACGTGATCTTAATAATCTCTCCAGCATTGATCGGAACAGAACCGATAGCAGTTGCAAACACCAGCGCCACCAGCAGCCCCGCGAACAATAGAGGCAGCACAACAATGGCGCGTTTCCAGCGGCTGCGCAAAGCAGGCTTGCCAGCCCCTATGCTACCGCTGCTGTTGGGAGCAGCCCCTTGCGCGCCCCCTGGCAGAGATCGTAATGAGCGCGTTTGCTGCTCTGCGCTGCTGGCTGGTTTGATCGTCTGCATTCTGATGACCTTTCGCCTGGCCTGGCGTCTGGATAAATCGGACGACCCTACACAAAAACGGGCGTATTGGGATACAGGGCAGTTGAACCGCCCCGTATCCCGTAAGCGCCTCTCTGCGGCCTCTCCCTAGCTGAACAGACCTGGGTACAGATCTTTCGCCAGCGCCTCAAAACCATCCACGATGCGCGGCCCGGGGCGCGAGATCAGATTGACATCAATCGCGTAGACATGCTGCTGCTGCACAGCAGCAATGACACTCCAACCGCTGCGCGAAACAACCTGCTGCGGCTCAATGCCATCGGCCAGAATGATAACCTGTGGGTTCGCCTTAATCACCGCCTCATCGCTAACCTGCGGATAACCGCCGCCGCTCGTGTTGTCGGCAAAAATATTCACGCCTCCAGCCTCCTCGATGAGATCATTCTCTTTCGAGCCGCTGCCGACAGTATAGGGCGAACCGGGCGTACTATAATCCTCTTCCAGATAAACCGTAGGATGCTGGGATTGCCCTGCTATTTTGTTCTTGACGCTATCAATGCGCTGTTGCAGGCTCGCCACCACCTGCTGAGCCTTATTCTGTGTCAGCGTGAGCGCGCCGACAATCGAGATATTGCGCAGGACATCCCCCAGCGTGTGGGTAAAGGGCAGATCAACAACATGCAGCCCCAGACTGGCAAGCTTGCTATCAACCTCCTCGCCGCTGAAATCCTTCGCAGTGATCCCACTGTCGCTCAGCACCAGATCAGGCTTAAGGGCAACAATCTCTTCGATGTTATAGACGCCCCCGGAATTGCTAATCTTGGGTTTGCTGGCAAGATCAGCAGGATAATCAGTATAGTTGTCCACCGCAACGACCCGATTATCGAGTCCCAGGGCAGCGACAATCTCGCTCTCAGCCGGAATCAGCGTAATGATCTTTTGAGGCGCGGTGCAAGAAAACGTGATGGGCTTGCCATAGGCATCATCTGCCTGCATGCTTGGGCAGGATGGCGTTGGCGTGGCTTGTGTGCCGGAACTGGTGCCACACGCAGAGAGCAGCATGCTCAATACGAAGACCAGGGACAGGATGGCGAAAAAGCGCCGTTTCACAGAAACACCTCCATCTGGATCGGTGACAATGGCGCCAGGACAAACAAAAACCCTCTCTTCCATCCCTATGGAAAAGAGGGCCAGCCAGGCAGAACAGCCCGGCGTTTGCTCTTTCCTCTGGCGCGAAGGATGGCGAGCATAGCCGCAGGGCAGGTCTCCTGGCTCCCGGCTCATGGCGCTTCCCTCGCGGCCTTCCCACCACAAGGGTATGGCAGTGGCTCCGCCTTGGCCCACGCGGGCTAAAGACAGCGCGCGAGGAAAGCTGGCCGGATACAGTGGCGCGTCCGCATCGGCATTGCACCGATTTCCCTATTCTGCTCGTGACGAGCCACCCTGCGGCACATCGCTATTCAGTTGCACAACAAAGTATACCTGTTTGAGCAAACACTTGTCAAACGATGGGACATATGGCGTATCGGGAACGATGGGAACGATGGGAACGCTGACATGCGGAGCCGCTCCACGCCTGGCGTGAGAAATCGCTACAGCGTTCCACCCCTGGAACGCCCCTGGCACACTGGCAACGCTGCGGAGCATCCTGTCCCGTTTCTCAGCGCACCGCCACCGGATCGCCAACGGCAAATTTGCCAACAGCGCGAAACTTCTCAAAGCGCTGCTGCACCAACTGCTCTTGATTCAGCGCGGCAAGTTCGTCCAGATGCTTCAGGATCGCGGCCTTGAGCGCCTTGGCCGCCTCCGCGTGATTGCGATGCGCGCCGCCCAACGGCTCAGGGATCAATTCATCAACCAGCCCAAGCTGATAGAGCGACTTCGCATCGACCTTCATCGCTTCTGCTGCCTGCGAGGCATAAATCGTATCGCGCCAGAGAATGGAAGCCGCCGCTTCAGGCGCAGCCACCGTATAGATCGCAAACTCCAGCATCAAGACGCGATTCGCCACACCCAGCGCCAGCGCGCCACCGCTGCCGCCCTCGCCAATAATGACCGCCACCACTGGCACTTTCAACCCTGCCATCACCAGCAGATTCTCCGCAATCGCCTGAGACTGCCCGCGCTCCTCCGATGCCAGATCAGGCGAAGCCCCCGACGTATCGATCAGCGTCACGATGGGCATACCAAACTTTTCAGCCTGCCGCATCAGCCGCAGCGCCTTGCGATAGCCTTCCGGGTGCGCCAGCCCAAAAGAACATTCCATCTTCTCCCTGGTATCGCGCCCCTTCTGATGCCCAATCAGCATCACCGTGCGCCCATCAATCACCGCCAGCCCGCCCTGAATGGCGCGATCATCGCCAAAGCGCCGGTCGCCGCGCAGCTCAAAATAATCCTCGCACATCAGCTTGATATAATCGACCGTATAGGGCCGGTCCTTATGACGCGCGACCTGCACACACTGCCAGGACGTGAGCTTGCTGTAAATCTCAGCAGTTTTCTCGCGCAGTTCTGCCTCCAACGCCTTGATTTGCCGCTGCTCTTCCGGCTTGAGCTTCTCGCCCTTGCGCTGCAAAGTAGTGAGCTTCTTCTCAAGATCAGCAAGCGGTTTCTCAAATTCCAGGTCGTAAGCCATGACACAGCCCCCAACAATCAGTGTGTAACGCTCTTCACTTTGCTTCCGGCATACATGCGCAGCAGCCGCGCGAGCGTTGGGCGCAGCAAACGGCGCGGCACCACTGCATCCAGCATGCCATGCGCCAGCACAAACTCGGCGGTATTCGTATCTGCTGGCAGGCGCTGGTGCATAAACTGCTCAATCACACGTGGCCCGGCAAAGCCAATCAGCGCGCCCGGCTCCGCCAGAATCACGTCTCCCAGGAAAGCAAAACTGGCAGAGATGCCGCCAGTCGTCGGGTCCGTCAGCAGCGAGATATAGGGGACACGCGCCTCACTCAGCCGGGTCAATGCCGCCGAGGTCTTCGCCATCTGAAGCAGCGAAAACATGCCTTCCTGCATACGCGCCCCCCCGGACGTTGAGATAATTAAGAGCGCGCTGCGGTCTGCGAGGGCGCGTTCAATGGCCCGCGTCACCTTCTCGCCAACCACCGACCCCATGCTTCCACCGATAAAAGCAAAATCCATCACTGCCAGCGCCAGTGGCAAGCCCTCGATAGTTCCGGTGCCAGCAATCACCGCCTCATTTAGCCCCGTTTTCTCGCGCTCCTCGCGCAGCTTGGCCTGATAGGATTGCGAACGGCTCACAAAATTGAGCGGATCAACCGACAGCAAATTGCTATCGATCTCCTGAAAGCTGCCCTCATCCAGCAGCAAATCAATGCGCTCGCGTGCAGAGAGGCGGAAATGATAGCTACAGCGCGGGCAGGTCTTCAGGTTCTTCTCCCAATCCTTCCCATAAAGCAGCTCGCGGCACTTGGGGCACTTCACCGCCAGATTTCCAGGGATCGAACGGCTCCCTTGCGGCTGAAGATCATCGGGTGCCTGAGCGCGCTGCGCGTCGGCGGAAGTCAGGTCAGACATATCCTTAGAAATGTCGCACGCTCCGTTTCTTTCTGCTTATTTCTCCCCGCCATCAGTGGCGAAGAGCGCCTTGACAAAGGCTTCTGGCTCAAAAGGAGCCAGGTCTCCCACACGCTCACCTGTCCCCACAAACTTGATGGGCAACCCCAACTCTTCTGAGATAGAGAAGACAATCCCTCCACGCGCTGTGCCATCCAGCTTAGTCAGCACCAGACCCGTCAGGCCAATATCGCCAACAAACTGTTTGGCCTGAAGCAAGGCATTCTGGCCGGTGGTGGCATCAACCACCAGCAAGACCTCATGCGGCGCCTCCGGGTCTTTTTTCCCCAGAACCTTGGCGATCTTCTTGAGTTCTTCCATCAGGTTATATTTTGTATGGAGTCGGCCAGCCGTGTCAATAATCAAGACATCACAGCGCCGATTTTCCGCCGCCTCTAGGGCATCAAAAACGACCGCGCCTGGATCGGCCCCATGTTGATGGCTGATAACCGGCGCCTGGATGCGCTCGCCCCATATCTTCAGTTGATCGATAGCCGCCGCCCGAAAGGTATCACCTGCCGCCAGAATCACGCGATGATTTTTCTTCTTCAGCAGATAACCGAGCTTCGCAATCGTCGTCGTTTTGCCAACCCCATTCACCCCCACCACCAGAATCACCGTCAGCGGGTTGTTTTTGGCAAAGGTAAGGGGTTCGGCATCTCCCAGAAGAATCAGCAATTCTTCTTCCAGAGCAGCGCGCACATCGCGCGCATCCTTCAGACCAGCATACTCCACGCGCTCTTTCAGCGTAGCAATCAGCCGCTCGGTAATCGAGACACCCACATCGGCAGTAATCAGGGTCTCTTCCAGATCATCCCAAAGCTGGTCATCGATTTTGCCACGCTGAAACGCCTCAGTCACTTTGCCAAACATCTGGCGTGTGCGCGAGAGGCTTTGACCGAAGGGATTAAAGCGATTAAGCACAGTAAATCTTGTTATCCTTCCTGATAGCGCGCAGCCAGATCACATCACCAAAAACAAGCGCCTCGAGAAGAGAAAAGATGAACACATAACCCGCCTCCGGTCGCGCATAATGCGTGGCCGGAGGCGGGGACTGTCGCAGGTTGTTAGCGATTGCTGCGATAGTTGTGCAACGAGCCATCACTGATTGGCTCATTAATAATGATGTCACCGTTACGGATCTTGATGTTGTACAGACAGCCTGGATTTGTGCAAACCCACGCTTTGTACTCAATTGAAGCCCCCTGGCTCCCAAAATCAGAGAGCGGCACCAGGTCGCCCTCACCGCACTTACGGCACCGAGGAAAAGTCAATTCCAAAGCCGTTCGCCTCCTTCCTGCTCAAGGATTCTTCAACCGCGCGCACCGCCCGACGACCAACCTGGCTTCCGGGCGTTGGGGATAGGAGGGAGAGCTGAAGGAGCCTCCGCCACTGCGTCCGCACCCCGTTGCGTCACCTGCAAAACCTTACGTAATATACCACAAATCGCAGCCCCGTGTTACCCTCTGCGAGCCTAAAATCCCACAGTTTCTCACAACGTTCGCTGCGAGCTGAGCCAGATATGGCGGAACTCTCTTCAGTCCACTGAGCGCGCATCTGGACTGAGAGCTGGTCCCATCCTGTCCGATACGTCACCAGGTCCGAGCCGCCAATGGCCGCAATTCCTGGATCATGGGCGCGATAGACCTCGCCACGCCGCACTGCCGCAAGTAAGAGACGCGGAGCGGGAAACCAGTCGGGAAACATGACCACATAGCCAACATGTTCCTGCTGGAGATAGGCCACCAGCGCCCGTTGATCGCTCAGCAGCGGCACAATTTCCGGCTGAGTTAATCCCCCCAGGTCAATCACCCGGCGGCCACTAAAGTAGCCGATAGCCCCAATATCATGCGTCGCCACCAGTGCATCCTGCGGCGTGTGATCGCGCAGCCAGAACGCCGTCGCCACCTGATACTCATCGATATACCTGATATTCGCCGCGTAGATTCCCGCCCCACGCGCGATAGACAGAACGCCCAGCGCCAGCGCCAGCACGAAGAGGGCACCTGGCAGCAGGCGAAAGCTGCCCTTGCCAAGCAGCCGCGCATAGCCGACCACGCCCAACGCCAGCAGCACCGGCAATATGGGCATCAAATAGCGCCCATTTTGATAGACCACCGGCAGATGTACGGCATAGACGCCAATCAGCGCCAGCATCCAGATTAGCGCCAACCAGAGCGTACCACGCCCCTGAGCGCGCCGCGTTTGCCAGAGCGCATACGCCGCCCCCGGCAGCGTAAGTACCACCAGTGGGCTGCTAAAGAGCCAGCCAAGCACCCCCAGCGTGTAGCTCGCCAGCCGCGCCAGTTCGCTCCCCTCCAGCCCATAATAGGCACCCTTGGCATAGAAGGTACTCGGTAGAAAACTTCCCGCAGCCGCTTCGTTCACAATCAGCAGCGGAACCAGCCCCAGCGCATAGACACCCAGATAGACCAGCAGCACACGCCAGCGCCCGGTTGCAACCCGCGCAGGCACGCCCACGCCCAGAATCAACGCTCCCGCAGCCAGCAGCGCCAGCACGCTTCCTTCTGGCCGGATGCTGGTCAGCAGCGCCGCCAGCGAGCCAGGCCAGACCGGGTGCCATCTACGGCCTATGCCTACCAGAAGCAGTACGCTCACAAATACGAAAAACATCGTCTCCATACCAGAGAGCGCCGCCCAGGTCAGATGCCATTCGGCAATCACCGCCACGCCTGCCAGCAGTGCGCTCAGCGCGCGCCAGCGTTCGGCACCATCCCACAGCCAGAGTTCTACCAGCGCGCCAGCGGCCCAGGCCAGGCCAAACAGCGCCAGCGTACCCAGCGCATCCGCCCAGGCAACCACCACCCAGAGCGACGCACCGCCCGGCAGCAGTTGGGCTGGCGTCAGCAGCAGCACCCACAGCGGCGACGTAGACCCGGCGCCGCTGCGGTCGGGCGCATAGGCAAAAACGCCATGCTGCGCCAGCGTGCGGGCGAAGTCCTGATGAATCCAGGCATCATCAAGCGGAAAGCCCAGCGTATGATTGACGAGCGCATACATGGCGACGACCAGCACCGTCATAGCTGCCAGCAGCGCCAACCGTCTGCGCCCCTTCATCACCCATGTTGCCAGCTTCCAGGGCAGAGTGGTTCCCTTTGCCTGCGTTGACATCTCAATTGCCAAATCGCTGCCTCTCTTCCGCTCAAATCCCTGGCGCCATTATAGCCGATTTTTCCTAGCCCACCCATCTGTGCCAGCCAGAAAGGGCTATACCCTCGGAAAACTTTGATCTGCTGAGCATCAGGTGATTTGATTCTTTGATTTGGTCATGGCATACTACATCCATGAGCAACCCATCAACCGCAGACTATCTTAGTATCGCTGAAGAAGTGCGCGTTGCTCTGGCCGACGAGCGGCCAGTTGTCGCGCTCGAATCCACCGTCATCGCGCATGGCTTGCCCTATCCCACCAACGTTGAAGCCGCGCGCGCGATGGAGGAGGCCATTCGCGGCGAAGGAGCCGTTCCGGCAACCATTGGACTGCTTGAAGGGCGCATTGTCGTTGGCCTCAGCCCAGCGCAGATCGAACTCTTGGGCAGCGCTGGCGCTTCAGCAGTTGCCAAGGTCAGCAGGCGTGATCTGGCAGTTGTACTGGCACAGGGTCGTCCTGGCGCGACAACCGTTGCAGGCACGCTGGCCTGTGCCCACATGGTCGGCATCCGCTTTTTCGCCACCGGCGGTATTGGCGGCGTGCATCGCGGCGCTGAGCGCACAATGGACATCTCCGCCGATCTGCCAGAACTGGCGCGTACTCCTGTCCTGACGATCTGCGCTGGAGCCAAATCCATCCTCGACCTGGGGCTGACGCTGGAATACCTGGAAACTCAGGGCGTGCCGGTCATCGGCTTTCAGACGTGGGATTTTCCGGCGTTTTATGCTCGCAGCAGCGGCTATCGCGTGCCGCACTGCGCGGAAAGCGCCAGAGATGTTGCGGCTATCGCCCGCGCGCAGTGGAAGGGGAAGTTTGGGAATGGCATCCTGGTAGCCTGCCCTATTCCTCAAGAACATGCTATCGATCCCGCCGCCCTGGAAACGCTCATCAACGACGCGCTCGTCAGGGCCAACGAGCAGCGCATTACGGGCGCGTCGGTCACGCCGTTCTTGCTCTCTCAGATTGCCCAGGCTACCGAAGGCCAGAGCGTCACTGCTAATCTTGCCCTGCTGGTCAATAACGCCACCTGGGCGGCGCGCTTTGCCCGCGCCTATGCGGAGGGAAACATATGAAACTCATTGTTGGCAGCGACGAACGCACCCATATGACTGACGCGCTGGTGGAAGACCTGCGCGGTCGAGGACACGAGGTTGAAGTGATTGGTCCACTGGCCGGGGAGCCGCTGCAATGGCCGGAAGTGGGCCGGACGGTTGGCGAGGCCGTTGCGACTGGCCGCGCCGATCAGGGGATTGTGTGCTGCTGGACGGGTACTGGCGTCAGCATTGCCGCCAACAAAGTGCCCGGCATCCGCGCCGCCCTGTGTACCGATGCCGAAACAGCGCGCGGCGCACGCCGCTGGAATCACGCCAACGTTCTGGCGCTCAGCCTGCGGCTCACCAGCGAGATTGTCGCCCGCGAAATCCTCGACGCCTGGTTCAGCGCCCCCGAAGAAGCCGGAGATGATGCCGCCTGCGTTGCCCGTGTGGAGAGCTAATGGAGAATGCCAGCTTCTGGCGTCTCCAATAGGACTGCCGCGCCCAGCAGCGGGGCATTCTCGCCCAATTGAGACCAGAAAAGCTGCGGCATATCTCGCGCACACAGCGCGGCAACGCGCCCTGGCAGATGCTCTTTGAGGTAGGGGACATGCAGAGCAATCCCGCCGCTGATGGCAATAGCTTCAACGCGCGTGAGCCGACAGAGATTAACGATGCCCAGCGCCAGGGCCTCGATGAACTCTCGCCAGAAGAAAGGATCATCAATCTCAGCGGCTTCGCGCCCAAACCTGAGCGCCATCTGCCTGCCGCCGGTAATGGTCTCAAGACAGCCTATCTGTCCACACAGGCAGGGGCGCGTGTTTCCGGCCAGCAGTTGATGGCCCATCTCCATTGAAATGGTGAGCGCCTGCCCATTCTTGCCCAGGTGAATTGCCGCACCTGTGCCGGTTGAGATCGTGAGATACGCGCATCGCTCGAAAGGGAGCAGAGCGCCAAAGGCTTTTTCGGCCAGTAAGCCGCAGACGGTATCATGGGCCAGCCTGACGGGACAGCCAAAGGCGTCCTGCAACTGGCGCACCAATGGCTTGCCCTCGTAGTCGCGCAGATTGGCGGCATCGCGGACAGACAAGCCATCCCCAGCAATGTGGCCGCCCAGCGAGACGCCAATCCCCTCCAGGTTCTTCGCGCTGACGGCAGCAATCGTCTCCAGCAGGCGCTCGATTTGAGTATCATACGTTTGAGAGGTCGGAAATTGTGTGATGGCTTCAATCTGAGGAGAACGCAGGTCGCCTAGACGCCCCACTCTGGTGGTGCTGCCCCCATTATCAACAGCAATATACATCCTGTTTTGGTACCTCTTCGGCGGTTAATGGCTGGAGGCTAGAGATTACTGCTACGTCTAGCTCGCCACATCGACTGAGTACGTGGTACTGGCGCTGGCGCCACCCACAGGTGTTACAGTCACTGTCACCTGCCAGGCACCAGGCATCAGAAACGCGACTTTGGCCTGGTAGCGTCCCTGCCCTAACCCTTGCGCCGATGTCTCATTCACGCCCATATCCATTGTCACCATCATCAGGCTTATCTGGACGCGCGCCCCGTCCACTGCCTGCCCGTTATTCCCTTGCAGGGTAATTGCCACGAGCGTCGCTGGATCACCACTCACTCTCGGAGGGTTGGGGGTGAATTGCAGCGTGACCCGCAGATTGCCCGCTGTCTGCGTCTGTCCATTGTCGAAAGGCGGCGTGGTATGGGGAAGATAATTGCCCAGCGCGTCGCCAAATCCGGCCAGCAGCAGCAGGGCCAGCATGCTCAACGCCACCAGAAGCGCGCGGCGGCGTATCTTTGCCGTGTCTAGAGCGGGCCTGGGAGAACCTGACAAAGCAAGCGTTTTATCAGCTTCTCCAGCCTTCTCTTGTGGCTGATCGGTCTCTTGCCCTGGTTCCTGGTGTTGAATGCCCATGAGCCTCTCAAAAGCGCCGGAATGCTCTGCAATGGTAGCGAACGCTTTTATTTTCCAATCAAGTATACCATGCGTGTGCATCTGTTCTTACCAGCATACGACGTGTGAGCTTCCGTCTGCGCGGCATATGGTATGATTTCGCTGCATTCCCCAAATCTCATGACTTCCAACATGGCCCGGCAGAGAGGAGTGTATATGGCCGAAATTATCAGCCCTGATCTGCTCTGGTATGGTGGGCGCTTTGTCGCTGACCTCGGTTTATTGATAGATGATGGCGTTATTCAACAGGTTGATACGCCCGCGAAACTGCTGGCGGCATTTCCCCAGGCGCAGGAAATACGCCTGGGCGGGCAGGCCGTGATACCAGGAACCATCAACGCTCACAACCACTCGTTTCAATCCCTGGTGCGCGGCTTTGGTGATGATCTCCCTTTCTTTCAATGGCGCGACAACGGCATCTATCGCTATTCGCTGAATCTCGATGAAGAAGGTGTCTATACCGGCGCCATTCTGGCTTTTGGCGAGATGCTGCGCTATGGTGTCACCACCGTCGTTGACTTCTTCTACCTGCATCACGAAAGCAACGCCTATGATCTGGCCGTCATGCGCGCCGCGCACGATGTCGGCATTCGGCTGGTGCTGGCGCGCTGTCTCTATAGCTGGGAGACCGGCCCAGCGCCATATCGGGAATCGCTGGAAGATGCGGTCACGCGCACCCGCGAACTGGCGCGGCTGGCGCACGAGCGCGACGCGGGACGAGGGATGCTGACGGTGCAGCCAGCGCCGCATAGTCCCCACGCCGCTTCTCCAGAGATGATCGTGGCTGGGCACGCGCTGGCCCAGGAACTGGATACGCCCTTTCACATTCATGTCTCCGAGGGGCGCTATGAAGTGGAGATGATTCAAGAGCGTCACGGCCTCACGCCGATTCGCTGGCTGGATGCGCTGGGCGTGCTGGATGATCGCGCCATTCTGGTACACTGCGTCTGGGCCACTCCTGAAGAGATTACACTGATGGGTGAGCGGCACACGCATCTGGCCTATAATCCGGCCAGCAACATGTTTCTGGGCGATGGGATTACCGATATTCCGGCGATGCTCGCGGCAGGCGTGCGGGTGGCGCTTGGCACAGACGGGGGATGCAGTAACAACCGCACCAGCATCTTTGACGAGATGCGTACCTGCGCCCTGCTCCAGAAGGTCAGGCGGCTGGATGGCGCGGCGCTCAGCGCAGAAGCGGTCTTTACAATGGGCACGGCGAATGGCGGCAGCGCGCTCCGTCTGCCCATTGGTGAACTCGCGCCAGGCAGGCGCGCTGATTTCGTAGCGCTCGACCTGGAAGACATTTCGCTGCAACCACCCAATCGGCTCATCAAGAATGTGGTGTACGCTATGTCACCCCAGGCGATCCTGGGCGTCTGGGTGGACGGGAAGCAGCGTCTGCGTGATGGCGAACTTACCGGCTGGCTGACACTGCGCGAAATTAGCGCGCGCGTTCAATTGCTCACTAAACAGTGGTAGCACGCGGCGAGAAAGCACTTTGAAGATGTCTTGTGACCGATGAAGGTACACCAGCGTTGGTGCCCTGATATTGGCGCCCTGATACAAAGGAAAAAGCGATGGAGCAGTTGAAGATTGGTCTGAACGCCGCGCGAATACAAGCCCATATTGAAGCGCTGGCGAGCCTTACCCTGCCAGAGCAGCCCTATACGCGCCGCTCGTTTACGCCGTTGTATCGCCAGGGCAGGGAACTGGTCGCGCAATGGATGCAGGAAGCCGGGCTGAAAGTTTCAATGGACCAGGCCGCGAATCTGATCGGGCAGCGCCCTGGCAGCGCCGAGGGTTTACACCCTATCGTCATTGGCTCACACACCGACACAGTACCCGGCGGCGGACGCTTTGATGGCATCATTGGCGTTGTAGCCGCCATTGAGATTGCGCAGTGCCTGCATGAGCAAGGCATTACCCTGCGGTATCCGCTGGCGGTGATGGATTATCTGGCTGAGGAACCCAGCGAGTTCGGTATCTCTACGATTGGCAGCCGCGCAATGGCCGGAGCGCTCTCACCTGAACACCTGCGCCTGACCGACCCCACCGGACGCACCCTGGCGGAAGGTATTAGAGAGATGGGAGGCGCGCCAGAGCGCATTGATGAAGCACGGCGCGAGCCGGGCGCGTTTGCACTCTCGCTTGAACTGCATATCGAGCAAGGGCCGGTCCTGGAAGAAGCGCAATTACCTATTGGCATCGTCACCGGGTTGGTCGGTATCCATCGCGCGCAAATTACCCTGGAGGGAGAAGCCAACCACGCGGGGACTACCCCTATGCGCCTGCGCCACGATGCGCTGGCGGGAGCTGCCGAGATCATTCTGGCGCTGGAAGCGCTCTGCCGCGCGACGAACGGGCAGGCAGTCGGCACGGTCGGCAAAGTAGAGAATGCACCCAACGCCAGCAACGTGATTGCCGGGCGAACTGATCTGGTGGCCGAATGGCGCAGCGTAGACCCGGTATTGCTGGCGCATCTTGCCAGGCGCTTTGAGGCGCAGGTCCGCGAAGTTGCCGCTCGCCGGGGTCTCCAACTCAGCTATAGCCCGCTCTCTGATACCGAGCCAGTGCAGGTGCCACCAGCAGTGCAGCACCTGCTGACACAAACCTGCGCCGCGCTGGGGTTATCTACGCTCGCGCTGCCCAGCGGGGCAGGCCACGACACCAATCACATCGCCACGCTGGCTCCAGCAGGCATGATCTTTATACCCAGTCGCGGGGGGCGTAGTCACTGCCCAGAGGAATGGTCAGAGATGGATGCCATTGTACAGGGAGCAACCGTCATAGGCCAGGCACTGCTGGCGTTCGATCAGAACCAGCAGCCTTGAGGTCTCACTGTTCCTGGTCATTGCTTTGAACAAGCACAGCAGATGAGGGAGGCGTGGGAACCTCTACCCAGACCTGGCCGTCCTGCACCCGTACATCCATACGTGGCAATGACCGCAGGTAATTGCCGCTGCCATCGGTCGGAGCGCCATAGCGGGTGAAGGTGCCAGCATGACAGGGGCAATGGAGCTTGCGGTCCTGACTATTCCAGGCCACAATACAGCCCATATGGGTGCAAGCCGCTGACATAGCGATCCACTCCGGCTGACCATCCTTGTTATCCGGCACTTCATCATTGTGGAACAGATAGCCCACAACGGTCGTGGTACGAAACTGCACCATCTGACCTGGAAGAATATCGGCAGCGTTCCCTATGAGGAGCCAATTTTTGCCTTGACCCGCCAATGGCGTATTCCAGGTGGCTTCCTGCTGCGCAACAGCAATGTGCTGTTCTACCACTCCACCCAGGACGGCTCCTGCTGCCAGACCAGCCGCTGCGGATAGCCCTCCGGCCAGTACCGAACGGCGCGACAGGCGGCCAGACGCTGTGGCAGGAAGGAAGGCGCTGAACCAGCGCTTTCGACCTTTCAGCTTGCGCTCCAGTTGTGCCTCCAGGCGGGCGGCAAAGTTGGGATCAGGCTCAGCAGCTTCGGGAGCAGCAGACCGGAACAATGCGGCCATTTGATATGCCTTCGCCTGGCCCGGTGTCATCCGGCGTGGGCGGCGTGGGCGGCGTTCCTGTTGCAGCCGCTCCAGGTGGCGCTCAAACTCCAGGTAGTCTTCCAGCCGCTCTGCTTCGTTTTCTTTGCTCATGTCGCTCATATCTTTATCGCCCCGGTGATGGTTGTCCCCCTATGCCTGCTCAACTTCAGCCGCTTTCTTGAGCGCACGAAACTGCAACACCTTCACATTGGCCTCGCTCAGTTCCATCCGCTCAGCCGTCTCTTTTATCGATAAATTCAACAAGAAGCGACAGATCAGTACCTCGCGGTAGTGTGGCGGCAGCAAATCGAGGAGCCGCCGCACACGCTCCTCCGGTCGATACGAAGCTAACTCCACTCGCTCTTCGGCTGGTTCTTCCCAGCCCTGCTCCAGCATCCCTTCCAGGGAGGTTGCTCGTATTTTATAAAATGCCCGCCAGTAATCAGCAATCGTAGTCCGCGCTACCTGGTAGAGCCAGCTTTGAATGCTCTGGCCCCCACGCTCGCGGTCCAGCCCACGCACCGCCTTCAGAAAAACCTGGGAGGTTAAATCCTCCGCTTCCTCCCGATTGCCTACCTTGCTGTAAATAAAGCGATAGACAATGCCCAGATTTTCCTCGTAGAGCGCGCGAAAAGACTGCGCATCTACCGTTGAAGAAGCCGGGACAGACTTATTCTTCGTTCCTCCTGCACCTGTCCCACGTTCTTCGCTTGTATTTTCCGATTGCTTCACATTCCGCCGTCGCACCAAAAAGCCCCCTCATGAGGTTTGGGCTTCGCTGCCTTACCCCTGGTCTGCTCGCCAGGTGTTGTTGCAACATGCTCCATAGATCACTACGCCCAGACGTTACGGAACACGCGAGCAGAATACACTCCCCACTCCTGTCCTATCCCGATCCATTGGGTGCGATAGCCGATGATGCAAGATATTTGCATTGTCAACCGCTTCCAGGATACACTCACCGTCAGAAGAAGCTGGGTCGCAGAAAGGCTGATAGGCTGATGTCTACCAGGCAGAAAAACCGTATCGCGGCAACTGATGCCACCTTCGATTACAGTGATGGCTTCTGGACAGGCAAATGCCTGATCTGTAGCGGCAAGTTACGCTTCGATGCCAGAAACGGTTTTGGCGCCACTATCGAGCATATTCGTCCGCGGAGCCTGGGTGGAACCAATGACCTGCTCAACCTCGGCCTGGCTCATCCCCACTGTAATAACGAGAAGGGCCACCATTGGGACCCCAAGAGATGCCACCGCCAGGCCCCAGATACCTATCGCGCTCTGGTCGAGCGGCTGCTAGCCGAGCGGCGGAGACGCTGGCGTCAGCCCCCTGATGCCCTTCCGGCATAGCGCCACACCAAGCGGCAGCATTGTCCTTTCCTCTCAGGTAGCTCCATTCCTGGCGCGCGCTATATCTGGCATGCCCCATGCAATGGAATCTGGCGAAAGAGCTATTACCTCCCTGCGTCGGCCCGATACTTCGTTTCAAGGGGTCGGCCTGATCCCAGTTTCAGGAGAGTCCCATGTCTTCTCATGATAGTCATACACCGGCCAATACTTCGCTCCCATCGCTGCGCAGCTTCAGCCGCAAAGAGGCCGAGCGCCTGGCAGCCCTGCGCCAGCGCTATCAACTGCACGGCGAATATTTCGAGCGAGTGATTGATGAGCGGCGGCTGGAGTTCGCGCGCTGGCTGGCTGAACATCACCGGCTGAACGAAGATTGAACGCCAGGCTCCTGCCCTACCTTTACGCCTATCGCTGCGTGGGGATGGTCCAGGGAGTACAGGTATCTGCTGCCCTCCGCGCCCTAGTCAGGAAGCAGCCGCAAAAACACTTCGTTCCCCAGCAGCCGTCCCTGTTCGCTCAGGCGCACCATTCCATCCACCTGCTCCAGCAATCCCGCTGCCTCAACAGGGGCCAACCGTGCCCCGAAAACGCGCTCAAAGCTCACTCCATACCGTCGCTCAAAAAGCTCAAGAGAGAGTCCCTCATTCAATCGGAGCGCCAGCATAGCTGTCTCGGCCATCTCCAATTCAGCACTGATCTCTTCCGATGCGACGACCGCCTGCCCATCGCGCTCAATGCGCTTCAGATAATCGGGCAAGCGCAAAGCAGTCGAAAAGCGCCGTCCACCAAAAGAGGAATGCGCGCCTGCGCCCACGCCCAGATAGGGAAGATTGTGCCAATAGGTCAGATTATGCTGGCACGCTTTACCGGGTTTTGCCCAGTTGGAAATCTCATACTGTGCGTAGCCAGCCTTAGCAAGCCGCTGTTGGGCCAGCAGATACATCTCTGCCGTCAGATCATCATCTGCCGGTTGCACCCGCCCCTGTTCAACCCAGCGATGCAGCGGTGTTCCTTCCTCGACAATCAGCGCGTAGAGCGAAAGATGGTCGGGCACCAGAGCCAGAGCGCGCTCAAGGGTTATCTCCCATTGCTGCATGGACTGATTGGGCAAGCCAAAGATAAAATCCAGGTTGATATTCTCGAACCCCACCTGACGCGCCAGAGAAAAGGAGCGCTCAATCTCCTCTGGCCCGTGAATACGTCCCATCCAGCGCAGCAGCCCGGCATCAAAACTTTGCGCGCCCATACTCAGCCGATTCACACCGGCAGCCCGCAGCGCCGCCAGATGCCCCTCTTCTAATGTTCCCGGATTTGCCTCCAGCGTCACTTCGGCATCGGGCAGCACGGCAAACGCCTGCCGTGCCGCCGCCATCATCTGGGCAACTTGATCGCCGGTCAGCAGGCTTGGCGTGCCCCCGCCAAAATAGATCGTCCGGCAGGGCCAGGGCTGATCTGCTGGCAATCCTGCCTGCCTCGTATGCCGGGCCAGTTCACCCGCCCAGGCAATCTCACGCAGCACGCCGCGCACATAAGATTCCCGCCAGCCAAGTAAGCCAGCATAAGAATTAAAATCACAATAATGGCATTTTGTATGACAAAACGGAACATGAATATACAGGGAGAGCGTGTTCAGCAGGGCAAGCGCATCATCAACGGCGGAGAAGTCGCTTACCGGCTCTTGTATTGACAGCATAACAATTCTCGGTTCGCTTGCAGAATCTACCAGCACTGGTAACAGCGCGAGGCTGCTACCATCCTGCGGGCATGAACGGCAGCAGCCTCACCTGCAATGATTTGCCTGATGATCCACCAGCCTTAACCGCCTGTCGAAGTGGCCGCGCCCGATGGCAGGCCCGATGGGAAATTGTTGGGGTCAAGCTGTTTCGACGTATCTATATCACTAATCTTCGTCTGTGGCAGCGCCTTCAACTGCCCAATCCAGTGGTCAAGGGCATTGGTCTTGAGTTGTTGCAGGGTCGTATCGCTGATAGGCCGGTGCGGGTCAATCGCGCTAATGTAGTAAATGTCATATTCATCGCTGACAACCTCGATGACCGGACTCAGATCGCCAACTTTCCGGGCCGGATCAAAGAGCCAGCGCTCAGGGACCGCGCCTGTACTGAGCTGCCCGTAAACGACCCAACCCATATCGCCGCCCTTCGTCTTCGTATTGGAATCCGTCGACTTTTGCTTCGCCAATTTAGCAAAGGCAGCCGCAAGGTCTGATGCTGGCTCACTTTGAAGCTGCGCCAGAATGGCTTGCGCACTTTGCTGGGTAGTCACCTGAATCAGGCTGGCATGCACCTGGGGGCCAATTGGCCCAAACAGGCTCTGCTGATACGCATCCATCTTGTCATGGCGAATGACAATCGCCAGAATCTGGCGAAGATCATCCTCCGACATCTTACCCTGGCTCAGAAATGTTTGATACGTTGTACTGGAGGGGATAGCCTTTTTAAAGGCTTGTAACTTGGCATTAATGTCCTGATCGGTTGCCTCCAGCTTCGAGGCCGGAACGCCCTGAGCTTCCAACTGAGGGATTTGCTCCTGAATAAGTTCATCATCGATCAAGTCCTGCGCCGACTCAGAACCCACCGTTGGAATGCTGTATTGTTCGTTCAACACTTGCTGCTGCGACTGAAGATCATTGAGTTCCTTCTCTCCTTCGATCTGCGTGGCCTGGTCTGAAGAGTTTGCCAGCACCTGTGCAGCATTCATCTTTTGTTGAACTGCCGCAAGCTGGTTGGCGAGGTCTTGCGAAAGATAAAAATTGAGCTTGCGGAAGAGGCTCTGTGGAATATTGTGCCCATTCACCGTAACAATTGGCTCACCAGGGATAGCATAATTCAGGTCATAGTACGCATACCCCAGGACACCGATCACAATCAATGGGACAAGAATCGCAAACGTCCAGAATGCTCGCTTCTGGATTTTATCCTTCTGGCGACGAGAGAGATGCTTACCCCAGCCAAAGATCAAAGGCTTACCATCGCGGCGCTCTTCCACTCGCGCGGTCTGGCGGCGGTAGAGACGGCCCCTGGTTGAACGCCCGGTGGGCGTCTTCCCTGTTGGCGTTTCCTTTGTTGGCTTCGATGGCGGGGGTATCGTTTGCTTGCTCATGTGCTTTCAAGCCTTCCCTGTTGGCATGGTTGTCAACCGCCTGCATGCGAACGCCCTGCCGTACCGCGGCAACGAGCGCTCCGCAATGCCAGGTCGGCTTGGAACCGTCAGGCGCCCCGCAGATGTTCTGCCGTATAGGGCAGCAGGGCCATATGCCGCGCACGCTTGAGCGCCACGCTTAACCGGCGCTGATGCTTGGCGCAGGTACCAGTCTTGCGCCGGGGTTCAATCTTTCCACGATCCGAAAGATAGCGGCGCAAGCGAGGCGCGTCTTTATAATCAATTTCACGCACCCGGTCAACACAAAATGCGCAAACCTTCCGCCGCGAGCGGTAATCGCGGCCACCAGACCGACTGCTACGCGGTCCAGCACTTCCCTCAGACCTTTGCATGGGTATATTCACTCCTCTTGTGTGTGGGATTGCCGACGAGAAGGGAGAGCGACTCGTCGGCACAGCTTATACTCTACAAGGCTGAACGGGACACAGGCGCAGCAGTAACTTCCAGACATCCGCCAGCTTACCTGTTGCTTTCCCTGTTTCCGCTCAGCGCGTCCCCTTTCGCAAAGAAAGACGTTTCACAGGGCCAAAATGTCGTCTTTTAGAACGGAATGTCGTCAGACGTTTGATCGCCGACATCGCCATACTCACCACCAGGAGCGCCGCTGCGCGCTGGCGTGGTTCCTTTGGGGTCAAGCATGCGTACATCATTAGCAACCACATCCCAGACGGTGCGCTCCACCCCGTCCTTATCAGTATATTTGCGCGATTGCATACGCCCCTCAATAAAGACTTTGGAGCCTTTATGGAGGTAGCTATTGCAGGTCTCCGCTAGCTTCTCCCAGGTGACAATGTTAAACCACTCGGTCTCCTCCTGGCGCTCGCCAGTCTCCTTGTTGCGCTGCACGCGATTGACCGCCAGAGAAAACTTTGTCCATGCCACTCCGTTGGGGGTATATGACATTACCGGATCACGGCCCAGATTCCCAATCAGAAAAATGCGATTCAACATTTGCGCGCTCTCCTTTGGAGCTACGCCTCGCCCTCAGCCTCTTCGTCAGCTTCCGGCGCGTCATCCAACTCATCCAACTCAGCCACATCCTCGGTCTCGTCAGCCTCATCAGCTTCAACGAATGCTTCCGCATCCGGCAGATCGGCCTCTTCGACCTGCTCTGCTGCTTCAGCTTCCACTTCGGCTGGCGCTTCGGGATGAGGCGTGGCAGCCGCCTGGGCTTCTCTGGCCCGCTGCGCCGCAACCGCCTTTGGATCACGCTTTACGATCAAATGCCGGATCACCGCTTCAGTCACTCTCAAGCTGCGGCCAATTTCCAGCACGGTCTGAGGAGTGAGGGAAAGGTCTAAGAAAAAGTACAGCCCATCACGGTGCCGCTCAATGGGATAGGCCAGCCGTCGCCGCCCCCAAGGGTGAACTTTCACCACCTGGCCCCCACCTGACTGCACCATTTGACTTACGCGGTCAAGAATTGTTTTGGTCTGCTCCTCACTCGCTTCGGGGCTGACAATGATTCCCAATTCGTAGTCCCGCACGCTATGAACTCCTTCCCGTGGGTATGCTCCCGGCCATATACGCCCACTTTGGAGCATGGTGAAGCGCTGCCGGGGCAGGATGGATAATGAAACACCTGTGTTGCTATACGCAAAGCGTACTGCGGCATTATAACACTCAGTCCCGCAGGCTGCAACCGTGACAAACCTCACACACGCCATATGCTGGCTCTGTGGGTGTTGTGCAAAATAGCCTGCTTCTCCTTACACCTCCTGCCGAAACGATGCCAGCCGTTAGCCAGATTGGTCCTCCGCTCACATACACCCCAATCTGAGGGAATCACGCGGGCCGGTTCGCTCCTGGCACCACGTCATTCTTTTTATCAGAACTAAAATCGGAAATATCGCTCGCACACATTTTTGCTCTGTTTCGTATCCATCCCGATCTTCTGTAACATGGAAAACAGCGTATAAAAAGGCTGGCGGTACAGCATGCCCTGTATCGCCAGCAAGGACCAGGCGTTGCGAAGCTGTGTATCGGGCACGCCTTCCCCTCCCCTCAGCCACGAGCCGATAGTGATTGAGAAGGCCGTCGATTTACACAAGGTCTCTTCACGCGGGCCATAAGAACCAGGCCCGTTTGCTTAGATGCCGTGTGTAATGATGCTGAACGCATCTCCCAACTGTGGGCCAAAAATTATCAGGACAAGGAGTACCACCATTGCCACCAGCACCAGGATGAAGACATACTCAATGATCCCTTGCCCACGCTCACCAAAACGCCTCATAAAGCTGCGCGCGGCAGATAGCCATCTCCCCTCAAGAAGAAAATGGAGCAAAGCCGCGCCCCTCCCTTTGCTATCTACTGCCCCGTGTGGGGGTGAGTCAGGAAGTGCAGTCCCGCCTCGCTGCCAGCCAGGGCTGGCGCTCTCCGCTGCCTCGGTTCACTCAATCTTCCGTTTGCTTCTCTCCCTCAGTCTGCTGCTGGTCCTGGGAATCCTTCACAGAACTGGCGCCAGCAGCCCCGCCGTAAGCCGGTGTTCTCACCGACGCTGCGCCCCACCCGGCCTGCATATTGGTTTTGTGAGGCGTTCTTAGCAGCCATTGTAGCGTGTCTGCTGGCGCTTTGCAATCCCCTTGCCCAATTTTCCTAGTTGTAGCTGAGGTAACGACCCTGGAACCCACCTGCATATGCTGTTCCCTTTCTTGACACCACCCAACCAGCAACCATATACTAACGTTAGTCATCGCGCTGCCGCACAAGCGCTGATGAGTGATCCACTGCCAGGAAGGGTGAGCGAGGCGATGTGTCTGGCGGCTCTATTCCAGCCACCAGCGCTATCAGGTAATCTGCATATCTGTTCTGAAGGTCCGAGGAAGGGCAAGAATGGCACTAAGAAAAATCATCACTATTGAAAATCCTATCCTTCGGCAAAAAGCCAAGCGGGTCACTCGTTTCGATGCCAGCATCAAGCGGCTCGTCGAAGACCTGATCGACACCATGCACGCGGCTAATGGAGTGGGATTGGCTGCTCCGCAGATAGCACAATCGCTGCGGGTGCTGGTGGCGGAATACGAAGGCCGCCAGGAGGCGCTCATCAATCCTGAGATCGTCAAAGCCAGCGGAGAGCAGATCGGCTCTGAAGGATGCCTGAGCATCCCCGGCTATGTTGGCGAAAACATCAAGCGCTCTATGATGGTCGTTGTCAAGGGACGCGACGTGCATGGGAAAGAGATTCGCGTCCGCGCCGATGGATTTTTTGCACGCATTCTTCAGCATGAGATCGACCATCTCGATGGCATTCTCTATCTTGATCGGCTCCAGCGTCCTGAAGACCTGCGACGGTTGACAGCAGAGGAGATAGCCGGTGAGGTAGAGCCAGAAAGCGCTAACGCCAACAAGGAACCAGATACAGCACAGATAGCTGCCGTTGCTGGTGGCTCTAAAGAAGGCGAGCAAAATTGATTGGCGAGGGAAAGGGGATACTCGCCAACTGCTGACCCCGGCTCTGCTGCTAGCGCTGCTGGCGGCGGATCATTTTGATTCGTCCATTTCCAAGCGCCCGCTGGCAGCTTTTGCAGATATAAAAGCCCTCTTCTTCCCGGTAGAAGAGGTCGGTCTGTCGATAATAGAGATAGCAGATTCCACATCTGGCAGAACCACTCTGGCTTGCCAGAAGGCGATCTTGCTCGAACTGCTGGCGTAGTGATTCAATCAGTTGTGCCAGGTCAGCACGTGGCTGCCCATCTCGCTCCTGGCGCTCGTTTCCTTCACCCCGCTCCAGACGCTCGCCGCGCTCTTTCGGTTCCAGGCGAACATTTTGCTCACTTATTTCATTGGAATCGCGCCCTTTCCCGGGTCCACGCTCTTGTTGAGAATTTTTCATCAGCGTCTTCCTTTTACGTCTTCCTTTCCCTGATCACCTGCCACCTCCTCATTATACGGTCAGGCAGCCGTAAGCGCAAGGAATCAGGCGCAAGACGCAGCCACCTGGCATGCTCCTTGCAGAGCAGCAGCAGCCGTGAATCACGAGACAGCGCCCATTTCAGAAAGCAGGCACCGTGCGGTATCTATTTTTGATTGTCGTGCTGCTTCTGGCGATCCTGGTCGCGGTAGCCATTCCCTGGCCCAGCGTCCAGCAAGCATTCACCGCCTTGATAACGCCAGGCGCTCCAACAGGTGCCTGTCCGGCATTACCGCCTGATCCAGACTACTACACTTCCGGCGGAGAAGAGGCAGCCATAGAAGCTATCAATCACGCGCGAACCGACGAAGGATTGCCCGCGCTGCATCTTCCCGACAACTACTGGCAGCTTTCTCTTCCCCAGCAGCAGTTTACTCTGGTGAACCTGGAGCGTACCAGCCGAGGGCTGGCTCCATTGGGCTGGGACGACACGTTGGCCCAGATTGCCACCGCCTACAGCCGCCAGATGGTAGATTTAGGCTTCTTTTCCCATATCAGTCCGATCAGCGGCGATTTCCAAGCTCGATTAGACGCCAACCCACAGATCAACGGCCATTATCGGACGATTGGTGAGAATATCGCGGGCAACCCAGCGCCTGCTGCCGGAGCTGTCTATGAATATCTTTATAACGACGCCACCGAGCAATGCGCTCACCGCAAGAATATTCTGAACCCGGCGTTCACCTTGATTGGCATTGGCGTGGTGCCTGGCGGACCCTGGCACGCTATGTCGACCCAGGAACTGCTGGCCTCCAATCCTTTCGACCCCTATACTGGCGCTCCAACCGACACCGCTGCCCCTACCCTTCATCTGAGCAGCGCGCTTAACACAACAGCAACCAGCCTATCCCTTACCGCCAATGCCAGTGATAACGTGGGTATTGCCTGTATCACCTGGTATCTCGATGGCTTGGGTCAGCACGCCCATAAGGGCACAAACTGGGTTCTGGATGCTTCTTCCCTGGCCCCTGGCCTTCATCACCTGATGGTCTATGCAGTAGATGACAGCCAGAACTACGCCAGCGCAGCGCTGGCATTTACTGTCAGTGATGGGCACATAGCGCCGGCGTGACTCACAGCCAGGATATATGCCGGGCGCTTCATCAACCGCGCAATGATACTGAAGCGGGGTTTCCACGTTTAACGGGGTAGGATGCTTTCTCTCGCCTGCGACTTTGAGCACCTTCCTGCTCACAAAGCAGTCAGTCAAGTAAGCAGCATATCTGTCCTTCTTAGCTCCCGTGGAAGGGGAAAAGCGCATGGAGCCAGTACAGACACTCTCTTCGGAGCAGCTTGGGAATGACCAGGTACTCACTCCGTCAGAGCCACTCGCCTATTGGTCCACACCAGCAGACACCAGAGAGGAGCGAGTCCAGCGCTTCCTCAAAGTCCTGCTTCCATCTATTCCGATTGTAGCCTTCTCCGTTGATTTTCTGTACGCCCATATCGTCCAGGCCAGCGCTGATATGGCCGCGAATCGCCCCATTAACGAAGTGCGCCCCTTCCTTGGAGCGCTCCTGGTGGCTCTGGTAGTGAGCCTGTTATGTGTTTTTATTTATCATGGGGTGCTAAAAATCCTCGACGAAACCCAACAGGACGCATGAGCAGGGGAGCTTGCCTGATTCTACCCCTCGCGCTGCTCCTCAAGCCAGAATGCACGCTGTTCATCCGTCATAGAAGGGCTGCGCTGCACGGCTTCAGCAAATGTCTGGGTCTGGGCAGAGTGGCTCTCTGTTGGGGCAGTTCGTCCTACAGGACGACGGCGCAAGAGCGCTGGCTGAAGCGATTGCCCCGGAGCAGTCTGGAGTATTTCCCCGATGCGCTCTTTCGAGAGCGTCAGCGCATCTGCCAGCCGATCAATCAAGCGCTGCGGCAGGCTAGCGACCGTAATTCTTCCTTGCTCCAGCTTCTGAACCACATCGATACCCAGGCCCAACCGTTGTCCAAGCTGCATCAAAGACAAGCCTCTGGCTTTTCGTTCCTGGGCCAGCGTCCTCACCGGGGTCTGTGCCGTCTGGGTCGCGGAGGCCGTAACAAAGACAGCGTTCAGCGCACGCTGTCGCGCACGCAAGGTGATGGCTTCAATATCCGCTGTGATCGGCAGGGCTGCTTCTTGCTCATCCACATCAGTGGCATAGAGGCCAGCGACAAAATCGGCCAACTCTTCAAGCTGCGCCGGGTAGCGCACAGCCACTTCGCGCAGCAGCGCCGATTCGCCAGCAGCATGCGCCGCTGCCAGGTCCATCTTTGCCTGCCGCATGGCTCTGGATACTTTGTACTTCTGTTGTTGCTCCATCGCTAGACTCCTTCGCTGGCCGCCTCACGCTCAAGACATGCCCGCAGAAATGCTCGTGCCCGCTCATAACGCAGGCGCATCGTTCGCTCGGTCTTCCCACAGAGGCGAGCAATCTCATCCCACTTCAAACCATCCAGCGCGCGTAACGTCACAATGGCGCGATCCAACGGATCAGAGAGATACATCAGCACCCGCCGGGCTTCCATCACAGCATGAAATGCCTCAATATCATCTGATGGGTCGGCCAGATGCGCCCCGCTGGCGCTCGCGTTGTTCTCATCCTCATCCTGCGCAGCATGAATATGCTCTACCAGCGCGGCTGGCACATGGGTAGGGCGTCCTGCCGGTCGGCCTTCCTCATCTCGCCGATAGCGCAGGCCCTCCTGGCGCAGCACCGCATTAAAATTATCGACACAGAGGCAGCGGAGATAATGCGCAAAATTCAGGATCATAAACTCTTCGCGCGCATCTTGCGCCTCGCGGAGCAGTTGCTCGGCCATGCCTGCAATGGCGTCTTCCATCAGGTCTGGCCGGTGACGCAGCCCCAATGCACGACGTTGAAATTCGCCCTGGCAGCGATCCAGCAAGACCTCACTCAACAGGCGCACGCGGTCTTGGTCGCCCCGCGCCAGATACGCCCGGATGCCCAGTATCAGATGCGCCTCTGGAATCTCATACCGTCCGCTGGTGGTGCGCTTCCAGAGGCGTTCGCGTACCTCCGGCTGCTTTGGGTCCACCTGTGCCAGCACAAAATCCTTTGTGACCTGCTCAACGGTTTGCCCGCGCCAGGGAACTGCCTCGTAACTCCCCTCAGCCTCCAACTCAGCAAAGGCGGCATCTGGTTCAACAGGCTGTGCCCGACTGATAGCGTTCATCGACTTGCCCGGCGGGGCAAGCGTTCCTTCCGGCTGGTTCATCGCAGCTCTTCAGTCCCCCAATCTCTAGCAATCTGTGTATGTTTGTCTTTCATGATTCTCACCGGGACTCAGCGCGGCTCCGCCCGCCATAAGACTGTTCTCCTTTATCCACCTAAAAGCGGAAGTCTTCTCTTAATTAAAGAAAATGCTGCACTCACATCCTGCATTCTACTGCACTGGTACCTACGAGGGCCAGCCCAATAGGTATGCCCGCAGCCCCTTATCTGGCCGGGCGACGCCCCCGAAGGAGGGTATTTCATGGGCATGTGACCAGCGCCTTATCAAAACGTTTCTAGGAAAGGATGTTCACCAGGAACATTCGTCCGGCGGAGAGAGGAGGATGCCATGTTTTCTATAGAGCAGGGTCCAGGTTTCGATGCTCATGAACTGCTCGCCAGACTCCAACAAATGGGCTTCTCTGACGAGCAAGCCTTACGGCTGGCGCTGATGCGCTCACATTTTGAAGATGAAGTAGAATACCAAGAGCGGCTCACGCTGCAACGGCGTCTGCAATTCGCCCAATGGCTTGTTCATACGGGTCGCTTGAAACGGTAGAAGAGAAGACATGAACTTCACTCATTTCGATGAGGCTGGCCGGGCGCGCATGGTTGACGTGGGCGCCAAGGCTGATACTCTCCGCGAAGCCACTGCTGGTGGCGAGGTCGTGATGCAGCCGGAGACGCTGGCGCGTATTCGCGCCGGGCAGGTTGCCAAAGGCGACGTGCTGGCCGTCGCCCAGGTCGCAGGGATTCTAGCTGCCAAGCAAACGCCACAAATTATCCCCATGTGCCACCCGCTGCTGCTAACCGGCGTGGAGTTGGCGTTTCAATTTGATGATGCAAAGAGCGCAATCAGCATTCGTGCTACGGTACGCACCGTTGGCAAAACGGGCGCTGAAATGGAGGCGCTGACAGCAGTAAGTGCCGCTGCCCTTACCATCTATGATATGTGTAAAGCTGTAGATCGAGCAATGACTATCCAGCATATCCGGCTGCTGCGCAAAAGCGGCGGCAAAAGCGGTACCTTTGAGCGCGAGGATGAAGCGGCACAACCACCCCCTGCACCCATGAGTTCAACAGGCGAATAGGAGCCGCTTCACCTCCACGAAAACAAGGGCTTCTGGGCAGGCTGTCACCCTCCCATCCGACCTGCACCATCCTTCTCTGATTCCGGTGCTTAGAGCGCCAGAGACGTTTCACTGCTGCTCGCCACATTTCGCCCGGAGAGTTCACTGGAAGCAAGCGCCAACGGTGCCAGGGGGTGTGTCCGCAGTGCCCCAACACGAGGAGACGGAGATAGAGCAGCACGCTTCTCCGAAGAATGCTCTACCAGGCGCTGGAAGAGTCGGCAATAAGCCCGGCCAACTGCCGACCAGTGCATGCGTTTTCCATAGCTATAGGCTGCGCGCTCAATCTCTGCCCGCAGGCGTGGTTGATCCAACAGGGTATTGATGGCTACTGCCAGAGATTGGCTATCGCGGAAGCGCGCCAGGAGACCGCGCCCTTCGCTCAGCAGCTCCTGCGCATGGATAAACGGGGTGGAAACGACGGCTTTGCCACTGGCAATCGCATAGGAGAGCGTGCCGCTGGCAATCTGATAAGGGTTCAGATAGGGAATGATGTACACGTCTGTCGCGTGCAGGAATTCCACTAATTCTGCCTTATTGAGATAGCGCTTGTAGAAACGTACATGCTCCTGTAAGCCTAGCTCTGCAACACGCTCTTCCAAAAATGTTCGATAGGCTTCGCCGCTGTGGCGTCGCAGTTCTGGATGCGTCTCCCCCAACACCAGATAGAGCACATCTGGATGGCGCTTCACCACATCGGGCAGAGCAGCCAGCGCATATTCAATGCCCTTGTCTGGCCCCAAAAGGCCAAACGTTGCAAGCACAGTACGCTTCTCTAGCCCCAACGCCTTCTTAAAGGGCGCTGATGGCTCAAATGTCACCGCAGGCGTTCCGTGTGGGATAAACTGCACCCGCTCCAGGTCAACATGTGGATAAAACTCTGCCAAAATCTTCTTCGCCCGTTCTGCGAGCACTACAACCGTCGAAACCGCTGAGGCCAATTCCTCAGTTACACGCCGCATAGCGGCTTCTGGACGCTCCAGAACCGTGTGAAGCGTCAGGACAGCCGGCTTCTCCAGCGCCCGCAAGAAGGTCAGCAAGTAACTGCCAAACTCGCCTCCAAAGAGTCCATACTCATGCTGGATTGAAACAAGCTGCACCCGCGAGCGGTTGATGGCATGCGCGGTGCGAAGATAGCTCTCAAGATCATCCCGCTCAATCGTCCAACGCACACGCGGGCCATAGGCATAGCGATTGCCCCCATGATTGATGGCAATCACCGGGCTTTGTGACGCAAACGCGCTGGCGCTGTCAACAGCCTCCGCCAGATCGGCGGTAAAGGTGGCAATACCACATTCACGCGGCGGGAAACTTGCGAGGAAGGCGACTGGGGGACGGGTAAGGATCGGACTAAGCGCCTTTTTGATCGAGTGCTTAGGCAGAACATCACTCCGGGATGATTCTTTCAGCATACATACTCCTCCTAGTATGGCCTGGGCGCGCACACCCCACACCACTGCCCTCTCCAACCATCTGGGCCTCCCATGAGGCCAACGCTCCCAAGACAACAGCATAGGTCTGATGTCCCCGTGCGCCTACATTCAGCACGTATGAACGCGCCTCATCCGTTTCAGCAGTACTATTCTCCTATCCAGCAGTTTTTGCCCTTTACAAGCGTACCTTGTACGCCCATCAGCGCCTAGCAGGTAATCAGCCTTGCACAGCTTATAGCATTCGCAATATCTATGCCCTCAGTTGCGCAAGCAGAACTGCCAGTAATACCAGGAGAAGGGGAGTGCAGGCGCCATGGGTGAGGGGAAAGCATCAGCAGTCAAAGAAAACAACTACTCTTCCTCTTTGGGGCAGCTTCTGGCCGCCCTTGGGCGGGGTCTGAGTAAGCAATAAGCCGAATTCTGTTTCTACCAGCCTTTACAGTACCAGTAGATGACAATCATCTCTCTAGGACGACAGTTGCCCGCCGTCTCCAGCAGCCTACCCGGAGGTAAAACGGGCGAGCCACCCGCAGGCGCGCCTGGCGAACCAGATCGCGCCATTCCTCCTGTCTGGCCTTGCTCCAGATGGGGTTTACCTCAGCCAACCAGTCACCTGGTTGCTGGTAAGCTCTTACCTCACCATTTCACCCTTACCCATTGCTGGGCGGTATGTTTCTGTGGCACTCTCCCTGGGGTTGCCCCCGCTGGATGTTATCCAGCATCCCGCTCTACGGAGTTCGGACTTTCCTCAGATGGCTCTCAGGCCACCCGCGATTGCCTCGCTTACTCAAACCCATCGGTAAGTGTATCATCTTGTATAGCCCTTCGTCAAGCTCTGCCCATTTCATGGGCGCGCTGCTGCCAACCCACTTGCAGCCCTGTACTGAGCGATCAAACATGGGATACTCGATAGTACCAAAGTCCTCTTATGTTACCGACTCCCAGTTCTGGGGAACATGAGATAGCCTTTCTGAGCAGGGCATCTCTGAGCTAGCCGCGCTGCTCGCCCGCCGCAAGCAGTTCGCTATGAGCGGCAACAAACCTGCGCGCTTCTTCAGCAGCGCCCGCCTTGTCCTCGGGTGCCAATTTTCCATCAATGACCAGCCCCAGCAGATACTCTTTGACCGGCTTCAACCAGGGGCCAGGACCACGCCCAAAGAGTTCCATCAGTTCGTTTCCATCCAATGGGCTTTTCAGGGGCACCCGTTCGGCTTCTTCTTTCAGCAATCGGGCGCGTTCGCGCAGCTCCTGCACACGCGCAACAGCGCGGCTGACTTTTTCGGGGCGATAACTGGTAATATCAGCTTGCGAGAGATCGAGCAGCTCAGGAAGATACTCATTGGCCTCCAGCATCAAACGCCGCACGGCTCCATCCGTCCAATCACTCGTATAGGCATTGGAACGCATATGCAGATGCACCAGAAGGCAGACGGCATCAATCTGCTCTCTGGAACATTTGAGCCGTCGCAGAATATCGCGGGCCATTGCCGCGCCCACATCTTCATGCCCAAAGAAATGCACCTTGCCATCCTCGACAGAGCGCGTGCGCGGCTTACCAATATCATGCAGCAGCGCCGCCCAGCGAGTGATGAGATGTGGTGGCGCATTTTGCACGACTTGCAGCGTATGGGCATAGACATCCTTAGAATGCACTGGTCGCTGGCTCACCCCACGCAGCTCCAATACTTCTGGGATCACCCACTCCATCAAGCCAAGGTCAACCATCAGGCGCAGCCCCAGCACTGGCATGGGCGCCAGCAGAATTTTATTCATCTCGTCGCGGATGCGCTCTCGGCTGATCTTTTCCAGTGTCTGTGCCCGCCTGGTAATTGCCTGGGCGGTCTTCTTTTCAATGGTGAAATTCAACTGCGCCGCAAAACGTACCACGCGCAGCAGGCGCAGCGGGTCTTCGTCAAAGCGCTTCTCAGGATCATCGCCCACCGCGCGCAACAGCCGCGCCTCCAAATCAGCCCGCCCACCATAGGGGTCGATGATGGCGCCAGTCAGCGGGTCGCGCGCCATCGCATTAATCGTCAGATCACGCCGCAGCAAATCTTCTTCCAGGACTGTCCCAAACGTCACCTCTGGCCTGCGCGAATCGGGATTATAGCGCTCCGTGCGAAACGTGGTAATCTCGATAACATCCTGCTCTGCCGCCCCCGAAGCCTCGCCCGGTGTTTCACTAACGGCACTCTTACCCGCCTCTTCCTCAGCACGTTCCTGCCGCCGGAAATAGAGGCGCACCGTGCCGAAACGCTCGCCCACCAGCACAACAGCGCTTGGATGCGTTGGGGCGACCAACTGCTTAATCTCCTGCGGAGTCGCGTCAGTGGTGAGATCAGCATCCGGGCTGGCGCCACGCTGTAAAAGCAGATCACGCACGGTCCCGCCAACCATATAAAGCTGCTTGCCATGATCCTGAAAAATCCTGGCTAATTGAAGAATGGTCTCGAGCATCGTTTTTCGGTTCTATCTTGCCTGGAGCTGCCCTGCCTGGGCATTGATCCAGTGAGCAATAGTATCATCCAGCGCGCTGCGATCAGCCTCAAACTCGCTGTCATGCGCGTAGGTTGGAAAAGATTGCAACGTTTTGTCGGCGCTGCCAAGTCTGCGGAAGGCTTCCTCCGTCGCGCTGGCAACGACTGAGCGATCCCGTCCGGCTTGCAGTACCAGCGCTGGCATCGTAATGCGCTGCGCCTGGCTCAGTACCTTGCCGCGCATCAACGTGATCTGCCAGAGAAAAGCCGCGCTCTCCATTCGCACCCAATAGGGGTCGGCATTCAACAGTTTGATCGCTTCAGGGTTGGTCGTCATTACCTCTGGTCCACCTGCGACTGCAAACAGGCGCGGTGATTTCGCTATCCCATGAGTGATGAGCGCAAACAGTGTGCCCAGCGATACCTTGGACTGATCTTTGACCCAGGGATTCAGGAGCAGCAGCCCGGCCAGCTTCTGCGCGTAGGCCGCCGCGTAGTGAATCGCAAAGATGCCGCCCATGCTGTGCCCAAGCATAAAAAGTTTCGTCTCCGGCTGCGCAGCGCGGATGGCATCAACGACGGCATCAACATCTCGAAGATAGCGCCGGTAATCGGTGATATGCCCACGCGGCCCCTCAGAGCGGCCAAAGCCGCGATGGTCAACGACCCAGACATTGAGCTTGCGCGCCGCCAGCGCGTTGCCCATATCAATGAACCAGCCGCTGTGCGCACCCAAACCATGCAAGATGAGCAGCGTTGCCGGGGCGCCCGTCTGCCAGCGCAGGCAAAACAGGCGCGTCTTATCGCCCATCGTCAGCCATTCCTGGGTGGTTTCCACACCGGGCGCGGGCTGAAACTCGCCCCAATTGCCTTCCGCATCGGCACGATACGTCACCTGCATGAGCAAACCCTCCCTGACGGCATACTTTTTTCTTCTCCCGTCTCTCGCCCAGCCATTGTAGCACGCCCGCGTCAGAACAACAATGCAGGATATTCTTGCTTTGCTGTACACTATGGAGGGAACAGAAGCATCTCATACGAAGCCACGGCACTGACAGTGATGAGGGCCAACCCCCTGGTATATTACCGTTGATGAGGATAAGAAGGAACCATGCGCGTGCTTATTATTGGTTCTGGCGCCCGCGAGCATGCCCTGGCCTGGGCAATTTCCCGCTCGCCGCAGGTGAGCGCGCTCTATTGCGCGCCCGGCAACGGAGGAACCGCTGCCATTGCCCAGAATGTTCCTCTGCATGTCATGAATTTTGTCCAGTGCGCCGATTGGGCCGCTAACCACGCGATTGACCTCACCATCATTGGGCCAGATGACCCCTTGGGTGGAGGCATCGTAGATGTTTTTCAGGCGCGAGGTCTGCGCGTCTTTGGTCCCACGAAGGCGGCGGCGCGCATCGAGAGCAGCAAAAGCTGGGCAAAAGACCTGATGCAGCGACACGGGATACCAACCGCGCATGCCAGGTATTTTGACACGATAGAGGTGGCCCGCCAGTTTCTGGCCTCCAGCGAATGCAGCTATCCACTGGTGATTAAAGCCGACGGGCTGGCGGCAGGCAAGGGCGTCAGTATCGTCTCAACCGCCCAGGAAGCAGAGCAAACGATAACCGAGTTCATGATCGAGCGACGGCTGGGCGAGGCAGGCGCCAGAATCCTGCTTGAAGAATATCTGGAGGGGCGTGAGGTCTCTTTTTTCGCGTTGAGCGATGGCAGAACCTCGCTCCCGCTGGTGCCTGCCTGCGATTATAAACGCGCCTTTGATGGCGATCAGGGGCCAAACACTGGCGGCATGGGCGCTTATTCGCCGCCCGGTTCCATTGATGCCACGCTTGAGCAGCAGATTGTTGAGACCATCCTGCAACCGGCGATTGCCGCAATGGCACAGGAAGGCTGCCCCTTCGTGGGGGTTCTCTACGCTGGCCTTATGCTCACCAGCGCTGGCCCCAAAGTTCTGGAGTTCAATGCGCGCCTGGGCGATCCTGAAACGCAGGTCATTTTGCCGCGCCTGAAGAGCGATCTGCTCGCGCTCATTCTGGCAGCCAGCGAACAGCGGCTGGCCGGGCAGCAGATCGCCTGGCGATCTGAGGCAGCCTGTGGGGTGGTGCTGGCCTCCAAGGGCTATCCTGGGGAATACCAGATGGGCTTTCCCATCACCGGCCTGGACCAGCTTAGTCCTGACATACTGGCTTTTCACGCGGGCACCCGGCTTACAGAAAGTGGGCAGCTTGTGACTGCTGGCGGGCGCGTGATGACGTTGGTAGCTCTGGGCCAGAACGTCGCCGCCGCCAGAGCGCGTGTCTACGCGCAGGTTGATCGTGTCCAGTTTCAGGGACGGCGGTACCGTCAGGATATTGCTGCACGCGAAGAAGCGCCATAGGATACCATACTATATTTCCCCAAGCCAGGGCCATGTACCAGCCGCGCGTTGACGCGCCAGGGCTGCCGCGCCAGGGGCGACTTGTAGATCGCCCTGATCCCGCCAGCGCTGTGTTCCTAATCAGCGCTGGCGCGTGTTATAATGCACGCATGAGAATACAAGAAAAACTCTGATGGATGGTGTATTGGTCCTCCACACAATCACTCAACAACAGGATGCGCGATGAACACATCGGACGAAAAAAGCCCCGCAGATGACTCTCTTGCAGGGGCAACCATCAGAACCACCGGGCAGCCGCTCAGCATTGTCCGATACGGCATCGCCAAAGAACTGCGCCTGTACCCTGACCGGCTGGTCACAGTGGCCTATGAAGAGGGCGAAGAAACTGCGTATTACTTCGATGCCATCAAACGGCTGATTTTGACGCCAGGCGAGCATGTTCCCAGCAAGCTGATGCTGATGTTGGACCTGGCCGATGGCAATACCATCATCGTTGCTGAGGGCATGAGCAACGTAAGGGACTTCCGCAGGCTCCTTGCCCGGCTCATCGAGGTGCAACCTGGTATCGAGTTAGACCCTCCTGATATGGATGAGCAACTGCGCCAGGCGCTAGAAATTCGCCGCCGCAGCAATTATGGCTGCTATGGTTTCATCCTGGCTGCTTTCCTGGCAACAATTGCTATCGTCTGGCTGCTCTACCTCATCGTAGCTTTTATCGGTGGGCTGCACCACTGAAATGCTCGCCAGGTTCAGCACTCATCGTCACCCAAAGCGTCACCCGTACCTGGCTCCCGTTCTGCCTCTGGGACAGCCAGATCATTGCCTGATGAGGGCACTGAGGTAGCCCCATTCTTTGTGCCCGCAGTCTCAGCATCAGATTGCTGTGTTCCGCCGGGTGGCCGAACGGGACGAGATGGTGGATGGGGCGTCATCTTCTGCAAGACCCGGCGCTGCTGGCGGAAAAGCAGCAAGAACAAGAGCAAAAAGATGCCAAGGATCACAAAGGTTACGATCTGACCGCCTGCGGCTCCTGTGACCGTCGGGTAGACGTAGACCTGCCCAGCCGCTGCATACAGCGTCCCGGCATTGGAGGGGCTGCCCACCACAGCCAGCGCAGCCACCGAATGGTTCGGCAGGCCAGAGACAAGCTGCCCCCAATGTGTACCGCCGTCAGTTGAGAGAAACACGCCCGTGCTGGTGGCGGCATAGAGAAACGCGGGCTGTTGTGTATTCAGCCCCAGAGCAACGACCTGCGGCGGTGTCTGCCCCAAGCCGTTACTATCAGCTTTCCAGCTTGCTCCCTCATCAGTGCTGCGATAGACCCCCATGCTGGTGCCCACATAGAGGCCGCCGGGATCGGAAGGCTGCGACAGCAGGCTCAACCCATCCACACCTGCTGGCAAGCCAACATCACGTGCCGACCAGCTTGCCCCATTATCCCTCGATTGATAGACACCCGCACCTGCCAGAGCCGCATAGAGCAGCAGGTTCTGGCCGCTCTCTTCCGCAAGCAGCGCGTGTACGGTTGCACCTGCCGGTAAGCCCTGGGCGCTGGCGCTCCAGGATTTTGCGCCATCATGGCTGATATACACACCATTCTGGCTGATGCCTGCATAGATTGTTGTCGCATCATCAGGATTGAGCAGCAGAGTGGTTACAACGTCCCCGGGTCCTGCTGGTAGTCCCCGTGAGGCGCTTTGCCAGTGGTCGCCATTATCATTGCTCAGAAAGACGCCCTGATCCGTGCCCAGGTAAACCAGGCCGCTTTGTGTCTGATCAATGACGATGCAGTTGATAGTCACCGAAGGGGGGAGGCTGGTGTTATCTGCCGCCCAACTCTCTCCACCATCAAGGCTGCGAAAGAGGCCCTCCCCAGCACTGCCCGCGAAAATGGTCAGCATCTGTCCTGGTTCAGTTGCCAGCGCGGTAATTGAGCGGGCATTTGGGCCAATCTCCTGCCAGGTTGTCGTGCCGGACGTTCCACAGCTACTCAATATCAAAGCCAGCCCGATGATGAATCCTGACAAAACCAGGCTGGGCCGATGATGCAGACCGCGCAGATGCCCTCTTGTCGCCATCACTATGTATGCCACCTGCCTGTTGATTGCTGGCTCCCCGTTTTTCTGCAAAGAAGCGAGTACACTGCCGGGCATCTGAGAAGGTCGCCAGCGAGCTTTACCAGCGAACGCTAAGAAAGGAACGCCAACTCCTCGCCGATGCCACGTTCGCGCGCCAGCGTATAGACACGCGCCGCCACCGCTATATCTTCCAGCGCCAGACCCAGCGATTTGAACAGCGTGATCTCCTCTGAACCCCGGCGACCGGGCAGCGCGCCGGAGATCACTTCGTGCAATTCATGCACGCGATCCCAACTGAGCATCCCCTGCTGGATTGGCACCAGGAGATCGCCTGCTTCAAGCATGCCCTGCTCTTTGGAATCAATCACTATCAAATCACTACGCTTGATGACTTGTTCGTCAACCTCGCGCCGATTGGCCCAATTAGACCCCATCACATTCAGATGGGTGCCCGGCTTGAGCCAATCGCCCAGCACAATCGGCTCTTTAGCAGTAGTTGCCGTAACCACAATATCGGCATGGCGTACAGCAGCTTCCGCGCTCTCCACAGGCGTCACCGGAACGTCGACTTTTGCGCTCATTTCCTCGCAAAATCGGCGCAGCCGCCCTGGATCGCGGCCTGCTGCCCGAATCTCGCGCACCTGGCGCACTGCGCAGATTGCCTGCACCTGCGAACGCGCCTGCCAGCCGCTCCCAACGATGCCAACCACAGCAGCATCCAGGCGCGCCATAGAGCGCGTTGCCAGGCCGCTGGCCGCGCCAGTGCGCATCTGCCCCAACGTATCAGCTTCGATCATCGCCAGCAGTCGGCCATCTTCAGTGCTAAACAGCATGACCACAAAACGCGCCACGCCTGGCCGCGCCACTGTATACGCCTTGAAGCCATAGACACCCAACCCTGGTGCCGCCGCAGTCATGAAATGCAGAATAGCCCCCGGCGGCTGGAGACGATGACGCGGGCGATTGAGCGCCTGCTGCTCGCCAGTCGTTGGATGCTGCTGGCGAAAGACAGTATCCAGCGCGGCAATAGCGTCGGGCATCGTCAAGAGCTGCGCCACATCGGCTTCTTTAAGTACCAATGCCATAGATTGCTCCCAGGCAGCAGACACGTATCCCTGGATTAATCTTTGGGTCCAATCACTCGCCGCATATAGACAACCGTTTCAGTGATCTGATAGCCCTTGGGCAGCCGCTGCTTTTGCTTTGTGCCTGCATGCAGGTTGAACAGGTTGCCGAGCGTCGGCAGGGTCGAAAGCACAGGGAGGGCACGCCCCACAGGTCGCTTGAGCCAGAGCCGCAGCCCCCAACGGAGCAGTTCATAGCCCACACCCAACGCGACAATCCCAGCGCCAGCAGCGGCAGGTGACAACGCCCGGCTAGGACGCTGCGGAAGCGCCGGAAGGGTCGGCTTCACCGGCACCACCGCCGTACTGGAAATCGTCATATCCGCGCCACAGCGGCGGCAGTAGCGCCAGCCAGCGCGGTGCGGCGCCTCACATACTGGACAAAGCATAACACGTCCTCCTCACAGCTTCGAGAAGCAATTCTTCAGGATAAGCGCCAGGAACTTCTCGCCGAAAAGAGCAGGAAGAGACTGGCGCTTGCCAGTGCCGTGCCTTATTGTGACATGTTTACTCTGCCGATGCAACTCTCGTAAGGCAACTCTCCCATAAGTCGGTTAACGCCCGGCCAGAATCTGGCTGATCTCCTCCACAATCGCCTCGTTCTCAGCAAGCGTGTTATAGAAATAGGGTGAGATACGCAGCAAGCCAGGACGGTAATCAACGATAAAGCGCCGCGCTACCAATTGCTCGACAATCTCATCAGGCCGATCCAGCGCAAGCATCACAATAGACGAGCGTTGGTTCTCATCCTCCGGGCTGCGCAGTTGCCAACCTTTCGTCTTCACGCGCTCCACCAGATCGTTGGTCAGCACCCGCGTGCGCTCATAAATGCGCTGCACCCCAATCTCCAGCACCATATCCAATCCGCCGCTGGCGGTATGAATGGTTGGCAGAGCAGGCGTGCCCGACTCGAAGCGGCCAGCATCCTCGCGGAAATGAAATTCGCGGCTGTTAAACTGAAACTGGTCGCGGTTGGCAAACCAGCCGGTCATCGTCGGTTGCAGCGTGGGGATCAGGTCTTCGCGGACATAGACCAGGGCCAATCCAGGGCCACCCATCAGCCATTTGAGCGTGCCCGTCACCAGAAAATCAATATCCAGCGCGTGAACATCAATGGGAATCTGGCCGGTGCCCTGATAATCATCGATCAGCACATACGCGCCCCGGCGATGGGCCGCTTCGGCTACTGCCTGCACATCTTGAATATAGCCGCTCGTGAAGAAGACACGCGATGTTGCTACCATCGCAGTGCGCTCATCAATCTTCTCAATCAGCAGGTCTGGCGGCACATGGATACGGTCAGGACTCTCAACAAAATCAACCTCGACGCCCAACCGCTGCTTCACCAGCCATTGATAGGCCAGCGTCGGAAAATCCATATCCGCCATCACCACACGATTGCGCTTCCCGAAATCCAACGCGCTGGTGATCTCGCTCACCGCCGCAGAAACGCTGGGGGCGATAGCCACCTCATTGGGTTTTGCCCCAATGACGCGCGCAAACTTCTCTTTGACCGCCGCAATCTCACCCAGCCAGAGCTTATACCAGGCATGCGCCCCATATTCGTTCCAGTTCTCGGTAAAACGATGGAGGGCATCCATCGAACGCTGTGATAACGCGCCAAGTGAGCAGCTATTCAGGTAGGTTTTGCGCTGCAAAATAGGAAATTCGGCCCGATACGCCTCCAGTTCAGGATGCAGCAGCGCGGGATTGGAAGAGACATGCAGGCTCATCGAGATCAACTCCTTTGTTCTGTTATCTGCTGGTGGACTACGCCCCGTCGCGCAGTTCCAGGATTGACGTACTTAACTGAGCAGCAGCGGCATCAACATCTTCAGCCGTCGTCCAGCGGCCCAGCGACAGACGCAGGGCGCCAAGGGCAAGGGTTGGCTCAATGCCCATTGCCAGAAGGACTGCTGATGGTTCCATCAGCCCGGCGTGGCAAGCTGAGCCTGTAGAGGCAGCCACACCCGGCGTCCGCGCCAGCACCTCTTCACCAACCACGCCAGGCACGCAGATATTGAGGGTATTGGGCAGGTGCTGTTCTGGGTGTCCATTCACTTTTACCGGACCGACACGCGCTTCCAGACCTGCCAGCAGCCGCCCGCGTAACGCGCGCCAGCGCTCGGCCTGTTTATCAAGCTGTTCGCGGGCCAGCGCGCAGGCTGTGCCTAATGCCACAATCGAGGGCACATTCTCTGTTCCAGCGCGCCGCCCTCCTTCGTGTCCCGCGCCATGAATCAGCGGGTCCAACATCGTACCGCGACGTACATAGAGGGCACCAATGCCCTTGGGGGCATAGAGCTTATGGCCTGCAACTGTCAACAGGTCCACGCCTAGCTCGTCGACACGCACTGCCACTTTGCCTACTGATTGCGCGGCGTCGGTATGAAAGATAATCCCATGCCGCCGGGCCAGCCGACCAATCTCGACAATTGGCTCCAGCGTGCCCACCTCGTTGTTGGCGTGCATGATGGTAATCATAATGGTCTGCGGCGTGATGGCTGCCTCAACTGCCGCCGGGTCTACCATCCCATCACCATCAACCGGCAAATAGGTGATATGAAAGCCATGCCGTGCCTCAAGATAGCGACAGGTATTGAGTACCGCCGGATGCTCAATCTGGCTGGTAATCAGATGGTTGCCACGCTCCCGCAGCGCAAAGGCGCTGCCCTTGATAGCTTGATTATCGCTCTCCGAACCACCGCTGGTGAAAACCACTTCATCGGCCATACAGCCAAGCAGAGCCGCAACCTGCTCGCGCGCATGTGCAACTGCTTCTTGCGCCGTGTGTCCATAAACGTGGCCGCTGGAGGGATTGCCAAAATGCTGCTCAAGATAGGGGCGCATCGCAGCCGCAACCGCCGGATCAAGCGGGGTGGCCGCGTTATAATCCAGATAGATTGGCTCAGTCATAGAGAAGACTTTCTTTTACACTAACCAGCGTCCGGTAATGAACACCAAAGAGAGAACTGCCAGGAGGCCAGTAAATACGATCACGATAGCCTGGTGCGTCAGCGGACGCCGCACCAACAGGCCCAGCGTGAGAAACACCGGAAACACCTCCAGCGCAAAGCGCTGATTGGAGGCCAGTGGGTCCAGATAGCGGGTGGCACCACCGCCGGGGAAGAGCAGCATCGTCGCCAGCAGCAGCAGCGCGTAGAGGCTATACGAACGCGGCAATCGTTGCCAGCCCCATATCAACAGCCCCATCACAAAGAGCGTCGCGCTTAAATCCAACAGGTCATGAACCTGAAAGAACGAAGCTGGCGCAGCCTGCCAAAGCCCCACTATCTGCTGCCAGAGTCCAGCCCAGGGCCAGTTCAGCAGGCGATCCCAATGAATCTGCGCGTGGGCATAGGCCAGCGGATCATCAAAGCGCGCCCAACAATAGGCCATATACAGTATTTGCCCAGCAGGAATGAGTCCAACAGCCAGGGCATCGGCGCGCACCAACCGCCAGCGCCACTGACGCTGACTGAGATATTCCACTGCAAAGGGCAGCGCCAGAAAAATCCCGCTGCTGCGGGTCAGCGATGCTAGTAAACCAAGCGTGCCCGCCAGCCACCAACGCTGGCTGCGCAGAGCCAGAAAACAGGTGACAGTGAGCAGCACAAAGAGCGATTCGTTATAGGGGGCAAAGAAATAGAGCGCTGTCGGAAAGACAGCGAGATAGACAGCGGCACGCGAAGCAGCCTCCGGTCCACACTCTCTTTCAGCCAGGACGCGCAGCGCCCAGAGCGCAAAGAAAAAAGCCAGGTTGGAGATCAGCCAGCCTACCAGATAGACACTGCCAGCATCGGGCACGCCTGATTGCAAGGTTCCAACCCGAATCAGCAGAGGGTAGAGCGGAAAGAACGCCGTCTGCACCGGATTCTGATACCCGAAGCGAGCGATTCCTGCATACCAACTGGCATCCCATTGATTCCAACTCAACAGGAGATGGCTGACCCCGACGGAGTTTTGGGAGAATTTCGAGGCGTTAAACAACACATAGCCCACATATGTGACCAGCGCCAGCATCAAGCGTGTTACCCCGAAGAGGATCAGCGTCTCCTGAAGAGCAGGCGATGGGTGGCGCCATATTGCCAGCACAGCCTCAATTCGCTGCCGCCTCGTAAGCGCTGCTGGTTGAAGGTTTTTCGTCTCTGTGGTCGATTCGAAGTCCTGGATTTTCTGCATCGGCCCCCCAGGGGTGCTTCAGGTATTTATGGCGTTACGTTAGCCGGATTCCAGGCCAGGATAAAGCAGTATATCGTTGCTCCGCCCATGATAGCATGAACCGTTTTGCCTTGCCAGGCTGAAGGTGGTGGGTAGCCGCGTTGAATCAGGTGCATCGGCCAGACCAGATAGGCATAGCCAGCAACGGCAGATGGCAATACCGGATAGAGGGGGAATGCGCGGGTCTGCAAATCCTGACGCGCCGGTATCCAGTAATCCAGCGCCCCCGGCAGGCTCACCAGCCCCACTTTCCCATCCTGGTGCGCGTGCTGATGGAGCCATACGACTGCATCAGCATAATCAGGATAGGCCACCTGCAAGACACCATTCTCTGAGGCAAACAGTTCGCTGGTGTAGCCTTCTGCGCCGGGAGCGCGTATCAGCCCCACCGTATGGGGCACCACCAGAGCCACCGCTGCAATGACGAGTATCAGTACCTGCATCGTCATCTGAAGGCGACCTCGATAGCCCGTTTCCTGGCCGCGCTCTGCAAGTGCAGAGCGCAGTCCCTGGAACATTGCACTCACTATGGCTTGTCTTGTACCTCCCATCGCGGCCTTGTCCGCAGCACCAGGCGCTCCTGCGCTCCCCACACTTACCAGCCTGGAAGCTGCCCAGGGCAACGCGCGCAGCAGCGCATATGCGCCCATCAGGCAGATCGGCGCTGCCAGCGGCAGCATATAATGCGTACCGACAACAATGCTTAAAAAGCTGAAAGGAACGAGCAGACCGCCGAGCCAGCACAGGCCAAATACGACAGGCATATCCTCCGCCTGCGGTGTGCGCCAGTATCTGATTAGCCGGAAGATGGCCCAGGGTAAAAGCAGCAGCGCCGGAATTACAACAAACAGGCTTATCTTCACCAGCAAGATCAAGAAGACAGCGCCCGGCGGCACATGCCCTCCATAGGAGCCGGCAAAAAATGTGCGATGTCCCTGCTCTGCATGCCCAAATTGAAAGCCAACACTCTCCGCCAGCCGCACCACTGGATTCACCCAGATGGCAGGGTCAGCAAGATACAGCGCTCCCAAACCAACCAATGCAGTAAGCCCAAGCATTCGCCAGGGCAGCTTTGTTTTTTCTCCTACCCTATAGCGATAGAACAAAAAGGCCAGCATCCCAGGTACAGCGAGCGCCGCCGTATATTTCGAGGCGAAACCGAGACCAAGCAGCACGCCTACCAGATAATAGAGGCGTGGACGACGCCGCGCGTACCAGAGCGTCAGAAATGCCAGGTTAACAAAGCTGGCAGCATAAATATCCAGGTAGGCGATGCTGCCGAAATAGCTGTACCAGGGGCTGAGCGCCAGGCAGAGCGCTCCCAGCAGTGCAGCCCAGCGGCCAAAGATGGGTTTGCCCAACGGATAGAGCAGCGCCAGCGTCAGGGAACTCACGATTGCCCCTGGCACGCGCGCTGCCTGCACCGTCGCCAGCGAGGGCTGAGTATATCCAGCCAGGCCCTCTGCCAATCCCATAAAGAGCTTGGGCAACGGTGGCGCTTCAAAATTGACAAGCCAGCTTGATGAGAATATCTGCCCGTGCGCCAGCAGCGACACATCCAACCACCCGACTGGCACATACACGCTCTCATCGGTGATGATGTCGAGTTGATGGAGCAGTATCCAGCGTGGAATAAGCGCGACAACGAACACCCCTACCATCAACGATAGATCAAGCGCCCTCGCCCGCGAGAGCGTCAGGCGAACACAGCGATGCCCCGCGATACCACATGTTTCAGCACGTTCAGTATCAAGTGACTGCAAAGATTTCATTGCTTCCTAACAAGGGAGTATACTTCTAAAAAAGCAAGCGCTCATGAAACAAGAGCCGTGTCTTTATCTTCCGCCAGATTATAACACGCCAGAAGGGATGGCCCGCAGGATAATGGCAAGGACGAAGAGAGGGCAGCTATCTCCCACACAAAACGGCACAGCTTGACACAACTATTTTTCGATGGTATGCTAAAGATACCCAGGGAGGGTATCTTAAAACCCTTCTGGTAGAAAAATGAGGAACCAGCATCGCCAGGAGGAGGTTTTTCATGGCGGGTTCTTATGTAAATGTGACCGATCAGGATTTCGATCAGCAGGTGCTGAAGTCTCCTGAGCCAGTGGTTGTTGATTTCTGGGCGCCCTGGTGTGGCCCCTGTCGCGCAATGGCCCCAGTGTTCGAGGAGCTGAGCCAGGAATACGCAGGCAAAGTGCGTTTTGCCAAAATGAACACCGACGAGAACGAGAGGACGCCCCCCCGGTATGGCATCCAGGGCATCCCTACCGCCATCTTTTTCAAAGATGGACGCGAAGTTAATCGAATGGTCGGCTTCGGGGCTGGCGGACGCGCGACGCTCAAGCGATTGCTTGATAGCGTTCTCACGACTGCGTAGGAAGCAGCACTATCATCTGTACTCTGCCTGAGAAGATCGCATGGTTGAAGCGCTCAGGCAGAGGGGTTTTTGTTTCTCCAGGCCAGAAGATGCTGGACTCGGCATCTTTGGCCCATTCCTTGCAATAGATACTCTGGACTATGGCCGCACTCGAAACACACAATGACAGCGATATTAGCAACCGGCTGCGCCGCATCGAAGGCCAGGTGCGCGGGATCATTCGCATGCTAGACGAGCAGCGCGACTGCGAAGAAATCATTACCCAGGTGCTGGCGGCGCGTTCGGCGATGGACAAAGTGGCGGCTGAAGTCCTCAAACACCACGTCGACCAATGCTTGAGCCAGATGCCCCCGGCAGAAGCCAAAAGCGCCATCAGCCGGGCTGTCCAACTCATTAACAAGATCTCGTGATCCTGGTGAGGAGCGCCTGCTGATGCCTTCGTCCGAGGCAAGGGTACATCCCATTCACTTGCGTGGAAGCCTGCACGAGACAATCTGGGGCGGACAGAATCTTGCCCGCTACGCCGGAAAACCGATCCCGTCTGGCGCCAAAGTCGGCGAATCCTGGGAAACGGAAACGGGCAATCAGGTCATCAACCCTCCCTACCAGGGACGCAGCCTGGACGATCTGGTTGCAGAATTGGGCGAAGCCCTGCTCGGCACGCAAGCGCTGGCAGTCTTTGGCGCCCGTTTTCCACTGCTTGCCAAATTCATCGATGCCCAGGATAAGCTCTCGGTGCAGGTACATCCCGACGATGAATATGCCCATCAGCACGAAGGGGGCAAGCTCGGCAAAACCGAGGCATGGTACATCTTGCATGCTGATCCTGGTGCTGCCCTGATTCATGGGGTACATCATCCGGTCAACCGCGCTGAAGTCCTGCAAGCCATTGCCGCTGTGACGCTCGAAGCATTGGTTCATGAAGAGCCAGTACAGGCGGGCGATGTGGTCTTTGTGCCTGCCGGAACGGTTCATGCTATTGGCGCGGGCATCGTCCTCTACGAATTGCAAGAATATTCCGATGTTACCTACCGCCTCTATGACTATGGCCGCCTGACCGCCGAAGGCAAGCCACGCGAGCTACACATCCAGCGCGCGCTGGATGTCATGCACTACGAGCCAACACCTATTCACAAGGTCCGGCCTGTCTCGCTTCGAGAAGAGCGCGACGGCACGCAGCAGCGCTGCCTTGTGGCCTGCCGTTATTTTGTGCTGGAAGAACTGGCATTCCAGCAGTCCTTCGCTGCCAGCACCAACCTCACAAGCTGCCAGATTCTCTCGCTGCTTGATGGTGCCTGCACACTGCGCAGTGGACAAGATAATCCGCTCGCGCTGGGCAAGGGAGATACCGTTGTGCTGCCAGCAGCGCTTGGCTCTTATATACTTGATGGTTCCTGTCGCTTGCTCCGATCTTACGTGCCCACCCCTGATGATGACTTGCTCCGCCGCTTCTGGTCAGCACAATAAGCCAGCAACTGCGTGAGCGCATCTGATACCAAATCCGGTCACATCATCGCCGTTGCCTCTCAACGGCGGCTCCACCCTGCTGGTTAGGAAACCGGCGGGCGGCGCGCTCCACCCCTCAAGCGGATTTGATATGACTCAGACGCGCCCTCCATCTGCCAAATCACCTGCCCAGAGGCGCTGCATCTCTTGGCAATCCGCCAGAAGATCATCCAGGTGTCCCTCCGCCTCAATCTTTCCATCTTTGAGAACAACGATATGGTCGGCGCGGCGCAGCGCTGCATGGCGATGCGAAACTACCAGACACGCGGGATTGTGAGCGCGAGCAGATATTTGTTGGTCTGATGATGAGAAGGGTTCGTTGAACAGCCGCATCCAGAGCAATTGCTCGGTCTCCACATCGAGCGCGCTGGAGAGATCATCAAAGACCAGCAGTTCAGGCGTTCGCGCAAACATGCGCGCGGCGGCAGTACGCTGCGCCTGACCGCCAGAGAGCCTGACACCTTTTGGGCCAATCATCGTTTCCAGTCCCTGCTCGAAGGTTTCCACATCAGGTTCCAGCGCGGCGAGGCGGAGTGCCGCCGTCAGGTCAGTTTTTTCCACTGGCAAGCCGAGCAGGATATTGTTACGCAGGGAATCACTAAAGAGCGTTGGCGCCTGGGAGGTATAGGCGCTGCGCGGCGGAACAAAGAAGCGGGGTGGATCGGTGACAGGTGCCCCATTCCAGAAGATTTCACCGCTCTCTTTCGGCAGCAGCCCCAGAAGGACGCGCAAGAGCGTCGTTTTGCCCGCACCGACACGTCCAGTGATGACGACAAACTGTCCGCGCGCAATCCGCAGGTTGATGCCCGCGATGCCACGTCCCCTGGTGGAATGCCGATAGGTGAGATTGGTCGCTTCCAATCGCTCCAGCCTGTCTATGTCAGTTTTTGCCACCACCGGAACATCAGGTAACGCTCCACGTTGATAGATTGGCCCATATGTCACCAGCGCTGCCGCTGGGGCATCCCCCAGCAGCGCCAGCAATCGCTCGTGGGCAACCTTCCCCTGCTTATACATGGCAAGGGTAACGGCAAATTCGTCAATCCAGATAGAGAGCATGGTAAGATACGAGACAAAAAGAGCGAAATCGCCAACGGTAAAGCTCCCGGTGCGCAGCGCCTGGCCCGCCAGCAGCAATACCAGGCCAATGCCAATATTGGTTGCGCTGGAGCTAAACAGATTCAGAAAGACGTTGCTAAAGAGGTTTTCGCGCAAAGCTGCCTGGCGCCGCGTGGCGCTGACGCGCTTCAGATAATCAACCACCTTGCGCTCTGCCCCGGCGATCTGGATGGCCTGCGCAGCGCCAAATACCTCGCCAAGTGCTGCGCTCACCTGGCCGGTTGATTCGCGCCTGACGCGGCGGTAGCGCTGGAGACGCCGCCCAGCGAGATTGACACCCGCGCTGATGAGCAGCAGCGGCGAGACGGCCATCAGGGTGATGAGCAGGCTGACGCGCGCCATGATGACCACCGAGACCAGAGCTGTTACTCCCATGCCAACCATTGCAATGATCTGGGATAACACCCAGACGATGCCTGCACCTGAATAATCACCATAAATATCCTCGTGCAGCCGGTTGACCATATCCCCCAGCGCAAATGGCAGTGGCATGGCGCCGGGCCGCTGAAGTATATAAGTAAAGAGGTTTTTTCTGAGCAGAGTAGCGCTCTTGTTCATTGGAAAGCGCTGTGCCACAACCGTCAGCGAAACGACCGCCATCCGGCCAATTGCCACACCCACAAAAAGCGCAATCAAGCTCCAAAAGCTGCTATCAAGCGATGTACCTTCGCTGAGCCGATCAAAGATGCTTTGTTCGATCAAGCCAGGCGCCAGCCAGATCAATTGACGCGGAAATTGCAGCAGAAAGGTCAGGAGATAGAGCCAGGGCGAGAAACATAGCAACCGCCAGAACAACCGCCAGGTTTTCACGACAGCATCTCCTCTCGATCAGCCATACGCAGCAGGCGCGCATATCGGGAGCCAGGATCAGCGGCCAGCGCAGCGCGCGGTCCCTCCTCGACGATCTGGCCCGCTTCCAGCACGAGAATGCGATCTACCTGTTCAAGCGTCGCCAGGCGATGAGCAATAATCAATCCGGTGCGGTTGGCGAGTAGTCTGGCCGTTGTCTGCATCACCAGCCACTCTGTTGCGGGATCAAGACGTGAAGACGCCTCATCCAGAATGACCACCTGGGGGTCTTGCAACAAGACACGACAAAAAGCCAGCAATTGTGCTTCGCCCGCCGACAAGCCGCCGGGGCTGAGCAGTGTATCCAGCCCTTGAGGCAGCCTCGCAAACCATTCGTCCAGGCCCAACCGCTCGATAGCCTGCATCAATCGATCACCAGGGATGCCTCGATCAAAAAAGGTCAGATTGTCGCGTACCGTTGCTTGAAAAAGCTGTACATCTTGAGTAACCACTCCAATACGCTGGCGCAAATCGGCCAGCCGCGCCAGGCGCACATCTTGATCACCCAGAAGAACTGTCCCACTGTCGGGGTCGTAGAAGCGGAAGAGCAGGCGAGTGATCGTCGTTTTACCGCTGCCGGTGCGGCCCAGCAGGCCCAAAACCTCGCCCGGCGCAAGCTGAAAAGAGACGTGAGACAACACGGGTTGATCGGCGGAGTAGCGAAACGAAACATCCTGGAATGCTACGGCCAGTGGCCCGGCTGGAAAACTGGCGCCTGGCCCGTCCAGGATCACCTTTGGAGTGTAGTAGAGTTCGGTGATGCGTTCCAGCCCGGCTCTGGCCTGTTGCAGCGAGTCCACCTGTACGGTGATCTCCAGCACGTTGCTGGAGAGCAACGTCGTGTAGCTGAAGAGCAAGTAGACTGTTCCCAGCGTCATCGTCCCCTGAAAGAAAAAGAGGGCGCTCAGCGTCAGCACCAGCCCTATGCTGAGGACGGTCAGCAGTTGGCTGGTGCTTGCCGAGGCAGCAAAGAAAAACTGATTGCGCAGCAGCGCGCGATGAAGCCTGCGCTGCATGAGGAGATAGCGGCGCAGCGCATAAGCGGCAGCGCCGCTGGAGGTAATATCCTCCAGTCCGCTCAGATATTCGCCCCAGAAACCGCTCATGTCGGCAAGGGCCTGGCGTACCGCCTTGTAGACAGGAATCACCAGACGCTGGACCTTGCGCAAGAGCAGCAGCGCTATCAGCCCATAGATAGCCAGCGCCAGCCCGATACGCGCATCCTCTCGCGCCACCAGAATCAGGATGCCCACCAGTAGTATGCCCCTCCCCAGGAGGTTGATGGCAAACCGGGAGAACACGGTGGCAAGCGTGGCAACATCCCCATCTACGCGCTCAATGAGTTCGCCGGGCGTATGCTTCTGATGAAACCTCAGATCAAGGGTGAGGCAATGCACTGCCAGGTCGGCACGCAGAGCATTGGTCGCCGTCCAGCCAACGTCTTCACTGACATAGCCCGCCAGGCCAGAGACAAGCTGAGCGCCTAGGGTTGCCCCAAGAAACAAGAGGGCCGCGCTGGTAAGCGTCGTCAGACTGCCGCCAGCGCGGGCTGTATCAATAAAGGCACGCAAGATTTGCGGACCAAGCAACTCCAGGCCAATGCTCGCCAGGAGCAGCGTCGCCATAAGCAGTGCTTTCAGCCACTGCGGGCGCAGATAGAGCCTCAGAAGAGAGAGATACTGCTGCCAGGTAATGGAAGTTGAATGCTCTGCGGCTGCATAAGGGGTCGTCATCGCACTGCGCTCCTGTCATCTGGGATTGCTCCAACGATGCTCAGGCTTTGTCTACGCCTGATACCCCAGAATCATACAGCGCGCATGACGAAAATAAATCGGGCGGTTGCCCGATTTATTTTGCAGAAAGCTGCGGTATAATAAGGGCAGAAAGGGATAGCAGCCGCATTGTTATTCTGTGCGGTTGTCTGGCCTATCTTTCCGGGTTGTCTGGGCAGTGTCGACTATTGTACAATGAGGGCGAGAGCGCATCACCGAAAGCGCGGCCCCCCAACAGCAGCAACGTAGATCGAATCGCGCCCGCGCTTCTTTTCTTCCGCGATTCCCAGCAAGAGGTGTAGCATGTCCGCAACGCTTGAACGCCGCCCCGAATGGTTGAAAATTCACGCACCAGAGGGCAAAAATTATATCGAGCTAAAAACGCTGATGCGTGATAAGGGGCTGCATACTGTTTGTGAGGAGGCGCGCTGCCCCAATATCGGCGAGTGCTGGGGGCATCGCACAGCCACGTTCATGATTCTGGGAAGCGTTTGCACACGTAGCTGCGGCTTTTGCGCCGTTGCTACCGGTCGCCCTATGGCGCTCGATTGGGAAGAGCCGCGCCGGGTGGCCGAAGCAGTCAAGACGATGGGGCTGCGCCACTGTGTTGTTACCTCGGTGAACCGCGACGAACTGCGCGATGGCGGCGCAACGATTTTTGCCGCAACGATCCGCTGGATTCGGCGTCTCAATCCTGAATGTTCAGTTGAAGTCTTGACACCCGACTTCAAAGGCGACCACGACGCGCTGCGCATCGTCATGGAGGCCAAACCCAATGTCTTCAACCACAACATTGAGACGGTGCCGCGTCTCTACAAGCGCGTGCGCCCCCAGGCCATCTATACGCGCTCGCTCCAGGTACTCAAATGGGCCAAAGAACTCAACCCCGACCGGCCAACCAAATCAGGCTTCATGCTTGGGCTAGGCGAAGAACACGACGAAGTGATCCAGACGCTGCGCGACCTGCGCGCCCACGATGTGGATATTGTGACCATCGGCCAGTATTTGCGACCATCATTCAAACACCTGCCCGTCGAGCGCTATGTTCCTCCAGAGGAGTTCCGCGAACTGGCGCGCGAGGGCAAGAAGATGGGTTTTCGACATGTCGAGGCCGGGCCGCTGGTGCGCAGTTCCTACCACGCCTGGGATCAGGCCAAAGCCGCCGAAGAAGCTACGCCAGCAGCGGAATAATTTCTGCTTGCATCGGCACGCCAGTTACTTCCACGCTGTTGGGATGAACCAGCACATTTACTTCGCTGCGGAAGCCAAATTCCGGCAGATAGATACCTGGTTCCACTGAACAACAGGTATTCGCCAGCACCAATCGCTCGTCGTGTGTCTCCAGGTTATCGAGGTTGGCGCCGTCGCCGTGTTCCACGGTCGTGATGCTGTGGCCGGTACGATGCACAAAGAAGTCGCCATAGCCCGCCGCTGCTATCAAATCGCGCACCGTTTGGTCAACTTCCCAGCCCTGCACCGGCTTCCCTTGCTCCACATGCTCGCGCAAAAAGGCGATGCCATGATCGCGCGCCCGACGCACAATTTCAAAGACTTGTTGATGCTGCTCCGGCACGCGCGCACCCAGAAAAGCCATCCAGGTATAGTCGGCAAAAATGGCGCCGGGCTGCGGGAGATGCCCCCAGAAATCCAGCAGCAGCAGATCGCCCTCGCGCACGGGTGCAGAAGCCTCTGCCGACGGCCCATAATGCGGGTCGCCAGCGTGCGCGTTCACCGCGATAATGGGCGCGCCCTCTGTCACCAATCCGGCAGCATGGATGCGAGCGAGAAAATCCTGCTGGATGCTGTATTCAGTTAGCGCCGCACCCGCGCGAAGCTGCTGGGCAATAGAGCCAAGCAGTTCATCCTTAATAGCAACCAGGCGACGGCCAGCCTCGCGGTGCATCTCCATCTGGGACTCGCTCAAGACAGCCACAAACTGCTGCACCAGATTGGCCGAACTGACCACCTCTTTCCCCAACGAGCGCACCAGTTCCAACGTGCCTCCATCAACGCGCGCCATCGTAGGGATGGCGTTCATGGGCGAATACTCCATTGCCAACCGATTCGCCCCCTGCAACGTTTCTTTCAAGAGCTGGTGCAGTTCCCCCCAGGAACGAAAGACGCGCCTCCGCCCCGGCAGTTCGGCCAATACATGTGGCTCAACCGCGCTGATAAGGGCTATTGGATCGCCCTGCGCAGGCACAAAATAGAACCAGCGGCGGGTATAGAAACCATCTTCAGCCAACCCCAGCACGCGATATGCGAGCGGGTTAAGTTTGCGAAAATCGTAAAAAAGCCAGCCATCGAAATGTGCATCTCGAAGAGCTTGCTGGAGGCGTCGTTGATCCATGAACTTTATCTCCTACACAGCAGTGTTACACAGGCGATTACTTGCATCCCTATGATACCATAACGCTGGCCTGATAAACTGCCAGGCCAAAGCCCTTTGCAACACCTATGCCTTTGTGGCGCGCTCGTAGCAATGAGGCAAGGTGCTGAAGGTACCGGCACGCCGTTTGCACTATGAGTTTCGTAGAGATAGCACTATGCGATGCCTCGGGAGTGGCCCTCCTCAGCGCACCCAGGAAGGGAGCGTATCTCCATGCGCATCCAGGTCAATGACATCTTTGTTGGGTATGAAGAATGGGGGACTGGCAGCCCACTCGTCCTCCTGCATGCTTTCCCCTGTAACCGCTCGATGTGGGCACACCAGATCAGTGCATTGACACATAGCCAGCGCTTCCGTGCCATTACACCAGATTTTCGTGGCTTTGGCGAGTCGGACGTGCCAGAAGGCCCTTATCTGATGGAAACCCTGGCCGACGACATCGCTGCGCTCCTTTATGCACTCAGGATAGAAGACTGCGTGCTGGGAGGACTCTCGATGGGCGGCTATGTGGCTTTCGCCTTTTATCGAAAATATAGTTCGCGCGTGCGGGCGCTGATTCTGGCGGACACGCGCCCCCAGGCAGACTCAGAGCAGGGCCGGGCCACCCGCGAGGAAACGGCGCAATTGGCCGAGCGTGAAGGCAGCCGCGCAATAGCGGCGCTCTATCTCCCCAAACTGCTGAGTCCGCAAACCCTGCAAGAGCCAACCGGAACTACCGCAAGGCTGCGTGCTATGATGGAGGCGGCCAATCCGGTTGGTATTGCCGGTGCCCTACGAGGCATGGCGCTCCGGCCAGACTCAACTGACCTGCTCCCCCAGATACAGTGCCCAACACTGCTCCTTGTTGGTGAAGAAGATCAGGTGACGCCACCAGCCGACGCGCAACTGATGGCCGAATCCATTCCTAACGCCAGGCTGGTTACAATTCCACGCGCTGCACATCTCTCCAACATGGAGCAGCCTGAAGCCTTCAACCTGGCCCTTGTGACCTTTCTGGAGTCACTGCCAGGGGAACAACGCTAGTGGACTGGCGGCAAGAAGAATAAGCCGCGCGTCATAATCTCCCCGGTGAAAGCAAAAGCCACTGCCAGATAGAGCATCCCAGTCGCTGATTGGAAAGAACGTCCTCTGGTCAGGAGAAACGCGAGTATACCCAGGCTCAGCGTGAAGATAAAGCCAAAGATAAAGCGAATCACATTCAGCGCATCCGCCGAGATCGGAGGATTTCCCGACTCCGCCAGACCGGCTGGAATGGTGCTGTGGATGAAAAAGCTAAAAAGCAGCTCCAGCGCCAGGCCGATCAGCATGAGCAGCGTCGCAAATTCCAGAGGCTTGCCAGAAGCCGTCGGGGTGTTCAAATACCAATGGCCCAACAGCATAGCCGTCAGCACGCCGCCCAATGCCAGCGCACCCACGAAGAAGCTGGCTACGGTAAAGGCTCCATCCAGGCTCTGAGCAGCCAGCGGGCGATACGCCATGCCGATCACCAACAACTCGGCCAGTCCAGCCACGCCTGCCAGTGAGCCAACCATCCAGCGTGTCAGGCGTCGATTGGACCAGAGCAGCACGTTATACACCAGCAGCAGCCCCATGAAGATCAACAGCGGGATAAACTGGTAATTGAGCCAGGACTGCTCAAGCGGATATTGGAGATAAAAGCCCTTGAACTCTTGAAAGACCGCTGGTGTAGCAAACACCGAACCAAACCAGTAGGTAAGTAATGCCAGTATCAAATAGAGTAAACCCTGAAACACCAGGAAGCCTTTTGTTACCCCAGCACGCCTGGCCGCCTGCGCCTCCGAGAGCGTTTTGGAGGGTTCTTCGGCAGGCTGCTCCTCTGCATCCTCTGAGGACGCTGGACCTGGTGGCAAAACCTTCCTTGCCTGCTCTATCAGGCGAGCAACCTTAATACCACCGTAAATATCCAGCAGAAACAGGACGATATATGACCCGATAGCTGTTTCCAGCATCACCAGGAAAAAAGAGAGCGGGAGCGCCAATCTAAGCATCGTTCATTGAACCTCAGAGACATCTTGATTGCAGCAAAAATAATCTATTGTCGCATCTGAATTATAACGTCCTGGTCAGAAACCTGCAAAAACATGGCGCCCCAGGATAACTTCCTGCAAGTACCAATTTCTTGACAGCCAGATGCAGGATAGCTAGGCTAGACTTGCTCTCAGCATCATACGTCATGATTCAACAAAGCAAGGGGTTTCTCATCTATGACCCAGGCAATCTCTACTGGAGCAAGCGCTCATGAAGCACTGAAAGCATCTGCGAAAAGCGAGCGGCGGCGCGGGTGGGCGATGTCTTTTCTCTTGTTTTTTCTGGCGCTGGCCGGTCTGCTTGTGAGCAGCGCCAGGTTGGGCATTCACCCTTTTGGCAGTTCAGACGCCAACCATTTTGTCTATCAGGCATATAGCTTGCTTCATGGACGCCTTGACATACCGCAGTTCACATCTACTGATATTATTCTGGTCAATGGCAAACACTATATCGTCTATCCGCCCTTTCCGGCCATTGTGATGATGCCTTTTGTGGCGATCTTTGGCCTGAGCTTCAGCGATATTTTCTTCACTCAGGTCTGCTCGGCCATCAACATCGTTTTACTCTTCTGGCTGCTCGAAACCTTGCGATTCAGCGGGCGCTCGCGCCGGACGTTCCAGCAGAACGTGGCGCTGTGCATCTTCTTCTTTTTCGGAACGATTAGCTTTTTCCTCTCGCTAGGTGGGACCATGTGGTTCACCGCTCACATCGTTGGGGCCACCTGCACCCTGGCTTTCATGCTCTTTGCTTTCAAACGACGCTATCTCCTCAGCGCCCTTTGCCTGGGCTGTGCCTTTCTGACACGCGCCCCAGCAGTTGCGGGCTTGCCGCTGCTGCTCTATCTCATGCTCGAAGAACACACCGGAGCCACAACGCTCAAAGAACTGCTCAAACGAGCGCGCAGCCTTCCCTGGCGATCATTTGCACTGGCCCTGACGCCGCTGCTGGTGATCCTGGTGATCTTTCTGGCGCGCAATGCGCTGGCCTTTGGCAGTCCCTGGGAGACTGGTTACACGCTGCTGATTCAGCAAAAGTATCCTGCTGTTCATTATGGCGTCATCAGCCCGCACTATATCTGGTCGGATATTGTTGCGAATTTTCTTTCGTTTCCAGCCGTCAAGTTCACCAGCCCTTTTGACACCTTACCGCAGATCGATCTCCTGAACGGTGGCTATGGCATCAGCGTCTTTTTCACCACACCCATCTTTCTCTTTCTCTTTTTTGCGCGCAACCGCACGCCATCGACGCTGCGTAAGGTCCTCTGGATTGTTGTGGGACTCATCACCGCGTTCACGCTGCTCTATCACGCTGCCGGGTGGTACGAGTTTGGCGCACGCTACTTATTTGAAGGCTACCCTTACGCCTTTGTACTGCTTGCCATTTCCGAAATTGAGATGGGTTGGCGGTTTTATCTGCTGGGGCTGTTTGGTATCCTCATCAACTTTGCAGGCGCTCAGGAGTTCTGGATGAGCTTCTACAAAAACGGCCCTTACATTCCCTCGCTTTTGCACCAACCAGCACCCTGGCTTTGACACTGGTGGTTGACAGCATACTTGTTCGCTGGCATATGAGCCAGAACGGGAGATCGTTCTGGCTCATTCGGGTTGCTCAGAGTTTTTTTAGAACTGAAATGGAAAGAAGTTGTTCAGGCAGAATGCTTTGATTTGATCCCTTCGCCGCCGGGGACAACATCCTCTGTGCCATTCACACCTGCCAGAGTCGGCAAGAAATCAAGTCTATCGCTGATTACTAATTCGTTATGGACTAATTTGACATTGGGCGCTTCAGCCGCAACCTGCTCAGCAATTTCTCTCACATGCTCATTGGGCACCAGGCCACGCAAATACACCTCGCCCAGATCAGGATAGACGCCAATAGGCAGCCCGCGTGTCTCTTCGCGCTTTGCCAGGGCTGCCGCGATTTCGACAGCCAGATCGCTATCGGCAATCAGTTGGTTATGCAAGTGACGTATCCCTGGCACCAGGCTTAGCTGATCTTCGATCACGCGCCGATTCAGGCCGCTGGAGACATAGCCCTGCAACCAGACCTCGTTGCACTGGGCATGAATTTTTATAGCCCCCAGATCGATGCGCAAGCGTGGATAATCCCAGAGCGCCTGGCGCACATCCTCCTCTAACTGCGGGTCAGGGCGATAGAGGGGCAGCAGCGCAAACTCTTTGGGGGCAATATTTACCTCCAGCCGTCCAGTCTGGAGGCCAACCAGTTGATCGACACTCAGCAGCACCTCACTCCCCGCGATGGTCTGGCGATGCACCACCAGATACGCTATCCGGCGCGTGGCAGCATCGAAAAAAAGCTGAGAGAGTCCCCCCAGCGTCTCCGAGCCATAACTGACGGGCAGATGCTCCCGCAAAGTCAGCAGCGGCTCCCTGGGCGTCTGCGCTTTCTGCACCAGATCATCAACAGGAAGCGAGAACTGAAGGCCATCAACGCGCGCTTCGCGGATAAAGTCTACCGGAAGCGTTAGAAGCTTCTTCATCAACAAGCCGCGCTGCACAGCGACATAGCTGATTTCCCATGTCTCTGGATGCACCAGCACCTGAGCAACCTTGCCCAGCGTATCATCAGTTGCATTTGCGGTACTGCCAAAATTCACCTGAAACAGCGGGCGAATAGGGACAGTCGTTCCAGCCATTGAAAAACCCTCTCCAAGTAATGTTTCTGTAGAAGTAAAGATGAGCAAATCATGCCACACTATTGCCAGGATGCACGAACAGGCAAGCCTGAGCAATGCCGCATTGGCAGTGTAGCATGCCTCTGAGCGCTTCGCAAGAGAGTTGAGCCAGCATATCTGCTCCCTCCGTTTCTTCCCATAACAGCCTCACCAATCGCTCTGGCCGGTCGGGAAAATCTTGCCTGGGTTCAGAATCATCTGAGGGTCCAGCGCCGCTTTGATGCGCCGCATGGCCGCGACCTGTGCCGCGCCCAGGTCGCGCTCCAGAAACTCTTTCTTGAGCAGACCAATTCCATGCTCCCCAGAGAGCGTCCCGCCCAGCGTGATGGCGGCCTCAAAGATTTCTGCGGCGGCCAGACGCACACGCCGCATCTCCTCAGCATCGCGCAGGTCGCACAAGATATTAGGGTGCAAATTGCCGTCGCCTACATGCCCAAAAACGGGGATGAGCAGTTGATGCCGCGCGGCAATCTCGCGCACGGCGCGGACCATTGCCGGGATCGCTGTGCGGGGTACACAGACATCTTCTCCCAACTTATTGGGTCGGCGGCGCGCCAGCGCTGGCGAGACCGAGCGCCGCGCTTTCCAGAGACGATTGCTCTCCTCTCCATCATGCGCGATACGCACCTCAGCCGCACCCTTTGTCCGGCAAACGTCCGCGATAGTCTCCAGTTCGGCACGCACAGTCTGCTCATAGTTGCCATCGACGGCAAAGAGCAGCAGCGCCTCGGCCTCCAGGGGCAGCCCGATATGCAGCAGCGCCTCAACACACTGCACCGTCGTCTGATCCATCAATTCTACACTTGCCGGAATCAGGCCGGTCTGCATAATGTGCGTGACCGCTTCAGCCGCGTTCTCCAGACGGGGAAAGACTGCCAGCGCAGTCAGCGCATAGCGCGGTTTGGGCAGCAGGCGCAGCGTAATCTCTGTAATGACTCCCAACGTGCCCTCCGCACCGGTAAAGAGGGCGCGCAGGTTATAGCCAGTGACATTCTTGACCATGCGCCCGCCGGTACGAATAATCTCCCCTGTCGGCAACACCACCTGGAGAGCCAGAACATAATCGTTGGTGACGCCATACTTCAGGCAGCGCGCCCCACCTGCATTCTCCGCCACATTGCCCCCAATCGCCGAAACGCTCAGGCTGGATGGGTCCGGTGGATAGAACAGGCCCACCTGCTCAACGGCTGCCTGCAAGTCACCGGTGATGACGCCGGGCTGGACAACGGCAACCGCATTGCCGGTATCAATCTCCAGGATACGATTCATCCGCGTCAGGCTCAGCGAGATGCCGCCGGAGGCTGGCAGCGATCCCCCGGAGAGGCCGCTAGCAGAGCCGCGCGGTGTGACGATGATACGCTCAGCGTTCGCCAGTTTTAAGATAGCGCTGATCTCTTCAGCGCTGCTGGGAAGCACGACGACCTGTGGTTCGCGCTCTACCCAGGTGCCATCAATACCGTAGGCCAACAAATCTTCGGGGTCTTGCAGTACATGCTCAGGCCCCACAATACTCCGCAGGGTCTGGAGTATCTGCGGCGGCAGCGGCACCACAGCAGGGCGCAGATTGGAAGGCAGGTGTTCCTGCCTGGCAGGAGGTCTATCCATGAAACATTACTCTTCCTGGTAAGCGGCCATGCCAACACAGGCTGGCACGGCGCTCAGTCGGTGGTACAGAGTTTGCAGCAAGCTGATGCTGGCATCAGGAGTCAAGATCAGCGCATCCCTTAGCATAGGCCAGATGAGGTGGTTTCGCAAGACCGCCATTTACCCTGACAGAGTAAGACAGGCGCAGGACTCATGCAAAGCGGCATCGGACAACTGAAACTGATGATCAGTCTCACCAGCACACGCATCTGGGAATGTGGCCTGGCAACAATTATGCTACTTTTCGCGCTGCCCCTCACCAGTTGCGCGGTCTTTTTTGCTAATACAGGCTCAAGTATCAGTAACTCTGGAGACCCGGTAGTCATCACCAACCAGACGCAGGTTATTTATGTGGCCCCAAATTGCAATGGCCCGGTCGCCATCACTGTGCCGGGCGGGACTAATCTGGTGGACATCGGCCCGGCCAGTTCAACCTGCGAGCAGGTTGCTTATCCTTCTGAGAGCGGCTATACGCAAGGCGGCTACGTGCCGGTCTACAGCATTCATCGGGCGAATAATTCGGTTCTCTGTGTCTATCATTCCGGGTGCAACTTGCGCGCCGGGCCAAGCAGCAATGCAGCGATCCTGTTCACCCTACCCTTTGGGCAGCGGGTGCCAGGCAGGGGCACATCCTCTACTGGCGCAATCATCACAGACGGCACCAACTATAGCTGGTGGGAAGTCATCTGTCCTTCCACCGGACAGGTTGCCGATATTTACGGCATTCTGGCCGTCGCCTTCTAAAATCCAGCAAGGCGTGGGGACAGGGCTGTGAGAGATGGCACGATCCCGCCAGTTTTGTTATGCTTCATGTGCGATGTGTCACAGCCTTTGCCTGGGTCGCCTGATATGTTCGCTTGAGCGCGTGCATATCCTTACCTTCACCGCGCTTCATCACTTCTTAATCAACGGAAGGATGCCTCCACAATGAATACTCAGCGATCTGATGCACTCTTTGTCCACGCCCGCGAATTGATTCCTGGCGGAGTGAATAGTCCTGTGCGTGCCTTCAAAGCCGTTGGCGGCCAACCTCGTTTCATTGAGCGCGGCGAAGGCGCGTATCTGTACGATGTCGACGGCAATCGCTACATTGATTACGTCCTCTCATGGGGGCCGCTGATTCACGGCCACGCCCATCCGCACGTCCTCGAGGCCATCGCACGCGCGGCAGCACGAGGCACAAGCTACGGCGCGCCCACCACGCTTGAAGTACGACTGGCAGAGATGGTCATCGAAGCACTGCCAGCCGTCGAGATGGTGCGCTTCGTCAATTCGGGAACAGAAGCAACGATGAGTGCCCTGCGGCTAGCGCGCGCCTACACACACAGGCACAAGATCATCAAATTTGCAGGTGGCTATCACGGTCATGCCGATTTTTTGCTGGTGGCAGCAGGCTCAGGCGCCCTGACATTGGGTATCCCCGACAGCCCCGGCGTTCCCCAGACCATCACCACCGATACTCTGATCGCGCCTTATAACAGTCTATCAGCCGTGCAGGCACTCTTCGAGGAATTTCCTGACGGCATCGCCGCTGTGATTGTCGAGCCAGTTGCCGGCAATATGGGCTGTGTGCCACCAGAGCCTGGCTATCTCCAGGGGCTGCGTGATCTGACCACTCGATTTGGGGCGCTGCTGATCTTTGACGAAGTGATGACCGGATTTCGTGTCGCCTATGGCGGCGCCCAGCAGCTTTACGGCATCAAGCCCGACCTGACGTGCCTGGGGAAGATTATCGGCGGCGGCCTTCCGGCGGCAGCCTACGGTGGCAGACGCGAGATCATGAGCCTGATCGCCCCTGCCGGGCCGGTCTACCAGGCTGGCACGCTCTCTGGCAATCCGCTGGCAATGGCTGCCGGAATTGCCCAGCTTGAGCTTTTGCAGCAACCGGGCACCTATGAGCGGCTTGAAGCACGCTCGGCCCAACTGGCAGACGGTTTGAAGGAGGCAGCAACGGCAGCCGGTATAGCAATTACCCAAACACGAGTTGGCTCGATGTTTTGCCTCTTTTTCACCGATCAGCCCGTTACAGACTACGCTTCCGCCAAAACAGCCAGCACGGAACGCTACGCCCGTTTCTTTCAAGCGATGTTGGATCAGGGCATCTATCTGGCACCATCCCAATTTGAGGCAGGATTCCTCTCCCTGGCACACCAGGCGCAGGAGATTGAGCAAACTATTGAAGCCGCCAGAGTGGCCTTCGCCCGGCTTGCTGCCAATCGGACAGGCTAGCTGCTGATCTGCGCAAACGGCTCAGGTGGTTCGCTGCATTATGGCAACAGCGCGTTCCCCCTGTTATCATTGCTCACTTGATAACTGGCATACATATTGCAGACAGGGATCGCCCGAAAGGTCAGAGGGGGCGTGGGGTGAGGTTCTGTCTTCACCCGCGCGTTATCTTGTATTCAAGCAAGCAGGAGGAAACAGAAATGAGTACCATTCGGGCGTTTTTGTGGGGCGGCGCGATTGGGGCAGTGCTTGGTTTGTTATTTGCACCCAGGCGCGGTGAAGAAACCCGCGCTCAGCTTCAAAGCCGCTTCGCGCAGTTGCAAGGCCAGGCACAAGAGCGTATGACTGAATTACGTGGCAAAGCATCGAGCGCTATCGAGCAGGGTCGCCAGGGAGTGAACACGACGCTTGGCAAAGCTCAGAATACGATGGAGCGGGGGGCAGAAAGCGCCAGAGATCAGATGAGCCGCAGTACCATCTAGCAAATACCAGTCTACAGGACAATGGATGCAGCGATGTGAGCAGCATCTCTCTTTCTATCCATCATGCTTTGTTCTGGCCCTCTGACAGAATGCCAGAGGGCCAGTTGCTGCTCTGGAGCTATTTTCATTGGACAAATCAACGGCCAGCGCGCTATTATAGCGGCATGAACAGCTACGAATTGATCGCCCCTTATTATGACCTGGAGCATAGCGGGTACCAGGATGATGTTGACCTTTATTGCAACTATGCAGACAGCACAGGGTCTCCGGTATTGGAGCTTGGCTGCGGCACCGGGCGTTTGCTCGTTCCGTTGGCACGCCGGGGTATTGAGTTGACCGGGGTTGATTCATCCCCGGCAATGCTCGCACGCGCACGACAGCACCTGGAAACAGCAATGCTGCTCAAACACGTAGAACTGATTGAGGGGGATGCTCGCACGCTCCGGCTCCGCCAGCGTTTTCGTCTGGCTTTTGTGGCGCTCAACACGTTTGCCCATTTCATCACCCGCGACGACCAGCGCGCCGTGCTGGCAACGCTCCGCCAGCATCTCCTGCCCGAAGGCACGCTGATCCTTGATCTTCCCCATGCCGACCTGCGGCATTACCAGGAGGCTGAAGGGCACCTCTTCCATCAGGGCACCTGGACTGATCAGAGTCGGGATGAAATTATTAGCCATCTGGTTGCTGCTGCCGCTGATCCAGTGGCGCGCTGTCTGCAACTCACTCATTTCTATGATGCCCACTCACAAGGAGGGCCGATACGCCGCATAGTCGTTCAGACCTCGCTGGCGATACTCAGTCCCGGCGAGGCTGAACTGCTGGTAGAAAGCTGCGGCTTTCAGATCAAGCATCTTTACGGCGATTACGAACTCAATCCTTGCGAGGAAAACAGCCCACGTCTTATTCTGGTTGCAACGCGGGTTTCCTGATCGCAGGCAAGTAACCTTTCAGGCGAGCAACCCAACAACAGGGAGATGGCTAGAATGTCTCAACCGCATTGGCTGCATCGCTGGGATTTGGAACCCAGAGAAGCTATGGAAGTGCAGCGTGAACTGGCAGGCAAAGTCATTCGGGAAGACCGCCTGGGCGAAGTCAAGATCATTGCAGGCATCGACATCTCTGCGAATGATCGTACTGGCCTGGCACGGGCCGCCATTGTCGCGCTGGCATATCCTTCAATGGAAGTGCTGGAGCGTGTTCGGCATGAGGAAGCGCTGCGCTTTCCCTATATTCCCGGCCTGCTCTCTTTTCGAGAGGCGCCCTCAATCCTGGCGGGCTTTCAGAAGCTGCACAAGAAGCCTGATCTGCTGATGGTTGATGGACAGGGACTGGCACATCCTCGCCGATTTGGCATTGCGTGCCATCTGGGTGTGCTGCTGGACGTGCCCAGCATCGGCTGCGCTAAATCCATTCTGACGGGCCACCTTATAGGCACGTTAGGACAGGAAGTTGGGGCGCAGGTCACGCTGGTGAGTGACGGCGAAGTTTTGGGGATGGGATTACGCACCAAAGCCCATACCAATCCTCTTATTATCTCAATTGGACACCGCATCAGCCTGGAAACCGCTGTGGATTATGTTCTCAAATGTTGTCGGGGCTATCGCCTGCCGGAGCCAACACGCCAGGCACACAATACCGCCAGCACACGCGAAGAGACACCAGAGACGAGCAGCGAGCATAGGGATGCTCAGCAGACGCAAACGCCTACACTTTGGGAACATCTCTGAGCTGCGACGAGGGAGATGCTGATAGGTTTGCCGCTTATTTCTTACGGGCGAAGAGAGGGATCGTGAACACGAAGGTTGAGCCAGATTCCGACCCGCTTTGGAGCCAGATACGCCCGCCGTGTCGCTCAACGATCATACGCGCAATTGCCAGGCCCAAACCAAAATTGCCATACTGGGCCAGCGAGGTATGGGATGATTGATAGAAGCGCTCAAAAACATGCGGCTGATCTTCCAGGGGAATCCCATAGCCGGTATCTGTGAGGCTAATCTCCGCTTTTTTGCCTACTTGCCGGGCGCGGATGGTGACAGAGCCACCCGGCGGCGTAAACTTCAGCGCGTGATGCACCAGGTTCACGAGCGCCTGCTGAAGAGCGCCCGCATCTGCCCAGAGCGTGGGGAACTGTTCAGGGGCCTGGTTCTGAAGCGCAACCTGCGCCTTGCGCGCGGCAGATTCAGTCTCATGCAGTACCTGCGCGATCACGTCGGACAAAGCCAGCTCTGCACAGCGCAGCTTGAAGTGCCCGCCATCTGCTCTGGAAATGAAGATCATATCGTTCACCAGCGTGATCAGTTGATCGGCGCTGGCATGGGCATACTCCAGAAATTCACGCTGGCGCTCATTCAGCTTTCCTACATGCTCTTCCAGGACAATAGACAGGAAGCCGTTCACAGTATGGAGCGGCGTGCGCAATTCATGCGCAATCATTGAGATAAAATCGCTGTTGGCTTCAGAATGAGAAATAAAGCTGGCTTCGTCAGGTTCTGGCGCCGTTTCCTGCTCCACGCTAGTGTTTACCTTCTCATCATTTTCAAACTGTCTCATATGCTATCCTGTTGAACAGGAGCGGTATCGCTAACGCTGACCCCGCGTGAGCCGGTGGGGAACCGGCAATACGCCCCCACCCTTCAACGAGATGCGGTATAAGCGGCAGCCGGGTAATAGTTTATTGGCGGCTATTTGCCAACGAATTTGTAACCGAGGCCGCGCGCCGATTTGATATATTGAGGATTCGCTGGATCGCGCTCAATCTTGCGACGCAGCCGCCCAATGTAGACATCTACAATATTGCTCTCGCGGTAATTTTCGCCCCAGATTGCATCCAGTAAATCCTCGCGTCGCATCACCCGACCCGCGCGCTCGGCAAGTGTCACCAGAATACGCATCTCCTTGGGTGTCAGGAGTACGGTCTGTTTATTTGGGAGCGTCACCTGCAATTCAGCCATGTTGAACTCAAAATCCCCAACGCGCAGAACCTGTCTGCTCGCCTGGGCGCTGGCCTTGCGATAGCGCCGCAGGACCGCCTGTACACGCGCCAGCAGTTCCGCCGGGTTAAACGGCTTGACAATATAATCATCGGCGCCCAGGCGTAGGCCATGCAGCTTATCCTCTAACTCTCCCTTTGCGGTGACGAAGATCACCGGAATATCGTAGTCATCTTGTCGAAGACGCTGATAGAAATCAAACCCGCTGACATGGGGCATCCCCACATCCAGCAGGATCAAGTCTGGTAAATCGCGCTGAATCATGGCAGCCGCACCGCGTGGACCATCTACCGAGGTCACGTCATAGCCCTCTTCGCTGAGGATAAAATGGACCAGTTTGGTACTCATCTGGTCATCATCAACGACTAAAATCTTCATAGTTGGCTGCGCGGCGGAAGCCTCATGCCCTCAATGTGAGACGAGAAGCCGCATCCTCCTTGCGCCGGGATGATGGTACTCCACCAAAGACCAGACAACCCTCTTGAAGTGCCCAGGCGTGTGTAGACCTTATCGTAGCGAGGGCGAGGTATTTTGTCAACACAGTTCAGGCAGGCACAGTGCTTTTCTGGCGACGATGCCGCTCCAGATAAAAGAGCAGCACAGAAATATCTGCCGCCGTGACGCCGCCAATGCGGCTGGCCTGCCCCAAAGTATAAGGGCGTATCCGTGCCAGCTTCTCGCGCGCCTCTGTCCGCAAGTTGGGGATGGCGGCGTAATCGGTGCCCTCCGGGATAATGAGTTCTTCAAAACGGCGCACCCGCTCGACGGCGCGCTCCTGCTTGCGGACATAGCCCTCATATTTAACTTGCAACTCTACTTCGGTGGCAAACTCTTCTTCCAGTTTCGGCAGGCGGCTATCGAGCGCCGCGACCTGCCAGTAGCGCGCTTCTGGCCGCTTCAGCAGTTCGCGGGCGGTGAGGCGCTGCCCCAAAGACGACAGCCCAAGCTCGCGTGCCCGCTCTTCCAGGGCCGGATTTGCCTTGAAGGCGACGGTATCGAGTTCATGCAGCGTCGCCTCTATCGCCTGGCGCTTGCGTTCTGCCGCTTCCCAACGCGCATCATCCAGCAGCCCAAGCTCGCGCCCATAGCGGCTCAGGCGCAGATCGGCGTTATCCTGGCGCAGCAGCAGTCGATGTTCGGCGCGCGAGGTATGCAGGCGATAGGGTTCTTTCATGGGCTGCGTCACCAGATCATCAAGCAGGACGCCGATATACGCCTCATGGCGGCCCAGAATGAAAGGGGCTTTTCCCTTAGCCTTGAGGGCGGCGTTGATGCCTGCAATCAAACCCTGCGCGGCGGCCTCTTCATAGCCTGATGTTCCGTTGGTCTGGCCTGCCAGGAAGAGACCATCCACCGGCTTGGCCTCCAGCGCGAGCGTAATCTGATCAGAAGGGACAAAATCATACTCCACTGCATAGCCCACACGCATCATCTCTACATGCTCCAGCGCCGGAATGGTGCGCAGCATGGCAAGCTGAACATCTTCCGGCAGGCTGGTATTCATGCCCTGGACATAGACCTCGCCTGTCTTCCAGCCCTCTGGCTCCAAAAAGACCTGATGGGTCTCCTTCTGGGCAAAGCGCACCACCTTATCTTCGATGGAGGGGCAATAGCGCGGCCCGATCCCTTCAATCAGGCCGCTGTAGAGGGGGGAGCGGTGCAGATTGGCGCGGATGACCTCATGGGTCTTGTCGGTGGTATGGACGAGATAGCAGGGAAGCTGGGGGCGCCAGGCGGTTTGCATCTCTGCGGGAATGGGATAAACCGGATTGGGCCGCCCCGGCGGCAGCAGCGGCTCCTCCCGCGCGGCGCGGTCAGCCGAGAAGTAGAGAGGCGTGGGGCTGCCTGGCTGCGGAATGGTTTTGCTGAAATCAATAGTGCGCGCGTCAATGCGCGGCGGCGTGCCGGTCTTGAGTCGTCCGGTCTTCAGGCCAAGCTGTTGCAGCGAGCCGGAAATGACCAGCGCCGGACCCTCGCCAGCCCGCCCGCCGGGCTGGGTTTTCTCGCCAACGACGAGCCGCCCATTCATAAAGGTTCCAGTGGTCAGCACGACGGTCTTTGCGCGGTATTCCCAGCCCTGGGCGGTGACGACGCCGCGCATTATGGGGCGGCCATCCGGTCCGGTTTCACTGAGGAAGCCGGTGATGGATGCCTGCTTCAGATCAAGCCTGGGCTGGGCTTCGAGGGCAAACTTCATTGCCAGACGATAGGCTTGCTTGTCGCACTGCGCCCGCAGTGCCTGTACGGCTGGTCCTTTGCCGGTGTTGAGCATGCGAATCTGGATGAAGGTGCGGTCGGTATTGCGCGCCGCTTCGCCACCCAGGGCGTCGATCTCGCGCAGGAGATGCCCCTTGGCCGGTCCTCCCATCGAGGGATTACAGGGCATGAGCGCAATACTATCGAGGTTCATGGTGATGAGCAGGGTCGAGCAGCCCATGCGCGCCGCCGCCAGCGCGGCTTCGCAGCCAGCGTGCCCGGCGCCAACGACGATTACGTCGTAGCTTCCGCCTTGAGTTGCTGTGCCGTCCCAACGAGCGATTTCAACCATTGTTTTTACCTGTATTTGTGTTCTGCTGGCGGACTACCAGCAGCTTCTGAAAAACATCTCAGCGCGCATTCACTTTGCTATTATCGCCTCTGGCGCGAGCAAGTGTCAATCCAGACGAGTGAAGCCAGCACAACCCGGCGGAGCATCGGATCGTCAGCACATAGGATAGAGCGTTCCTGCTCACATAGGATAGAGCGTTCCTGCTTCAGAAGAGGGTGGAACGCTGCGCATGCTGGCGAGACCAGATGCAGAGAGGGCTGATATATGAGGGTTCCCATCGTTCCCATCGTTCCAGGGATCGGGAGGTGCGCATCTTTTTGGGAGTTATTGTAAGCAGCCGGGCGGTCACGATAGATTGCAATTTCGCTTGTTCTATGGTATGCTAGATACTGTTTGGGGCGGTGGCGAAACCGGTAAACGCAAGGGACTTAAAATCCCTCGGGGCAACCCTTGAGGGTTCGATTCCCTCCCGCCCTACCAAGCCTTGAGGTAACGTTCCTCAAGGTTTTTTTGGCACTTTTCGCTCACCCAAAGCACAGCTTAGAAAGTCTCGCTGATACTCTCCTGATTCATTTCCCTCGTTCAGCCAGCGGTTGGAGCAAGGACACCTCATCAACCGCAGATCATGCCCATCTGCTCTGGTTTGCCCATATGGCACTCTTCTATTTACCTCTGGATAACTATGGGTGATGCGCCTTGTAACCACGCAGGTCTATGCTTTCTCCAGTAAACAGATGGTCAGGCTCCCATGAGGAGTTGAGGGGAGCGACCACGCACGAGCAGAAGGAGGAAGCGCAATGATCTCACATGTGCCGTCAAGCAATCAAACCCCATTCACGGCAAGAGGAGAACTGCCGCCCTTTGGCCGGATTCTGGTGCCGCTGGATGGCTCGAAGCTCGCCGAGGAGGCGCTGCCCACCGCGATTGCTTTCGCTCGCCAGGCGGGAGCAAACGGCAAACTTATTCTGGTGCGGGTGAGTCGAGCAGGGTCGATCATCTACTCGCGCGGTGGCCCTTTTGAAGTGCCGCCGGATGTGTATGAGGACGTTGATGCTTATCTAAAAAAGGTGGAGCAAGAGGTAGCAGGCCAGAGTGTTCCGGTCGAACGGGTGCATACGGAGGGTGATCCGGCTACTGGGATTGTGGATGCGGCGCACGATCACCACGCTGAGTTGATCGTCATGGTGACGCACGCCAGGGAAGGGGTGAGCCGTCTGATGCACGGCAGCGTGGCTGATCGCGTGCTGCAAGGTGCGCCAGTGCCAGTGCTGCTGCTCAAACATGAAGAAGAGGCAGCCCGCGTCTTTGTCCGCGAAGCGCGCCCGCATCTATTAGTGCCGCTGGATGGTTCGGAAGTGGCTGAGTCGGTCTTGCTGCGAGTGGCCTCGCTGGCTCATCAACTGGGGGCTTCGGTCACGCTGCTGCGCTCGCTGGACCTGCCGGACCTGACGGTGGGGGCACAAGGACGAGCTGCCGCAGCGAATGATGCCATTCGCGTGATCGTGCCGACAGAGCGACGGGAGGCCATTCAGTATCTGGAGCAGGTGCAGCAGCGCTTGCAGGCGCAGGGGATTCCAACGGCAATCGTTGTCGCCGAGGGAGGCGCGGCCCTGGATATTGCGCAGCAGGCGGCTGAACTTCAAGGAGCAGGTAATACGGTGATGATTGTGATGGCAACGCATGGCCGCACCGGCGTTGGGCGCTGGCTCTATGGGAGCGTGGCAGGCGCGGTCTTGCATCTGGCAGATGTGCCCCTGCTGGTGATCCGTTCGCGCTAGGGGCGCCTGGGGAGCTACCGGGGGCTGGCGGCCCAAGGCCGCGCCTGGAGGCTGCGCCGGTGAGCCTCGCCTGCGCGGGCTAGAACGCCGGTCAAGTAATCGCTCGCGCCATATGCCTGGCGATTAAAATCGCGGCTGGAGGCTGCGCCGCAGAGCCTCGCCTGCGCGGGCTAAGATGAGAACATGACTTTTTAACCGGCGCTCTGGGCACGCTGTCCTCCGGGCCGAACTGGCAGCCTCATGCTCAATTGTGCCAGTTCAGCCTGGAGGCAAGTTTCATCAGGCAATAATGGCTGGATCAGTCGTCGGTCCAGGTCCAATTGGCGATCTCTGGCAAATCTTCAAGATGCTCATGCGTATACGCATCTGCTTTGCGCAGCAAGCTATTGCATTCGGCGATCAAGCGCTGAGATGGGCCATAGATGCGAGGAACCCGCCGCATTGCCTCGATACAGAGGTGATAGCGGCTCATGCCATTGAGCATGACCATATCAAAGGGGGTTGTCGTGGTGCCTTGCTCGTTAAAGCCGCGCACGTGGAAGCGCTCCGCATTGACGCGCCCATGCACAATTTCGTGAATAGCACGCGGGTAGCCATGAAAAGCGAAGACGACCGGCTTGTTGGCAGTGAACAGTTCAACAAACCGGGTTTCATCCATGCCATGCGGATGCAGGAGGCGTGGGAAGAGGGCCATCAGGTCCACCACGTTGACCACACGCACTTTCAGATCGGGGGCGTTGTGGCGCAACCACCACGCGGCTGCGACAGTCTCCAGGGTGGGAATGTCTCCGGCGCACGCCAGCACGACATCGGGTTCCTCACCACCATCATTGCTGGCCCACTGCCAGACTGAAGCTCCCTGGGCGCAATGGTCAATGGCAGCGTCCATGTCTAACCATTGCAATTGGGGCTGCTTGTCAATCACGATCAGATTCACATAATCCCGGCTGCGCAGGCAATGGTCGGCGACGGAGAGCAGGCAGTTGGCGTCGGGCGGCAGGTAGATGCGAGCGACCGTGCCGCGCTTGGAGAGCATGACATCGATCAAGCCCGGCCCCTGGTGGCTGAAACCATTATGATCGTTGCGCCAGCAGGTGGAGGTCAGCAGGATGTTCAGGGAGGCAATCGCTTCGCGCCAGGGCAGATGGATACTCTCTTCTTGCCACTTCGTATGCTGGACGGTCATCGAGGCCGAGACCATTGCAAACGCCTCATAGGTGGCAAACAGGCCATGCCGCCCGGTCAAGAGATACCCTTCGAGCCAGCCTTCACAGAGATGCTCGCTCAGCACCTCCATGACCCGGCCATGAGGGGAGATATGCTCGTCAATATCGAGGATTTTGCCGACAAAGCAGCGATTCTCCACCTCAAAGACATTGCCCAGGCGGTTGGAGTTGGTTTCATCCGGGCAGAAAAGCCGGAAGTTTGCCTGGTCGGCATTCTGCACGAAGATGTCACGCAGCAGTTTCCCCAACTGGCGGGTGGATTCATGCCGCTCTGTCGCTGGCCGCTGGACGGGCAGGGCATAATCTCGAAAATCAGGTATATTGAGATTCACCAGGAGCCTGCCACCATTGGCATGGGGGTTGGCGCCCATCCGGCGGTCTCCCTTTGGCGCGAGTTCGGCCAGTTCGGGAATCAGCCTGCCATGTTGATCGAAAAGCATTTCCGGTTGATAGCTGCGCATCCAGGCTTCAAGCTGAGCCAGTTGTTGGGGGTCGCTGCGCACGTTCGCCAGCGGCACCTGATGCGAGCGGAACGTTCCCTCTTCCGGCAGGCCGTCCACGACTTTTGGCCCGGTCCAGCCTTTCGGGGTGCGCAAGACGATGGCAGGCCAGCGAGGGCGCCCGGAGACACCTTTTGAGCGGGCCTCCTGCTGGATGGCGCGAATGCGCGCATAGCAGGCGCCCAGAGTAGCCGCGAATGCTTGATGCACGTGCTGAGGATCATCGCCTTCAACGAATGAGACTTCGTAGCCTTCTCCTTCCAGGAGGGCGCGCACTTCTGCATCGCTTGAACGGCCCAGGACAGTGGGACCGCTAATTTTGTAGCCGTTGAGATGCAAGATGGGGAGGACGGCGCCGTCGCGCGCGGGGTTGAGGAAGCTGATGCTTTTCCAGGAACCTGCCAGCGGTCCTGTTTCGGCTTCGCCATCGCCAACGACAGCGGCTACAATGAGATCGGGATTGTCGAAAGCTGCGCCGAAGGCGTGGACGAGGACATAGCCAAGTTCGCCACCTTCATGGATGGAGCCAGGGGTGGTAACGCTGACATGGCTGGGGATGCCGCCAGGAGTGGAGAACTGGCGAAACAGGCGTCGCATGCCAGCGACATCCTGGGAGACCTCCGGGTAAATCTCCGAATAGGTGCCCTCCAGATACACGTTTGCTACCAGCGCGGGGCCGCCGTGTCCTGGCCCGGCAAGATAGATGATGTTGGCATCCTGCTCGTGAATGAGCCGGTTCAGGTGGACGTAGATAAAGCTCAGGCCGGGCGAGGTGCCCCAGTGGCCGAGCAGGCGCGGCTTGATATGCTCCAGGCGCAGCGGCTCGCGCAGCAGGGGATTGTCCTGGAGATAGATTTGTCCAATGGTCAGATAGTTGGCTGCTTGCCAGTAGCGCTGCATTTTGTCGAGCAGTTCTGGCGAAAGAGGGCCAGCGGCGGGAGTCTCCGGCTGCTGAGGAGGGAGGCTCTCGCTGTCGACGACGCTGGAGATGGTTGGGTCAAAGATGTACATGGCTGGTACTCCCCTGCAAAAGTAGATGATAGGTATGTCTGGCGATCATCAGGTCTTCGTTTGTGTGCATGATGCGGATTACGACTGGCCCTCCATCGCAGGAGATGATCGGCGCATGGGCCTCGTTACGCTGCCAGTCCAGCGCGATACCCAGGAAGTCCAGGCCCTCGCAGATGCGCTGGCGAATGGAGGAGGCATGCTCACCGATCCCCCCGGTGAAGATGAGGGTATCCAGACCGCCCAGCACGACGGTCAGGGCGCCCAGGAACTTCCTGGCCTGGTAGCAGAACAGCGCGACAGCCTCGGCGGCACGGGGGTCTTCCTGCTCCCGGTCCAACAGGTCGCGCATATCGGCGCTGATGCCTGAAAGGCCCAGGAGTCCGGCCTGATGGTTGACCACGCTGTTCAATGCAGCAGCATCCATGCCCGGTATGGAAAGCAGATAGAGCAGCACGCCAGGATCAAGATCGCCAGAACGGGTACCCATGACCAGGCCGCCAGTGGGGGTGAAGCCCATTGTGGTCTCGATGCTGCGGCCATGCTGGATGGCTGCCATGCTCGCCCCATTCCCAAGATGGGCGACGATGATCCGGCCATTAGCCGCGCTGGCATCCTCTGCGCGCAGAGCGGAGAGGATGGATTCATACGAGAGGCCATGAAAACCGTAGCGAATGACCCCTGTATCAAGAAACCGGCGCGGCAGCGCATAGAGCTGAGCGACGCGCGGCATGCTCCGATGAAAGGCGGTATCAAAGCAAGCTACCTGAAGGGCGTCAGGGTACGCCTGCTGCGCGGCACGAATGGCGCTGATGGCCTGGGGAAGATGATCGGGGTCAATGGCGCTTAGTTCGCGGAGGGTCTGCATCAGGTTCTCGTCAACAGGCTGCGGCTGGTGGTAGCGGCTGCCACCGTGAACGACGCGATGCCCGATGGCCGCCAGATGATTATCAAGCTGCTGCCTATGCAACCAATCAAACAGCGTCTTTAAGACGGAGGCATGGTCAGGCAGGGCAAGCGATTGGTCCAGGAGAGACGCACCCTCGGCAGCGGTGATGCGGATGTGACTGTCGGAGAGGCCAATCCGCTCTGCCTGTGCCGAGATGGTCAGCCGTTCCTCTGTGTCCATGTCGTACAGCGCTGCCTTGAGGCTGGAAGAGCCAGTGTTGATGGTTAAGATTCGTCTGATTTGCTCGTCAGCCATCGCTTTCTCACTTCCCCGATCTGCTGTCTCTCTGCCAATAGAGGATGTTCTGGGATGTTGAGCCTGTTCTGAACGCCGTCTTTTTGTAGCATACCTGCATATTGTATTGCACGCTGGCAAAGATAACATTGACGTTTACGTAAAAGTATGATATACTTTCAATGATATTTTCTATTTGTGTGAGGCCATCTGATGCTTGCTCGATCCACTCCTCTTCATTCATCGCGTACTTCTGGACGCACCAGCATTTCTGTCGTGGCGCGGGCTTTTACCGCTTTGCGCCATCGTAATTTCCGGTTGTTCTGGTTTGGTCAGCTCATCTCGCTTGTTGGCACGTGGATGCAATCCATCGGGCAGGCGTGGCTGGTCCTGGAGCTTTCACACAACAACGCCTTGCTCCTGGGTCTGGTCGGCGCCCTGCAATTTTTGCCAGTCCTGATCCTGTCGCTGCTGGGTGGGGTCATTGCTGACCGCTGGCCCAAGCGTCGGCTGCTGCTGGGCACGCAGAGCAGCGCAATGATCCTGGCTTTT
>Ga0209062_1000536_pt1 | contig 107846 bp, 93 predicted proteins | sample Coa_R2_2_FD_187158 | JGI IMG/M metagenome (GOLD analysis project Ga0209062, IMG submission 187158) | Surface soil microbial communities from Centralia Pennsylvania, which are recovering from an underground coalmine fire - Coalmine... | ecosystem: Environmental > Terrestrial > Soil >...
GTCGCTTGGTAGCGCGACTGACCGCTGATATGCGCCATCGGGACCTGCAAATCATTCCCACGCCGTACCCGCACAGAATCAGCCCCGCGCCTCTAAATCAACGCCAAAGGAGTTTTCTCACAGCCTGTTACGCGGGAATGACACGGAGGTTTCGGGTACACTGCCGCGGCGGCGCGAGCGCGCGCTTTTTGCGCGCCCCGGCTCCGTGTTAAGAACGGCGTCCGACGGAGTCATGGAGCCACCCCTTGAAACACATTCTCGACCGCCTCGACCAGCGCCGCGCTCGGGCCCGCCTCGGCGGCGGCGAGGGGCGGATCGCGGCGCAGCATAAGCGCGGCAAGCTCACCGCGCGCGAGCGGATCGAATTGCTGATGGATCACGGCTCGTTCGAAGAGTTCGACATGTTCGTCGAGCATCGCTGCGACGATTTCGGCATGGAGAAGACCAAGATTCCGGGCGACGGCGTCGTCACCGGCTGGGGCACGGTCAATGGCCGCACCGTCTTTGTCTTCGCCAAAGATTTCACCGTGTTCGGCGGCTCGCTCAGCGAGACGCACGCTCAGAAGATCACCAAGATCCAGGACATGGCGCTGAAGAACCGGGCGCCGATCGTCGGCCTGTTCGACGCCGGCGGGGCGCGCATCCAGGAGGGCGTCGCGGCGCTCGGCGGCTACGGCGAAGTCTTCCAGCGCAACGTGCTCGCTTCGGGCGTCATCCCGCAGATTTCGCTGATCATGGGTCCCTGCGCCGGCGGCGACGTCTATTCGCCGGCCATGACCGATTTCATCTTCATGGTGCGCGATACGAGCTACATGTTCGTCACCGGCCCGGACGTGGTCAAGACCGTGACCAACGAAACGGTGACCGCCGAAGAGCTGGGCGGCGCGTCGGTTCATACGGTACGTTCGTCGATCGCCGACCGCGCCTACGACAATGATGTCGAGGCGCTCCTGCAGATGCGGCGGCTGATCGACTTCCTGCCCTCTTCCAATACCGACGATCTCCCGGAATGGGAGAGTTTCGACGATCCGGACCGGATCGACGATTCGCTCGACACGCTGATCCCCGACAATCCGAACAAGCCCTACGACATCAAGGAGCTGATCCTCAAAACCGCCGACGAGGGCGATTTCTTCGAAATCCAGGAGGCGCACGCCAAGAACATCGTCACCGGCCTCGCCAGGATCGAGGGGCGCACCGTCGGCATCGTCGCCAATCAGCCGATGGTGCTCGCCGGCGTGCTCGACAGCGACGCCTCGCGCAAGGCGGCGCGCTTCGTCCGTTTCTGCGATTGCTTCAACATTCCGCTCCTCACCTTCGTCGACGTGCCCGGCTTCCTGCCCGGCACGGCGCAGGAATATGGCGGCCTGATCAAGCATGGCGCGAAATTGCTCTTCGCCTATGCCGAGGCGACGGTGCCCAAGGTGACGGTCATCACCCGCAAAGCCTTCGGCGGCGCCTACGACGTCATGGCGTCGAAGCACTTGCGCGGCGACATCAATCTTGCCTGGCCGACGGCGCAGATCGCGGTCATGGGCGCGAAAGGCGCGGTCGAGATCATCTTCCGCGCCGACATCGACGATCCCGCCAAGATCGCCAAGCGCACCGCCGAATACGAGGAGCGGTTCCTATCCCCCTTCGTCGCCGCGGAGCGCGGCTATATCGACGAGGTGATCATGCCGCACACGACGCGCAAGCGCGTCTCGCGGGCGCTCGCCATGCTGCGCCATAAGCGGTTGGAGAATCCGTGGAAGAAGCACGACAATATTCCGCTGTGAGGATTTGACATATTCCCGCATCCGCCATATGTCTTGACATATGACAGAGAGAACTACGGTCAGGTTGCCTGACGACCTCGTCAGGCGCGCGAAACGCAAAGCGGCGGCCGAAGGCCGCTCCCTGACCTCGTTAATCGAGGAGGGGCTTCGCCGAGTCCTGAACGGACGGAAATCGGCGAACGGAAGCGAGCGGATCTTGCCGCCCGTGGCCAAAGAAACGGGCGGGTTGCAACCGGGCCTCCACCTTGACGACACCGCCGCCTTACAAGAGCTTGACGATCTCGAATACGTCCGGCGGCTTTAGTGATCCTCGCTGACGTTAATGTCCTGATCTACGCGTTCCGCGAGGATTTCGCGCAACATGCGGTTTGCAGGCCGTGGCTGGACGGAGTCGTGCGAGGCGATGCGCAGTTTGGCGTCTCGCCATTGGCGCTGAGCGCGCTGGTGAGGATCGTCACGAACCCCCGTGCGTTCGTCCGCCCCACGCCCGTCGAAGCCGCGCTCGCTTTTTGCGATAACCTCCTCGACCAGCCCCATTGCGCGATCGTGGAGCCCGGCGAACGGCACTGGGCGATATTTAGGCGAATATGCGTCGAGGCCGCGATCCGCGGTCCGAGAGTCACGGACGCATGGTTTGCGGCGCTCGCCATGGAGCATGCCTGCACCTGGATCACGTATGATCGCGACTACGCGCGCTTCCCGGAATTGGATTGGCGCGAGCCGGCCATTTGAACCGCCGACCCGCTTCCGGATGGGACGTGGGAGCGGGCCGTGGGCGAGGCGGGACGGGGGCGGGTCGCCGCAAAGCGGGCGCGCCCCCGGAGGCGGACGCTTGGCGCGGCTGCCGCGCCTTAGCCGGCTTTCACTCTCTCGCAACCATGCCTCTTGGCGTCGCCTTAACCCTGGCCGCGACTTGCCGGCCGGGATTCATACCTCGGCAAAGATTGCGGCCGCATCCTCTCCGTAACGAAGCCGCCCAAAGAGGCGGCTCGAGGCGGCGAGAATGGCGAAGCAAACGACATTCGAGGTGGACAGGAGCCCAACCATCATCAGCGCGCTGGTTCACGGCGGCGTGGTGAATGGGTTGGACGTGGCGTGGCTGCGGCGAGAGGTTTTCGCGGACGGGCGGGTCTCCCGCCAACAGGCCGACGAGCTTTTCGCCGTGGCCCGCTCGCGCGCCGCCAAAAGCGCGGATTGGACGGCGTTTTTTGTCGAGAAGATCACCGACCACGTGCTGCGCCAATCGGGCCAGGCGGGGATCGTCGGCGCCGACGAGGCGAAATGGCTGATCGAACGCGTCGACGAGGCGGCCTGCCGCGAGGGCCTCGCCGCCTTGGCCAATATCCTGGCCGAGGCCAAGCGCGCGCCGAGATGGCTTGTCGCCGCGGCCCAGGAGCGGGCCGGCCGCTGGAGCGCGACCGGGCCGGCCGCGACCAGCGCCAAGACCGGTTGAACGGCCAAGCGCCTCCAGCTTAAATCTAACCCCGGAAAGGGTTGACTCGTCCGCGCCGCCGGCCGGATCTTTCGACCGGGGGATGGATGTTTCACAAAATCCTGATCGCCAATCGCGGCGAGATCGCGTGCCGGATCATCAAGACGGCGCGCCGGCTCGGCGTCAAAACCGTCGCCATCTATTCCGAGGCGGATAAGGACGCGCTGCATGTCGAGATGGCGGACGAAGCCGTCTTCATCGGCCCGCCGCCGGCGGCGCAATCTTATCTCATGATCGAGAAGATCGTCGCCGCCTGCCGGGGAAACGGCGCCGAGGCGGTTCATCCCGGCTACGGCTTTCTCTCCGAACGCGCCGCCTTTCCGCGGGCGCTCGCCAAGGCGGGCGTGGTGTTCATCGGCCCCAATCCGGACGCGATCGAGGCGATGGGCGACAAGATCGAATCGAAGAAATTCGCCAATGCGGCGAAAGTCTCGACCGTGCCCGGCTTTCTCGGCGTGATCGACAGCCCGGACGAGGCGGCCAAGATCGCCGACGAGATCGGCTATCCGGTGATGATCAAGGCCTCGGCCGGCGGCGGCGGCAAGGGCATGCGCATCGCCCATTCGCGCAAGGAGGTCGCCGAAGGCTTCGCCCGGGCGCGTTCGGAGGCGAAATCGTCCTTCGGCGATGACAGGGTCTTCGTCGAGAAGTTCATCGTCAATCCGCGCCATGTCGAAATTCAGGTGCTGGGCGACAAGCATGGCCATGTGATCTATCTTGGCGAGCGCGAATGCTCGATACAGCGGCGCAACCAGAAGGTGATCGAAGAAGCGCCTTCGCCGCTGCTCGACGAGGCGACGCGACGCAAGATGGGCGAGCAGGCGGTCGCGCTCGCCAAGGCGGTCGGCTACGATTCCGCCGGCACGGTCGAGTTCGTCGCCGGGCAGGACCGCAGCTTCTATTTTCTCGAGATGAATACGCGCCTGCAGGTCGAGCATCCGGTCACGGAGCTGGTGACGGGCGTCGATCTCGTCGAGCAGATGCTGCGCATCGCCGCCGGCGAGAAGCTCGCCATCCGACAAGAGGACGTGAAGCTCGAGGGCTGGGCGGTGGAATCGCGCGTCTACGCGGAGGACCCGACCCGCAACTTTCTCCCCTCCACCGGGCGGTTGGTGAAGTACCGTCCGCCTGAAGAAGGCCGGCGAGGCGCGATCACGGTGCGCAACGATACCGGCGTCTATGAAGGCGGCGAGATTTCGATCCATTACGACCCGATGATCGCCAAGCTGGTCACGCACGCGCCGGAGCGCCTGGCGGCGATCGAGGCGCAGGCGGACGCGCTCGATTCTTTCGTCATTGACGGCATTCGCCACAATATTCCTTTCCTCTCCGCTTTGATGCAGCATGAGCGCTGGCGCGAGGGCCGGCTGTCGACCGGCTTCATCGCCGAGGAGTTTCCGGACGGGTTTGCGCCGCTCGAGGCGACCGGCGAGATCGCGCATCGCCTCGCCGCAATCGCCGCCTTCGTCGATCACCGCTATAACGAGCGCAAGCGCGGCGTTTCCGGACAGATGCGGCCGCCGGCGACCGTACGGTTCGAGCGCGACCGCGTCGCCATGCTCGGCGGCGAGCCCTATGATCTCAAGATCGCCGAGCGCGGCGAGGGGCTCGACGTGACTTTGGCCGAAGGACGCTCGCTCCATCTCAAGAGCCGCTGGCGGCCTGGCGAAATCGTCTGGTCCGGCGCCGTCGACGGCGCGACGATCGCCGTGCAAGTGCGGCCTATCCTCAATGGCTTCCTCCTGTCGCATCGCGGCGTCAATGTCGAGGCGCGGGTCTATACACGCCGCGAGGCCGAACTCGCCGCCCTGATGCCGGCCAAGAAGGCGGCCGATACGTCTAAAGCGCTGCTCTGCCCGATGCCGGGCCTGGTCAAGGCGATCTCGGTCGCGGAGGGACAGGACGTGAAGGCTGGCGAGGCGCTGTGCATGGTCGAAGCGATGAAGATGGAGAATGTGCTGCGCGCCGAGCGCGACGTGACGGTGAAGAAGATTCTGGCGAAGGAGGGGGATTCGCTGGCGGTCGATGCGGTGATCATGGAGTTTGCGTGAGCGGCGGCTTTGTAGGATAGGCGCGGCGCCGAGGTTCCCACCACGTTGCGGGAGGAGGGGGCGTCGACGCCGCGGCGCCACGCCGGCCGATCGCCGTCAACCCGCCATAGCGCCGTCTGGCGCATGTTCTCAAAGTACGTCCGCCTGCGAGGCGCTATGGCGGGTCCTCCGCTCCGCTCCGGCCCTCCGGGTGACTGCGATCGGCCGGCGCGGCATTTTGGCTATCAAGACGTTTTGCTGACGAAACCGGCCGTTCGGCCGGTTCGCTCAGCAAAACGTCTTGATAGTAAGAAAGCCATCGCCGCGCGGAGGGGTCAATCCTCGCCTCGCCATTGCTCGATGGGCGATGTAAGACTCTCATGCCTACCATGGCGAGGCGAGGATTGACGCCGAGCACGGCGATGGCATGCAGGAAGGGGCGCGTTCAGTTCCGTGTCATTCCCGCGCAAGCGGGAATCCAGAAGCGGGGAGAGGTACGGTGAGGGGCGATTCGGTGGACCTCGACGGCTCAGGCTAAGCGACCGGCCCCTCTCCGTACCTCTCCCCGTTCCGCTTCGCTCCACGGGGAGAGCGGCATCGACGCCGCGGCGAAATGTCCGCGCGCAGCGCGGCAGGAAGCGCCGAAGCGCCAAAGGCGAACAAGGGCCGCGGTGCCACGCCGGCCGATCGCCGTCAACCCGCCATAGCGCCGTCCCGCGCGAACGCTAAAGTACGTCCGCCTGCGAGGCGCTATGGCGGGTCCTTCGCTTCGCTCCGGCCCTTACGGGTGACTGCGCCCGGCCGGCGCGGCATTTTGGCTATCAAGACGCTTTGCTGACGAAACCGGCCGTCGGCCGGTTCGATCAGCAAAACGTCTTGATAGCCAGAAGGCCATCGCCGCGCGCAGGGGTCAAGGATCGCGAGCCATGGCTCGGCGCGGGCGGAATGCGCTCTGAGGCGCTTTGGCTCGCGACGCGAAGCGCTTGTCCTTGACGCCGAGTACGGCGATGACATGCAGGATAAAGCGCGTGAGCCGCTGCGCTTTCGCGGAGGCGAGCGATCTCGCTCAGCGCGTGAATTGAATGCAGTATCGCCGTAATCTCCAATTGCTGTCTTTGACTGAAAGGTACTTTCCTCGTTGGACTAGACCCGTTCTCCACTCTGGCCGTAGAGGTTCCTGTAAGAGATATGTTTTTTCCTTCCTCGGCCGTTAGGAAGACCTGCTCGATGCGTCTCGGAGGCGTTGCGCCCGAATTTTTTCGGCGTTGGCGATGAGCGCGGAAATGCGATTCATGTCGGCCTCGACCAACGGATTAAGGCGGTCGAATGCTTCCTTGCCGGATTGATTGCTTAGAAGCGCCGCCATCGTTTCCTCGGCCGTCATAGATTCTAGATCGAGCCTCGTGGGATCGAGGCCGGCCGGATAAATTGCCTGATCGCCGACGCCTGCCTGGAAGTAAGCAAGAAGCATAGCACCGTGAACGCAACCTTTATGCTGCTCGTCAGATAGATTGAAGTGTTCGATGGCCCCTAAGGCGGCTTGGAGTATTTTGTGCTTTGAGTGAGGCAAAATCTGCTCGTCTTGGATTGCGCCGCCATGGGTATTTTTTTCGATGAATTCGCCGTAGTCTGTGAGAATCGATGTAGTCGCGTTGGCGGTAGCGGCGGGGTCTATTGCGGGCTTGTTGCTCTTGAACCAACTGAACACTGGACCCTCCGTCAACCCGCGCGGCTTTTCATCCGGTTCGCTTGGGTAGGTTACATCGCGCGCGCAACGCAGGGGCGGCGCTTAGGTGACCTTGAACCTCAAATTTTTGTCGCGCTTGTCCTGATCTTCAAATTGAGCCTTCCGCGCGGCGGCGGCTCTTTCCAACTCGGCGCGGAAACGAGGCACCCAAGCGGAAACCTCCGCCCGCAATGTTTCGAGGTTTTGGGCGACCTGTTGAACGAACTGGTCGACTCTAGACTGAACCTGATCATCGTCAGACAAAGTTATTACAAGGTGGTCGTTCCGAACTTCGCAGTCATGAGACGGAAGCGAGTAACGGCTTGGCGAAAATTGAAAAGAAGCTGGATCGCCAGAGAACGGAATCGCCACTTCAATCGCCGGTATTTTGGCGACCCGCGTCATTCCATAATCCTTGAAAGTGCGCTCGAGCTCCTTACGGGTTCCTCGAATTTCATCTGGCCTCAACGTTGCAACGTTGAGGACGTATTTTCTTGATATGGTATCAAGAACTCCCGCAACGGCTGGGTTATTGACAGATTGACGCGGTAGCGACCGGACCTCCCCGCCCCCTGCTTGATCGCACCATCTTTGCCGGTCACTCCATGAATTTTGAAAGATCGCCATTTTGGCCGCTCCGCAGCTTTTCCGGGACGCGCCCGAATCAAAAATCAATCTTCGTATTGACGATCCGCTGATGACAAGAAAAAGTTCGCCTTTCGTTCCGTTATCCACAACGCCGGGTCTGCCGCCCTTCTCAGGCCGCGGCGAGCCTAAGCCCTCCGCGCTGCCGGCTCACTTGGTAGGTTAAACATCAGCGCAACGCGCCGCGACCCCATCGCGGACATTTCAACCGCTCTATGAGCATTGAAATCGCGAGTTACGGAATTACGGTGGCAGTGCATTCTATTTGGCGGAGGCCGTTAGAATGCGGCCGAGCGCCGCGGCGCCATGCGGTCGATCGCCATCAACCCGCCATAGCGCCATCTGGCGTAAACGCTAAAGTACGTTCGCTTGCGAGGCGCTATGGCGGGTCCTCCGCTTCGCGTCAGCCCTTACGGGTGATGGCGATCGGCCGGCGCGGCATGCAGGATAAAGCGCGTGAACCGCGGCGCTGTCGCAGAGGCGGGCGATCTCGCTCAGCGTGCGAATTGAATGTGCTGTCACCGTAACCCGGGGAGGGCGGACATGGGGAAGAACTCCGAAAGGGCGGGGAGCATAGCATTGTTTCTGATTGTCAGAAAGTAAAAATGCCGACTTCATGAATACACCCAAAGCCGAGACGAAAATCGACGACGATATCCCATTTTGATCATCGTGCTCAAAGCGGCCGGCTTTACGAGTGTTCAAGTCCTCGACTTCCGTATTATGGGTTTTCCTTTCACAATCGGGGAGGCCATCGTGAAGATTGCGGTGCTTAGCCATAAAACGTTGCGAGCTATTACACGGCGCTCCTCATGCAGCGCGGACATGAAATAACAATCGGTGGTGGCGGCGCAATTCATGCCACCGGCTTGAAAGGTTATCTAGAGTGCGACGGATGCTTGCTACTTGGTAACGAGCCAGACTTGCTCGAAATTGCTGACTATATGGAAATGTCCGGGAAGAAGATTTGGCGCGAACTCTCCGAAATTCCAATCTAAGGCGCTACCGCGATTTTATGAGCAGCCTTGAGCAACAGGCGCGTCGCAACCATCAAAACGCCCCCAACCCCGCCCCCAGCGCAATCACCGCGACCAGCCCCAGCATCGCCCCCACAATCCCAACCATCACGATATCAAAATAGCTCTCGCGGTGCGTCGCCCCGCACACGGCGAGCAGCGTCACCACCGCGCCGTTATGCGGCAGGATGTCGAGCGTGCCGGCGCCGATCACGGCGACGCGATGGAGCAGCGCCGGATCGATTCCGGTCTCGGCGGCGAGTTTCATGTAGGTTTGGCCGAGGGCGTCGAGGGCGATGGTGAGGCCGCCGGAGGCGGAGCCGGTCAAAGCGGCGAGGACGTTGGTCGCGACGGCGAGCGAGACCAGGGGGCCGCCTTCGATGGACAGAACCCAATCGCGCACCAGGGCGAAGGCCGGCAGCGCGGCGATCACCGCGCCGTAGCCGACCAGGCTGGCGACGCTTAGCGCCGGCAGGACGGAAGCGTTGGCGCCCGCATCCATGCTTTGGCGCAGCGCCTTCAGGCGGCCGCGGTTGACGACGATGACGGTCGCGATCGCGGCGGCGAGGGCGACGACGACCGACCAGACGCCGGCGACGGCGGCGAGGCTCGTTCCGCCGAAGCGGGCTTCGGCGAGAAACGAAGTATCCAGCCGTTTCAGGAAGAAGAGCGACATCGCCAGATTGACGGCGATGACGACGATGAGGGGCAGGGCGGCGAGGACGATGGACGGCCCGGCTTCGCTGCGCTGGCCGTGGTCGATCTCGGCTGGATCGAATTCGCGCGCCGTGGTCGCGCGCTCGCGCACGATTTCGTTCGCGGCGGCCTCTTCGGGCGATGCGGACGCGTCCGCGCCGTAGTCCTCGCCGGCGCGGCGCGCCGCGGCCTCGGCGCGGCTGAGCCACCACAGGCCGAAGCCGAGCATGATGAGCGAAGCGATGACGCCCAGTCCGGGCGCGGCGAACGGCGTGGTGCCGAAGAACGGCATCGGAATGGCGTTCTGGATCGACGGCGTGCCGGGCAGGGCCGACATGGTGAAGGTCGAGGTTCCGAGCAGGATCGCCGCCGGCATCAGCCGCCGCGGAATGGCGGCGGCGCGGAACAAGGCTTGCGCCATCGGCGCCAGCACGAAGAACGCGACGAACAGGCTGACGCCGCCATAGGTGACGATCGCGCCGGCCAGGACGACGGCGAGCATGGCCCGGCTTTCGCCGAGCGCGCCGGTGATGAAGCGCGCGACGGTCGCGACCGAGCCGCTATCGTCCATGAGCTTGCCGAACAGGGCGCCGAGCAGAAAGAGCGGGAAGAACTGCGCGACGAAGCGCGCCGCGTCCGGCATGAAGATTTGCGTCCATGCGGCGAGCAGCGGCTCGCCGCTGAACGCGGCGGCGACGAGCGCTGCGGCGGGCGCAAGCAGCAGCACGCTCCAGCCTCGAAACGCGAGCCCAATGAGCAGCGCCAGGCTGACAAGGACGCCGACAAGGCCCATGGTCAGCACTCCGCCAGCAGCGCGTCGAGGTCGGTCGTCGATCGCTTGCCGAGATCGTCGCCATGCCGGTCGAGAAATTCGCCCGCGGCGCGGCGGCCCTCGCGGCGCAGCGCATCGACGAACGCCCATTCGGCGTTGAGCTTCGACGAGGCGCCGTATTCAGCGAGGAGATCGCTCTTGATGCGATGGGCGCGCATCTCGGCCCAACGCGCGCCCTCGCCGCCGCCGGGGTCGACGACTTGGCGCAGCAGCGCGATCATGCGCAGCTCCTTGGCGAGCGGCGAATTGAAGGAAATCTCGTTGAGCCGGTTGAGGATGTCCGCGGCGCTGCGCGGGATTTCGGGCCGCTCGGTCGGATTGATCTGGATAATGATCGAATCGTGCGCGTCGGTTTCGCGGACCAAAGGCGTGATGGTCGGATTGCCGGCGAAGCCGCCGTCCCAATAGGCTTCGCCGTCGATCTCGATCGCCCGGAACATGGTCGGAAGGCAGGCCGAGGCGAGCAGGACGTCGGCGGTGATTTCAGCGTTGCGGAAGATGCGGCCGCGGCCGGTCCTGACCTTGGTCGCGGTGACGAAGAGCTTGATCGGCGAGCGAGCCAGCCGCTCGAAATCGATGCTGGCGGCAAGGATGTCGCGCAGCGGATGCAGATCGAGCGGATTGAGATTGTAGGGCGAGACCAGCCGCGACATCAGGTCGAAAGCGATATAGGCCGGCGACGCGTCGAGCGACCAGCGGCCCATCAGGCGGTCGAGCGGCGAGCGCTGCAGCGGGCTGAAGGCGGCGGCGCGCGACACAAGCCGCCAGTACTTTTCCAGGGCGGCGCGGGCGCCTTGCGCGCCGCCTTCCGTCCAGCCGTCGGCGAGTACGGCCGCGTTCATCGCGCCGGCCGAGGTGCCGGATATGCCGGCGATCTTAAGCCAGGGCTCTTCGAGCAGACGGTCGAGCACGCCCCAGGCGAAGGCGCCGTGCGAGCCGCCGCCCTGAAGCGCGAGATCGATCAGCACAGGGTCCCGATCCATGGCGCGGCTCCTTGCCTTTTTGGGCTGCCGGCTTGTCGCGCTCCCCAGCCGCATTATAGAACCAGAACGTGACGGAAGGTCGGCGCTCTGTCCGCCGCCGCGCTCGTCGACAGGATGCGCCATGCCTGAACGCCGCCTCATCTCCTCCGGCTCGCCTTTCGAGAAGAACTTCGGCTATTCGCGCGCGGTCGTCGACGGCGATTTCGTCTTCATCTCGGGCACGACCGGCTACGATTATGCGACCATGACCATGCCGGAAGATGTCGCGGAGCAGGCGCGCAACATCGCCAAGACGATCGCGGGCGTCCTCCAACAGGCGGGCGGCGGCCTCGCCGATATCGTCCGCTTGCAGACTTTTGTCACCAGCTCGGCTCATTGCGAGCCGGTGCTGAAAGTGCAGGGCGAGGTCTATGGCGCGGTCCGGCCGGCATGCGCGATCTATGTCGTCTCCGGCCTGCTGCGGCCGGAAATGAAGGTCGAGATCGAGGCGACGGCTCGATTGCGGCGGCCGGCCTGACCGGCGCCGCCTTATCGCCGCCATCGCGCCGCTAAGCGACATTCCGAGTCGCTTCGCCCGATCCGCCCTTGAGCCTTCATTAAGGTTTATGGCGGATTAACCAACCGCCGGTCAAAGGCTTAACCAATGCCTTAACGGCCGAGCGGCGATGGTTCTTATTGGCGCAAGCGACGCGCCGACCATTCGCCTCGAACGGAATCCCGTTTTGGCCCCAGTTCGAATTCTGCGACGCCTGCTCGGCCGGAAATACGCGCCGATGGCGATCAGCGCGCTGGTCGCGGCCCTGTGCGGCGCTTTCGCCGATCATCAGAATGCGCAGCTTTTCGAGGAGCGCTCGCGCGCCGCGGTGCTTTCGGAGCTCAGTCTGGTCCGCGCCAAGCTCGAAGGCGATATCAACGGCAATGTCCAGCTCGCGCGCGGCGTCGTCGCCGCCATCGCCATGGCGCCGGACGTCACGCAAGAGCGCTATGCCGAGCTCGTCGCCAATGTCCTCGGCAGCCGCTCGCAAATCCGCAACATCGCCGCCGCGCCCGGCCTGGTCGTCTCCCTGCAATATCCGCTCGTCGGCAATGAGCGGGCGCTGGGGCTCGACTACCGGAAAAACCCCGCGCAGCGAGACGCCGCCTTGCGGGCGCGCGACAGCGGCGACGTCGTGCTGGCGGGCCCGGTCGACCTCGTGCAGGGCGGCAGCGGCCTGATCGCCCGATTTCCGGTCTTCGCCAAGCGACAGGACGGCGTCAAGGATTTCTGGGGCATCGTCTCGGCGGTCATCGACGTCGATGAGCTCTACCGCGACGCCGGTTTGATCGATCGCGCCCTGCCGATCGACGTCGCGATCGTCGGCGCGGACGGCTTGGGCGAGCGCGGCGCCCAGTTTTTCGGCGATCGTCAAATCCTCGCCGATCATCCGGTGACGATGGACGTCAGCGTGCCGTCCGGCTCATGGCGGCTCGCGGCGCGGCCGAGGGGCGGCTGGAGCGCCTCGCCGCCGGATCGCTGGCTCTTGCTGCTCGGCGCGCTCGTCGCCGGCGCGCTGTTCATCCTGCCGACCTGGCTCTATAGCCGGCTGGTCGAGGAGCGCCGCGATCATTCGCTCTCCTTGCGCGATCGCGAAAGCGAGCTCGAGCGCCTGTCGCGCCGCCTCGAACTCGCGCTCGACGCCTCGAAGGTCGGCGTCTGGGACTACAATATCGATACGAAAGAGCTCGTCTGGGACGACCGCATGAACGAGCTCTACAACTATCCTTGCGACGGCGGCGTGCGCGAATATCGGCACTGGCGCGACCGGCTGCACGAAGCCGACCTCGAACGCGCCATCGAGGACTTCGACCGGGCCATTCGCACGAGGGGTCGGTACGAATCCCAGTTCCGGCTCAATCTCGGCGGCGGCCAGACGAGAGTCATCCGCACGATCGGCAAGGTCTACGCGGCGCCCGGCGCGCCGACCCAGATCGTCGGAGTCAATTGGGACGTCACCGCCGACGTCGCGCTGACCGAGGATTTGACCCGGTCCAAGGCTCTGACCGAAGCGCGCAACGCCGAGCTCGAAGCGGCGCGCGCCCGCATCGAACACGCTTCGCTGCACGATTTCCTCACCCGGCTGCCGAACCGGATGTATCTCGAACGCGCGCTCGAGGAGGAGGCGGCGCGCACGGCGGCGAGCGGCGGCGGGATCGTGCTGCTCCATATCGACCTCGACGACTTCAAGCAGATCAACGATACGCTCGGCCATTCCGCCGGCGACGCCATGCTGATTTTCGCCGCGCAGACGATCCAGAAGCATTTGCGCGACGGCGATTTCGTCGCCCGGATCGGCGGCGACGAGTTCGTCGTCCTGTGCCGCGCGAGCGGCGGGATGGAAGGCTTTGCGGACCTCGCCCGAAGATTGATCGACAGCGTGCGCAAGCCGCCGCTCTACGAAGGCCATGAGTGTCGCTTCGGCATGAGCATCGGCATCGCCGGCGCTTTCGGCGCCGAGTTCGATTGGCGGCGGCTTCTGGTCAACGCCGATCTCGCGCTTTATCGCGCCAAGAGCCAGGGCCGGAACCGCTTCGAATTCTTCTCCGAAAAGCTGCAGGCCGAGATCCTGAGCGCCAAGCGCATGGCGGACAGCATCGTCGCCGGCCTCGAGCGCGGCGAGTTCATTCCCTACTACCAACCGCAATTCGACGCGCGCACCCATCGGCTCGTCGGCGCCGAGGCGCTGGTCCGGTGGCGCCATCCGACGCGCGGCGTCCTCGCGCCGGCGGAATTCCTCGCCGCCGCGGAGGAGCTGGCGGTCATCGGCGCGATCGACCGCGCCGTGCTCGAACAGGCGCTCGTCCAGTTCAAAGACTGGCGCAGCCGGGGCTTCGCCCTGCCGCGTTTCTCGGTGAACGTCTCGCTCAGGCGCCTGCATGACGAGAGCCTGCTGCGCGAGCTGCGCGAGTTGAAAATCGAGCCTGGAATCTTGTCCTTCGAGCTGGTCGAGACAATTTATCTCGACGAGCGCGACGAGCGCTTCTCCGATGCGATCGACCAGCTCAAGGAGCTTGGCGTCGATATCGAGATCGACGATTTCGGGACCGGCTACGCCTCGATCGTCAGCCTGACCAAGGTCAAGCCGAGCCGATTGAAGATCGACCGGCAGCTCGTCACGCCGATCGTACGCTCCGAACAGCAGCGGCGCCTCGTCCAGTCGATCGTCGATATCGGTCGCTCGCTCGATATCGAGATCATCGCGGAGGGCGTCGAGACGATGGAGCACGCCCGTCTGCTGCGCGACATGGGCTGCGACGCGCTGCAAGGCTACGCGTTCGCCAAGCCGATGTCGGCCGACGATCTCGAGCGCTTCATGGCGGCGGCCGAGGCGAAGCGACTGGCGTCGTGATCGAGATCGAGATTCGCGGCGCTCTCGCCGCGGATGTCGTCCGCGCCTTGACGCGGGCGTTGCGCCGGTCCGAACGGGCGACCTCCTGAAAGTTCGCAGCTAGCGCGGGCGCTTCCTCCGCTTCTATTGTCTGCGCTGCGCCGCTATGGTCGCCGCGATTCCTCCGAGCCGAGCGTCTCCCGCATGATCGAATCCCAGGCATCCGCTTCGCGCGGCGACAGGTAGGGCGCGCGTCTTTGACCGCCCTGCTGATCGTCGCCCGCTTCGCGCAATTCGCCTCGGCCATGGCGCTGTTCGGCGCGAGCCTGTTCCTCGCCGCGCTCGCGCCGCCGGTCCTGCGCGCCGATCTCGCGCCGTCGATGCGGCCCATCGTGACGATCGCCAGCGTCGCCGCGGCGGCGAGCGCCGCCTTGTGGCTGCTGCTCGAAAGCGGCGAGATGGGCGGCGGTTGGCGTTACGCCGTCGATCCGACCGTGCTGGCGACGGTGCTGGCCGATACCGGCTTCGGCCAAGTCTGGCGGGCGCGCCTCGTCCTCGCTTTGATCCTGATCGTCCTGGCGTTTTGGCGCGCCGCGCCGCCGGCGGCGCTCGCCGCGCTCTCGGCATTCTTCCTGGCGAGCCTCGCCCTGGTCGGCCATGCGGCGATGCGCGAGAACGCGGCGGGCCTCTTCGAACGCGCCAATCAGGCGCTGCATCTGACTGCCGGCGGATTCTGGCTCGGTTCGCTGCCGCCATTGTTGCTCAGCTTGCGGCGGCTTGGCGATCCCGCTCTGAAAGGAGCGACCGGCGCGGCGCTGCGCCGCTTCTCCGGGCTCGGCCATGTCGCGGTGGCGGCCGTGCTAGTGACCGGGGCGATCAATACATTCGTGATTCTCGGCCGGCCGCCGCTCGATTTCTCTTCGGTCTATCAGGCGTGTCTTGCGGCGAAGATCGCGATGGTCGCCATCATGGTCGTCCTGGCGCTCTTTAATCGCTATTGGCTGACGCCGCGCCTGGCGCTTGATCCGGAGGCCGAATTCGCCCTCGCCCGCAACACGGCGGTCGAGATCGGCCTTGGCGGCCTCGTGCTCGCCCTGGTCAGCGCGTTCGCCACGTTCGAGCCGGTCTGACCAATAGAAGCCGGGCGGAGCGCCCGGCTGGGCTGGCTTGACGGAGCCCGCGGCGTTCAGCCGCGCAGCAAAGCGTCCCGCTCGGCGATGGTCAGGCCGATGTCCTCGAGGTCGCGGAGCTGCAATTCCGCGAACCGGCTGCGGATTTGAGCGCGCATAGAGGCGGTCGACAGCGTGTTAAGAATTTGTTTACATACGGCGAAGCCGCGCACGCCGAGATTCGCGATGGGATTTTCGTTGGGATGGCGTAAATGGATCATGGAATACCCCCGATTTGATCTCTAGCCCGGTATTTGCCGCTCAGATAATGCCGATCTCGACAATTCTCAAGTCATGCTTTATGTGTGAACTAACAAGAAAAACTATACGATGAAGAGTCCGACCCGGCTGCCCTCGCTCAACGCGTTGCGGGCTTTCGAGGCGGTGGCGCGAAGGCTCTCCTACGCCCGCGCGGCCGACGAGTTGTTCGTCACCAAGGCGGCGGTCGCCCAGCAGGTGCGCCAGCTTGAAGTCGAGATCGGCGCGACCTTGGTCGAGCGGGCGGGCCGCGGCCTGAAGCTCACCGAGGCTGGCCAGGCCGGGATGCGCGATCTTGCCGACGGGTTCGAGTTCCTCGCCCGCGGCGCCCGGGCGATGCGGGAGGCGGCGGGGCGGCGGTTTCTGGTCATCAATTCGAGCCCGTCTTTCGCCGCGACCTGGCTGGTCGGCCGGATCGGCCGCTTCAAGGCGGCGCATCCGGATATCGACGTGCTGCTCGACGCCAATCCTCTCGACGATCCGCTCGACCATCCCGGCGTCGACGCGCTGATCCGCTGGGGCGCCGGCGATTATCCGGGCTTTGCGACGACGCTTTTGTTCGAAGAGAACGTCTTTCCGGTCTGCTCGCCGCGGCTGGTCGAAGGCTCAAATCCGCTGCTGACGCCGCACGATTTGAAAGCCCATACGCTGCTGCATCTCGATTGGAATCCGAGCTTCTCGACCTGGCCGACCTGGGCCGATTGGCTGAAAGCCGCGGGCGCGGCCGAGGTCGACGCGACGCGCGGCGTCTGGTTCAATCACATGTCGATGGCGCTGCTCGCCGCCGCCCAGGGCCAGGGCGTGACCCTAACCACGCTCGCCATCGCCGCCGACGAACTCGCCGCCGGCCGGGTGGTCGCCCCGTTCGAAATCGAAGTACATACGTCGTTCGGGTACTATTTCCTCTGCCGTCCGGAGCAGGCCAACTCGCCGCGAATCTCGGCTTTGCGGGACTTCTTGAAGGCGGAGGCGGAGAAGTCGGCGGGGTAGGGCCGCCGGTCCGTCAATGGCGTTCACGCGAAAGCGGGAATCCAGGCGGCGCCGGACTTACTGCAGAGGTCGCGCCGGATTCCCGCTTGCGCGCAGGGCGAGACTCGGAAACGAGCGCGCTCAAGGACGCAAGTCCCAAACACTGCGCCGCCATCGAGGCGGGCGCGCCTCAAGGCCGAGCCGGCTTCGCCGGTCGCTCCGCTCCGCTTCGCGAACCTTGACCCGCGCCCGCCTCGATGGCCTTTTTGCAACCAAGACGTTTTGCTGACCGAAACGGCCGAACGGCCGGTTTCGGCAGCAAAACGTCTTGGTCGCCAATAGCCACGCGGAGCGGTCGCCGTCACCCGGAGGGGCGGAGCGCAAGCGGAGCACCCGCCATGGCGCCGCGCGGGCGGACATCGTGTTGCGCGTACCTTCGAGGCGCCATGGCGGGTTGACGGCGACCGGGCGGCCTGGCGCCGCGCTGTTGAAAGCAAGCCAAACCGCCGGACGGAGGCGCGGTCCTTTCCCCGGACAGCCCTGCGCGAAAGCGGGAAGGACATCGAGGTTTTCGTCAGGGCCGCCTGCGGCGCAACGAGGGTTCAGCTCGTCACCCGCTCGCCCCGCCCATAGACCAGCAGCATCAGGATGATCACGCCGCCATAGATCACCTGCCGGCCCGCTTCCGGCATCTCCATGATCGACAGCACGCTATTGAGCAGCACGATCAACACGACGCCGATCAGCGTGCCGAGATAGCGGCCGCGGCCGCCGAGGATGTTGGTGCCGCCGATGACCACGGCGGCGATCGACGGCAGCAGGTAGGCATCGCCCATGCCTTGGTAGGCCTTGTTCGAATAGCCGGCGAGGAGGACGCCGGAAAGGCCGGCGGTGAGGCCGCACAGCGCGAAGCAGATCACTGTCACGCCGCGCGTGTTGACGCCGGCGAGGTACGCGGCGGCCTCTTTGTTGCCGATGGCGTAAATATAGCGCCCGAGCGCCATGCGTTGGAGGATAACGACGATGATCGCCGAGACGGCGAGCCAGACGAAGAGCGCGTTGGGAATGCCGAATGTATGCTCGGCGGAAAGCAGGCGCATGAGATCGGTCGCGGCGGTCTGCGGCGCGAAGCCGCCGGTATGAGCGACCATCAAGCCGCGCATCACCGCATTGACGCCAAGGGTGAAGATCATCGACGGCACGCGCAGATAGGCGATGCCGAGGCCGTTGACGATTCCGACGATGAGGCCGACGCCCAGACCGACCGGGATCGCCCAAGGCCCGCCGATCGCGGTCGCCATCATCGCCGCGGCGGTAAGCGTCCAGGGCACGGAAAGGTCGATCTGCGAAATCAAGATGACGATCATCATCCCGGCTGCGACGATGCCGAGAAAGGCGCCGATCTGCAATTGCTGAAGGAGATAGTTCGGCGAAAGGAGCGGCGCGCTGCCGAAGCGGGTCCAGGTATAGGCCGTGCCGCCGATCAGGATGGCGATGATGAACAGAGCCGCGATGACGATCGGCTTGTCGTCGCGCGATAGGGACAGGGTTGAGCGACCCGCTTGAATCGCCGTCACCGGAAGAGCTCCAACGTGTTCTTGACGCGCAACATGCGCAGAGCGCCGACGCTCACCGCCGCCAGGAGGATGATCCCCTCGAACAGAGGCTGCAACAGCGGCGCAATATCGAAGACTCTGAAGAAGAAGGAGATCACTCTCAGGATCAGCGCGCCGAAGATCGAGCCGATCGCGCCGCCGGTTCCGCCGAGCAACGACGTGCCGCCGATGACGACCGCGGCGATCGAGTTGAGCGTGTAGGTGCCGGCCTGGGGAAGATCGGCGTTGCCGGACGAAGTCTGAATCGCCAGGAACAGGCCGCCGCAAGCCGCGAAGAAGCCGGCCAATGTGAAGGCTACGATCTTGGCGCGATTGATGTCGAGGCCGGACATGTAGGCCGCGCCCTCAGCCGAGCCGATCGCGTAAACCGTGCGGCCGACGACCGAGCGACGGAACGGGATCCAGACGACGATCGCGATCAGCGCGAGCAGCACGAACGGCGTCGGAATCCAGGCGAAAGGCGCGAACCAGGGCGCGGCGCCGTCGTCGAAGATGTGAACGGTGGAGGCGAAATCGCCGAGCGAATTGGTCATCGCCCAGTTGAGATCGTCGTCGATCTTGCCGCCAGGCTGCGGCCGAAGGAACAGCGCCACGCCGATATAGATCGCGCCAGTGGCGAGCGTGGCGATGATCGGCTGGATGCGGCCATAGACGACGATCAAGCCGTTGAGCAAGCCGGCAAGCGTTCCGATGGCAATGCAGATCAGGGCGCCGAGGCCGATCCCCAAAGCGCCGCCGGGGAGCGTCCCCAGGGGGATCTGGGTTCCGGCCAGATCGATCGACAGCGGCGTTCCGTCGGCGGCGCCGCTCAGCAGATAGCTCGCGAAACAGCCCACCATGGTCATCAACGCGCCGACGGAAAGATCGAGCCCGGCGGCGAGAACCGGCACGGTCTGGGCCATAGCGACCATGGCGAGCGTGAACACTTCATCGCCGTTCTGCACCAGGACCGCCGAGGAGAAACCCTTGGGGTGAGAGAGGTGATAAAGAAGATAGACGATGCAGAACAAAACAATGGCGGTCGCCAGACCCACATTCTGGCGGAGGCGGATGGCGAGGTTGCTAGGCATGCGCCGCCTCCGACCCGCGGGTCTGCTCGCCGGCCGCTTCGATATTCAGAGCGCTGGCGACGATATTGGTCTCGGTCAGGTCGGCGCCTGAAAGCTCGCGCACGATCCGTCCATCGTACATGATGGCGACGCGGTCGCAGCAGCCGATGAGTTCGTCGTAATCGGTCGAATAGAACAAGATCGCCGCGCCCTGGTCGGCGAGTTCGCGCATGAGGCGATAGAGTTCCTGCTTGGTGCCGACGTCGATGCCGCGGGTCGGATCGTTGAGGAGGATGATCTTCGGTTCGGTCATCAGCCATTTGGCGATGACGACTTTCTGCTGATTACCGCCCGAAAGAGTGGAGACCGCGTCGCTCTCGGAGCCGACCTTGATTTGCAGACGCGCAATGGCGCGCTCGACCGCGCGCCGCTCCTTTGCGACGTCGACAAACGGACCGTTGGAAAGGGCGTTCAGCGAGGCGATGGCGAGATTGTCGGCGATCGACATCGGCAGCATCAGCCCCTCGGTCTTGCGGTCTTCAGGCACGAGGGCGATGCCGATATCGGGCGCTTTGGCCGCCGCGGGCGAACTTGGCCGGACCTGGCGGCCGTTAACCGTGATCGTACCGGCGACGCCGCGCAGCACGCCGAATAACGCGAGCAGCAGCGTCTTTTGTCCCTGGCCATCGAGACCGCCAAGCCCGACGATCTCGCCTGCGCCGACTTCGAGAGAAATGCCTTCCAGGCGCTTCTCCCAGCCGAGATTCTCGATCTTGAGCGCCGGCTTCGGGCGCGGCCGCTTCGGCTTGGGAGGGTATTGGGTCGCGATGTCGCGGCCGATCATCAACTGGACGATTTCGGCGGTCGACCGGGCGCCTTTATCGAACGTTTCGATGTGCCGGCCGTTGCGGAACACCGACGCGCGATCGGCGAGCGCCTCGACCTCGTGCATGCGGTGCGAGATGTAGAGGATGGCGAGGTTCTGAGCTTTCAACCGCGCGAGAAGGGCGTAGACTTTCTCGACATCGGCGCTGGTCAGGGCCGATGTCGCCTCGTCGAGAATGAGCAGTTTGGGCTTCTGGCCGATCGCCTTGGCGATTTCGACCATCTGGCGACGCGACAGCGGCAGGTCGCGCACCCGGACCAACGGATTGACGTCTTCGCATCCGACCTCGGCGAGAAGGGCCTCGGCGCGGCGGCGCTGCGCGCGCGAATCGATCAGCCCGAAGCGCCTCGGCGGCGACGAAATCGAGATATTGTCGGCGACGGAAAGGTCCGGCATCAGCGACAATTCCTGAAAGATGCAAACGATTCCAGCAGCCGTGGCCGCCGCCGGCCTATTGAAGTGACGCGGAGCGCCGTCAAGCGTGATCGAGCCCGCATCCGGCTGGACGACGCCGGCGACGATCTTGATTAAGGTCGATTTGCCGGCGCCGTTCTCGCCGAGCACCGCGTGTATCTTGCCGCGCGCGCAGCCGAAATCGACATTCTCGAGCGCCCGCACGCCGCCATAGCGCTTGGACACGCCGGCGAGCACGAGAAAGTTCTCATCCACTTGGGACATGGCGGCCTTTCGTCAGGTCCTCGCGGCTCGCTCCAGCCGCCCAGCAAAATGGCCCGGCTTTGCGCCGGGCCATCGACGATTCGTCGCCTCACGCGGTCATTGCGTGTTCTTTTCGCTCTGCGCCATGATTTCCGGCGCCGTGAAGGTGACGCCGCAGGGCAGGAACTGGTTCGGCGCGAAGAAATTGGCCTTCAGATCGGGCCAATAATTCTCGCCGGGCTTCAGGTTCGTGTAGTCGGCGACCGGAATCGGGATCGAGATCATCTGCGGCATGACATTGCCTTGCAGCGCCGAAATCGCCGCCTTCATCGAGATCGCGACCAGAGCCGGGGACTGGCCGTAGGACATGCCCTTCAGCCCCTCTTTCCAGTGCTCGGCGATCTGCTTGCGGAACTCGTTCTCGCCCTCGCCGGCGAACGGGACGAAGGGATGGTGGGCGTCGATCAGAGCCTGCACCGTGCCGTCGTCGCCGCCCTGGCTGAAAATGCCGTCGAAATGGCCATGGACGGCAAGCGCGTCGGCGGTGACTTTCTGCGACGTGCCGGTGTCCCAATTGCCGACCACTTCCGTGATGTTGAACTTGTTCGGCGGCGCCTCCATGACTTCGCGGAAGCCGAGATGGCGATCGCGATCGACCGAGTTGCCGGGCAGTCCGCGCACTTCCAGAATGTCGCCTGACGTCTTGCCCATTTCCTTGAGCAGGAACTTGGCCGACATGCGGCCCATTTCCTTCTGATCCTCGTTGACCATCATCACCTTGTCGGTGTCGAGGATATTGTCGAACGGCACCACGACGACGTTGTTCTTGTCGGCGAGGCGGATGATGCGGTCGAAGCCGTCCGGCGCGACGGCGATGGTGACGATCGCGTCGTAGCCCTGATTGATGAAATCCTCCATCGCGCCGAGCTGGGCGGCGACGTCGGTGCCGGTCGAGACGACCTTGAACTCCTTGATGTTCTCCTTGATGCCCGGCTGCTCGGCGAAAGCCTTCGCGGTCTTGACCATCTGAATGCGCCAAGTGTTGCCGACGAAGCCGTTGACCAATGCGATCTTGTACGGACCGGCCTTTTTCGGCCATTGGAAATACTTGGTTTGGTCCGACCAGGGCTTGAAACACTCGGGATTGGCTCCGGGACCGGAGACGACTTTCGGTCCGGCGAAAACCGCGGCCGACGACATGAGCAGCCCAGCGATCGCCAGGCCTGATACAAGACCAAGCTTTTTCATTTGGAATCCTCCCTTTCGCTCGCGTCCGCGTGGCGTTCGGATGCGTGACTGTCTGGATCTTATAGCCCAGCGCAATCATGGCTAGCATGCCACAATGGCGGCCAAAGGCAAGTTCGCCTGAGTTTTCAGCGCCGGGATATGAGCGCTCCGAGGCTCTCCGCGGTCGTCACCGGCAAGCTGCAGGTCGAGCCGCGGCAGAGATAGCCGGCGGGCGCGCCGTCGATCGGAACGCGGCCATGGGCCGGCGAGGTTTCGGGCCAGTCCGCGCCGTCGACGGTACGGAGCAGGCAAATCGCAGGATCGGGCGAAGCCAGCGCGACTTCGGCCAGCGCCGTGGCGCGCGCATCGCCTGGATCGCCGGCGACCACCACAATTGCCGCTCGCTCGAGAAAATCCGCCGCCGCGAGCAGCAGCGGCGATTGCGCCAGCGTCTCCCGTCCGCCGGCGAAGGCGGCGATCAGCCGCTCGCAATCGCGCCGCCAGCGCGGCTCCCCGGTCAAATGATGCAGCCGAGCGAAGACCTCGGCGATCAGCCCGACTCCGGACGGCGTCGCCCCGTCATGGGCGTGGCGCGGCCGCGCCGCGGGCAGATCGGCGGCGTCGCGGGCGGTGATGAAGAAACTGCCGTCCGCGTCGCCGAAACGATCCTGCGCCTCCTCGACCAGCACTACGGCGCGGCCGAAATAGGCGCGCTCGCCCGTCGCCTCGAACAGCGCCAGGGCGGCTCGCGCCATGCTGGCGTAGTCGTCGAGCATCCCCGCCGCGCCGACGCGGCCGGCGCGCCACGCGTGGACCAGGCGACCCTGATCGTCGCGGAGGGTCTCGTCGATAAAGGCGAAGGCGCGGCGGGCCGCGTCGAGGCAGGCCGGCGCGAAGGCGAAGCTCGCTGCACGCGCGAGCGCCGCGATCATCAGCCCGTTCCAATCGGCGAGGATTTTATCGTCCAAAGCCGGTTTTGGCCGCTTCTCGCGCAACGCGAACAGTTTCTCGCGCGACTCGGCGAGGCGGGCCTCCGCGGCGCCGTCGCCACTCCGGGCGAGGGTGCGGCGCAGGACATTGCGATCCTCCCAATTGCCCTCCGGCCTCACGTCATAGGCCGCCTTGAACGCGGCGCTGTCCGCGCCGAGCGCGGCGTCGATCTCCTCGGCGGTCCATGTGTAGTACGAGCCTTCGCCGCCCGCCTGATCGGCGTCTTGCGAGGCGGCGAAGGCGAAGCGCCGCTTATCGCCGACCCGCATTTCGCGCATCAGCCAGCCGAACGTCTCCTCGGCGCGTTCGGCGAAGAGCAGGTCTGGCGCGTCTGCATGGGCCAAGGCGAGCAATTCGAAAATCTGCGCATTGTCGTAGAGCATCTTTTCGAAATGCGGCACATGCCATTCGGCGTCGACCGAATAGCGGGCGAAGCCGCCGCCGAGATGATCGTAGATACCGCCTTGGCAGAGCGACACGAGCAGCTTGCGCGTCGCCGCCTTCGCAGCCTGATCGCTGGCGCGGAACGCTTCGTTCCAGAGAAAGCGGAAGATCGGCGCATTGGGGAATTTCGGCGCGGCGCCGAGGCCGCCATGAACCGGATCGACCTGGCGCAGATAGGCCGCGGCGATCGCCGAAAGGTCGTCAGGCCCAACCGCGCCGCCGCCCTTCGGCGCCGACATCTCGGCAAGAAACGCTTTGAGATTGTCGCCTTGCGAAAGCAGCGCCTGCCGCTTCTCGGCCCAGGCTTTGTCGACGGCGTGCAGAATTTGACGAAACGACGGTCGGCCCCAGCGCGGCTCCGGCGGCCAATAGGTGCCGCCGAACATCGGCGAGCCGTCGGGCGCAAGAAACATGGTCAGCGGCCAGCCGCCTTGCTCGCCGAGCGCGTGGAGCGCCGTCATGTAGATGTGATCGATATCCGGCCGCTCCTCGCGATCGACTTTGATATTGACGAAGAGCTTGTTCATCAACGCCGCTGTCTCTTCGTTCTCGAAGGATTCGTGCGCCATGACATGGCACCAATGGCAGGCGGCGTAGCCGATCGAGATCAGGATCGGCCGGTCGCGCTCGCGCGCCTCCGCAAGCGCCGCCGGCCCCCATTGGCGCCAATGCACGGGGTTATGGGCGTGCTGGAGCAGATAGGGGGAGGTCGCGTCGGCGAGGAGGTTGGCGGCGGGGAGCATGGCGGTTATTCTACAAGTCCTAACAAGGTTACAATGTTTTTGCGCCTGGCCGGTTCCGCGTTTAATCCGGCGATCCAAGTTGACGAAATTTACTCTTTGTCTCGCCAGAGGATAGAATGCAAAGAATGGAATTATCCACGCTCAGGGACAGAGTCGCGGAGATCGCCGAGAACGCAGCCATCGGCGACGGCGTGGCGGATATCGTTCTGGAAGCCGATAAAGACGCTGACGGCGACGATTTCCTGCGGGTGATTTTAAAAATCAGAGGTCTGGACCGCGCGAGCTATGAGGATCTGGCAAGCTTGGTGACCTCTATTGAAACCGTCGTTGGCGATCTTGACGAGCGCTTTCCGAGCGTCCGTTTCGCCGAAGCCGCTTGAATGGCGAATTATGACGAGGAATTGCTCGAGACAGCTCGACGTCTCATCACGCGCGAGGCTGGTCAGCGCGGAAGGTTGCCGAGAGCGCGTATTCGTCGCAGCGTTTCGACCTCATATTATGCGATATTCCACTTTCTCGTTGACGAAGCCGGACGGCTCCTCATCGGCGCGCAAAATGAGTTAGTGCGCCGGAGGCGAATATTTTCGCGACAGTTTACTCATACGGGGATCAGGCTTGCCCTTGATCGGGTCAGAGGGACAAGCGTCCATGGTTCGGTCGAAGATTTTCTGCGCCATCCCGCGGCGGCAGAAGGGCGCGCGTTCGCCACACTGGATTTTGTCAGGCAGATCGCGACAGCCTTTCTCGACGCGCACTCAAAGAGAAACGACGCTGATTACGATTTGAACGAGGAGCTAAGTGAAGCGGATGCTTGGTTCCTCGCTGAACGCATAGAGCAGGCAATTGCAAGTTGGCGTCGCGCTCGAACCGAGGGGGATCGTGACTTGAAGCAAGCGCTGTGCATATTGATGCTGTTGGGCGGCAAGCTTCGCAGCGAACAGTAGAGGTTCGACGGTCGGCATCCCTTTGTCCAACCGCGCCGTTGAGGAGAGGATAGTATGCCCAGGTCCTTCCCTGTCTTCGATCTCGGCGCCTTCGAAAAAGCTGGCGTTGAGCGGCGCCGCGCGCTTGGCCGCGAGGTCGATGAGATTTGCCGCACGACCGGCTTCCTCGCGATCGCCAATCACGGCGTTCCACAGGACGTGATCGACAGCGTCTGGGGCAAGGCGAAGGCCTTTTTCGATCTGCCCTTCGCAGAAAAGGAAAAGGCCAAGGCGCCTTACAAAGGCTACCCTTACGGCTATCTCGGGCCGGAATTGGAGGCGCTGGCGAAGTCGCGCAATGTCGACACGCCGCCCGATCTCAAAGAGAGCTTCAATGGCGGGCCGGCCGCCGCGCCGGCGGGGATGACCGATGAGGACGCGCTCGCCTTCTGCTATGCGCCGACGATCTGGCCGCAACAACCGGCCGGCTTCGTCGAAGCGTGGCGCGCTTATTACGCGGCGATGGAGGACCTTGCGGCGCGGATCATGACAGTCTTCGCGGTCGCGCTGAACTTGCCGGAAGACTATTTCGCCCGCTTCATCGACGCGCCGGTGAGCGCGCTGCGGGCGCTCAACTATCCCGAGCAGCATGTCCCGCCCAAGCCGGGCCAGTTGCGCGCCGGCGCGCATACGGATTATGGCAGCTTGACCATTCTCTTGCCGCAGGAAGACTCGAAGGGGCTGGAGATTTATTCCAATGGCGCTTGGCTTCCCGTGCCGCCGGTCCCCGGCGCGTTCGTCATCAATCTCGGCGATTTGATGCAACGCTGGACGAACGATCGCTGGGTGTCGACATTGCACCGCGTGGTCAATCCGCCGCCGGAGGAGGGCGGCATGGCGCGCCGCCAGTCGCTGGCTTTCTTTCACCAGCCGAATTGGTTCGCCGAGATCGTCTGTCTCGAAGCCTGCCTTGCGCCGGGCGAGACGCCGAAATACGGGCCTGTCCTGTCGGGTCCGTACCTGATGAGCAAGTTTCGCGCGACCGTGGCGCCGAACGCGGCGGCGTGATCGTACCCTTCTTCTCCCCGCAAAGCGGGGAGAAGGTGGCCCGAAGGGCCGGATGAGGGGCTGCGCAGGTCTCTGAGGTACGCGCTCTGTGAAGGGCTAATCGGCAGGGCCGGCGCCGCCCCTCACCCGGCCGCTTCGAGACCCCCCTCTCCCCGCTGCGCGGGGCGAGGGGTACGGGAGCGCGGGATCATTTCAGCGCTTCGATCATCTGCGCCTTGAAACGCGCGGCGTCGATCGTCCAGCAAATGTCGGCCTTGACGTTCGCGTCGAGCGCGCGCTTCCAGACGGCGGCGTTGTTCGCGTCATGCGCTACATTGAGCCGATCGACGATGGTCATGCCGCGCGTCAATTCGCTGGCGCATTCGACCTCGACGAAATGCCGGCTCCATTCGGTGCCGATCGTCCGGTCGAGCGCCACCGCCATGGCGGTCGGATCGGCGAGCGACAGGCCGGTCTCGCCGGTCTGAGTAAAATAGGCCTCCTTGGCGCGGCCGTTGCACTCGATGGCGAAACGCGCCTTCTCCGTGCCGAGCGCGAGCACGCCGGCGATTTCCTCCTCGCTCAGCACGCTCGGTCCGCGCGAGACCTGCCAGCCGACCATTTCGATGGGCAGGCCGGAGCGGAAGACCATCCGCGCCGCCTCGGGATCGACCCAGATATTATATTCCGCGGCCGGCGTGACGTTGCCCTCGCAGCACGGCGCGCCGCCCATCACGACGCAGCGTCCGATAGAGCCGATCAGCCCCGGATCGCGCGCCAGCGCTAGGGCAATGTTGGTCAAAGGGCCGAGCGTGACCAGCGTCAGGCCGGGCTCGGCGCGGCAGAGGCGCGAGATGGCCTCGACCGCATGCTCGCTTTCCGGCTTGTGCTTCGCCTCGGGATAATTGCGATCGCTGAGCCCGTCGCGGCCGTGAAACCAATGCGCGTGCTCATGCGCACGCGTCAGCGGCGCAGCGGCGCCTTTGAACACGGGGACCTCGACGCCGCACACTTCGGCTGTCAGAAGCGCGTTGCGCGTCGCCTGGTCGAGCCCGACATTGCCGGCGACAATGGTCAGGCCGCAGACTTTTACGTCCGGCGCGGAGAGGGCCATGATGATCGCCACGGCGTCATCGGAGGCTGTGTCGGTGTCGATGAGGAAGGTGCGCATGGCGGCTCCGGATGATCCTGGCCGATCTTTTGGCCGAGAGTCGGCGCCGCGAAAAGGGTGAAATATAAGAAAGGCGAACCGTCGCTCAGCTTTGCCGCGCGCTCTGGCCGGCTCTATGAGCGGCGCGTGTCCCAGCCTTGAGCAATTGTCCGGCTGACAGACGCTCTTCCGGCCGCTATAAGCCCGGCGCGCGCGGTTTGGGGCTTCAAGTCCGCCGCCGACCTTAGAGGAACCCATGACCGGCTCGGCCGTTTCGAGCGCCGGGCTCGACGCCCGCCGCCGCCGCATTCTGTTTCGCGCCTGGCGTCGGGGCATGCGCGAGATGGACCTGGTCATGGGCCATTTCGCCGACCAGGAAATCGCGGCGATGAGCGAGGCCGAGCTCGACGAATTCGAAAATCTGCTCGAAGCGCCCGATCCGGACGTTTACGCCTGGATTGTCGGCGAGGCGCCGGCTCCGCCCGAGCGCGACACGCCGCTCTTCGCGCGCCTGCGCGCTGCGCCGAGCGCCGCTCTCTTGAAACAGACAAGACCGTGAACGAAGCTCTTCTCGCCGCCAAAAATCCCGCCCAGACCGCCGCCCGCCGCCTCGTCCGCGGCGGCGCGATCACGCTCGCCGCCGCGCCGGAAGGCTACGACGCCTTCCTTGTCGCCGACCTCGCCCGCGCCTTCGCCGAGCCGGGCGAGAAAAGGGCCGCGGCCCTCGTTTTCGTCGCGCGCGACGGCCAGCGCGCCCAAAGCTTCATTGACGCGCTCGCCTTCGCCGCGCCCGAGATCGAGGCGCTCTATCTGCCGGCCTGGGATTGCCAGCCCTATGACCGCGTCTCGCCCAACGCCGCGGTCAGCGCCCAGCGCATGACCGCTTTCGCGCGCCTGGCGCGGACGCGCGGCGCGCTCGAGCGACCGCGGGTCCTGGTGACGACGATCAATGCGATCACGCAACGCACGCCGCCGCTCGCCTTCATCGCCGCCGCTTCATTCTCCGCCGCGCCGGGCAACAGCGTCGACATGAGCGAACTCGCGCTGTGGCTGGAGACGAACGGCTTCAGCCGCGCCAGCAGCGTGCGCGACGTCGGCGACTACGCCATGCGCGGCGGCATTCTCGACCTCTATGCGCCAGGCGCGCCGGCGCCGGTGCGGCTCGACTTCTTCGGCGATACTTTGGAATCGATCCGCGCCTTCGATCCGGAGACACAGCGCTCGACCGGTCAATTGCGCGCGCTCGACCTCGTCGCGATGAGCGAAGCGCAACTGACGACCGAGACGATCCGCCGCTTCCGCCACGGCTATGTCGCGGCCTTCGGCGCCCAGACGCATGGCGATCAGCTCTACGAGGCGGTGAGCGAAGGGCGCCGGCCGGCCGGATTCGAACATTGGCTGCCGCTTTTCTACGACAAGATGGACAGCGTCTTCGCCTATTGCGCCGGCGCGCCTTTCGTGCTCGACGCCCATGCCGAAGACGCGGCCGAAGCGCGCTTCAAGCAGATTGCGGATTATTACGAGGCGCGCCGCGCTGCGTACGAAGACGATCCGATCAAGGCCAATTACCGGCCGTTAAAGCCCGACCGCTTGTACCTGACGCCGGACGAATGGCGCGCGGCGCTCGACAAGGCGCCGCTGGCGCGGTTGACGCCGTTCGCCATGCCGCCGGCCGAAGCCATCGTCGATTGCGGCGCGAAGACCGGGCGCAATTTCGCGCCAGAGCGGGCGCAGGAGGGCGTCAACGTCTTCGACGCCGCGATCAGCCATATCCAGGCGCTGCGCGAACAGGGCAAGCGCGTCGTCGTCGCCGGCTGGACCGACGGCTCGCGCGAGCGCCTGTCGCATGTCCTCGCCGAGCACGGGTTGAAATCGATCGAACTCGTCTCGTCGCTCGATCAGGCCAAGGCCGCGCGGCCGGGCGCGCTGCCGCTGGCCGTGCTCGCGCTCGAGCAGGGCTTCGAGACGAACGATCTCGCCGTGATCGGCGAGCAGGACATTCTCGGCGATCGGCTGGTCAGGCCGCGCAAGGCCAAGCGCCGCGCACAGGACATGCTGGCGGAAGTCTCTTCGCTCGCCGCCGGCGATCTCGTCGTCCATATCGATCATGGCATCGGCCGCTTCGTGGGATTGCAGACGATCGAGGCCGCCGGCGCGCCGCATGATTGCCTCGAACTGCACTATGCCGGCGGCGACCGGCTCTACCTGCCGGTCGAGAACCTGGAGCTTCTGTCACGCTACGGCTCGGAAGACGCCAATGTCCCGCTCGACAAGCTCGGCGCGTCAGGCTGGCAGACCCGCAAGGCCAAGCTGAAAAAGCGCGTCCGCGAAATGGCCGCCGAGCTCATCCGCATCGCCGCCGCGCGCCAGACGCGCGAAGCGCCGCGCCTGGTTCCGGCCGACGGCCTCTACGACGAGTTCAGCGCGCGCTTTCCTTACGACGAGACCCAGGATCAGGAAAACGCGATCGAAGCGACGCTCGACGATCTCGCCGCCGGCCGGCCGATGGATCGCCTGATCTGCGGCGATGTCGGCTTCGGCAAGACCGAGGTCGCGCTGCGCGCCGCCTTCGTCGCCGCCATGGGCGGCAAGCAGACGGCGATCGTCGTGCCGACCACGTTGCTGGCGCGCCAGCATACGAAGAACTTTCAGACGCGCTTCGCCGGCCTGCCGGTCAGGATCGGCCAGCTTTCGCGCATGGTCGGCGCCGCCGAGCAGCGCGAGGTGAAGAAAGGTCTCGCCGAGGGGACGGTCGATATCGTCATCGGCACTCATGCGGTGCTCGGCAAGACCGTCAAGTTCAAGGACCTTGGCCTCGTCATCATCGACGAGGAGCAGCATTTCGGCGTCGGCCACAAAGAGCGGCTCAAGGAGCTGCGCGCCGAGGTCCATGTGCTGACCCTGTCGGCGACGCCCATTCCACGCACTTTGCAGCTCGCCATGACCGGCGTGCGCGAACTCTCGATCATCGCGACGCCGCCCGTCGACCGCCTCGCCGTGCGCACGTTCGTCACGCCGTTCGACGCGCTGATCGTGCGCGAGGCGCTGCTTCGCGAGCGCTATCGCGGCGGCCAGAGCTTCTATGTCTGCCCGCGCATCGACGATCTCGAAGAGGCGGCGAGCTTCTTGCGTCAGAACGTGCCGGAGGCGAAATTCGTCGTCGCTCACGGCCAGATGGCGTCGAGCGAGCTGGAGGACAAGATCGGCGCCTTCTACGACGGCAAATACGACATTCTGCTGTCGACCTCGATCGTCGAATCCGGCCTCGATATTCCGACCGCCAACACGCTGATCGTCCATCGCGCCGACATGTTCGGCCTCGCTCAGCTCTATCAATTGCGCGGTCGCGTCGGGCGCTCGAAGACGCGCGCCTACGCCCTCTTCACCGTGCCGGCCAACAAGCCGGTGACGCCGCAGGCCGAGAAGCGGCTGCAAGTGCTGCAATCGCTCGATACGCTCGGCGCCGGCTTCCAATTGGCGAGCCACGATCTCGACATACGCGGGGCGGGCAATCTGCTCGGCGAGGAGCAGTCCGGCCACATCAAGGAGGTCGGCTACGAACTTTACCAGCAGATGGTGCAGGAGGCGGTCGAGCGCCTCAAAGCCGGCGTCGAAGAGCCGGCGCAGGATCTCTGGTCGCCGAGCATCTCGCTCGGCGCGCCGGTGACGATCCCGGAAGAGTACATCCCCGATCTCGCGACCCGGCTCAATCTCTACCGCCGCCTTTCGGCGCTGGAGAGCGACGAGGAGATCGACGCGATGGGCGCCGAGATCGTCGATCGCTTCGGACCGACACCGCCGGAAGTCGGCCTGCTGTTGAAACTGGTGACGATCAAGGCTCTGTGCCGGCGCGCCAATGTCGAAAAGATCGAGGCCGGCCCGAAAGGCGCGACGCTCGCTTTCCGCGACAATTCCTTCGCCAATCCGGCGGCTTTGGTCCGCTATGTCGCGGAGCAGGGCTCGCTGGCCAAGGTGCGCCCCGACATGCGCGTCGTCTTTATCCGCGATTTCGAAACGCTCGAGGCGCGGCTCGCCGGCGTGCTGGAGATCATGCGGGACTTGGCGAAGATCGCCGAAGGGAAGGACAAGGCGGGTCGCGCTGCGTCGACTCGCGACGCGGAACGAGAGGCCGCCCGGAGGTGAGGCCGCATTGCGGCTGGACCCGGCGCAACATCTACCCTGCCGTCGAGCGCAATAATGTCTCCTTCGCGGAGGTCAAATGCGCTCGACAGGCGGTTTCGACGATCGACACGTCCCGGCTGAGCAACGCCTCGATATAGGCGAGGTGCTCCCCGATCGCGGCTTCGTTGCGCTGCCGCTCGTCGTGCTTGTTCCATTGGTAATGGTAATGGAAGATCAGCGTGATGATGTCGTAGAAGCCGTCGATGAACCGGTTCGGCGCCGCTGAATTGATCAGGCGGTGAAAGCGGCTGTCGAGATCGGAAAAGTCGTGGTACCGCCGATCGATGTCCCGCAGCAGGACGATGTGCTCGTCGCGAAGCGCTTCGATCTGCCGCCAAAGCTTGGAGCTGTCCGGCAATCGCGCGAAGGCCTCGGCGGAGCGCAGTTCGAACATCTCCCGGATTTCGAACAGTTCGAGGGCGAACCTCGCCGTAAATCCCTTGAACACCCAACCGGCGTTCGGGCGCTTCTCGATCAAGCCGAAGCTTTGAAAGCGATTGAGAAACTCGCGAATTCCGGTCGTCGCGACACCGAATTGGCGCGCCAGTTCAAGCTCGTTGATCGTGGTGCCGGGGCGGGCGTTGTCGCGCAGCATCCATTCCATGAAACGGTTTTCGACCTGTGCGGAAGTCGAGACCGTCTCCGCCGCCGGAAATGGCCGCAATTTGGTTCGCGCCGCGGCCACCGCCCGGCGGCGCCCCGCGCCGGTGATCGCCCCTTGCGCGGCGAGCGCGGCAATGATTTTGCGCACGGTCGTGCGACTGACGCCAAGACCGGCGCTCAGCGTGTTTTCCGAAGGAAGCGGCTCGCCGTCCTCGAGCTTGGCGACCAGGCTGAGCGCGTCGTTGAAAGCGCGCTTAAAAACCGTGTCGGTCTTCATTTCCGCCTGCTCATCCCATTTGTCTGATTGATAATCCCTAAAAAACAATTTGACTACGCAAGTTGGACAGATTTTTCTGTATAAGAAACATCGGGAGGGGACTAATGCCTGGCGCGAAGTTAGGGGCGACGCCGCAAGCGAGGGCGACGCTTTGAACCCCATCCTCGAAGTCGTCGGCCTCTATAAAAGCTTTGGCCCTGTCGAGGCGCTGCGGGGGGCCGATTTGCAGCTTCGCGCCGGCGAGGTTCTGGCGGTGGTCGGCGACAATGGCGCCGGCAAGTCGACCCTGATCAAGCATATTTCCGGGGTGTATCGGCCGGACGCCGGCCAAATCTTGCTAGCCGGCGTCCCGTTGGATCTCGCCTCGCCGCGCGAGGCGCGCGAACGCGGCATCGAGACGGTCTACCAAGACCTCGCGCTCGCCGACGATCTCTCCATCGGCGCAAACATCTTTCTTGGTCGCGAGCCGATGCGGCGCCTGTTCGGAATTCTGCCCTATATCGACGAGCGCGCCATTCGCCGCGAGACCGCCGATCTCTTGAAGAAGATCCGCAGCGAGATCCCGCCCGAAGCGCCGACCGTCGCCCGCCTGTCTGGCGGGCAACGCCAAGCCGTGGCGATCGCTCGCGCCATCTACTGGCAGGCGAAAGTCGTGCTCATGGACGAGCCGACTGCGGCGCTCGCGGTCATGGAGCGCGAGCGCGTCATCGCGCATGCGCGCGACCTCGCCGCGCACGGCGTCGGCGTCATCTATATCGGTCACAACCTCACCGAGATTTTGAAGGTCGCGGACCGGATCGCAGTGATGTTTCGCGGGCGTACCGTTCACGTAACCACAACAGGAGCAACCGACCAGGAGACATTGATCAAATACATGACCGGGTACAGCGAAACGAACAAGGCGGCGTGATCGCCGCGGCACGGGAGGGAAAGAGATGAACTGGAAATCGATGATCGCCGCCTCGGTGGCGACGGCGGCAATCGGCGCGAGCGCGGCTCAGGCGGACGATCGGGTCGCCGTGATCGTCAAGGCGACCACGTCGGAATACTGGCAATGGGTGTTCAAAGGCGCCGAGGACGCAGGCAAGCAGCTCGGCCTGAAAATCGAGAAGCTCGGCACGCCGAAGGACGACGCCGCCGGGCAAATTTCGGTGCTCGAAAGCGCCGCCGGGTCGAAACCCGCCGCAATCGTCATATCGCCGACGATTTTCGAAGCGCTCGGCGATCCGATCGCCAAAGTGACGGACGCCGGCATTCCCGTGATCGTCATCGATTCGGGCGCAAAAACCGATAAATATGCGTCCTTCCTGACGACCAATAACGAAGCGGGCGGGCGCGCCGCGGCGAATGCAATGGCGGCCTGCATCAAAGAGAGGACCGGCAAAGCCGCCGGGAAGGTCGGGTATCTGACCGCGATGGCGGGTCATGAATCGCTCGATTCCCGCGACAAGGGTTTTGTCGAGGGCATGAAGGCCTATCCCGACGTGAAAGTGGTCGGCAATCGCGTCGCCAACAATGAAGAGGCGGAGGGCATGAACCTCACCGCCGATATGCTGACAAAGGATCCCGATCTGGTCGGCCTGTTCGCGGACAATGCGCAAATGGGCACCGGCTCAGGCGCGTCGATCAACGAGCAGAAACTCGGCTCAAAATTCTGCCTGGTCGCCTTCGACTCGGACGCCGGCGAGCTCGAGCATCTGAAGGACGGCTCGATCTATGCGCTGGTGATCCAGGACCCGTATATGATGGGCTTTGGCGGCGTCTGGTACGGCTTTGCCGCGGCGCATGGCGTGCGTCTGCCGAAGAACGTCGACACGGGGGTGGGGACCGTGACGAAAGCCAATATGAACGATCCCAAGCTCGCCGGCCTTCTCGACGTCTCGAAGCGGAAGCTCGGCCCCTATCTCGGCGACTGAGCCGATAGTCGATCGGGCCGCCGCGGCGGCCCGATCGACATTTCCTTGCATGGACTTGCGATGACGGAACAGATTTTTCTTCGGCCTCGCTCGGGGTCGCGGCTCCTCGCTCGGCCAAAGGGCGGCGCAATGCAAGCTCTGCTGAGGCGCCTGCCGATCGAGAGCTACGTCATCGCCTTCACCATCGCGCTGTGGGTCGCGCTGGCCTGGGCGACACCGAATTTCCTGACCGAAAGCAACGTCAGCAATTTGATGCGGCAGACGCCGATCGCGGCGATCGTCGCGATTGGCGTCATGTGCACGATCGTGATCGCCGGCATCGACCTTTCGGTCGGCTCGGTCGCGGCGTTTTGCGGGGTCGCCTTCGCTCAGATGTGCCGACACGATTTCGGCCTCGCGCCGTCCGCCGCCCTCACGCTGCTCGCCGGCGTCAGCGTCGGCCTGACCAACGCCGCCGCGATCGGCCGCCTCGGCATACCGCCCTTCATCGTCACCCTGGCCGGGCTCCAGGTCTATCGCGGTCTTGCTCTGCTTTTGGCCGGCGGCATGACGGTCGGCGGCTTGCCTGCGGAGGTCAAAGACTTCGCCCGCGGCACGACCGGACTCCCCAATCTTTTCTGGACGATGCTCGCGGTGGCGATCGCGGTCCACTATCTCCTTCGCTATACGCGTACCGGGCGCTACCTCTATGCGATGGGCTCGAACGCCGAGGCGGCGCGGCGCCAGGGCATCAACACGTTTCGCATCACGGTCGTCGCTTACGTGCTGAGTTCGGGTCTCGCCGCTCTTGCGGGCGTCCTCCTCGTCTCTCGTCTGAGCATCGCCTCTCCCTCCATGGCCAACGCCTACGAGTTGCAAGCCATCGCCGCGGCGGTGGTCGGCGGCGCCAGTTTGTTCGGCGGTAGGGGCACCGTGCTCGGCGCGGTGGTCGGCGCGATCTTGTTCACGACGATGAGCAACGCAGCCGTGCTGCTCGGCGTCGATCCGTTCTGGGAAATGGTGCTTGAAGGGCTGCTCATCGCGCTTGTAGTTTATCTCGACAATTTGCAGAAGAGGCGCCAGTCCGGCGCGTGATCCCCGATGGGGCGCGCCGAATGCGTTTCACGAACTGGCGGATAGAATCATGCAAGCCTTGGTGTGTCGTAAGCCCGGAGAGCTTACGCTCGAAGAGCGCCCAGAGCCGCGCCGCGGCGAGGACGAGGTCTTGGTCCGGGTGCGCCGGATCGGCATCTGCGGCACGGATTACCACATCTACGAGGGGAGCCATCCTTATCTGCGCTATCCGCGGGTGATCGGCCACGAATTATCCGGCGAAGTGCTCGCGGCGCCGAGAGGCAGCTCGCTCGCCCCGGGCCAGATCGTCGTCGTCAATCCGTACCTTTCCTGCGGCGTCTGCATCGCGTGCCGCAAGGGCAAGCCGAATTGTTGCGTCAACATTTCCGTCCTCGGCGTGCATTGCGACGGCGGCATGTGCGAGCGGATCAGCGCGCCGGAGCGCAACCTCTACAGCGCCCGCGGCTTGACTCTCGACCAAGCGGCCAGCGTTGAATTCCTGGCGATCGGCGCGCATGCCGTCGCTCGCGCCAAAGTCGCTCCGGGCGGCCGCGTCCTTGTCATCGGCGCAGGCCCGATCGGGCTCGGCGCCGCCATTTTCGCGCGGCTGGCCGGAGGCGACGTCACCGTGATGGACCGCGACGCCGAGAGGCTCGCCTTCGCTTTGAGCGCCGGCGCCGCCGCTCGATCGGTCGAAGCGGACGATCGCGCGCCCGAATCGGTACGCGAGGCGACCGGCGGCGAGGGTTTTGATTTCGTGTTCGACGCCACCGGCAATCGCGCCTCGATGGAGGCGGCTTTCGGCCATGTCGCTCACGGCGGGACGCTCGCTCTGGTCGGCGTTCTCGCCACGGACCTTACGTTCTCCGACCCGGAGTTCCACAAGCGCGAGATGACCGTGCTCGCAAGCCGAAACGCCCTGCGGGCGGATTTCGAGGCGGTCATGGCCGCGATCGAAGGCGGTCGGGTTCCGCTCGAGCGCTTGCTCACCCACCGCGCCAGCTTGAACAGCGTCGTCTATGATCTGCCGCGCTGGGCGACGGAAAAGAGGGGTCTGGTCAAGGCGCTGGTCGAAATCGCCTGACGCGGCGGATGCGCCGTGAGCTCGACGACGCTGGGCTTTGGTCGTCGGAGCGCTCGGGTCCTCGAAGCGGCCTCGTCCATTTGGTCAAGTCTCGAGTTTTGCTATACGTCTCACATGGTCCTCTGTCGCGTCGAAGCGGGCTTCGAGGAACGCGTCGAGAAGATCGCGGGCGAGCCATGGCCCGACGATTTTGGCGCCGAGGCACATGACGTTCACGTTATCGTGCTCGACCGCCTGATGCGAAGAATGAACATCGTGACATACCGCGGCGCGGACGCCTCGCATCTTGTTGCAAGCGATCGCCGCGCCGACGCCCGTGCCGCAAACCATGATGCCGCGCTCGGCGTCGCCCGAGCAAACAGCGGCGCAAACTGATTTCGCGATGTCGGGGAAATCAACGGGCACCGCAGAATGACAGCCGGCGTCGACGACCTCGTGTCCGACCTTCCTGAGATGATCGATCAGTTCCGCCTTAAGCTGGAAACCGGCGTGATCTCCTCCTATCGCCAATTTCATCTCAGTCTCACGTGACGGTTACAACGCGCCAAGCCTATTCGCGCGCTGCGTCGCCTGGCGATGTCCCATCGCCTCCGCGCCGCGCCGCTTCGATCGCGGCGATGTCTATCTTTTTCATCGTCATCATCGCGTCGAACGCGCGCTTTGCGGCCGCACGGTCGGCATCGGCGATCGATTCCAGCAGTACGCGCGGAGTGATTTGCCAGGACAGGCCCCATTTGTCCTTGCACCACCCGCAGGCGCTCTCGGCGCCGCCATTGCGGACGATCGCGTTCCAGTAGCGATCGGTCTCGGCCTGGTCGTCGGTGACGATCTGAAACGAAAAGGCCTCGCTATGCTTGAAAGCCGGCCCGCCATTCAGGCCGAGACAGGGCACGCCCACCACCGTAAATTCGACCGTGAGCGCCTGCCCCTGCTTGCCCGCCGGATAATCGCCCGGAGCATAATGAACCGCCGTCACCGCGCTGTTCGGAAATGTCTGAGCGTAAAACCTGGCGGCTTCTTCCGCCGCGCCGTCATACCACAAGCAAATCACGTTCTTGACCAATTCCGCTCTCCATTATTCACGAACTGCGCGAGCCTAACATTCCGTCGAGCGATCACAATCGGCCATGAGGCGGCCATAGCGGTCGGATCGCCTGGGTCATGGCGGGCGTCACCGATCGCTTAGCGCGTCAGTAACGGGTATTCCATGGCGCGCGCGGGCCCGTCCGCAATGCCGCTTTCCCTCGGAAAGCAGGCCGCGAGCAAGCGGAAACGTCCCGATTTCGGGCCTGTCGGCTCCGTTGAATTTTTGCAGGTTTCGAGTGCTTGGTGGAGCCAGACGGAATCGAACCGACGACCTCTTCAATGCCATTGAAGCGCTCTCCCAACTGAGCTATGGCCCCGAACCTTTCCACTACGAATGGAAGCCGTTTGGGACCGGCTTCCGGGCGAGGGCGGCTGTATAGACTCAAAAGCCGCTCGCTCACAAGGGCTTAAGTAGCGCGCTCCGCGCCAAATTCCAGCCGGCCGCCTATGGCTCCTCGTCACTGGCGATGTCGCCGTCGATGAGGCCGGAGACGTCGTCGTCCTCTTCCTCCTCTTCTTCGAGGAACGTGTCCTCGGCGGCGTCGTCGTCCTCGACTTCGACGTCTTCGTCAATTGACGCTGCGACCTTTTCCTCCGGCGCCTCGGCGTCCTCGAGCGAGATTAAGTCGGCGTCGGCGGTCGCCGGGGCCTCGTCGACCTCCTCCTCCTTCGCCTCGGCCGCTTGCGCGCGCGCCGGCGCGCCCTGGAAGACCGTGCCGCATTTCGGGCAGACGATCGGATCTCGATTGAGATCGAAGAATTTCGCGCCGCAATGCTGACACTGGCGCTTGCTGCCGAGCTCGGGTTTCGCCACTTGCGTAAAGTCCCTGTTTCTCTCAGGCGGCGGCCCGGGCCGTCCGCATTTGGGGGCCCCGGTTAGTCGCCCGCCCTTCTCCTGTCAATGCGCATTTGCTGGAGCTTTCGCCGGTCCGGTCGACAGGCGCGGCGGCCAATGATAGGAGCCGAAAATCGCTCTCCCCGTCGATCGAAAGTCGCAAATTTGTCCCGCTCTTCGCATGACGCCCCGAGCCCGTTGAAAGCTTTTCGCTCGGGTCCGCTGAAAGGCCGCGCGCGTCCCCCGGGCGACAAGTCGATCTCGCATCGCGCCTTTATTTTCGGCCTGTTGACGGTCGGGGCGACCGAGATCAGCGGTCTCCTCGAAGGCGACGACGTGCTGCGCACCGGCGCGGCCTGCCAGGCGCTGGGCGGCAGGCTCGAGCGGCTCGGCGAGGGCCGCTGGCGGGTCAACGGACTCGGCGTCGGCGCGATCCTTTCGCCTGAAGAAACGCTCGATTTCGGCAATGCCGGGACCGGCGCGCGTCTGATGATGGGCGTGATCGGCGGCCATGGAATCGAAGCGCGCTTCGACGGCGACGCTTCGTTGCGCAAGCGGCCGATGCGCCGCATCCTCGACCCGCTGACGCTGATGGGCGCCGAAATTCTGTCCGAGGCGGATGGCGGGCGTTGCCCGATCGTCATCCGCGGGACGAGCGAGCCTGCGCCGATCGTCTATCGAACGCCTGTCGCCTCGGCTCAGATCAAATCCGCCGTGCTGCTCGCCGGCCTCAACGCGCCCGGCGAGACGACGGTGATCGAGAGCGAAGCCTCGCGCGATCATACCGAAAAGATGCTCGCTCATTTCGGCGCCGAGGTTCAGGTCGCGGCCGAAGGCGAGAACGGCCGCAAAATCACGCTGAAGGGCCGGCCGGAACTGCGGCCGGCGCCGGTCATCGTGCCGGCGGACCCGTCTTCCGCCGCCTTTCCGATCGTCGGGGCGCTGATCTCGCCGGATTCCGACATTGTCGTCGAGGGCGTGATGATGAACCCGTTGCGCACCGGCCTGATTACAACGCTGCTCGAGATGGGCGGCCGCATCGACGCGCTCGATCGCCGGATCGAGGGCGGCGAGGAGGTTGCGGATCTGCGCGTGCGCGCCAGCTCTTTGCGGGGCGTCGACGTGCCAGCCGGCCGCGCGCCGTCGATGATCGACGAATATCCGATCCTCGCCGTCGCCGCCGCTTTCGCCGAGGGCGAGACGCGGATGCGAGGCTTGCATGAACTAAGGGTAAAGGAATCCGACCGGCTCGCCGCCGTCGCCGCTGGCCTCGCCGCGGCGGGCGTTTCCCACGCGATCGAAGGCGACGACCTCATCGTTCAAGGCAGAGGCGAGGCGCCAGGCGGCGGCCTCGTCGAAACTCATCTCGATCATCGCATCGCGATGAGTTTCCTCATTATGGGCCTGGCCTCGCGTCAGCCGATGGCGATCGACGATTCGCGCATGATCGCGACCAGCTTTCCCAGTTTCCGGCCGATCATGGAGAGCCTCGGCGCGCAATTTGGCTAAGCGCGGCAGATCGGGCTCCGAGCGGGGATAAACCGGTCCGAGATGACAGACCAGCCGCCAAGCTTTAAGAGCGCTCCCGGCTCCGCTGGGACCAGAAAATGATCATCGCCATCGACGGCCCGGCGGCCTCGGGCAAAGGCACGCTGGCGCGCCGTCTCGCCGCCGGTTACGGCCTGCCGCATTTGGACACCGGTCTGCTCTACCGGGCGACCGCGGCCGCCTTGCTGGATCAGGATCGCGACCTCCGCGACGTCGACGCCGCAGTCGCCGCGGCGCGCGGTTTGGCGTTAACCGATTTCGACGAGGAGCGCCTGCGCCGCCGCGAGATGGGCGAAGCCGCCTCGATCGTCGCCGCGATGGGGCCGGTCCGCGAGGCCTTGATCGCCGCCCAGCGCAACTTCGCCGCCCGGCCGGGCGGCGCGGTTCTGGACGGCCGCGATATCGGCACTGTCATTTGCCCGGCGGCCGACGTAAAAATCTTCGTCGTCGCCAGCCCCGAGGCGCGCGCGCAGCGCCGCGCCCTGGAGCTCGCCGCACGCGGCGAGAAATTCGATTACGCGACGATTTTGAACGAGATTTTGCGGCGCGACGCCCGCGATTCGGAGCGCAGCGCGGCGCCGCTGCGGCCTGCGCCCGACGCGGTTTTGCTCGACACGACGCGCCTCAATATCGAAGCCGCGTTCGAGGCGGCGCGGCGCATCGTCGAGGAGAAAATCCGTCGATAAGGCCGATCGAAACAGCGTAAAAGCCCACAAAATCGTCGTGTTAGCGCCCGAGCAGCGCCCGAGGCGCCCGCATTGACAAGGGCGTCGGCGCCTCCTATCTCAGGACGGCGCGAGGCCGCGTGCGCTTGCTCGGTTTCGAGCGCGCCTCCCTTGAGGTCGTCTGCCCGTTGGAGCGGGCGCCAGGTTCAGGACAGCGGCAGGATGCTTCAGGTGCGCCGGCCGGGCCGCGCGCGTCGCGGGATCAGCGTCGGCGGGAGCGATTTAACGCTTGAAATGACATCGCCCGTTCATGTCCGCAACATTAACGTTGAACAGCTGTTTTAAAACGAACGTCCCAGGGGCTCGCCTCCCGGACGGAAAGGCCCATAAATGATCGGCTCGGTGCTGAAGAAGGTGTTTGGCTCCGCCAATGACAGGCGGCTGAAGAGCTACCGGCCGAACGTCTCAGCGATCAATGCCTTGGAGCCGGAATTCGCCGCCTTGAGCGACGCCGAGCTTGCTGCGAAAACCATTGAATTCCGCGCTCAGCTCAAAGCCGGCAAGACGCTCGACGATTTGCTGCCGCACGCTTTCGCCGCGGTGCGCGAAGCGGCCAAGCGCACGCTCAAGCAGCGCCATTTCGACGTGCAATTGGTCGGCGGCATGGTGCTGCACGAGGGCGGCATCGCCGAAATGCGGACCGGCGAAGGCAAGACGCTGGTCGCGACCTTGCCGGTCTATCTCAACGCGCTCGCCGGCAATGGCGTCCATGTCGTCACCGTCAACGATTACCTCGCCCGCCGCGACGCCGATTGGATGGGGCAGATCTATCGTTTCCTCGGCATGAGCGTCGGCGTCATCGTGCATGGGCTCGACGACAACGAGCGCCGCGAGGCCTACGCCGCCGACATCACCTATGGCACCAACAACGAGTTCGGCTTCGACTATCTCCGCGACAATATGAAATACGACATGGCCGACATGGTGCAGCGCGGCCATCATTTCGCGATCGTTGACGAAGTCGACTCGATCTTGATCGATGAAGCCCGCACGCCGTTGATCATTTCCGGCCCGTCGGACGACAAGTCGGACCTCTACAACTTGGTCAACGCGATTATTCCGCGGCTGGTCAAGGGCGATTACGAAATCGACGAGAAGCAACGCACCGTGAATCTGACCGAGACGGGCAACGAGCATGTCGAGAGCCTGCTGCGCGAGGCCGGCCTCTTGAAAGAAGAGGGCGCGCTCTACGAGGCCTCCAGCGTTACGCTCGTCCATCATGTCAATCAGGCGTTGCGCGCCCACAAGCTGTTCCAGCGCGACAAGGATTACATCGTCCGCAACGGCGAAGTCGTCATCATCGACGAATTCACCGGCCGCATGATGCCCGGCCGGCGCTATTCGGAAGGCCTGCATCAGGCGCTTGAGGCGAAGGAGCATGTCCAGGTTCAGCCGGAAAACGTGACCCTGGCCTCGATCACGTTCCAGAACTATTTCCGGCTTTACAAAAAGCTCGCCGGCATGACCGGCACTGCGGCGACGGAAGCGGACGAATTCGCCGAAATCTATAAGCTCGAAGTGGTCGAGATCCCGACCAACAAGCCGGTCTGCCGAAAAGACGAGGACGACGAGGTCTATCGCACGGCGAACGAAAAATTGCGTGCGATTCTGCGCGAGATCGAAGCGGCCAACATCGCCATGCAGCCGATGCTGGTCGGGACGACCTCGATCGAGAAATCGGAGCAACTCGCCGAGTATCTCGAACAGCACGGCTATCGGAAGATCGATTTCGATAAGCCGGAAGCGTTGCAGGAGCTTTATGCGGCGGCGAGAGTCGGCAAGCCGTCGAAGCGCTTCGCGGTGTTGAACGCCCGTTTCCACGAGCAAGAGGCCTATATCGTCGCCGAAGCCGGCGTTCCCGGCGCAATCACGATCGCGACGAATATGGCCGGCCGCGGCACCGACATTCAGCTCGGCGGCAATGTCGAGATGCGCGTCGCGCAAGAATGTTCTGGCATGGCGCCGGGGCCGGAGCGCGACGCCAAGGAGGCCGCAATTCGCGAAGAGGTCGCCGCCTTCAAGCAGAAGGCGATCGACGCCGGCGGCCTTTACATCATCGGCACCGAGCGCCACGAGAGCCGGCGCATCGACAACCAGCTCCGCGGCCGCTCCGGCCGGCAGGGCGATCCCGGCCGGTCGAAATTCTTCCTGTCGCTCCAAGACGATTTGATGCGCATCTTCGGCTCGGAGCGAATGGACGCGATGCTCAAGGGCCTCGGCATCAAAGAGGACGAGGCGATCGTCCATCGTTGGATCAACAAGGCGTTGGAGAAGGCGCAGCAGAAGGTCGAGGCGCGCAACTTCGATATTCGCAAGAACATTCTGAAGTTCGACAATGTGATGAACGATCAGCGCAAGGTCATTTTTGAGGACCGGCGCAAGATGATGGCGCAGGATTCGCTCGAATCGACGATCGCCGAAATGCGCGGCAATGTCGTCGACGATCTCGTCGCCAAGCATATTCCGCCCGACGCTTATGCCGAAGCGTGGGACATCGAGGGCTTGAAGAACCAGACGCAAGCGCTCCTCAATCTCGACCTTCCGATCGCCGACTGGGCGAAAGAGGAGGGCATCGCCGACGAGGAAATCGCGGAACGGATTCAGAAAGCCGCGGACGAAGCCTATGCCGAGCGGGTCAGCCGCAACACGCCCGAGGCGATGCGCTATGTCGAGAAGCAGGTGACGCTGCAAACGCTCGACCATCTATGGCGCGAGCATCTCGTCACGCTTGACCATTTGCGGCAGGTGATCGGCTGGCGGGGCATGGCGCAGCGCGACCCGCTCAACGAGTACAAGTCCGAGGCGTTCGAACTGTTCAAAGGCTTGATCGAACGGTGGCACGAGGCGGTGACCGCGCAGATGATGCGCGTCGAAGTCCGCTTCCAAGCGCCGGAGCCGCCGCCGATGCAGTTCCAGCACCCGGATCCGAATGGCGGCGACGACGCCTTTGCGGCGGTCAACGAGCGCATCGCCGCCGGCGAATTCTCGGCGACGGCGCTCGCAGCGGCCTCGGCCGCGCCGGTTCTCACGGCGACACCAGAGCGCGATCCCGCCGACCGATCGACTTGGGGCAAAGTCGGTCGGAACGAGCCCTGCCCGTGCGGTTCGGGCAAGAAGTACAAGCATTGTCACGGCGCGTTGCAGTGACCCTATTTGGCGTATCGGGGGGAATGACGCGCGCCGGAGCGCTGCAAGCGCTCCGCGCCGCATTCGCCGATGCGGGAATCGACAATCCGGCGCTAGATGCGCGGCTGCTTCTTGCCGCGGCCGCCAATTTGCGCCGCGAAGATTTGATCTGCGAGCCGGAGCGCGAACTCGGGCGTGACGAGCTCGGACGCCTGCAAGCCCTGGCGCGGCGGCGCATAGCTCGAGAGCCCGTGTCGCGAATCCTCGGCAGGCGCGAATTCTGGGGTCTCGCGCTGTCGCTGTCGCCGGACGTACTTGATCCGCGGCCGGAGACGGAGATTTTAGTCGAGACGGTCCTGGCGACGTTTGACCGGCGGCGGCAGGAGCCGTTGCGGGTTCTCGATCTCGGCGCCGGGTCGGGCGCTATTCTGTGCGCGTTGCTCAGCGAATTGCCGAGCGCGTTCGGGGTCGCGGTGGAGGTTTCGCCAGCGGCGGCGGCGCTCGCCCGGGACAATTTGGCGGCTCTGGGCTTCGCCCGGCGGTCAAGCGTGGTGGTCGGTCGTTGGGACGATGCGCTCGTGGGAGATTTCGATATCGTCGTCTCCAATCCGCCCTATATTGCGAGCGGCGAGATCGAAAATCTCGAGCCGGAAGTCCGGCGCCACGATCCGCGCGTCGCGCTCGACGGCGGCAAGGATGGGCTCGACGCCTACCGCGCCATCGCTCGCTCGCTCGGCGGGATCATTAAGCCGCGGGGCGCGTTCTTCTTCGAGATTGGCGCGGCGCAGGGCGAGGCCGTGCTGAAGATTTTGGCGGCGGCGGGCATGGCCGATCTGGCGTTGACCCGCGATCTTGCCGGCCATGACCGTGTGGCGCAAGGCCGGCTCGGGGCCGCCGACGAAGCGTTGCGCAAACAAGCCCCTTGGCGAAAGACGAAAAAAGGACTAGTTCTTTCGTCAGAATCGTCTTCGGCTCGAAGTCCGAGCGAAAGTCGCGCAGCCGCTGGCTCAAGCCGGCGCCTGCGGAGCGCCAGCGCCAAACGCTCGAGATTGACGACAAGCAGAGAGACATCATCCGTCGGCAATACGCTCGATCAATTGGCGGCGAATTGACGCATCGATTGCCTGCGACTGACGCGGGCGTCTCCCGGCGGCGGACGCCGGTGGGGCTGGGCGTACCTCTCGGTTCGGCTTGACGCGACGGCGAGCGGCTGTCGCGAAATGCTGGCGCACAGGAAAGCGTTGAGAAACTAAGGAACTTCGATGAGACCAGGTCAAAATAAGCGCATGCGCGGCCGCAATGGCGGTCGTCGCGGCCCCAATCCGCTGACGCGGTCCTATGAATCGAACGGGCCGGACGTCAAGATTAGAGGCAATGCGCAGCATATTGCGGAAAAGTACCTCCAGCTCGCCCGCGACGCTCATACGAGCGGCGATCCGGTCGGCGCAGAGAACTATCTCCAACACGCCGAACATTATTTCCGGATCATCGCCGCGGCTCAGGCGGCGCAGCAGCAGATGCAGCAGGGCTTCGGACGTCCCGCGGCGGAGAACGAAGCGGAAGAGGCCGACGACGACGAGGACATTGGCGGCCTGTCGGATCGGTTCGCCTCGCCGGCCGAGCGCTCGTCTTTTCAAGGTCAGCCGAATTTCGGCAATGGACCGCAACCGCAGGGTCAACCGTACCCGGACCGCGCGCCGTACGAAAACGATCGGCAGCAACAGGGCGATCGGCCCTATCAGGGCGGACGGCAGAACAATCGTCCGGATAATCGAGGCGAGCAGCGCGACAATCGCGGGCCGCGTCCCGACCGCCCGTATCAGGAGCGCGACCGCAATCGCAACCCGTTCAGTCGCCCGTTCCGGGAGCAGCAGCCGGTCCGCGGCGATGGGCCGCAGCCGAATGGTCCGTCGGGCTTGCCGTCGTTCATCAGCGCGCCGGCGCGGGTGACGCCGGCGTCTGAAGGCGAAGAGGCGCCGCAGGAAAACGCAGCGGCGGCGGAACGCCACGACGCGCATCCGATCGAGGCGAACGAATCGTCCGAGCCGCGCTTTCCCCGCCGGCGGCGCCGGCGGCCCAATTTCGGCTTCGACAATTCCGGCGAGGGCCAACGCGAAGAACAGGGCCAGCCCGACCCGAGCGAGGCGCCCGCCGGCGAGTGATCCGCTCGCGCTCCAAAGAGATTTTTGATAGCGCGGCTAGGCGACGCTGATATCTTCGAACTTGGCTTTGACGAGGCTCTGATCGAAAGGTTTCATCAGAACGTCGTCGGCGCCGGCATGCATGGCGCGGGCGATCTGGGCGACATCGTATTCGCTCGTGCAAAACAGGATTTTCGGCTTGTCGCCGCCCGGCATGCGGCGCAATTGCTTCATGAATTCGAAGCCGTCCAGGACGGGCATGCTCCAATCGACGATGATCGCGTCGGGCATGAGGAAGGCGCAGGCGTTCAGGGCCTGCTTGCCGTCGACCGCTTCCGAAGTCTGGAAATTCATGCCTTCGAGAATGCGACGCGCGATTTTGCGGATGACGGGCGAATCGTCGACGACCAGAACTTGCTTCATCTGAAACCTCCAAAGCCCGTCCGAAGCGCAGACGTCGCCGGCAGATTCATTCCTAGGCTCAAAGGCGGCCGTCGCGCCGCGACGGCATACTGGCGCCAGGAAGGTTAAGGAGCGTTGAAGCCGGCGTTCGATTCCGGCGAGCTCGCGCCGAGCAGCGCGGCGGCCCCTATGCTTCGACAGCCGGCCGGGCGCGCAGCCTGACCGTTTCCGCCTCCGTTTCGACGGCGATCGACATGCCGCAGGCGCGGGCGACGACGCCGGCGAAGAAAGGCTGGATCGTGTGGGCGTCGATCGCGCCATTTTCGGGCTCGCCGGCGATCAGCGCCGCCGCGCCTTTGGCGAGCCGCGCGTTCGGGCCTTTGGCTTCGACCTCGACCTCCATCGCGCCGCCTTCGCCCTTCGCCTCGACAGTCACCACGCCGCCGCGCGGGATCGCGGCAAAAGCGAGCAGGCAAAGATTGAGCAGAAGCTTGACCTTGTTTTTCGGCGCCAACTGGCGCGGCACATTCCAGACGAGCTTGGTGCGATCGTCGCTGATCAGCCCGCGGGTGACGCTCTCGGCGTCGCTGGTGTCGATCGATGCGCCCGCGGAGCCGGCCGCGCCGAAGGCGAGCCGGCAGAATTGCAAGCGGGCCGAGGCGGTGGCGGCGCTCTTCTTGATCAGGTCAAGCGCGACCTGACGCATTTCGGCGTCGTTTTCTTCGTCGAGCACTTCCAGGCCGTTGATGATTGCGCCGACCGGGCTGATCACGTCGTGACAGACGCGCGAACACGCCAGAGACGCGAGATCCAGTCCATCGATGGCGAAAGTCATAGGCGATTCCTGATCAAATTGCGGACGAGAATGACGAGACGCGAGCGCGCCGGCGGGCCCTCGAAGCCGCCGTTTCGATGCCGGCGAGCCGGCGCGAATCAGCTCCCGAGGCCCCTTTGGCCGAGGCCATTGCATGAGCGTCGCCGAACAAGATAGCAAGGCCTATGAACGCCGTTTTGGAACCTGGCCCCGACATCTCCAAGTCGATCGATCTGAGCGTCGCCTCGGCGGATGCGATCGCCGAATTCTTCGCGGAAATCGTCCTCGCCGCCGGGCCGGCCGTGATGGCCGAATATCACGAAGGCTGTGAGGCGCGCGCCAAAGGCGATCTGAGCCCGGTCACAGCCGCCGACGAGCGGGCCGAGGCGCTTATTCTCGACTGGCTGCGCGCCGGCGCGGCGCCGATCGCCGTCGTCGCTGAAGAATCGGCGGCGCGCGGCGAGCGGCCCAATGTCGGCGCCGCTTTCGTCCTGGTCGACCCGCTGGACGGCACGCGCGAATTCCTCTCCCGCAACGGCGAATTCACCATCAACATCGCGCTGATCCGCGGCCGCTCCGTCGTCGCCGGCGCGGTCTACGCGCCGGCTCTCGGCCGCCTTTGGCTGGGCGGCGAGCGCGCCTTTTCCTGCGTCGCGCCGGTCGGCGCGGCTCTGCCGCCGCTCTCGGCTCGGCGCCGCCTGAAGACCCGCGCCGCGCCGCCAGCCGGGCTCGTCGCCTTGGCCAGCCGTTCGCATGGCGATCCGACGACAGAGGCTTTTCTCGACAAGTTGCCCATCGCCGAGCGCCGCTCCGCCGGATCTTCGCTGAAATTCTGCGTCCTGGCCGAAGGCGAAGCCGACCTCTATCCACGCTTCGGGCCGACCATGGAATGGGACACCGCGGCGGGCGAGGCTGTGCTTCGCGCCGCCGGCGGGACGGTTCTTTCCCCGGACGGCGGAGCATTCCTCTACGGAAAAATCGAATCGGGCTTTCGCAATGGCGGATTCATCGCCTGGGGCGACCTGTCCCTGCCCAAGCGGTTCGCCATGCTTAACGAACCTTAAAGAAGATCGGCCGAAACTGGCGCGTGACGCGGCTGTGGGGCGCCAAAGCTTCGCCACACAGGCGTCATTTTTTGGTCCGACGGCTTCCCTCGTCTTTGCGCGAAGCCCTTTGGGCCTGGAGGGCGTAAATCATGCCGCTTCTTTCTCGGCGAGAAATTCTGGCCGGCGCCGCCGGCGTGAGCTTCTTTTTTGTCGCAGACCGGGCGCGCGCCGACGCGCCTGCGCCGTTTTCGACGGAGGAGCTGGTCGACAGCGGCCACCGCTTCTTTGGCGCGATCTCGCGCGGCCTCGCACAAGTGGTCGAGGAGGCGACGCGGCGCTGGGGCCAGCCGAACGGCTATATCCTCGGCCAGGAAGCCTCAGCCGCCTTTGTCGGCGGCCTGCGCTACGGCGAGGGGAAGATGTATACCCGCAACGCTGGCGACCAGCGCGTCTTCTGGCAGGGACCCTCGCTCGGCTTTGACGCCGGCGCGGACGGCGACCGGACCATGATGCTGGTCTATAATTTGCCCGCGGTCGACGCGATTTTCCGCCGCTATGGCGGCCTGGACGGCTCCGCTTATTTTGTCGGCGGTTTCGGCTTCACCGCTCTGGGCGCGGACGGGGTGATCGTCGTGCCGATACGCTCTGGCGTCGGCGCGCGGCTCGGCGTCAATTTGAGTTATTTGAAATTCACCCCGCGCGCCACTTGGAACCCCTTCTAGCGCGTAAAATTACGGCGCGATCGAGACCCAACGGGGCGCGCAAAACGTTTTGAAGCGGGCGCAAAAGCCTTTGCGCGCCGCCGCGCGCATGCGATGGTGAAAGGGTGCTTTCAGCCCAGGTGAGCCGCATTGGTCGAGCAGGCAATGTATTTTGTGGCCGGGCTCCTGGTCGCCGGGCTTGTCCTGATGTTGATCTTGCCCGCCTTTTGGCGGCGGGCGCTGCGGCTTTCGGCGCGGCGCGCGCGATTGTTGACGCCGCTTTCTGTCAACGAGGCGATCGCCGAGCGTGACGCCTTGCGCGCCGAGCATGCCGTGGCGCGCCGGTTGTTGGAGCGGCGCATCGAGGCCTTGGAAACCGAATTGGGGCAAAAACGCGCCGCGCTTGGCCGCGAAATGAAGCGGGTCGCGCTGGACGAGGAAAGGCTCGGGCTGAGGCAAGAAGCCGCGGCGCTGCGCGAGGAGCTCGCGGCGAAAACGCGCGACAACCTCGCGCTCGAAGCCGAGCTTGGCGGCAGCCGCGTCGCGCTGCACGACTTGAGCGCGCAACTCGATCGCGCCTTGGCGCAGGTCGCGGCGCTGCGCGAAGCGGCGATCAGGGCCGAAACCAGGGCCGACGAACAACGGGCCGCCATCGCCGGCTTGGAGACGCGCGCCGCCGGACTCCAGGCGCGGCTCGAGGACGAGGCGCGCGCCTTCAAAGTCAAGATCGAGGCGCTCGAAGCGGGAAGGGCGCGCGAAGCGCGGGAGGGCGGGGACAAACGGATCGAAGCGGCCGGGTCGGCGGCTGGCGAAAAGCCGCGCGCCGACGGCGATCGCGCTTTGCGCGAGGCGATCGCCAAGCTCGGCGACGACGTTCTGCGCTTGATGGAGCGGCAAGGCGAGGAGACGGAGCAGCTGATGACAAAACTGGGCTCTCCGAGGCGCGAGCACGTCGCGGCGCTGCCGCCGCCGGAAAAAAGTAAGGACAAAGCGCCGCCGCTGCGACGGGCGCGCTCGACATCGCCGGCGCCGTAGCGCAGAGAACTGGCGCGCCTTCGCGGGGCAAGGCGGATTTGAGACAGGGGGCTTGCCATGTCCGAACATGTCGGCGTTCACGTTCATCCGGCGCATGAGGAAATGGTCCATGAAATGGCCGAGCATGGCGGCGAAGGCCTCGCCCAGCGCGTCGCCATCGTCACCGCTCTGCTCGCCACGATCGGCGCGCTATTCGGCTATCAGGCCGGCCGCGTCTCGACCGAGGCGGTGCTGTTGAAGAACGATTCGATCACCGCCCAGACCAAGGCCTCCGACATGTGGGCGGAATATCAGGCCAAGAGCACGCGCGAATTCTTGTCGAAGAACCTTTCTCTGATCGCCGCGGACGACGCCCAGAAGGGCAAGCTCGCCTCAGAGGGCGAGCGCTACAGCAAGGAGAAGCAGGACATCGCCGAAAAGGCGAAGAAGTTCGAAGAGGAGGCCAAGAACGCCAATGAGCGCGCCGAGGCCAATGTCGTCCCGCACGAGCGGATGGGGCTCGGCGTCGCGCTGATGCAAGTCGCGGTCGCGCTCGCTTCGATCACCGTGTTGACCCGCAAGACCTGGCTCTTCTACGGCGCGCTCGCCTTCGCCGCGATCGGCGTCGGGGTGTCGACCTGGGGGTATTTTTCCTAAGCGCCGCTCGTTAGGCGCATGCCGGCTATTGGGGGCCGGTCCGGTATCTCGCGCAAGACCGATACTGCTGAGCTTTTTGCCGCAAACGCCGCGCAAGGCCTTAAGGCTAATCCGCCGCGAACCGGCTGATCTCCAAGCCCGATCCGACTGGCACGCAGATGCTGGTCATCTTCGGCTTGGCGCGCACGGCTCTCGCGTAGCGCTCGACATCCTCCCCGCCGGGAAAGATCATGTTATCGGCGACGACGATCGCGCCCGGATTGAGTTTCGGGTAGAACGCGTCAAGGCAGGGCGTGTAGAGGTCCTTCCATAAATCGACCAGGACGAAGTCGAGCTTGAACGCGAGTTGCGCAATGATCTCCAACGCGTCGCCGACCTTGAAGTCCACGTACTCGGCAAGACCGGCCTTCGCAGACATATCGTGCGCATAGGCTGACTTATGATCGGCGATTTCGATCGTCGTCAGACGGCCGCCGGCGGCGCGCGCGGCCTCCGCCAGCCAGATCCCCGAATAGCCGTACGACGTGCCGAGCTCGAGAATGTTCGGCGCCTTGAGACTTCTCGCAAGAATATTGATCAATTGGCCGCTATCGGGGCCGACGGCGAGAAGAGCGCCATCGGACCAATCGCGCCCGCCGCGGCCTCGGCTGTCATTTTCATGGCGCATGCGCTCGTGATAGGCCTCGAGCACGGCGGCGATTTTCTCATCCATTCGAAATTTCCGCGATCGTCATCGAGAGGCCACACTGTATCGAGCCTCCATCGTTGCGCCAACCTTAGGGAGATCCGGCTCACCGCTCATTCGGATGTGACCCCGACTACCGCCCGCAAATGATTGCGGCTCTCGATCTCGTCGAGCAGATAGGCGGCGAGATCTGCGCGTTGCATAGACCAAGCGCCTTTCGGCTGCGCGCCGACTTCGATCCGATAGCCCTGCCGCGCGCCGCCGTCGAGCAATCGCGGCGGACGAGCGATCGTCCATTCGACGTCGCTGGCGCGTACGAGGCGCTCCATGGCCGCAGAGTCCGCGACATGTCTCGCCAACATGAGCTTGAGGATCTGGATGATCGGATTCCGGCCGGGAAAGAGGAGGCCCTGCGAGACGACGAGGCAACGGCGAACGCCAGCGCGGTCCATCGCATCCAGCATGGCGCCCGCCGCGTCGCGCAGCAGGCTCGCATCGCCGCGCGATCTTTGCCCGAGACATGATATGACGGCGTCGTGACCGGCAAGACCAGCGGCAAGGTCGTCGGCGCGTCGCGGATCGCCGACCTTCGCCTGTAAGTTCTCGCGCCCTTGGACCTTCTCGGGACGACGAACAAGCGCCGTCACCGCATGGCCGCGCGAAAGCGCCTGGTCGACGACATGCCGTCCGGTGCGGCCGGTCGCTCCCAGAATGAAGAGCTTCGTCGCCATTCTGCGGAACGAGCCGCGCTACTTCAATGCCCGCCGCCCGGCCCGCCGGCCATTTGCGGCCGCCGCATGATCGGGGCGAGGACGACGAGAGCGACAAAGATGACCGTCAGCGCGAGGAAGACATCGCCGAGCGCCATCACTTCGGCCTGCCTGCGAGCCATCAGCGTCATCTCTTTGGTCGCGGCGAGCGCCGCGTCGGAGCCGCGCGAAGCGAAAGCGGCGGTCATCTTGGCGAGCGTCTCGTCGGCGGCCTTGTGGCCCCACGACACGGCCTCGTGCAGGCGCTCGATATGCAGGTCCATGCGCTTGTCGAGGAGCGTGTTGATTCCGGCCAATCCGAAAGCGCCGCCGAGATTGCGGGTCAAGTTGAAGAGGCCTGAAGCGTTCTTCATCTTCTGCGGCGGCATCGTGCCAAGCGCGAGATTGTTGATCGGCACCATGCACAGCATCAGCGAGAAGCCGCGGAAAATCTGCGGCACGAGCAGCTCCCAGAAATCCCAATCCACGGTGATGTAAGAGGCCTGCCAGGTGCCGATGGCGAAGCCGACGAAGCCGATCGCGATCATCAGGCGCGGATCGACCTTGGTCATCAGCCGGCCGGATATCGGCGCGCAGATGAACATGCAGGCGCCGGTGACGAACATCGTCTGGCCGATCATCAGAGGCGTATAGCCGCGCACCGACGCAAGGTACACCGGATAGATATAGGTCAACCCGTAGAGGCCGATTCCCAGCACGAAGGACAGCATCGAGCCGGTCCAGAAATTGCGATCGCGGAAGGCGGAAAGATCGACGATCGGCTGGCGAGCGGTGAACGCTCGCCAGAAAAAGACGATGCCGCCGATTGCAGAGATGACGATCGCGTTGGCGACCGGTTGATATTCGAGCCAATCCTTCGATGGTCCTTCTTCGAGCGCATATTCGAGCGCGCCGAGAAAGGCGGCCATTGAAATCAGGCCGGTCCAATCGAAATTCTCCAGCAACGAATAGTCGGGTTCGTCGAAATCGATCAGGAACCAGGCGGCGATCGAGACGATGATTCCAGGCGGGATGTTCACCAGGAACAGCCAGTGCCAGGAGTACCAATCGGTCAACAGGCCGCCGACCGTCGGCCCGATCGTCGGCGCGAGCGTCGCGACCAGGCCGATGATCGGCGCAACCAGAGGCATCTTGCTGCGTGGGAAGATCGTATAGGCGGAAGCGAAAACCGTCGGGATCATGCCGCCGCCGATGAAGCCCTGCAGCGCGCGCCAGACGATCATCTCGTCGATCGAGCTCGCCCGCGAGCAGAAGAAGCTCATCAAGGTGAAACCGGCCGAGGAGATGAAGAAAATCACCCGCGTCGACAGCACCCGCGACAGGAAGCCCGACAGCGGGATCATGATGACTTCTGCGATGAGATAGCTCGTCTGAACCCAGGTGATTTCGTCTTGCGACGCCGATAGGCCCGCCTGGATCTCCGATAGCGAGGCTGAGACGATCTGGATGTCCAGGATCGCCATGAACATCCCGAAGACCATGAAGATGAAGGCCGCCAGCTTTCGGCGATCGAGGCGTTCGGCGGCGGCTTGGGCTCGCGGCGGCGCGGCGGCGCGCGGCGCGGATGCGGTGACGGACGTGCTGCTCATGGCCGACCCTCCTACGCCTTGGCCGGGCTCGTCAGTCGTGGTTGACTTTGGGTTGCGAGGCCTGCGCGCCGAAGCCGAGCAGGGTCAGCAAGGTCGGCCGCGGCTCGCTTTCGTCTCGCGTATGAACCGAGGCGACGACGGACAGGCCCGGCCGCAACTGGCCGCTCTTGAGCGCCTCGGGGTCGAGCGCGATGCGAACCGGCACGCGCTGCACGATCTTGGTGAAATTGCCGGTGGCGTTGTCGGGCGGCAACAGCGAGAATTGCGAGCCGGACGCGGGCGCGAGCGAGACGACCGAGCCTTGGACGATGCGGCCGTCCAAGGAATCGACGGCGACGTCAACCTTCTGGCCGGGCTTGATCGAGCCGAGTTGCGTCTCCTTGAAGTTGGCGTCGACATAGGCGCTGGCGAGCGGAACCAGCGCGAGCAGGCGCGTCCCTGGCTGAACATATTCGCCGAGTTCGGCGGCGCGGTTGCCGACGACGCCGTCGAACGGCGCCGTGATCGTGGTGAAGCTCAAATCGCGCTCGGCCTTGGCCAACGCCGTCTCCAACTCGCCGCGCGCGCGCTCGGCCTCGACCTTCTGAGCCGACAGCACGTCCAGATTGGCCTTGGCGCCGGCGACCGCAGCCTCCGCGCTGGCGACGGCGGCCACAGCCGCGGCCTTTGTCGCGACCGTGCGGTCGCGGTCGGCGCGCGCCTGCTCGAGGCGCTGCTGCGAGCCGAAATTCTCCTGAGCGAGCTTCTGCGACCGCTCATATTCCAGCGCGGCGCGCTGGACGTCCGCCTCGGCCGCCTCGACCTGCGCCCGCGCGGTCGCAGCCTGGCTTTCGGCCTGGGCGACGACCGCGCGCTGGGCGTCGATCTGCCGGCCGATCCGGGCGATCGTCGCGTCCTGCGTATCGATCTTGTCCTTCGCCGATTGAACCGCCAGCCGATAATCGCCGTCGTCGATCTTCACCAGCAGGTCGCCGGCATGGACCACGGCGTTGTCCGCCACCGCGACTGTCGCGATATGGCCGGCGACCTTCGCGGCGATGATCGCCGTATCGGCGCCGATATAGGCGTCGTCCGTCGAAACGATGAACCGGCCCTCGACGAACCAATTATAAGCGGCCTCGCCGCCATAGCCGAGACCGGCGAGCAGAACGATTGGCAGAATAAAGCGCCTGATCGACCGGCGCGGCTGAGCGGCCGGAGCTGGGGCAGGCGCGCCGGCGCCCCGCGCCGGGGCGCCGTGTTGGCCTGTGGGCGCCAAAGATCCGCCGGAGACGACCATTGGCGCATTGGGTCGAGCCTCAGCCGCGGCGGCTGGAGCGGAAGACGGGGCGTCCTGGGTCTCAGACATAAAATTCCCCACGCAATGAAACCAGAAGCACGGTCGAACCGAACCGTTCGGTCAATTGGCGCTTGACTTAGACCGCTTCGGCGATTAATTCAAGACCGAACTGAACGGTTCGGTCAGAATCTCGTTCCATCGAAGTGAATTTCACGCCAATGGCCATCGGCGGTTTCAGTAAACTGTGGGGCCCGACGCGAGAAGTGAAAAACGCCACAATGCACGCGCAGGCATTGGCGGAGGCCGCGCCTTCGCCGGATCAGGAAACGACGGAAGGCGGCGCCAAGCGGCGCCAGATCATGGAGGGCGCCTGGGCCGTCTTTTTGGCGGCCGGTTTCGACGGCGCCAGCATGAACGACGTCGCCCGCGTCGCCGGCGTCTCTAAGGGCACGCTCTATGTCTATTTCGACTCCAAGGAAAAGCTGTTCGAGGCGCTGATCCGCGAGGAACGCAGCCGACAGGCCGAACGCCTCGCCGTGCCGTTTGCGCCGGAGGAAGGCGAGCCGCGCGTTGTCCTGCGCGAGTTCGGCCGCCGACTCATCGAGATGATGGCGAGGCCCGAGCATCTTGCCCATGTCCGCACCGTGATCGCGGCCGCCGCCAAGTTTCCGGAGCTCGGCCGGGCCTTTTTCGAAGCCGGACCGGCTTATGGCGCCCGTCGCCTGGCCGGCTATTTCCAACGCAAGACCGAACAGGGCGCGCTCGCAATCGAGAATCCGGAGCGCGCCGCCTGGCAGTTCCTTGAACTGATCCAGGGCGGAAAGTTCAAGGCGCTCATGTTCCGGATCATGGACGAGATTACGCGGGAAGAGATCGCCGAGACGGTGGAGGCCGGCGTCGACGTTTTCTTGAAGGCTTATGGCGCGAAAGACGCAGGCGACCGAAGGATAGCCGACCAGGGCGCGACGCCGGCGTCGCCATCGCTCTGATTGTCGCGGCGGCGGACCAGCGGCGGTTGTCCCGCAAGCTTTGCCCTATGATAGCGCCGCCTGAACCCCGAGTGGCTGCGAGGCCTGAATGCCCCTTTTCGAAATCTGCGTCGACAGCGTCGCCGGCATGCGCGCGGCGATCGAGGCCGGCGCGGCGCGGGTCGAGCTTTGCGCGGCCTTGCTGGAAGGCGGCATCACGCCGTCGATCGGCATGGTCGGGCAGGCGGTCGCCGCCGCAAGCGGGCGGATCAAGGTTCATGTCATCATCCGCCCTCGGGGCGGCGATTTTCTCTACGACCGCGACGAATTCGCCACGATGCGCCGCGACCTCGCCGCGGCGAAAGAGGCCGGCGCGGACGGCGTCGTTATCGGCCTGCTCGACGCCGACGGCAGGGTGGATGAAGAGCGCAGCGGCGAATTGATTGCCGCGGCGCGGCCGCTCTCGGTGACCTTTCATCGCGCTTTCGACGTCGCTCGCGACCCCGATCTCAGCCTCGACGCCGTGATCCGCCTCGGCGTCGATCGCCTGCTGACTTCGGGCCAAGCGCCGAGCGTGCTCGAAGGGGCGCCCGTCATCCGCCGCCTGATCGACCGCGCCGCCGGCCGGCTCATGGTCATGCCTGGCGGCGACATCACCGCGCGCAACGCAGCTCGCATCGCGGCTGAGACCGGGGCGAGCGAGTTTCATTTCGCCGCCTTCGCGCCGGCGGCGAGCGCGATGCGCTGGCGCAATGAGACGATTTTCATGGGCGGCGCTCTGCGCCCGCCCGAATATGATCGCGCCGCCACGACCGCCAGCGCGGTTCGAGCCGTGATGACGGCGTTCGCCGCGTCGTAACGCCCGATCCTTTACCGCGCCATCTCGACGCTTGGCGACAATCGCGCGCCGTTTGCGACGTCTCTTGCCGGGCGGCGCACGAAGTCCCATATAGGCTGCGTGCGGTCGCGGCGCCGTCGCTCTGACCGTGGCTTCCATTTTAAGCTCCCCATCTCTGATGAGCCTTTCCATCAAATCAGCGGGCGCGCGCCGCGCCGATATTGTCGCCGCGCGAAAAGCCGAAACGGGAATCGACGAGGCGATGATCGATCGACTCGTGCGCGCTTTCTACGCCCGTGTCCGCGAGGACGGCCTGCTCGGCCCAGTCTTCGCCGCGCGGATCAGGGATTGGGAGCCGCATCTTCGGCAGATGGGCGCGTTCTGGTCGTCGGTGGCGTTGATGAGCGGCGCCTATCACGGCCAGCCGATGCAGAAGCATTTGCCTTTGCCGATTGACGCCGCGCATTTCGATCGCTGGCTCGAACTCTTCGCCCAAACAGCCCGTGAGCTTTGCCCCCCGAAAGCGGCCGAATGCTTCATCGAGCGCGCCCAGAAGATCGCCGAGAGCTTGGAGCTCGGTCTCGCCGGCGCGCATGGCGTCCTGCTCGCCAAGGGCGAGAGGTTCCGGCGCGACAGGCGGGATCGCTAACGCTCCGCGGCTCACCCCATGAGTTGGTTCGTCCGGTTGTTCCCGTAAGGCTGGCGCTGGCCTGCGAGGAAACATTCGCGCATGCGGCGCGTTCGGTCGCCTTGGGGGGCGTTCAGAGGAGCGACCCATGGCCCAGACTTCGAGATCTGCGTCGAAGGACGTGCGCAGCGCCATGCGCCGGCGCAAGAAAGGAACGCTCAAGAGCGGCCGCAGCGGCAAGACGGTGAAGAGCCGCAAGCAGGCGATCGCCATCGGATTGTCGGAGGCGCGTAGGAAGGGAAAGAAGGTCGCGCCGAAGAAGAAGGCGTCGTGAGAAGAAGCTCGCCGGCGCGTGCGGCTATCTGAGATCGTTCGCAGAGACGGCCAGCAGCGGGTACTTATCCGCCTCGGCGATCAGATCGGTCGAGGCGACCTTGTCCCAGGCCAAGCCCACGATCGCGCCGCGTCGCGCCCCGACGATACGGTTGTCCCTGATCGTCGCGCCGCCGGCGCCCGGCGCGACCGAGACCGCGATTCCGAAGCCGCAATCGTTGATCATGTTGCCGGTCGCGATCACGTCCCTCAGGCCGACGCCATAGCCGAGCGTCAGGCCGGCGAAGCGGGCGTTGTCGACGGCGTTGCCGCTGACCACTGTGTCCGCTTCGGCATGGACGCCGACGCCGTAATTCTCGCCGCCCTGCGGCGGCGGTTTGATCAGATTGCGCAGCACGTTGCCGGACACGGTCGCCAGCCTTCCGCCGTGATCGAAATTGGTGACAGAGATTCCGGCCGAGGCGCCGTCGACGAGATTGGCCGAGACGACGGCGCCCTGATAGGCGAATTCGACATAGAGCGCCGTCTCGCCGATATCGTAGCAATTGTTGTCCGCGATGATCGCGTCAGCCGAGGAATTGAAGCGGATCGCCGAGAAGGCGGCTTGCCGAATGACGTTGCCCGTGCACGCGACGCCGCCGGCGTGGAACACGCTGATCGCGTTGCCATAGGGCCCGTCCCCGCCAGGATCGGCGCGGATGCGCTCCAGCCTGTTTGCTCTGATGATCGCGCCGTCGTACCCCTGCTCGGAGCGCCAGATTTGCAGGCCATTGGCGCCGCAATCCGCCACGCTGTTGTCGACGATCGTCAAGCCCGTCGCGTCGAGGCTATGCAGCGCGGATTGCGCGAGACTGCGAAAGGACGAGCGCTCGATCCGGCCGCCGCAGCGCTCGAGCTTGAGACCATAGCCCGCGCCATGCTCGATCGCGCAATCGGCCAAGCTGAGATCGGCGACGTCGCGCGCTTCGATCAGGCCGGCGTCGCCGCCGCCGGTCTCGGCGCCGCTGAACGAGACGTTTTCGACCGCGACGCGCTGAGCCCGCCCGATCGACAGGATGGGCCCGGGCGCCAAGCCGATGAGCCGGCTGCCGCGCCCTGCGCCGACGAGACGGACATCGCCGGATATTTTGAGGCGCGAGACGTAGTTTGAGCGAGCCGGGATCTCGACAACCCCGCCGCTACGCTGCGCCTGATCGATGGCCCGCTGAAGGAACGGCGCGGCGTCGCCCGTTTCGGCCAAGGCGTGAGGGCCGCGGGCGATGGCAGGCGCCGCCAATATGGCGGCAAGGAGGCGTCGTCGATGGATCATGCGCCTTGCGTCAGATCGTCAAGATGCGTTTGAGCTTAGTCGCAGCGCCTGGTTTAGGAAATTGCAATCAAGACCCGTCGTGGCGGCGTTTGCTCCGCAAGCGGCTGGCGCCGCCTCGGCCGGAGCGGTCCGCCGACGCCATGCGAAACCCGCGATTTCCGGCGTCAGCGTCGCGCGACGTTTCGGTCTTCCTCGAAACCGCTTCCGGCTCACTTGGCCGGGGCCGGTCCGGAAGCGATCTCGCCGGTCTGCGATTCGATGCAGGTCTGCAATTCTGCGTAAGACGATTCAGGCGCGATCCTCACCACCTGCGCGCATTCGTTTCGCACCTTGGCGGGATACCGCGTCCATTTCTGCTGCAGCGTGGCCAGGGCCGTATGCTCGGAACTGACGCAGGACTTGTATTCGTCCGCGCCGGCGCCGAGCGCCGCCGGGCCGAGACGTCCGCCGCGGCAAACCCGCTCGATATCGAGATGAGGGAGGGCGCTTCCGGCCGCCGCGATCAACAGCACAATTTGCAGCATAACCTCCTCCGTGAGCCGCCGACTCTATCCTGCCGAGGCGGCGCAGTTCCGCCGAATTTCGACACGTTCCTGTGAGCGGCGGCAAGGCCCGGGGAGGGCGGGCCGGCCGCCAAGGCGGAACAGGCGACAAGCTTGCAAAACAGGCGCGCGCCCAGTTCAATCCCGCCTGTCGAACCGCGTCGCGGGAGGCGGGTGGTGCAGAGCCCAGACGCAATCGTCATCGGCGCCGGCCCTGCGGGCCTCGCCTCGGCGCAGCAACTCAATGCTTTAGGATTGAGCGCGCTGATCCTCGACAAGGCCGACGCGGTCGGAGCGGCCTGGCGGCGCCATTACGATCGGCTGCATCTGCACACGCCGCGCGCGCTCTCCGGCCTGCCCGGCCTGCCGATACCCGCAGCTTGCGGCCGTTATCCGTCGGCCGCGCAATTCGTCAATTATCTCGAGGGCTACGCGCGGAGGTTCGAGCTCAAGCCGACATTTAACGCGAAGGTCGAAGCCGTCCGCCGCGACGCAGACGCGTGGCGCGTCGAGGCGGACGAACATTCAACGCGCGCGCCGATCGTGATCGTCGCGACCGGTTGGGCCGATTTTCCGCACTTGCCGCGCTGGCCTGGCATGGCGGGCTTTCAGGGCCTGGTCCTCCATTCAAGCGAGTACCGCAACGCGGCGCCGTTCAGAGGCCAGCGCGTCCTGGTTGTCGGCTTCGGCAATTCCGGCGCCGAGATCGCGCTCGACCTCTGCGAGGCCGGGGTCGACGTCGCTTTGAGCGTACGCTCGCCGGTCTGCGTGCTGCCGCGTGAGCTTTTCGGCGTGCCGATCACCGTTTTCGCGATCGCGCAAGGCCTCTTGCCTGTTCGCCTCACCGATACGCTCAATGCGCCGATCCTGCGCCTCGCCGTCGGGTCGCTGGAACAGTACGGCCTCAAACGCTCGCTCAAAGGGCCGCGCGAACTCATCGTCCGGGAAGGCCGCGTGCCGGTAATCGACATCGGCGCCGTCGCCAAGATCCGCCGCGGCGAGATCAAGGTCCGCGGCGCGATCGCGCAGTTTGCGTCGCGGGGCGTCGTCTTCGCGACGGGCGCCAGCGAGGCGTTCGACGCCGTCATCCTCGCCACCGGCTTCAAACCGGATCTGCGCGCGCTGTTGCCCGACGCGCGCGGGGCGCTCGACGGCGAAGGTCGCCCTCTCGTCAGCGACCGCGCGAGCGCCGAGCCCGGCCTCTATTTCGTCGGCGCCAAGGCCTCGCCGGCCGGTCAATTGCGCGAAATCCGGCTCGGCGCCGCGCGGGTGGCGCAGGCGGCGCGACGGTATTTGCAGGAGACGCGATGACCGTGTCGCCAGCGCGAGACCAGATCCAACCTACGGATACGACCGGCCCGGACGTTGCTAGAGCGTGACGAATCTAGCTTCGATAGTCTAAATGAGCGAAATTATTGGCGCATTCTTCTCGGGTGAAGGCTCCGAGAGCCTCGCCGATCGCGGCGCCGGCGATCGATGTCTTAGCGTTTGCTTCGGCTCCGAACCTGAGCGAAGGGAAAGACATCTTTGATGCGCTCGTTGAAGAATTGTCCTTTCGATTCTGCCTCGAGCAGCTTCGCGTAGAGTTTGGCGGGAACGGCGAAATAGCGGTATGTCTTGCCGCTGGAGAAGGTGATGTCCAATGACATCGAATCGTCGTTGTAATCGACGAAAGTCATCATCGAGGACTCAACGCGCTGCATAGGGCTGCGCTCCATCAAAACGATATCTCCTCCCTCGGGCCAATCGATCCGGCTTTGGATCGACGGACTGATTGGAAACTCTTCTGGATCGTCGTTCCAAGGATCGAACACGGCAGCGCCGCTTCTGCGTAGGTCTTTTACATTCCGAGAGACCAGGTAGAGGTCCGCCTCTATGGCGGTCGCCGCAAGCAATGTATCTATCACAGACGGCGGGCGACCTGTATCGCGCTTGATTTGTCCCGAGATAGCTCCCCACCGGCGCACGACGCCGTTGGCGAGCGGCAGGATCCGCCCTCGAAATCTCGCCTCCAGCGCATCGCGAGTCGCGACATATCGCGAACGATTGCGGTCGTCGTCAGCGAGATTGGCGATGCCTTTGTCGTACTCGGCCAACGTCAGGATGCTCAAATACAGCTTGTTTTCATCAACGCCTCCGCCCCAAGACTTGACGCTCGGCGCTCCGTTCGGAGCGATCAGCGAAGCGACGACATTCGTGTCGATCAGCCAACCGATCACAGTTCGACATCTCGCCCGGCGTCGGCGTCGCGAGAAAGGTCGAGCCCTTCCACAAAGAGACTCTCCATGAAAGGCACGAAGGGAAGGCGCGGCTCTTTCGCGGGAAGTAGTTTTTCTAATTCCGCAACGTCAATCACTGCGACGGAAGGTTCGCCGCGCACCGTGACATATTGAGGCCCTTCGGCCCGAGCGCGCCTCACGACCTCGCTGAACTTGGCCTTGGCCTCTTCGAGCTTCCAGGTTGGCGCGCCGGGACTGGGCAAGGCTGGCTTGGCCCGGCTGGTCTTCTTTGCAGGCGCTCGGTGCGATGGGCGGTCGAAGCGAGCCTTCGCTTTCTCGCTCTGGCTTTTGGATTGACTCTTGCCGGTCATCGGATCTCCTGACTATCTGACCAGATTAGATCGTTCGGCATCGATTTTCCACTACGGTCCTCGTTCAGTCCGGCGAATTCAGCCGGGTAGGTGCGGCTGCGCCCTGTCCTGCGCTAAGAGTTCGTCCCGCTTGCCTTCCTCCGCCCCCTCCCTTATATCCGCGCGCATCCCACAGGCGGATTTTCGCGCCGGCTGCCCGAAGCCGTCGCTCCGGTGGGAGGCTCGCCCTCCTTCTCAAATCCGCCGAGGCATAACCGGAAAGGACCTCAAAGGCATGTCTCTGCCTGATTTCTCCATGCGCCAATTGCTCGAAGCGGGCGCGCATTTCGGCCATCAGTCGCATCGCTGGAATCCGAAAATGGCGCCTTATATTTTCGGCACGCGCAACAACATCCACATTATCGACCTCGCCCAGACCGTGCCGCTGCTGCACCAGGCTTTGAAGGCGGTGTCGGACACGGTCGCCAAAGGCGGGCGCGTGCTGTTCGTCGGCACCAAGCGCCAGGCCGCCGACGCGATCGCTGAAGCCGCCAAGCGCTCGGCCCAATATTACATCAACGCCCGCTGGCTCGGCGGCATGCTGACCAATTGGAAGACGATTTCCGGTTCGATCTCGCGGCTGCGCAAGCTTGACGAGATGCTCGCCGCGGGCGCAGTCGGCCTGACCAAGAAGGAGCGTCTGATGCTGTCGCGCGAGCGCGACAAGCTCGAAAAGGCGCTGGGCGGCATCAAGGACATGGGCGGCACGCCGGACCTTGTCTTCGTCATCGACACGAACAAGGAGCAATTGGCGATCAAGGAGGCCAACCGGCTCAAAATCCCGGTCGCCGCCATTGTCGACACGAATTGCGATCCGGACGGCATCGCCTATCCCGTGCCCGGCAATGACGACGCCGGCCGGGCGATCCAGCTCTATTGCGACCTCGTCGCGCGGGCGGCGATCGACGGCATTTCGCGCAGTCAGGGCGCGCTCGGCGTCGATCTTGGCGCCGCCGAGACGCCGATCGCCGAGGCTTTGCCGCAGCCAGGCGCGGCCGCCGAGGCCGAGGAGCAGACCGAGCATTTCGAATTGCTCGCCGCGCCGCGCGGCGCGCCCGACGATCTCGCCAAGCTGACCGGCGTCGGTCCGCAAATCGTCAAGAAGCTCAACGACGCCGGCGTCTTCCATTATTGGCAGATCGCCGCGCTGACTCAGGCCGAGGCGGAAAAGCTCGATGCGGATTTGAAGCTCAACGGGCGCATCCTGCGCGATCACTGGATCGACCAGGCCCGCACTCTAGCGGCCGCGCCTCTGGAAGAGGCCGAAGTCTGATCTTCCGCCCGCCCGGCGCCGATCCGGGCGTCATATGAACGTCGTCTCAAAGGCGCGATGAAACGCGCCCTCTTTCTCGAAACCGATAGGAACGGCCATGGCCAATATCACGGCGGCGCTGGTGAAGGAGCTTCGCGAGCGCACCGGCGCCGGAATGATGGATTGCAAGAACGCATTGACCGAGACGGACGGCGACATCGAAGCCGCGGTCGATTGGCTGCGCAAGAAGGGCCTCGCCAAGGCGGCCAAGAAGAGCGGCCGCATCGCCGCGGACGGGCTGGTCGGCGTCGTCGTCGAGGCCAATATCGGGGTTGTGGTCGAAGTCAATTCCGAGACCGATTTCGTCGCGCGCAACGACGACTTCCAGGCTCTTGTGCGCGGCGTTCTCGCCGCGGCGCTCGACCACGGCCCGAATGTCGACGCCGAGACGCTCAAGCGCGCCCATTTCCCGGGCGGCGGCACGATCGAAGAGGCGATCGCCAACGCGATCGCCACGATCGGCGAGAACATCACGCTGCGCCGCGCCGCCGGCCTGCACGTGCCGCATGGCGCGATCGGCCATTACGTGCATGGCGCGGTGGTCGACGGGCTCGGCCGGATCGGCGTGCTCGTCGCCCTGGAGTCGAAAGGCGCCGCCGACGCGCTCGCGACGCTCGGCCGACAGGTCGCGATGCATGTCGCGGCGGCCAATCCGCTGGCGCTCGATCCGTCCGGCCTCGATCCGGCGACGCTCGAGCGCGAGAAATCCGTGCTCCGCGAGAAGAACGCCGGCAAGCCGGCCCATGTGCTGGAAAAGATCGTCGAATCGGGCCTGAAGACCTATTACAAGGAAGTCTGCCTGCTCGACCAGCCTTACGTCCACGACCAGGCCAAGACCGTGGCTCAGGCGGTGAAGGAAGCTGAAAGAAATGTCGGCGCGCCGATCGCGATCAAGGGCTTCGTTCGCTACGCGCTCGGCGAAGGCGTTGAAAAACCAGCCGAAGAGGGCTGAGAGCTTATGATTTCGAGGGCGGCTTTCGAGCCGCCCTTTTCGTCTGCGCGGACGGTGCGAAAGCGGCGGCAAGCGACTAAGGTTGCGCCGCGGCTGGTTGCGTTGCGCCGAAAACAAATCCTTCAGCGAGGCCTCCATGTCCCTTCAGGACCCCGCCCAACCCGAGCCGCTCTTCAAGCGCGTGGTGATCAAGCTCTCGGGCGAAGCCTTGATGGGCCGCCAGGCGCATGGGCTCGACATGCCGACCTTGAAGCGCATCGCCGGCGATTTGAAAATCACCCGCGACATGGGCGTTCAAGTCGCGGTCGTGATCGGCGGCGGCAATTTCTTCCGCGGCCTCGCCGGAGCCGACAAGGGCATCGAGCGGGCGCGGGCGGATTCGATCGGCATGCTCGCCACCGTGATGAATGCGCTCGCCATGGAGGGCGCTCTGGAGGAGATCGGGCAGCCGGCGCGGGTGCTCTCGGCCGTGGCTATGCCGTCGGTCTGCCAGCCCTATTCGCGCCAGGCCGCGCTCGCGCACCTCGTCAAGCGAAGGGTCATCCTGCTCGCCGGCGGAACCGGCAATCCGTTCTTCACCACCGACACCGGCGCGGCTCTGCGGGCCGCCGAGCTTTCCGCCAACGCCGTGATGAAGGCGACGCAAGTCGACGGGATCTATACCGAGGACCCGAAGAAGAACGCCAATGCGCGGCGCTACGAGCGCCTGACCCACGACCAGGCGATCGAGCAAAATCTCGCCGTGATGGACACCGCCGCGTTCGCTTTGGCGCGCGAGAACCGCATCCCGATTATCGTCTTTTCGGTCAACGAGCCCGGCGCGATACCGGCGGCTTTGCTCGGGCAGGGCAGGGCGACGTACGTCATGCCGGCGGCGTGAAGCAAGGCTTGATCTTGAAGCCTCGCCGATCCGCGTTCGGCGGCCCTAAAACGCCGCGCTGATTATCTTATCCGTCAGACTCATTGAATAATCCGCATCCTTCCAAACGGATATGACCAAAGACTGGACGTCCGCCGGCGTCACGAATTTCAGCAGGCGAAGGACGGAGGAGCGCGGCACGGGCGCGAGCCAGGACCCGATGTGGATGTAAGCAGGATGGGTATGGAGCCAGTTTTCTATTTTTCGAGCGGTTGTCTCATCCGCGCCGGCGAGCAGCCCGTCGATCACCATTGTCGAGCACTGGCTGTTGAGCAGATGATATTGCGTGTGTTCGGCGTTTTGATAGGCCTCCGCTTTGTCGCGGGTTAATTGAAAGGGCTTCTTGCGGCTGTGGTCTATGAGTGGACCATGCTGGATGTTGCTCCACCATCGAATGATGGCGGCCTCGTTCAGCCCTTCGAGAGGCTTTGACGTCCAATGCGGCGGTCCGTCCCAGAGGCGATCGCCGTTGACGAAGTGGATTTTGCCTGGCGAGGAGAGAGCCGCCCAGGGATTATGGGCCGCGGGCCAAAAACTAACGTAAACGCTTCCGGATTTGCCTTGCACATACATGGCGGCGTGGCCCACGCCGGGCGATCCGTCCGGCCCCTTGGCCCACATCCTCCAGACGAAAACCGTTACGGCCATGCGCAACTCGTTTGGAGTCGTTCTGCGGCGATCAAAGCAGGTTTGATCCTCGCCGACAATGCAAGCAGACCGTCGTGACCAGACGGGCGGAGCGTCAGGACCTGTTCGCGGCGTTCTGTCCGCCCACGAAATGGCGCGCCCGCCGCGCGATCTCGAGCCAATTGTCCTTCTCTTCAACCCCTATCGTCGCCCATTCCTTCATGATCCGGCCGCCGCCCGTCGTGAACGGCGCGCCGCGCTTTTCGGCGATCAGCGCCGCGACTTCCGCTTTCGGCAATTTGACCAGCAGTCGGCCCTTCGAGATCGCCGCGAAGAGCTTGCCTTTAACCAATAGTCCATTGCTCGACAGCACACGGCCGACGCTGACCTCGGCGTCCTTGGCGAAGGCTTGCCGGATCGGGACAAGCAGCGGGTCGAGAGCGCCCTCGGCGTCCGCATTCTGAGCTGATTTTCGCCCCATATGCGTGTTTTCCCGGATTCCAGCGGCCCAAAGCTTTGCTGCGAGCCTCAAAAGCTTATGCTATCAGTCGCGCTTCAGGCGCGACAGGCGCCCACGAATCGGCCGCAACGTCGCGCGGCCTTGAACGAACAGGTTGATCATGGCTCAGCAGCCGTCCTTGGATATCGCCGAACTCAAACGCCGAATGCAGACGGCCATCCAATCGCTGAAGCACGAGCTCGGCGGCCTGCGCACCGGCCGCGCTTCGGCGAGCCTGCTCGAGCCGGTTCACGTCGAGGCCTATGGCCAGAGAATGCCGCTCAATCAGGTCGCGACGATCAGCGTGCCGGAGCCGCGCGCCCTCTCGGTTCAGGTCTGGGACAAGAGCATGGTGGCGGCGGTCGACAAGGCGATCCGCGACGCCAATCTCGGCCTGAGCCCGACCGTCGAGGGGCAAGTTCTGCGCATTCGTATCCCGGAGCTCAACGAGCAACGCCGCAAGGAGATGGTCAAGGTCGCGCATAAATACGCCGAAGAGGCGCGCGTTGCGGTTCGTCATGTGCGGCGCGACGGCATCGACATCCTCAAACGGCAATTGAAGGACCACGCGATCAGCGAGGACGACGAGAAGCGCCACGAAGCCGAGGTGCAGAAGGCGACCGACCAAGCGATACACGAAATCGATCAGGCCCTCGCCGGTAAGGAAAAGGAGATCATGCAAGTCTAGACTCCGACCGTCCCGCCCGAGCCAACATGATGAAGCCGCCGATCGATCATGACCTTGATCCGCCGAGGACCTCGGCGCCGGTCCATGTCGGCATCATCATGGACGGCAACGGACGCTGGGCCAAGGCGCGTGGGCTGCCGCGCTACGAGGGCCATCGCCGCGGCGTCGAAGCGGTCCGCCGCGCGGTGCGCTCGGCGGGCGAACTGGGCCTGCGCTATCTGACGATCTACAGCTTCTCCTCCGAGAATTGGAGCCGGCCCGCCGAGGAAATCTCCGATCTCATGGGGCTCCTCAAGCGGTTCATCCGCAACGATCTCGCCGAACTGCACCAGAGCAACGTGCGCGTCAAAGTGATCGGCGCGCGCGCCAATTTGGCCTCGGACGTCGCAGCGCTGCTCGGCGAAGCCGAGGAGCTGACGCGCGGCAACGACGGACTGACGCTGGTCGTCGCCTTCAATTACGGCGCCCGCCAGGAGATGGTCGAGGCGGCGCGCCGGCTTGCGGCGGACGCGCTGGCCGGCAAGATCGACGCGGCGTCGATCGACGAAGCCGCATTCGGCGCCCGGCTCGATACGGCCGGCATTCCCGATCCTGACCTCGTCATCCGCACGTCCGGCGAGCAGCGCCTGTCGAATTTCCTGCTCTGGCAGGCGGCCTATGCCGAGCTCGTGTTCCTGCCCATTCATTGGCCCGATTTCGATCACGCGGCCTTTGTCTCCGCGCTGGCGCAATATGCGGCGCGCGAGCGCCGCTTTGGCGGCGTTGCGCCCGAGAAAATCGCCCAATCCGCTTCGTGAGCGCTTGATGGCTGTTGAACGACAGCGCGCGGGCGACGGCGAGGGGAGCCCCGCCCAGCCGGCGCGGCGAAGCTCGGAATTGCCGGCCCGCGTGGCCGCCGGCTTGGTCATGATGGCGCTGGCGCTCGGCGCGGTCTGGGCCGGAACGGTCTGGTTTGCTCTGTTTTGGCTGATTGCGCTGGCGGCGGTGAATTGGGAATGGCAAGGCCTCGTCGGCGGCGAGGGTCAGGCTGCGCGGGTCGGGGTCGGGGGGGGTGCGCTCGTAATCGCCGCCGTGCTGGCGACGAGCGGCGAAACGCAATGGGCGATCCTCGCCGCCTTGCTCGGCGCGGCGCTCGTCGCCTTCGTTGTTGCGCCGCGCAACCCCTGGCCCGCAGGCGGGATTCTCTACGCCGCCGCCCCGCTGATCGCCCTCACCGTCTTGCGGTCGAGCGAGGAGTTCGGCGCGCAGGCGATCTTATGGCTTTTCGCGCTGGTCTGGGGCGTCGACGTGATGGCTTATTTCGGCGGGCGATTGATCGGAGGGCCGAAATTGTGGCCGCGCGTCTCGCCGGGTAAAACTTGGTCGGGCTTCGCCGTCGGCGTGGTCTGCGGCGCGGCCCTCGGCACGCTGCTTGCGCCGGCGGGCGGATCGAAATCGGCCCTCTTCGCCCTCGGCCTGATCGGCGGGGCCGTCGCGCAAGGCGGCGACCTTTTCGAATCGGCGGTCAAGCGCCGCTTCGGCGCGAAAGATTCGAGCCATTTGATTCCTGGCCATGGCGGGCTCATGGATAGGCTCGATGGTTTCATCGCCGCGGCGACGTTCGCCGCCCTTGTCGGCGCCGCGCGCGGCGGGCTTGCTCACGCGGCCAAGGGTCTCTTGCTATGGTGAGTTTGTGAAGCGCTCCATTGAGCAATCCGCCGCGGCCGGCAATGGCGCGGCCGTCTTTTCCGGGCCGCCGCGGCGCCTCGTCATTCTCGGCGCGACTGGCTCGATCGGCCGGTCCTGCGCCGACGTCATTCTCAACGCGCCCGGCCGCTTCGAAATCGAGGCGTTGGTCGGCGGCCGCGACGGCGCTAGCCTCGCCAAGACCGCTATCGCGCTTCGCGCGCGTTTCGCCGCGGTCGCCGATCCAACCGCTTATGGCGAGCTCAAGGCGGGCGTCGCCGGTCACGGCGTCGAGGTCGGGGCCGGGCCCGAGGCGGTGACGGAAGCGGCCTTGCGCGAGGCCGATCTCGTCGTCGCCGCGATTGCGGGCACGGTCGGCCTCGCCCCGACTTATGCCGCGATCGCCGCGGGCCGCACGGTGGCGCTCGCCAACAAGGAGCCGCTGGTCTGCGCCGGCGCGGCCGTGACGAGCGCGGCGCGCGCCTCGGGCGCCAAGCTGCTGCCGCTCGATTCAGAGCACAACGCGATTTTCCAGGCGCTCGGCGGCCGCAACGCAGCCGACGCCGTGCGCATGACCCTGACCGCCTCGGGCGGGCCGTTTCGCGACTGGAGCCTGGAGCGCATCAATGCGGCGACCAAGGCGGAGGCGCTCGCTCACCCCAATTGGTCGATGGGGCCGAAAATCACCATCGATTCGGCGACGCTGATGAACAAGGGGCTCGAGCTCATCGAGGCCCATCACCTGTTTTCGGTCCCGCCCGAGCGGCTCGACGTCGTCGTTCACCCGCAATCCGTGGTCCACGGCCTCGTCTCTTTCGCCGATGGTTCGGTGATCGCGGGCCTCGCTATGCCCGATATGAAGACGCCGATCGCCCATTGCCTGGCCTATCCCGATCGCATCGCCTCGGGCGCAAGCGCGCTCGATCTTGCCGCTGTCGGCCAGCTCACCTTTCAGCGCCCCGATCTCGACCGCTTCCCGGCGCTCCGCCTCGCCATGGCGGCGCTTCGCGACGGCGGCGGCGCGCCGACCGCGTTGAACGGCGCTAACGAGGTCGCCGTCGCCGCCTTTCTCGCCGATCGCATCGGCTTCCGCGACATCGCGCCGCTCGTCGAAACAGTGATCATGCAATTGGCGCGCGCCGACGAGCTGGCGACCCCGACCTCCGTCGAGGACGCCTTGGCGATTCACCATAGTGCGAGAGATAGAGCCGAAGCTCTCTTGGCCAAAAATTAAACCTGCGGCATTGTTGGTAACGAATTGGTAACCAATATGTCGGGAAGCGGACTTTGTCCGCCGCCGCCACGCCGCGGGGATGTGATGAATTTTTTCAGTCTGGTGATCGGCTTTCTGTCCGGCGCGGGGTGGTATGTGATTCCGTTCGTCGCCATCCTCAGCGTCGTCGTGTTCTTTCACGAACTCGGCCACTATTTGGTCGGTCGCTGGTGCGGCGTCAAAATCGAGACTTTCTCGCTCGGTTTCGGACCGGAGCTCTTCGCTTTCGTCGATAAGCGCGGGACGCGGTGGCGGCTCGCCGCTCTGCCGCTCGGCGGCTATGTCCGGTTTCACGGCGACGCCAATGTCACGAGCGCGCCGGACACAGAAGCGCTCGCGCAAATGCCGCCCGCGGAGCGGCGGCGGACCCTGGCCGGCCAGCCGCTGATCAACCGCGCGGCCATTGTCGCAGCGGGACCGCTCGCCAATTTCCTGCTCGCCATCGTCATTTTTACCGCATCCTTCGCGGTCTCCGGCCGCTACGTGCTGAACCCCCGGGTGGGCGGGCTCGAAGCGATGAGCCCGGCGGCTCTCGCCGGATTCGAACCGGGCGATCTCATCGTCACCGTCAACGGCGAGAAGATCAGCAGCTTCGAGGAATTGCACCAGGCCGTCACGAACAATGCCGGGCTCGAAATGCGGTTTGGGGTCGACCGCGGCGGGAAGGAGATCGCAATCGTCGCTACGCCGACGATCGGCTTGGAAGATCTCGGGCCGTTCGGCAAGAGGCGGGTGAGCCGGCTCGGCGTCAAGGCCTCGACCGATCCCGCCGATCGACGTTTCGAGACCTGCTCGTTGCCGACCTGCGCCGCCTGGGGCGTGAACGAGACCTGGTCGATCGTGGAGGGGACCGGCGCCTATCTCGTCGGCCTCGTCGCCGGACGGCAATCGCTGGATCAGGTTTCCGGCGCGGTCGGCGTCGCGCAAGTGGCGGGCGAGGTCGCCAAGATCAGCATTTTCGCCCTGATCGGCCTTACGGCGCTGTTCTCCGTCTCAGTCGGCCTGATGAATCTGCTGCCGATACCCATGCTCGACGGCGGTCACCTCATGTTCTACGCCATCGAGGCCGTGCGCGGCCGGCCATTGAGCGAAAAGACCCAAGAGATCGGGCTGAGGGTCGGGCTCGCGATTGTCGCCACCCTGGTCATATTCTCGGTCTCGAACGACCTTCTGCGCCACGTGCTCGCCAGCGGTTAACCATTGGTCGACCACAAAACGTGTCGCCTTGGCAACGCTCGCGTGAAATGATCTATATTCAAATTAATAGCGGTTTGCAGGCGCCTAACAAAACGGTTAGAACGCCTTAAAGCCTTCGGCGTCGCTTTGGGGCGGCGTTGCGGGCTCGACGCGTCGAAATATCAATAATAACAAGCTCACTGCCGGCACGAACGATTCGGCGGGAGCTGCCGACCAGCGAGCGGGGAACTGGGGCCAAATGCAGTTTTTTCGTGGTTTCCTAGGCATATTGCTGGTCGCCGCGTGCTTGGCTTTTGGCGTGTTCGGTTCGGCTTCGCCGGCTCTTGCGCAGGCTGCGTCCCAGTCGATCGTGGTCGAGGGCAATCACCGGGTCGACGCCGATACTGTGCGCTCTTATTTCAAGGGAACGGACCAAGCCTCGGTCGACCAGGGGGTCAAAGACCTGTCGGCCAGCGGACTATTCTCCAATGTCAGCGCGCGAATCGTGCGCGGCAAGGTGATCGTCCACGTCGTCGAGAGCGACATTCTCCTCAATCGCGTCGCCTTCGAGGGCAACAGCAAGATCAAGAGCGACCAACTCGCGGTCGAGGTTCAGTCCAAGGCGCATAGCGGCTACAACGAGGCGGTCGCCGAGGCGGATATCGAGCGCATCAAAGAGGTCTATCGCCGCACCGGCCGCGCCGAGGCGAAGGTGTCGAAGCGCCTTGTGCAACTGCCGAATGGCCGCTACGACTTGGTCTTCACGATCGACGAAGGCGAAAAGACCGGCGTCAAGTCGATCAACTTCGTCGGCAACCAGCATTTTTCCGCCTATCGCCTGCGGGGTCTGATGGCGACGACGGAAATGAACTTCCTGTCCTTCATCAAGACGAGCGACGTCTATGACGCCGACCGGCTCGCGTCGGACGAGGAGGCGATCCGCAAATATTATATGCGGAACGGCTTCGCCGATTTCCGCATCACCAACACGGACGTTCATTTCGACGCCCAGCAAGGCGGCTATATCGTCACGATCACCATGGACGAGGGGCCGCAATATCGAGTCTCCAGCGTCCGGGTCGATTCGCACATTCCGAACGTCAACAGCGACGGGCTGCTGAAATTCGTCAAACTGTCGGCTGGCGACGTCTATGACGCGACCGCGATCGAACTCTCGACCGAATCGCTGACCCGCGAAGTCGCGCGCCAGGGCTACGCCTTTTCGCAGGTCCGCCCGCATGGCGATCGCGACGAAGCCAATCATACGATCGCGCTGGCTTTCACCATCGACGACGGGCCGAAAGTCTATATCGAGCGCCTCGAGATCGTCGGCAATACGCGGACGCGCGACTACGTCATCCGCCGCGAATTCGACGTCGGCGAAGGCGACCCCTATAACCACGCCTTGATCGAGCGCGCCGAGCGGCGTCTCAACAATCTCGGCTATTTCAAGAAGGTCCACATCACCAACCGGCCGGGCTCGTCGCCGGACCGGGTGATCGTAGTCGTCGAGGTCGAGGATCAGCCGACCGGCGCTTTCTCGATTTCGGGCGGCTATTCGACCGTCGACGGCGCGATCGCCGAAGTCTCGGTCACCGAGACCAACTTTCTCGGCCGCGGCCAGTATGTGAGATTGTCCGCGTCTTACGGCCAATATAGCCGGGGTTGGTCGGCGTCGTTCACCGAGCCGTACCTCTTCGACCAGCGCATGTCTGGCGGCGTCGACATCTATCACAAGGCGACGTTCCAGAACCAATATGCGTTCTACGAGACCTGGACGACCGGCGGCACCTTGCGCTTGGGCCTGCCGGTCACGGACTATCTGACCTTCCAGCCGCATTATTCGATCTACGGCTCGAAGATCACCATTCCGAACACGACGAGCCAGCCTTACAACGACTGCACCGATCCGATCAACGGCTTCACGCCGGGAACGCCCGGCGAGCCGGCGCCCACCGCGACGAATAATTGTTTGACCAACGGCGAAGCCTCGCTGGCGCTCAAGCAGGCGGCCAACGCCGGCCTGGTGATGACCTCGTTGTTCGGCTACTCGCTGATCTACAATACGCTCGACAATAACAAGAATCCGTCGCAAGGCCTGTACCTGAACTTCAAGCAGGACGTCGCCGGCGCCGGCGGCGATTCCAAGTTCCTGCGCGAGACGTTCGACTCGCGCTATTACTATCCGATCAGCGACGACTTCACCGGCTTGCTGCGCTTCCAGGCCGGCAACATTTTCGGCTTCGGCGGTCCGACATCGCTGCAGATCGTCAACAACTTCAATGTCGGTCCAACCTTGGTGCGCGGCTTCGCGCCGGGCGGCATCGGCCCCCGCGACATATCCGACCCGAACAGCATTGCGGCCAACGGTCTCGGCGGTACGACCTATTTCGGCGGCACTGCGGAAGTGCAGTTCCCGATCTTCGGCGTGCCGAAGGAGATCGGCCTCAAGGGCGCCGTGTTCGCGGACGCCGGCACGTTGTTCGGCTTCCAGAGCCAGACCAATTTCGCTCATGGCGGCGTTTGCACGCCGACCAATGTTGCGCCCACCTACAGTCAGGGCAATTGCATCACGCTTGACAACGAGAAGATCATTCGTTCGTCGGTCGGCGCGAGCTTGATCTGGGCCTCGCCGCTCGGACCGATCCGCATCGACTACGCCTATGCGATCACCAAGGGCAAATACGACCAGATCCAGCAGATCAATTTCTCGGGCGGCACGACCTTCTAAGCGCGGCGCTTGGGACAAGCTGGCCGCGCCGCTTATAAAAAGCCGTGTCATTCCCGCGTGAGCGGGAATCCACGGTCCGCTGCGGCGTAAGGGTGGACTCGGTCTGGATTCCCGCTTACGCGGAATGACAGTTCTGAGGATGACGCGAGCGGACGGAAGGATCGCCGGCTTTCAGTTATGGCGGACACTTTTTTCTTCGCGCCGGCCGAAACGCCGACGCTTGCGACGATCGCCGAATGGGCCGGCGCGACGGCGCCGGCGGGAGCGGATCTGAGCCGGACGATCAGCGGCGTCGCGCCGCTTGATCGCGCGCAACCGGGGACGCTGACCTTCTTCGATAATCCGCGCTACGCGGCGGACTTGAAAGGCACGCTGGCGGCGGCTGTGCTGCTGCAGCCGCGCCATGTCGGTTTGGCGCCGCCGGGCTGCGTGGCCTTGGCGACCTCCGAACCTTATCGCGCGATCGCAGAAGTCTTGCGGCGCCTTTACCCGAGCGCCGCGCGTCCAGGCTCCGCGTTCGGCGAGACCGGGATATCGCCGGGCGCCTCGGTTCATCCTTCGGCGCGGCTTGAGGCGGGGGTCGTCGTTGATCCCGGCGCAGTGATCTGCCCTGGCGCAGAAATCGGGTCGGGCGCGGTGATCGGCGCGAATGCGGTGATCGGACCAAAGGTCAGGATCGGCCGCGACAGCGCGGTCGGCGCGGGCACGACGATTTTCTGCGCGCTGATCGGCGATCGGGTCATCATTCATCCTGGCGTTCATATTGGCCAGGACGGTTTCGGCTTCGCCCTGAGCCCTGCCGGCCACAAGAAAGTCGCGCAAGTCGGCCGGGTGATCATCCAGGACGACGTGGAGATCGGCGCCGGCACGACGATCGACCGCGGCGCCAATCGCGACACCGTCATCGGCGAAGGCGCCAAGATCGACAATCTGGTGCAAATTGCGCATAACGTCGTCGTCGGCCGCCATTGCGTGATCGCCGCCCAGGTCGGCATATCCGGCTCGTGCACGCTCGAGGATTTCGTCGCGATCGGCGGCCAGGCAGGGCTCGCCGGTCATCTCAATATCGGCGCCGGCGCGCAAGTCGCCGCGGCCGCCGGGCTGATGGAGGACGTGCCGGCCGGCGGCCGCTGGGTCGGCATGCCGGCGCGGCCGGCGCGCGACTGGTGGAAGGACGTCGCCAACATCAAGAAGCTGCGCCAGCGTTCGGCGCGCGACGCAGCCAGCGAGGAATAGACCAAGGCGTCGCAGCCGCATTTGGCCCGTCGCCACTGGCGCGAGCTTGCGAAAAGCAATATCCAGTCGTCGCTCTTCGCCGCCGTGAGACGGGTTCCGCGGGCCCTTTCGACGCGTCGCATACAGGCTTTTCAAGACAAGGGATTTCAGGGGGAAGGAATGGACGAGGCGACGACGCGGACTTTCGAGAGTTACGATATTCAAAAGCTGCTGACCCTGCTGCCGCATCGCTACCCTTTCCTGCTCGTCGATCGAATCATCGAAGCCAAAGGCGACGAATTCTGCATCGGCATCAAGAACGTCACCGCGAACGAGCCGCAATTCATGGGACACTTTCCCGGCCGGCCGATCATGCCTGGCGTGTTGCTGATCGAAGGCATGGCGCAGACCGCGGGCGCGCTTTGCGTCGCCTCGATGGGCGCGAGCGTTCGCTCGCCCTCGGTCTATCTGATGACTGTCGACAAGGCGAAATTTCGTAAACCCGTCGTGCCTGGGGATCGGGTCGAGTTTCACATGACCAAGTTCGCCAAGCGGCGCAATATGTGGTGGTTCCGCGGCGAGGCCAAGGTCGACGGCGCGTTGGTCTGCGAGGCGGAAGTCTCGGCGATGCTGGCGCCGGCGGAGTAGGGGCGAATGGCGCTGACCAGCCTGATGGGTCCGCCGAGCGCGGCTGTCATTCACGCAAGCGCCGTCATCGAGCCAGGCGCCAAGATCGGCGCGGGCGTCTCGATCGGCCCGTTCTGCCATGTCGGCGCCGGCGTCGTGCTGGAGGACGGCGTCGCGCTGATTTCCCATGTCAGCCTCGCGGGCGCGACGATCGTCGGCGCGCGCACCAAAATCTATCCTTTCGCCTCGATCGGCCATCCGCCGCAGGATCTCAAATATCGCGGCGAGCCTGTCCGGCTCGTGATCGGCCCCGACTGCCTGATCCGCGAGGGCGTCACGATGAATCCCGGCACGGCGGGCGGCGGCTCGGAGACGATCATCGGCGCGCGCGGCGTGTTTCTCGCCAATTCGCACGTCGCCCATGATTGCAAGCTCGGCGACGACGTCATCCTCTCCAACAACGTCATGCTCGCCGGCCATTGCCGGATCGGCGAGTTCGCCATTCTCGGCGGCGGGGCGGCCGTCCACCAATTCGCGCGGATCGGCGCCCACGCCTTTATCGGCGGCCTTGCCGGCGTCGAGAACGACGTCATCCCGTTCGGCATCGCCCTCGGCAACCGCGCGGGCCTTGCCGGCCTCAACGTCGTCGGGCTCAAGCGGCGCGGCTTCAGTCGCGAATCGATCAAGGAATTGCATCGTCTCTATCGGCTTTTGTTCTCGGGCGACGGCACGCTGAAAGAGCGGGTCGAAAGCCTGTCGGCCGAATTCGCCGGGCAGCCGGAGGCGATGCAGATTCTCGATTTTCTTCGCGAAGGCGGCGACCGCGCGATCTGCACGCCGCGACCGGGAAAGGACGAGGCCGGGTGACGAGTGGCCCGAACGCCTCCGCCCCGGGCGCGCTCGCGGCGGTTCGGCCGCTGGCGATCATCTGCGGCGGCGGCGACTTTCCCATCGCCCTGGCGCAAGCCGCAATCGCCGCCGGACGGGCGCCTTTCCTCGTCGGCCTGGTCGGCTCGGCCGATGAACGGATCGAGGCCTTTCCCCACCTCTGGCTGCGGCTCGGCGAAGTCGGCAAGTTCTTCGCGGCGCTCGCCGAGCGGGGCGTCGCCGAGGTCGTCGCGGTCGGCTTCGTCAAGCGGCCGGAACTCGCCGATCTCCGCATCGATTTCGGCGCGGTGAAGCGCTTGCCCGCGCTCGCCGCCCTGTTCGGCGGCGGCGACAACCAGCTCCTCGCCGGCATCGCCAAACTGTTGGAGAACGAGGGCCTCGCGCTGGTCGGCGTCCATGACGTCGCTCCGCAATTGGTCGCGCCGAGCGGCGCGTTGACGCGCCGCGCGCCATCCGCGGCGGCGCTCGCCGACGCAAAGCTCGGCGCCGCCGCGATCGCGGCTTTGTCGCCTTTCGATGTCGGCCAGGCCGTAATCGTCGCGAAGGGCAGAGTGCTCGCCGTCGAGGCGGCCGAAGGCACCGACTCCATGCTCGCCCGCATCGCCGAGCTGCGCGCCTCCGGCCGCATCGCGCTCAAGGGGCGGGCGGGCGTGCTGGTCAAGACGCCCAAGCGCGACCAGGAAATGCGCCTCGACATGCCGGCCGTCGGGCTGCAGACGATCGATGCGGCGGCGCGCGCCGACCTCGAGGGCGTCGCGCTCGCCGCCGGCAAAGTCCTGGTGATCGATCGCGACGCTTGCGCCAAGGCGGCCGATCAGGCCGGCCTCTTCCTTCACGGGATGGCGCTGTGAGCGCCAGGCCCAGCGCGCTCAGGGTGTTCATTGTGGTCGGCGAACATTCGGGCGACCAGCTCGGCTTCAAGCTGATGCGCGCGCTGAGAGAGGCGACGGGCGGCGCTGTCGCCTTTTCAGGAGTGGGCGGCGAGGCGATGGCGGCAGAGGGGCTTAAAAGCCTATTCCCCTTGAGCGACATCGCCGTCATGGGGATCGCGCCGGTCATCGCCAAATTGCCGACCTTGCTGAACCGCATCCGCGAAACCGCGGCTGCGATCATCGCTGATCCGCCCGACGCGCTCGTCATCATCGACAGCCCGGATTTCACCCACCGTGTCGCCCGCCGCGCGCGCAAGGCGTTGCCGCGGCTGCCGATCATCGACTACGTCAGTCCCAGCGTCTGGGCTTGGCGGCCGGGCCGCGCGAAGGCGATGCGCCGCTATATCGATCGTGTCCTCGCGCTGCTTCCGTTTGAGCCTGAGGCGCATCGGAAGCTTGGCGGCCCGGCCTGCGACTATGTCGGCCACCCGCTGATCGAGCGGCTCGACGAGTTGCGGCCCGACGCCGCCGAAAGCGAGCGCCGTCAGGCGTCGCCGCCGCTCGTCGTCGTCATGCCCGGCTCGCGCCGCGCGATCGCCGCCCGCTTGATCGACGATTTCGGCGCGGCGATAGAGCTCGTCCGGCGCGCCTTCGGTCCTCTCGAACCGGTCCTGCCGACGACGCCGCATCTCGAGCCCTTCATCCGTGCGCGCGTCGCAGCCTGGCCGACGCCGCCCCGCGTCGTCGTCGACGAAAAGACAAAACTCGCGGCGTTCCGGAGCGCCCGCGCGGCGCTCGCCGCTTCCGGGACGGCGACGCTCGAATTGGCTTTGGCCGGCGTCCCGATGGTCGGCGCCTACAAAGTCTCGCCGATCGAGGCGCCGCTCAAATTCCTGGTGCGCGCGCCCTTCATCCTGTTGCCCAACCTCATTCTCGGCGAACGGGCGATCCCGGAAATGCTGCAGCGCGAATGCCGACCTGAGCGCCTCGCCGATCTGCTGAATGCGCTGCTCCGCGACGGCGACGCGCGCGACGCGCAACTGGCCGCCCTAGCTCGGCTCGACGGGCTGATGCGGCTGGACGAGGGCGAAAGCCCTAGCGGACGCGCCGCCCGGCTGACGCTGGAGACGAGGGCCGCGGCTCGCTAGGCGGCGCAGCGCTCGCGGCCCCCGGGCCGGAGCGTCGCGAGGGAACCGCCCGCCTCGACCCGCGTTGACAGCGACGCGCCTGCTCTGCGTGGACAATGGTGAATCTCTTTCATCGCGACGACGTCGGAAGGGCGACGCGGGCCCGCCGCGCGCCGGACGAGGCGCCGCAACCCGCCTCGTTCGGAGCGACGGTTACGCCGGAGGGCGTCCGCTTCCGCCTCTGGGCCCCAGCCAGCGACCGCGTCGCGCTGCTGCTTGAAGGCGCAAGCGCTCCGATCGCGATGGAGTCGCGGCCAGACGGCTTCTTCGAAGCGTTCGTCGCCGGGATCGGCGCCGGCGCGCTGTATCGCTATCTTCTGCCGGACGGAACGAGAGTCCCGGATCCCGCGTCGCGCTTTCAACCGTTCGACGTGGATGGACCCAGCGAAGTCGTCGATCCCGCCTCCTATGTCTGGAGCGAAAACTGGGCTGGACGGCCTTGGGATGAGATCGTACTGTACGAACTTCATATCGGCGCCTTTACGCCCGAAGGGACGTTCCGCTCCGCCGCCGAGAAGCTTGACCATCTTGTCCAACTCGGCGTCACCGCGATCGAGATCATGCCGGTCGCGGATTTCAAAGGCCGTTGGAACTGGGGCTACGACGGCGTGCTCCTCTTTGCGCCGGATTCGAGCTACGGACGTCCGGAGGATTTCAAGCGCCTGGTCGAGGCGGCCCATGCGCGCGGGATCGCCGTGTTGCTCGACGTCGTCTACAATCATCTCGGCGCCGTCGGCAATTATCTGCCGACCTATGCGCCGGCCTTTTTCACCGATCGCCACAAAACGCCGTGGGGCGACGCGATCAATTTCGACGGTCCCGACTCGCGCCCGGTGCGAGAATTCATTATCGCCAACGCGCAATATTGGATCGACGAATTTCACCTCGACGGTCTGCGCCTCGACGCCGTTCATGCGATCTTCGACGACGGTCCAAAGCATATTCTCGACGAGTTGGCGGAGCGGCTGCGCGCGAACGCCAGAAGGCCCCTTCATCTCGTCGTCGAGGACGAGGATAATGAGCCGTACCGGCTGCGCCGGCGCGGCCGCGCGCCGGTCCATTATACGGCGCAATGGAACGACGACGTTCACCACGTCCTCCACGTCGCGGCGACGGGGGAGCGCGCCGGCTACTATGCCGCCTATCAGGACGATGGCGAGCTTCTCGGCAAAGCTCTCGCCGAAGGCTTCGCTTATCAGGGCCAAGTCATGCCCTACCGCGACAGGCCGCGCGGCGCGCCGAGCGCCTCGCTGCCGCCCGGCGCTTTCGTCGCGTTCATTCAAAATCACGATCAGATCGGCAATCGCGCTTTCGGCGAGAGACTGAGCAAGCTCGCCCGACCGGAGGCGATGCGCGCCTTAGCTGCAATCTACCTCTTGCTGCCGCAGACGCCGATGATCTTCATGGGCGAGGAATGGGGGGCGGAGCAGCCCTTCCTGTTCTTCTGCGATTTCGAGGGCGATTTCGCCGACGCGGTCCGCCAAGGCCGGCGCGCGGAATTCGCGCGCTTCCCGGAATTCGCCGATCCGGCGACGCGCGCCAAAATCCCCGATCCTGTCGGGGAGAGCACGTTCCTCGCCTCCAAACTCGACTGGAGCAGGATGGATGAAGGCCGCCTCGCCCATTATCGCGCGCTGCTGAGAATGCGCCGCCGCTGCATCGCGCCGCTCCTGGCGCACATTCAGAGCGGCGGCCGTGCGGTGATTTTCGGCCCCGATGCGATCCGCGTGCGCTGGCAGGCGCGCGAGCGGATCTTGATTCTTGACGCCAATCTCTGCGGGCGGCGGAGCGATTTTCCGCCGGCGCGCGGCCGCATCTTCTGGAGCGAAGGCGAGACGGCGGGCGCTCTCGGACCTTGGGCCGTCCGCTGGAGCCTCGAGGCGGAATGATCCCTCCGCGCGCGACGTACCGGCTGCAATTTCACGCGGGCTTCACTTTCAAGCAAGCCGCCGCGATCGCGCCCTATCTCAGCCGGCTCGGGATCAGCCATATCTATGCTTCGCCTTATCTCAAGGCGCGCTCCGGCAGCGTTCACGGCTACGACATCACTGACCATAACGCCCTCAACCCGGAGCTCGGTTCGGAAGAAGATCACGCCGCGATGCTCGCGGCGTTCCAGCGCGAAGGCTTGACGCAAATCCTGGATTTCGTTCCAAACCATATGGGCGTCGGCGGGGCGGACAACCCGCTCTGGCTGGACGTGCTCGAATGGGGGCCGAACTCGGATCACGCGGGATGGTTCGACATCGATTGGGCGCCCGACGATCCCAATCTTCGCGACAAGCTCTTGGCGCCGTTTCTCGGCGATCAATACGGCGTCGAGCTCATGGCGGGAAAGCTCGCGCTCAAATATGACGGCGAGGAGGGCGCCTTCGCAATCTGGGCCTATGACAGCCACAAGCTGCCGATTTGCCCGTTGCATTACGGGCGCATTCTCGGCGCGGAGCACCCGGACTTGGAGCGGCTCGGCGATCTTTTCTCGGATCTCCTGCAATGGCGGCCACAGATCGCCGAGCGGGTCAACGCCCTCAAGGTCGAATTGGCGGCGCTCGTCCGCGGCAGCGCGCCGGCGCGCGCCGCGCTGGAGGGAAACGTCGCGGCCTACAACGCCGATTGGCGCGCTTTAGACGAACTCGTTCAGAAGCAATTTTGGCGCGTCGCTTATTACGGGGTCGCCGGCGACGAGATCAATTACCGCCGTTTCTTCAACATCAACGACCTTGCCGGTCTGCGCGTCGAATTGCCGGCCGTGTTCCGCCGAATGCATTCGCGCGTCCTCGCGATGCTCGACCAAGGCCAGATCGACGGCTTGCGGCTCGATCATGTCGACGGACTCTTCGACCCGAAAGGCTATTTCGACAGCCTGCGAAGGGCCGCGGCGCGTCCTTTCTATCTCGTCGTCGAAAAGATACTCGCGCCGCACGAGCAATTGCGCGAGGAATGGCCGATCGACGGAACGACCGGCTATGATTTCGCCAATCTGTCGCTCGGCGTCTTGATCAACAGCGCGGCCGAGGAGCGCTTGTCGGCAATCTATCGCGATTTCGCCGGTCTTGACGAGGCTTTCGAAGAGATCGCCTACGCGTGCAAGCTGCACATCATGGATAACGAGATGGCGAGCGAACTCAATGCGCTCGGCCGCGCCGCAGCGCGTCTCGCGCGGCAAAATCCGGTCACCGCCGATTTCACGCGCCAAATCCTGCAGCGAGCGATCCGGCGCATCGTCGCCAGTATGCCGGTCTATCGCACCTATACCGACACGGCCGGCGCGCCGAGCGACGCTGATCGGCGCGACATCGATTGGGCGGTCGCCCAGGCCCGGCGCCGCGATCCCGATCTCCACGGATCGGCCCTCGATTTCCTTCATCATGCCCTTACCGGCGATCTCGTCGCCCGGCCGAACAGCGGCTATAGCCGCACTGCTGTTCTGCGCTTCGCCATGAAGCTCCAGCAATATTCGGGTCCGGTGATGGCCAAAGGCGTCGAGGACACCGCGTTCTATCGCTACAACCGCCTCGTCGCGCTCAACGAAGTCGGCGGGGCGCCCGATCGATTCGGTCTCTCGCTCGGCGCCTTTCACAAGGCGAACGCGTTCAGAGCCAAGAATTGGCCGCGAACCATGCTCGCGACCTCGACGCATGACACCAAGCGCGGCGAGGATGCGCGGGCGCGGCTCGCGGTTCTCGCCGACCTGCCCGACGAATGGCGCCGCGAAGTCAACGCCTGGAGCCGGCTGCTTCGCGCTCGGCGCGGCGATGTCGAGCAGCAAGCGCCGCCCGACCGCAACGACGAATATATGTTCTATCAGCTTCTGGTCGGCTCTTGGCCGACGGAGCTGTTGAACGAACTGGACCACGCGGCGCTGGCCGACTATCGAGGCCGCGTCATCGACGCGCTGCAAAAATCTTTGCGCGAGGCGAAGCTCCATTCGAGCTGGACGGCGCCTGGCGCGGCCTATGAGGACGCCATGCGGCAGTTCGCGCTTGACGCGCTTGATCCATCCCGCAGCAATTTCCTCGCAAACTTTACGCCCTTTATTCGGCGCATCGCGCGGCTCGCAGTCGACAACAGCCTGGCTCAGACCGTGATGAAGCTGACGCTGCCGGGCGCGCCGGACATCTATCAAGGGTCGGAGCTTTGGAATTTGAGCTTGGTCGACCCGGACAATCGTCGAGCCGTCGACTACGAGGCGCGCGAGAAGGCTCTCACAGCGCTGTGGCCGCGCCTCGCCGTAATCGACAGGCGCGAGGCGGTCATGAAGGACTTGCTCGCGGCCTGGCCCGACGGACGGGTCAAGCTCGCGACGATCGCGCTCCTGCTGGATTTGCGCCGCGAGCGCGAGGCGCTGTTCGCGGCCGGCGACTACGAGCCGATCGCGCTTGGCGCGAATTACGCTCTTGGCTACCTGCGGGCGCTGGACAATGAGCGGATCGTGGTGCTGATCGCGAGGTTTCCGGGCTTGCGCGCGTCGGATCCCGATTGGGGTGACGCCGTCGCCGAATTGCCCGACGGAGTTTGGCTCGATGAACTAACCGGGCGAAAGGCGCGCGGCGGCAAAGTCCCCCTTGCGCAGATTTTCGGCCTCTTGCCGACCGCCGTTCTGAGGAAAGTCTGACCTGAGCGCAACCGCGCCGTAGCACGCGGAACGAGGCAGGCGATGCTTTTTCGGAACATCGCAACAGTTCGCGGCGTTTTCTGGGCTCCGCGGCGGCGCGGGCGGGCGAGAGGCGGAAGGTGAGCGCGAACTCCAACCGCGTCAGCGAAGGCAAGCCTTATCCGCTCGGCGCGACCGCCGACGCGCGGGGCGCCAATTTTGCCGTATTTTCCGCACATGCGACCAAGGTCGAAGTCTGCGTTTTCGATTCCTTCGACGGGCGCGAAACCGATCGTTTCGAACTTCCCGAATATACCGACGAAATCTACCACGGTCATATCGCCGGAATCGGGCCCGGCGCGTTTTACGGCTTTCGCGTGCATGGCCCCTACAAGCCGGAGGCCGGTCACCGGTTCAATCCGAACAAATTGCTGCTCGATCCTTATGCGCGCGCCCATGCCGGCTCGCTGATTTGGGATCACGCGATTTTTGGTTATACGATCGGCGCGGCGGGCGATGATCTGACGTTCGACCAACGCGACAGCGCGCCGTTCGTACCAAAATCAGTCGTCATCGACCCGAATTTCGATTGGCGAAGCGAGATCAGGCGGAGGTCAATCCCCTGGGATCGCACCATTATCTACGAAATGCATCCGAAGGGATTCACCAAGCTTCATCCGGAGGTGGACGACAGACTCCGAGGCTTTTATGCGGGCCTCGCCGCCAAACCAGTGATAGACTATATCCGCTCGCTCGGGATCACGACGGTCGAGCTCCTGCCGGTCCATACGTTCGTCGACGACAGTCTTCTTCTCGATAACGGCCTGCGGAACTACTGGGGCTACAACTCGATCGGCTTTTTCGCGCCTGACCCGCGATATGCGTCGGATGTCGCGAACTCGCTGCGCGAATTCAAAGAGATGATCGCCCGCTTTCACGACGCCGGCCTCGAAGTCATCCTCGACGTCGTCTACAATCATACCGCCGAAGGCAACGAGCGCGGGCCGACGCTTTCGTTCAAAGGGATAGACAACGCCTCGTACTATCGACTGCTGCCGGATAAGCCGCGCTATTACATCAACGACACCGGCACCGGAAATACGCTCAATCTCAGCCATCCGCGCGTGATCCAGATGGTCTGCGACAGCCTACGCTACTGGGCGAGCGAGATGCGCGTCGACGGGTTTCGATTCGACCTCGGCACGATCCTCGCGCGCGAGCCCGACGGGTTTCAGACGGAGAGCGGCTTCCTGAAGGCGGTCGGGCAGGACCCGCTGCTCGCCGAGGTCAAGCTCATCGCCGAGCCATGGGATTGCGGGCCGGGGGGCTATCAAGTCGGCGGCTTCCCGCCGGGCTGGGCCGAGTGGAACGACACGTTCCGCGATACGGCGCGGGATTTCTGGCGCGGCATGGCGAGCGCGAAAGCCTTGGCCCCGCGCCTCTGCGCCTCGCCCGACAAGTTCAACCGTCGCGGCCGCAAACCGTGGGCCAGCGTCAATTTCGTCACTGCTCATGACGGCTTCACGCTGCGAGATCTCGTCTCGTACAACGACAAGCACAACGAGCAGAACGGCGAAGGCAATCGCGACGGTCATTCCGACAACCGCTCCTGGAATTGCGGCGCGGAAGGGCCGACGGACGATGAAAGCGTCAAGGCCTTGCGCCTGCGCCAAATGCGCAATTTTCTGGCGACGCTGATCCTATCGCAAGGCACGCCCATGGTTCTCGCGGGCGATGAATTCGGCCGCAGCCAGAACGGCAACAACAACGCCTATTGTCAGGACAACGAAATCAGTTGGGTCAATTGGGCGATCGACGACGAGGGCCGGGCGCTCACGGATTTCTTCCGCAAGCTGACCGGCTTTTTTCATCGCTACCCCGTACTGCGACGCTCGCGCTTCCTGACGGGAGAGGTCAATGAGGCAATCGACGTCAGGGACGTGACCTGGATCGCGGCCAATGGATCGGAAATGACCGTCGCGGCCTGGGACGACGAGGCGACGCGCTGCTTCGGCATGCTATTGGACGGCCGCGGCCAGGCGACCGGAATTCGCCGGCGAGGCAGCGACGTGACGCTGCTGATTGTCTTCAACGCCCATCACGAGCCGGTCGATTTCAAGCTGCCGCGTTGTTACGACGCATCCGGCTGGAGCCGCATCATGGACACAAACGACCCCGGCTTGCCTGACCAGCGATTTAGAATCGGCGCGATCTACAAGGCGGCGGCGCGTTCGACGCTTCTGTTCGAACGCGTTGCGGCGCGACCGCGCAGAAGCGCCGCGGCGGGCGCGGATTCAAGCGCCGTTCTCGCCAGCGAACCTTGGGTCGAGTGAAGCGGACCGGCCTCAGCGCTTGGTCATCGGCACATAATCGCGGCGCCCCGCCCCGGTATAGAGCTGACGCGGCCGGCCGATCTTCTGGCTCGGATCCTCGATCATCTCCTTCCATTGCGCGATCCAGCCGACGGTGCGGGCGACGGCGAAGAGGACGGTGAACATCGCGGTCGGGAAGCCCATCGCCTTCAGCGTGATGCCCGAATAAAAGTCGATGTTCGGATAGAGCTTCTTCTCGATGAAATATTCGTCGTGCAGCGCGATGCGCTCGAGCTCGACCGCGACGTCGAGCAACGGATCGTCCTTGATCCCGAGCTCGTTCAAGACGTCATGCGCCGTCTTCTGCATGATCTTGGCGCGCGGATCGTAGTTCTTGTAGACGCGGTGGCCGAAACCCATCAGGCGGAAAGGATCGTTCTTGTCCTTGGCCTTGGCGATATATTTCGGAATGTTCTCGACTGTGCCGATCTCGCCGAGCATTTTGAGCGCCGCCTCGTTGGCGCCGCCATGCGCCGGTCCCCACAAACAGGCGATGCCGGCGGCGATGCAGGCGAAGGGATTGGCGCCGGACGAGCCGGCGAGCCGCACCGTGGAAGTCGACGCGTTCTGCTCGTGATCGGCGTGGAGGATGAAGATGCGGTCGAGAGCGCGGGCGAGGACCGGATTGACCTTGTACTCCTCGCACGGCACCGAGAAGCACATATTGAGGAAATTGGCGGCGTATTCGAGATCGTTCTTCGGATAAACGAAGGGCTGGCCGATCGAGTATTTATAGGCCATCGCGGCCAGCGTCGGCACTTTGGCGATCATGCGCATAGAGGCGATCATGCGCTGGGTCTCGTCGTTGATGTCGGTCGAGTCGTGATAGAAGGCGGCGAGCGCTCCAACCGAGGCGACCATCACCGACATCGGATGCGCGTCGCGGCGGAATCCATTGAAGAATCGCGCCATCTGCTCGTGCACCATCGTGTGGCGCGTGACGCGGTAGTCGAAATCGGCCTTCTGCGCGGCGGTCGGCAACTCGCCATAGAGCAAAAGATAGCAGGTCTCGAGAAAGTCGCCATGCTCGGCGAGCTGCTCGATCGGATAGCCGCGATAGAGCAGCACGCCCGCGTCGCCATCGATATAGGTGATCGCGGATTCGGTGCTCGCCGTCGAGGTGAAGCCCGGATCGTAAGTGAACATCCCGGTCTGAGCGTAGAGCTTGCCGATGTCGATCACTTCGGGGCCGATCGACCCTTTCAGGATCGGCAAGCCGACCTCTTTGTCGTCGAGTTTGAGAGTCGCCGAGCTCGCAGCCATTTTCTTCTTCCGCCTGGTTCGCCTTGGAGCCGGCTGCCGCCTGCCGGCCGCTTGAAGCGCGATTGTGCACTGCGAAAACGCTAACCGATCGCAGCCGCGCCCACAAGTCGATAATGGACTATAACAGCTTCGTGAGCCGCCGGTTCTGCGAGGCGGCTATTGCGGGTTTTCCAGGCTGAACGCTTGGGCGTTTTCGTCATAAGCGAACAGCTCGCCGTACCGGCCCAGATTGATGACCGAGCGCAGCGTCCGTTCGGCGTATTCCTCGGACATGTAGTCTTCGAGCTCCTCGCGGAAGCGCGTCGCCGGGGCGCGGTGAGTCGGCCGCTCGTCGAGGACGCGACGGATGCGAGCGGCGAGCGGCACATAGGCGAGGAGATGGTCGCCGACCATCTTCTTGCGTTGGTCGACCTCCGCGTCGGCGAAGCGCTTGCCGGCCGGGGTGAGCTTGATGTCGCCTTCCTCCAATTCCGCGAAGCGGAGCAGCTGCAACGTCTCGGCCAGCGGGAAGAGGTCGTCGATCTCCATATTCAACGAGTCGGCGAGGTGGGGCAGGTCGGCGCGGCCGTTATAGGGCGGCGCCGCGATCTCTTCGATGAGGCCGGCCAGCGAGTTGGTCGAGACGCGCGGCAGCGCCATGGCGAGGCCCGTGCCGGGCAGCGCGCTTTCGCGGCCGCCGATCGGCTTGGCCTCCGGCCGCTGCGTCATCCGGGCGTAGATCTGGTCGACAAGCTGGCGGAACTCGGGATCGAGACGATTGCGCGGATGGACGAGCGGCACCTTGATTTCCGCCGCGACGCGGCCGGGATTGGAGGCGAGCACAAGGATGCGATCGCACATCAGCACCGCCTCTTCGATATTGTGCGTGACCATCAGGATCGATTTGATCGGCATGCGGCCTTCCGACCAGAGATCGAGGAGGTCGGTGCGCAAAGTTTCGGCGGTGAGGACGTCGAGCGCGGAGAAGGGCTCGTCCATCAGCAGGATTTTCGGGTGAACGACCAGCGCGCGGGCGAAGCCGACGCGCTGGCGCATGCCGCCCGACAGCTCTTTCGGATAGGCGGATTCGAACCCGTCGAGGCCGATCAGGTCGATCGCGGCGAGGGCGCGCTTGCGCGTCTCCTCCGGATTCTCGCCCTGCGCCCGGAGGCCGATCTCGACATTGTCGAGGACCGTCAGCCAGGGATAGAGCGCGAAGCTCTGGAACACCATGGCGACGCCTTCGACCGGCCCGGCCACTTCCTGTCCTTGGAATTTGACCGAGCCGGAGGTCGGCTGCGCGAGGCCGGCGATGATGCGCAGAAGCGTGGATTTGCCGCATCCCGAGCGGCCGAGGAGGCCGACGATCTCGCCCTCGCGCAAAGTGAGCGACACGTCGTCGAGGACCGGCTGGCCGACTTCGCCCGACCCTTTGAGATAGGTCTGGCTGACATGGCTCACCTCGAGCAAGGTGGCGGTGGTCGTCGAGACGTCGAGCATTCGGGTCCCCTGCGGCTACGAGGTCAAAGACGCCGCGCGGCGTCTGAGCGAGGTTAGAGACGCAGACGCCGCTCCGCAAAGGCGTAGAGCTGGCGCCAGAACAAGCGGTTGAACAGCGTGACGAAGATCGACATGATTGCGACGCCGAGGACGATCCTTGGGTAATCGCCTTTCTCCGTCGCCTGGGCGATGTACGAGCCGACGCCGTGCGCGACGACCGTATGGTCCTTCCACTTCACATATTCGGCGACGATCGAGGCGTTCCATGAGCCGCCCGAGGCGGTGATCGCGCCAGTGAAATAATACGGGAATACGCCCGGCAGGACGACATTCCGCCACCATTGCCAGCCGCGGATATGGAAGTTCGCCGCCGCCTCGCGCAGGTCATTGGGGAAGGCGGTCGCGCCAGCGATGACGTTGAAGACGATGTACCATTGCGTGCCGAAGACGATCAGCAAGCTCAACCAAATATCCGGATTGAGGTCGAAGGCGAGAACGAGGCTGACCGCGGCGCCGAACAAAAGATTGACCGGAAAGGCGGCCAGGAACTGCGCGAGCGGCTGCACGCGTTCGGCGATGCGCGGCCTGAGCCCGATCCAGACGCTGGCCGGAACCCAGATCGCCGAGGCGAGCGCCATCAGGACGATGACGCGCAGCAGCGTGACGCAGGTCAAGCCGACGACATCGAGCGCGTCGCCCCAGCTCAGTTCGGTGCCGATATATTGGATCACGGTCCACAGCGCCCAGAGGGCGGCGGCGACGACGGCGGCGATCCATATCGCATCGAGGATCCGCCCGACGGCCGACGGGGCGTTCATGCGGCGCTTGCGGAACGAAGCCGGCGCGCCGATGCGCCACAGCGCCGCCGAGCGCAGGACGCGCACCAAGGGCAAATAGGCGTTGCGCAGCCAGAACGTGCGACGGAGCACATCCAGAGCCCAGGACCGTTCGATCTCCTGCGATTGGGTCGTCTCTACTCGAAACTTGCCCGCCCAGGCGATAATCGGACGGAACAGAAGCTGGTCGTAGCAGAGAATGACGACCGCCATCGTGACGACCGCGGCGATGATCGCGTCCCATCGTCCCTGATCATTGGCCGCGGCGATGTACGAGCCGACCCCCGGCAGAGTGATGGTCGTATCGCCGACCGTGATCGCCTCGGACGCGACGACGAAGAACCAGCCGCCCGACATCGACATCATCGTGTTCCAGATCAGGCCCGGGACGGCGAAGGGCGCCTCCAATTGCCAGAACTTCTGCCAGCCGGTCAGGCGGAAGCCGCGCGAGACTTCGTCGAGGTCGCGCGGCACGGTGCGCAGCGACTGATAGAAGGAGAAGGCCATGTTCCAGGCTTGGCTGGTGAAGACCGCGAAGATCGCCGCGCATTCGGCCCCGAGCACGTTGCCGGGAAAAAGGCCGAGGAAGAACGTCACCGTGAAGGACAAAAAGCCGAGGATCGGCACCGATTGCAGTACGTCCAGAATCGGGATCAGCACCATTTCGAGCCGCCGGCTCTTGGCGGCGAGCGTCGCGTAAATGAAGGTGAAGACGAAGGAGCAAAGCAGCGCGGCGAACATGCGCAAGACGGTACGGAGCGCGTAATAGGGCAGGCTCCAGTAGCTGAGATCCACCGCCGGCGCATTGGCGGCGGGCAATGGAACGTTCATGCCGTGAAAGGCGTGCACGATCCCGACAAAAGCGGCCATGATCGCGCCAAGCGCCAGCACGTCCCAATGATTGGGCAGGGCCCGGCGGCCGACCGATGCGATGGTTTCCAGTCTCGTCATCGGCGTTTTCCGCTTGGAGGTCGCTTTGACCTTTGGGGAACCATAATTTCAGCGGGGAAGGCAACAGGAAAATGGGCGGGCGCGCCTCATCCCGCAGCTCCCCTCCGCCGCCGCGTCGTTCGCGACAGCGCCGGCCTGAAGCGTCGTCTGGCCGACGGAGATGACAGCAATGCGACAGGCTCGGGGCGGCGGCCGCCGCCATTCGCCTTATGCGGCTGCGGCGCAATCCTGCAACCGGCCGAGACTCTCTTCTCGGCCGAGCACCGCGAGCACGTCGAAGATCCCCGGCGACGTGGCGCGGCCGGTCAGCGCAGCGCGCAAGGGCTGCGCGATTTGGCCGAGCTTGGCGCCGCTCTCGCCGGCATAGTCGCGGACCGCAGCCTCGATCGCCGGCGGCGTCCACTCGCCGACGGCGGCGAGGCGCGGCAAGAGCGCCGAAATATGCGCGCGTCCGCCCTGGGCGACGATTTCTTGCGCCCGCTCGTCGAGCGTGAGCGGCCGTTCGGCGAAGAGATAGCCGGCGCCGTCGATCAGTTCGACCAGCGTCTTGGCGCGCTCCTTGAGACCCGGCAGGGCCGCCGCCAATTTGGCCCGGCCGGCTTCGTCGAGATGCTGGGCCAGTTCTGGCCCGCCCGGCAGATAGGGCAGGCTGTCGACGAGAATCCTCAGCAGCTCGTCGTCCGGCGTCGCGCGCATGTAATGGCCGTTCATGTTTTCGAGCTTGACGAAGTCGAAACGGGACGGCGAGCGGCCGACGGCGGCGAGATCGAACGCTTCGATCATCTCTTCGGTCGAAAAAAACTCCTTATCGCCGTGGCTCCAGCCGAGCCGCACCAGGTAGTTGCGCAAGGCCGCCGGCAAATAGCCCATGGCGCGGTACGCGTCCACGCCGAGCGCGCCATGGCGCTTGGAGAGCTTGGCGCCGTCGGGCCCATGGATCAGCGGAATATGCGCCATGATCGGCGCCTCCCAGCCCAGCCCTTGATAGATCTGCAGCTGCCGAGCGGCGTTGGTCAAATGATCGTCGCCGCGAATGATGTGCGTGACGCCCATGTCGTGATCGTCGACGACGACGGCGAGCATGTAGGTCGGCGTGCCGTCTGAGCGCAGCAGGACGAGGTCGTCGAGGTCCTTGTTGGCGAAGACGACGCGGCCCTGTACTTTGTCCTCGATCACCGTCTCGCCCTCCTGTTGGGCGCGCAGGCGGATCGCCGGCCTGACCCCGGGCGGCGCTTCCGACGGATCGCGATCGCGCCAGCGGCCGTCATAGCGCATCGGTTTGCCTTCCGCCCGCGCCTTCAGGCGCATCTCCTCGAGCTCTTCCGGGCTGGCGTAGCAGCGATAGGCGTTTCCGGATGCGAGCAACTGCGCGACCACTTCGCGATGGCGCTCGACCCGGGCGAACTGGCTGATCGCCTCGCCGTCCCATTCGAGGCCGAGCCAGCCGAGGCCGTCGATGATCGCCTTCACCGCCGCGTCGGTCGAGCGCTCGCGGTCTGTGTCTTCGATGCGCAGAAGGAAGGTTCCGCCATGCCGCCGGGCGTAGAGCCAGTTGAACAAGGCCGTCCGTGCGCCGCCGATATGCAAAAAGCCGGTGGGAGAAGGCGCGAAGCGCGTCACCACGTTCGTCATCAGTCCGACCAATTCCTATTCCGCTCCGGGTCGCGAAAAAAGCGAGATCGCCGTCATTTTCGGCCTCGCCAGCATTGGCGGCCCCTGTATCATGGCCGACCGACGGCGCCAAAGGCTTAAGCGCATGAAGGGGGCCGGGCGGGCAGGCGTTTTGGCGGGCGTGGGGCCGGTCGCGGCCGTCGCGCGCTTGGACTTGCGCGCGCTCTACGCGGAGGCGTTCGCGCGCGAAGTGGAGGAGCGCCGGCTCTCGCTCTGGATCGCGGTCGCGGCGATCGGCGGCGTTGCGCTCTACTTCGCCGCCGATCGCGAGCCGAAGCTTTGGCTCTCCGGCGCGATCGCCGGCGCGTTCTGCGTCTTGGCCTTCTTGGCGCGCGGCCGGCCGATCGCTTTCGCAGCCCTGGTCGGGCTCGCAGCGTTGAGCGGGGGATTCTTCTCCGCCGGCTGGAGGACGGCGCGCGTCGCGACGCCGACGCTCGATCACATCCGTGTCGTGAAGCTGAAAGGCTATATCGAGGAGCTCGATCTGCGCCGGGTCGGCGCGCGAATGGTCTTGCGCGTCGACGAAGCCGGCGATATGCCGACGCCGATCGCGCCGCGCCGCGTCCGCGTGACGATGCGGAAGACGCCGGACGCCGCTGCGGGCGACTACGTCGCCCTCACCGCGCGGCTGCTGCCCCCGGCCCATGCCGTTCTGCCCGGCGGCTACGACTTCGCCCGCGACGCGTTCTTTTCCGGCGTCGGCGCGGTGGGCTCGACATACGGCGCTGTGGTCAAAGCGCCGCCGTCGCAAAGCGCGCCGCTGAGCGTGCGCGTCTATGCGGCGATCGATCGACTGCGCAACGCGCTCGCTGCGCGCGTCGACGCCATCATCGGCGGCGATGAAGGGGCGATCGCCGCGGCCATGGTGACAGGCAAGCGCGATTTCCTTTCCGAGGACGCCAAGGACCTGATCCGCGAAGCCGGCATTTTCCACATCATAACCATATCCGGCCTGCAGATGACGCTGGTCGCGGGCATTTTCTTCTGGACGGCGCGCCGCCTGCTCGCGCTCTCGCCGACGCTCGCGTTGAATTATCCGATCAAGAAATGGGCGGCGGCGATCGCGATGTTCGGCGCCTTCGCCTATGACCTCTGCACCGGCTCTCGCGTCGGCACGGAACGGGCGCTGATCATGACCTTGATCGTCCTCGGCGCGGTCATTGTCGACCGCCGCGCCCTGACGATGCGTAATCTTGCCCTGGCCGTCTTGGTCGTCGTCGCGCTCGAGCCGGAGGCCGTGCTCGGCGTCAGTTTCCAGCTCTCGTTCGCCGCGGTCGGCGCTTTGGTCGCGGCGCTCGAAGCGCGTCTCGACCGGTTGGACCCGGCCGACGATCCGTTCCTGTCGAAAGTCGCGCTGGCGCCAGCCGGCCTCGTCCAGCATCTCCTCGAAAAGCCGCTCGCGTTGCTGACCGCGACGTTCTTTGCGACCAGCGCGACGGCGAGCTTCATGGCCTACCACTTTCATGATCTCAGCCCTTATGTGCTGATCGGCAATCCGTTGACGCTGACCGTCATCGAATTTTTTGCAGTGCCCGGCGCGCTGATCGGAACTGCGCTCTATCCGCTCGGCCTCGATCAGCCGGTTTGGATCTATGTCGGCCTCGGCATCAAATTCGTCCTCTGGGCCGCGCGTCACATCGCCGAGGCGCCAGGCTCTACGCTGCATCTGCGCGCCTTTGCGCCGTACGCGCTGCCGTTCCTGAGTCTGGCCGTCGCTTCCGCGCTCATCTGGCGCACCTGGCTGATGCGGGCGACGGCGATTCCATTTCTCGTCCTCGGCTTGATCGGCGCGACGAGCGGGGCGCGTTACGACGCGGTCATTCCGCCCGACGGCGACGAGGCGGCGATCCGCGACGCGGATGGACGCATCACGGTGATCGGCAAAAGATTCAACGTCTACGCCGCCAGCCAATGGCTCGCCGCGGACGGCGATGGTCGCGATCCGTCCGAAGCGCGCGCCGTCGATCAATCCTGCGATCGGCTCGGCTGCACGGGCGCGCTGCCGCAAGGGCTCTGGCTGGCGATCGTCGAGAACAGGCTCGCCTTCGACGAAGATTGTCGCCGCGCGCTCATCATCGTTACGCGCCTGACCGCGCCGCCAAGCTGCAAGGCGGCTTTGGTCTTGGACGAGAATCGGCTCGCCGCGACCGGCGCGGTCGGCGTCACGATCGACGAGGAGGGGCGGCTCGCTTTCGCCGCCGATCGCGGCGTGGATCAGGATAGGCCGTGGTCGCCGGCGCCGCGAAAGCGCCGCGACGATCGTATCGAAAGGCCGGGCGAGACGGGCAGGCCGGTGCGGCCCGATCCCGCCGACGCGGCGACCGACGATTCTCCGCCATGATCCAGCGATAGCGCAGTCGAAGCGTGCAGCGAATTGAGCCGGTCGCGCCGAGCGAGGGCGATCCGGAGGTCAAGATTGAGGACGATGGAATGGCGGGACGCTCTTTCCGAAAGTCGGTCGGCGCGACGGCCGCAGCCCTTTGCGGCCTCGCCGCCCTAATAGCTTTTGCAACGGCCTTCGCCTTTCCGGCCGCGGCCGCCGTCGCCTGTCCCCAATGCTACGGCTTCGAGGAATTGTCGCCCGGCGTCTTTCTTGAACGCGGAGCGTCCGCCGCGGAGCGCACGCGCGTCGAAGCGGCGCTCGCCGAGGCGCGGCGGCGCGTGCGCGATTTCTATGGCGATTTCTCAGCCCCGGCTCGCCTTCTGATCTGCGAGAGCCCGCATTGTTACCGCCGCCTCGGCGGCGGCGGATCGCGCGGGCGGACCATAACGGACCTTGCTGTGTTCCTGTCGCCGCAAGGCGCGAACGCGACCATTGCGGCGCATGAATTGTCGCATGTCCAAATTCATGAGCGCATCGGTCTCATTCGTACGCTGAAAGGGGATGTTCCCGAATGGTTCGTCGAAGGCGTGGCGGTCTTGGTCTCGGACGATCCGCGCTATCTCGCCCCGGTCGGCGCGGCCGATCGATGCCTCCTCAAGCCGGACGGCCCCTTGCCGACCACGCTTTCGGCATGGGTGAAGAGCGCCGCGCGCGAACAACTTTACGCCAAGGCGGCTTGCGCGGTCAGTCGGTGGATGGCGGCGAAAGGAGGTCCGAATGCGGTCGTGGCCTTGCTCGACCAGATCGCCAAAGGCGGGTCGTTCGACGCGGCCTATCAGTAGCGGTCCGGAATCAGAAAGGGCGCCTCGTAGGCGCCCTCAACCGCAGGTCCGCCGAACGGCGTCACTTGATTTTGGTTTCCTTGAACTCGACGTGCTTGCGCGCGACCGGGTCGTATTTCTTGAACGTCAGCTTTTCCGTCTTGGTCCGGGCGTTCTTCTTGGTCACATAATAAAAGCCGGTGTCGGCGCTCGACAGCAGCTTGATCTTGATCGAGGCGGCCTTGGCCATAATCGTCCATCCACAAAGAAAAGGGCGCTCGGCGGAGGCCCGCTCAAGCGCAATTCGGCCGGCACATTAGTCGGCGAAGCCGCGAAGTCAAGGAATTCACAAAGCTTCGGACAGGCGTTAAGCATCCTCTTTGACGTAAATAACTGGAATTTCGAGCAAGTCGGCCCACGCGACAGAGGCTTTGATCGCCTTCTCCGCCGAATCGAAGCCGCGCGGCGCAAAGGCGGCGTCGATCGCCTTTCCCTTCGCCAGGCCGCACACCGAAAAGCCGCCGCCGTTCTTTTGAATCAGAACCCAAGCCGGCGACCTGGGCGCGGCTTCATCCTCTTTGAGATTGCGAACTTCAACCATGACCTCTCCTCGGCGCGGTGTTTGACTGGGAAATCGCGCATCACGATGGCGCATTCGGAGAGATTTGAAGGTCGTTCGACATCGAAAATGGGCCAGTCCCGCGCGTCGCCAGGACAGGCGGACGGACGTCATCAAGGAAGGCGCGAGCGGCGCTTTCTGCGTTCGTGCTCACACCGTTTTTGAAATCGTTGGCGCGTCCGGAGAGGTTCGAACTCCCAACCCTCGGTTCCGAAGACCGATGCTCTATCCAATTGAGCTACGGACGCATCCGCGTTTCGCATAGCACGGGCGGTTCGCGGCACAAAGCCGGGCCTTTGAAGGCGGCGGCCAGCCGACGCCGTTGATTTCGCTTCTGCGCCTGTAGCATGTTAGAGGCGACGACCGCTCGGGCGAGCCCTGGGCGGCGATTCTGGAGGAAAAAGGCCATGAGCGGCAAGAATGGAGCGTCCAACCCCGGCAAGAAGGGTAAGGACGGCAAGCGCCGATTTCGCTCCAGCCTCTGGTTCGACAATCCCGACAATCCGGGCATGACCGCGCTCTATATCGAGCGCTATCTCAATTTCGGCCTCACGCCGCAGGAATTGCGCTCCGGTAAGCCGATCATCGGCATCGCTCAGACCGGCTCGGACCTCTCGCCGTGCAACCGCCACCATCTGGAGCTCGCCAAGCGAGTGCGCGACGGCATCGTCGCGGCAGGCGGAATACCGTTCGAATTCCCGGTCCATCCGATCCAGGAGACCGGCAAAAGGCCGACCGCCGAGCTCGACCGCAACCTCGCCTATCTCGGCTTGGTCGAGACGCTTTACGGCTATTTCATCGACGGCGTGGTGCTGACGACGGGCTGCGACAAGACGACGCCGGCCTGCATCATGGCGGCCGCCACGGTCAATCTGCCGGCGATCGTCCTTTCTGGCGGGCCGATGCTCAACGGCTGGCACAATGGCGAGCGCACCGGCTCGGGCACGATCGTGTGGAAGGCGCGCGAGGAGCTCGCCGCCGGGAGGATCGATTACGAACAGTTCATGGAGCTGGTGACGTCCTCGGCGCCGTCGGTCGGCCATTGCAATACGATGGGCACGGCGACGACGATGAATTCGCTCGCCGAGGCGCTCGGGATGAGCCTGCCCGGCTGCGCCGCCATTCCCGGGCCTTATCGGGAGCGCGGCCAGATCGCCTACGAGACCGGCAAGCGCATCGTCGAGATGGTCTACGAGGATTTGAAACCCTCCGACATTCTGACGCGAGAGGCTTTCGAGAACACGATCGTCGTCAACAGCGCGATCGGCGGCTCGACCAACGCGCCGATCCATATCAACGCAATCGCTCGTCACATCGGCGTGCGGCTGACGATCGAGGACTGGGAGACGATCGGCCATGCGGTGCCGCTGCTCGTCAATCTGCAGCCCGCCGGCAAATATCTCGGCGAGGAGTTTCATCGCGCCGGCGGCGTGCCGGCGGTGGTCAACGAATTGATGAAAAAGAAACTCATTCACAAGGACGCGCTGACCGTCAACGGCAAGACGATCGGCGAGAATTGCAAAGGGCGCGAGAGCCTGGATGACGACGTCATCTTCCCGATCGACAAGCCGTTGAAGAAGGACGCCGGCTTCATCGTGCTGAAGGGCAACCTGTTCGACAGCGCCATCATGAAGACGAGCGTGATCAGCGAGGAGTTCCGCAAGCGCTATCTGTCGAACCCGGAGGACCCGGAAGCTTTCGAAGGCCGCGCCATCGTCTTCGACGGGCCCGAAGATTATCATCACCGCATCGAGGATCCGAAGCTCAAGATCGACGAGAAATGCGTCCTGTTCATCCGCGGCGCCGGGCCGATCGGCTATCCCGGCGGCGCCGAGGTCGTGAACATGCAGCCGCCGGCGGCGCTGATCAAAAAAGGCGTGCACGCGCTGCCTTGCATCGGGGACGGCCGCCAATCCGGCACGTCCGGCTCGCCGTCGATCCTCAACGCCACGCCGGAGGCGGCGGTAGGCGGCGGGCTCGCGCTGCTGCGCACCGGCGATCGCGTGCGCATCGACTTGAAGAAGCGCACCGCCAATATTTTGATTTCGGAGGAGGAGCTGAACCAGCGCCGCGCCGATTATCAGAAGCACGGCTATCCCTATCCTGCGAGCCAGACGCCTTGGCAGGAGATTCAGCGCGCCATTGTCGAGCAATTCGACGAGGGCATGGTGCTGAAGCCGGCGGTGAAATATCAGCGCGTCGCCCAGACGATGGGAATTCCGCGCGACAATCATTGAGGGGCGGCGCGCGGGTCGCCGGCGGGCGTTCCGAATACGGGCGTTCGTCGGCGCGCCCATATTGCCGGCGATGAGCTGTCTCTTGAAAGGGCCGTACGGTTCGATTCGATCGACGCGGCCTGTACTTCCATGGCTGGTCTATAAACAATAGGACCGCGGTTTGCTTGAAGGTCGATGGTCAATCGGGTGAGGCGAATGGAGCAGCGCAAGCCGGATGAGACGCCTTCGGACGCGATCGGGCCGCTGCGCCGGCCGATCGGTCCGATTGTCGATACGCGCCCGGCCAAACGGCCGGAGCGCGTCACGTTGGAAGGCCGCTTTATCTCACTGACGCCGCTCGACCCGGCGGCGCATAGCGACGCTTTGTTCGAAGCCGCCAATGGCGGCGACAAGGACCAGGTCTGGGACTACCTGTTCGACGGGCCTTATTCGGACCAGGAAACGTTCCGCGCCAGCGTCGAGGCCAAGGCGAAATCGGAAGACCCCCTCTATTTCGCCGTGATCGATAAAGCGAGCGGCAGGCCTGTCGGCTATCAGAGCTTGATGCGCATCGAGCCGGCCCATCGCGTTATCGAAGTCGGCGGTATTCTCTACACGCTCTCGATGCAGCGAACGCCCGCCGCGACCGAGGCGCAATATCTCTTCGCGCGCTACGTTTTCGACGAGCTCGGTTATCGGCGCTACGAATGGAAGTGCAACGCCCACAATGCGCCGTCGCGCCGCGCCGCGCAGCGGCTCGGCTTCACTTTCGAAGGCGTGTTTCGGCAGCATATGATCGTCAAGGGCCGCAACCGCGACACGGCGTGGTTTTCAATGCTGGATCACGAATGGCCGGCGCGGCGCGCCGCCTTTGAGCGTTGGCTCGCGCCTGATAATTTCGATGCGGCTGGGCGGCAGATCGTATCACTCTCGTCGCTGAATGGAGCGCCGTCGTCATGACCGCAACGATCGAAGATAAGCGAGCGCATTTCGCGGAGCTGCATCGCGGGCCCGGCTGCTTCATCATGCCGAACCCGTGGGACATCGGCAGCGCAATCTATCTGTCGACGCTCGGCTTCAAAGCGCTGGCTACGACAAGCCGCGGCGCCGCCTTTTCCGCGGGCCGGCCGGACGGCGGCTTGAAGCGCGACGAGGCGCTCGCCCATATCAAGGCGCTGGTCGCTGCGACCGACCTGCCGTTCAACGCCGATTTCGAGAACGGCTTCGCCGACAATCGCGACCAACTCGCCGAAAGCGTCCGTCTTTGCGTCGAAACCGGCGTCGCCGGCCTATCGATCGAGGATTATTCCGGCGATCCGGCCAAGCCGTTCTACGATTTCGACGAAGCCGTGGCGCGAGTGAAGACCGCCCGGGCCGCGATCGACGCGACCGGCGCGAAGGTGGTTTTGACCGCGCGCAGCGAAATCTTCCTCCATGGCTACGAGGGCGGCCTGCCGGAGGCGTTGCGTCGCCTCGCCGCCTTCGCCGAGGCTGGCGCCGACGCGCTCTATGCGCCGGGCTTGCGCAAAGCGGAGGACGTCGCCGAGGTCGTGCGGGTCGCGGGCAAGCTGCCGGTCAATTACCTCGCCTTCACCCCGGCGCTCACCTTCAAGCAAATCGAGGATTTGGGCGTGCGGCGGATCAGCGTCGGCGCGGCGCTCGCCCGCGTCGCCTGGGAGGCGTTCATGAGAGCGGCGAAGGAAATCGCCGAGAAAGGCGTCTTCGACGCCTTCGCGCCGGGCGGAAGCTTCGGCGAATTGCAGAAGCTGTTCGCGGGGCGCGGAAGATAACCCCTTCTCCCCGCTTCGCGGGGAGAAGGTGGCGGCGAAGCCGCCGGATGAGGGGCTGCGCCGAGTTTTGGGATTGGCGCTTCGCAAGGCGCTTACCTTTCGAGTTCCGCGCTGCCCCTCATCCGGCCCTTCGGGCCACCTTCTCCCCGTTTCACGGGGAGAAGGAGCTACTTGAAAGGACAAGAGTAATGGATCGCTTGAAAGGTAAAGTCGCGTTGCTCACCGCCGCGGCGGCGGGCATCGGCCGGGCGGCGGCGGAGGCTTTCGCGCGCGAAGGCGCGCATGTGATCGCGACCGATATCGATCCGAGCAAGCTCGCCGGCCTCAAAGGCGATCTCCGCAAACTCGACGTGCGCTCGACCGAGGCTGTGAACGCCTTGGCCAAGGAAACTGGCCCGATCGACGTCCTGTTCAATTGCGCCGGCTTCGTTCATCACGGCACGGTCCTCGAATGCTCGGAGAGCGATTGGGACTTCTCCTTCGATCTCAACGTCAAATCGATGCATCGGACGATCCGCGCCTTCCTGCCCGGCATGCTGGAGAAGGGCGGCGGCTCGATCGTCAACGTCTCGTCCGGCGCATCCTCCGTGCGCGGCATTCCCAACCGTTACGTCTATGGCGCGTCCAAGGCGGCGGTGATCGGCCTGACCAAGGCGGTGGCCGCGGATTTCATCAAGCGCGGAATCCGCTGCAACGCGATCTGCCCGGGCACGATCGAGAGCCCGTCGCTCGATCAGCGCATCGAGACGCTCGCCAAGCAGACGGGGCAGAGCGTCGAGGCGGTGCGCCAGGCTTTCATCGACCGCCAGCCAATGGGTCGGCTCGGCAAGGCCGAGGAGATCGCGGCGCTGGCGGTCTATCTGGCCTCGGACGAGAGCAGCTATACGACCGGGCAAATTCATCTCGCCGACGGCGGTTTCGCGCTTTAGCCCTGGCCTTGGCGCAACTGCCGGTACACGCCCAGCCGGTCGGTCACCTGCCAATGGCCGCAGATGCGATCCTGATCGTCAAAGTCGTAGGCGGTTGCGCCGGACATCCGCAAAGTCCGGCCAGTCGCCGGAAAGCCCGGGAGGTCGCCCTTGTGCGTCGCCTCCCAAAGCCACATGACAGCGACGCCCGCGGCGCTCTCGAACCAGCGTTGAACCTGAAAGCGCTGATCCGGGAAGGGCGCGCGCGACAGGCGGACTCGCTCCTTGAAGCCGGCCACGCTCAGGACTTGTCCATCCCAGGGATCGCCAGGGTCATGATGGATAGAATAGGATTCCGCCAAGTAGGCGTCGCACTGCTCGATATCGCCGCCTGACCAGACGCGGTCCAAGAATTCCGCGAGAATGCGGCGCCGCTTCGTGATTGGTTCCATCATTCGCTTCCTTGCTTCCCCAAAATGACGCGGATCGGTAAATCGCAAAAATCCTTTTCCTATCAAACTATCCGCAAGCTTTTCAAATCGCGCCCAGCCCGGAGCCTCGGCAATTTGGCGGTCGCCTCATCAATTCGCCGGAACCTTTGGCTTTCGCCTCGGTTGCTCCTTGTCACGAACGAGGAGGCGCTCATGCGAAAAATTGCACTTGCGACGGCCGCCGCGGCTCTCTTCGCCCTGCCCACGTCCGCATTTTCCCAGAGCGTCGAGTTCGGGCCGGGAGGCGTCCGAATCGATCCTTACCGCCATGGCTACTATCGTCATGGCTCTTATGAGGAATGTCGGGAATTGCGGCAGGCTTGTCTCCACAAGGAGGATCTGGGCGAAGAAGGCCAGGGCAATTGCGAACGGTATCGCCGTCTCTGCGGTAGGTAATCGGCGAGCTTCGCCCGAAAGCGCGGCGCCCGTCGGCGGCGATCTTCGTCACCCCGCCCTCGCCTGAAGGGGCGAGGTCTTGGCCCTAAGCGCGGAGAGCGCCGAGGGGTCCTACACCGCCCTCAGCAGGACGTGCTTTTTGCGGCCGAGCGACAGCTTGACCGCGCCATTGGCGAGGAGCGCGTCGCGGCCGAGCGTGGCGCGCTCGTCGGTCACAATCTCGTCGTTCACCTTCAGGCCGCCGCCGCGAATTTGCCGGCGCGCTTCGCCGGTCGAGGCGACGAGGCCGACCCGGACAAAGGCGTTGAGCACGCCGAGGCCGGCGTCAAAATCGGCGGCGGGGGTCTCGAAGGTCGGCAAGGTCTCGGCGGCTTCGCCTTCTTCGAACGTTCGGCGCGCGGTTTCCGCCGCCTCGGCCGCCGCGGCCTCGCCGTGGAGAAGGCGGGTCGCCTCATTGGCGAGCATCTTCTTAGCTTCGTTGATCTCCACGCCCGAAAGCCTTTCCAGCCTTACGATTTCGGCGATCGGCAAAGTCGTGAACAGGCGCAGGAAGCGGCCGACGTCGGCGTCCTCGGTGTTGCGCCAGAATTGCCAATAATCGTAGGGCGACAGCAGATCTGCGTCGAGCCAGACCGCGCCGGCGGCGGTCTTGCCCATCTTCGCGCCCGAGGCGAGGGTGATCAGCGGCGAGGTCAGCGCGTAAAGCTGCGCCGTCCCCAGCCTTCGGCCGAGATCGAGGCCGGTGACGATGTTGCCCCACTGATCGGAGCCGCCCATTTGCAGGACGCAGCCATAGCGCCGGTGAAGTTCCACGAAATCATAAGCCTGAAGGCACATATAATTGAATTCTATGAAGGAAAGCTCCTGATCGCGGTCCAGGCGCAGCTTTACCGAATCCATCGCCAGCATGCGATTGACGGAAAAATGCCGACCGACATCACGTAAGAATTCAAGGTAGTTGAGCTTGACGAGCCATTCGGCGTTGTCCGGCATGATGGCGTCAGTCTTACCTTCGCCGAAGGTCATAAACCGCGAGAAAACCTTGCGAATCCCAGCTTTGTTGGCGTCGATCTGGGCGACCGTCAACAGCTTGCGGGTCTCATCCTTGCCGGAAGGATCGCCGACCATTGTCGTGCCGCCGCCCATCAGCGCGATCGGCTTGCCGCCGGTTTTCTGCAGCCAATGCAGCATCATGATCTGCACCAGCGAGCCGACATGGAGCGAAGGCGCGGTGCAGTCGAAGCCGATATAGGCGACGAGCGAGCCGTCGGCCGCTTTCGCGTCGAGCCCGGCCGGATCGGAGCATTGGTGGACGAAGCCGCGCTCGTAGAGCGCGGCGAGGAAATCGGATTTCGGGCGGAACGTCTCGGGCAAGCCAGGCTCCTTTAAGAAGCGGCGCGAGAATTAGGGACTTGGCCGGCGTTATGCAATAAGCCGACGCTCCAACGCCTCTCGACCCGCCATGGCCGCCCGCTTAAGCGAAGACGATCTCATCGCCCGTTTCTTTGCGCCTGGGGCAGCCCCGGAAGGCCTCGGCCTCCGGGACGACGCTGCGCTGCTCGCCGGCGCGCCCGGCGATCTCGTCTTGACGACCGACGCGCTTGTCGCCGGCGTGCATTTTTTCGCTGACGATCCGCCGGACGCGATCGCCCGCAAGGCCTTGCGAGTCAATCTCTCGGATCTCGCCGCCAAGGGCGCCGAGCCGGTCGGCTTTCTGCTCGCGCTCGCCTTACCGACCGACTGGACCGAGGATTGGCTCGCCGCGTTCGCGAACGGGCTGGCCGAGGACGCGACGGCCTATGCCTGTCCGCTCTTTGGCGGCGATACCGTGAAGACGGCGGGGCCGCTCATGGTTTCGATCACCGCCTTAGGCCGGATCGAGACCGGGCGCATGGCGCGGCGCGACGGCGCGAGGCCCGGCGATCTTCTCTATGTGAGCGGGACAATCGGCGACGCCGCTCTCGGCCTCTCGCTGCGGCTCGGCGCGCCGGCGCTCGAGGCGGGGCTCGAGGTCGAGAGCCGTCGGTTTCTGCTCGACCGCTATCTATTGCCGCAGCCGCGTTGCGGGTTGGCCCCGGCGATGCGACGATTCGCGCAAGGCGGCATGGACGTTTCGGACGGATTCGTCGGCGATCTGACCAAAATGCTCCGCGTCAGCGGCGTGACGGCGCGGATCGATTTGGGACTGTTGCCACTTTCGCCCGCGGCCAGGGCGGCGCTGTCGATCGACCGCGCGCTCATCGAAACGCTCGCAACCGGCGGCGACGACTACGAAATCCTCGCCGCCGTCGGCCAAAACGAGGCGGCGGATTTCGAGCGCAGCGCCGCGGCCGCCGGAATCAAGGTCTCGCGGGTCGGCACGGTCGCCGCCGGGGAGGGCGCGCCTGAATTTGTCGGACCTTCTGGCCGTGCGCTCGCCTTCACGCGCGGCTCGTTCAGCCATTTTTAGATCAGGAGTGGATCGCTTGACCCTCGACTCGACCGCGCTGCAAAACCGCTTTCTCGCCGCTTGCGCCGTTGCGCGCGAAGCCGGCGCGCTGGCCAAGCGCCGCTTTCTCGACCGAAAATCGTTCACGGTCGGTCTGAAAGGCCCGCAGGATTTCATCACCGAGGTCGATGGCGACGTCGAGAAGCTGGTCCGCCGCCGCCTGACCGAGATTTTCAAGGACGACGGCTTCATAGGCGAGGAGGGCGGCGTCGCGCCAGGCGGCGAGGGCGCGCCGTCCTGGGTCGTCGATCCGATCGACGGCACCGCCAATTTCGCCCGCGGCGCCCCGTTCTATTGCGTCTCGATCGCCTGCATAAACGGCCGCGACATCGAGATCGGCGTCATTTACGATCCGATGCTCGACGAGCTTTTCGCCGCGCGACGCAGCGCCGGCGCGACCTTGAACGGCGCGCCGCTCAAGGTTTCCGATTGCGATTCGCTCGCCAAGGCGGCGGTCGAGGTCGGCTGGAACATGCGCTTCGGCGCAGAGGACTTTTTAGCCGTGATGGGCCGCATCGTCGCGACCGGGGCCGGAGTGATCCGCGCCGGGTCCGGCGCGCTTGGCCTCGCCTATGTCGCGGCCGGGCGGCGCGACGGCTATGTCGAGACTCACATCCGGGCCTGGGATTGCCTCGCCGGAATCCTGCTCGTTCGCGAAGCCGGCGGCTACGCCAGCGATTTTCTCGCCGGCGAGGGACTGACCAAGGGCGACGCGCTGATCGCCTGCGCGCCAGGCGTCAAGCAAGCGCTGATCGAAGCGGCCGCGATCAAAGGACTTGCGTTGTGAATGAAACGACGGCGCGGCGGACGCAAAGCCGATGATCAGCGCTCGAGACGCGATAGCGGGACCGTGAGCGTGAGCTTGAGACCGGGACGAAGCCACTGGTATTCGATCGCCCCGCCCAGCTGCCCGGCGATGCTGCGATCGACAAGGATAGAGCCGAAGCCGCGAGTCTGCGGCGGGGCCACAATCAGCGGACCGCCCGTCTCCTCCCATTCCAGATGCAGGCGGTCGCCTCGCCGTTCCCACTCGACGCGAATCGCGCCGTTCGGGTCCGAGAGAGCCCCGTATTTGGCCGCGTTCGTCGCGCTCTCGTGCAGCGTCAGAGCGAGGCTGGCGGCCGCGTTGGCGCCGACCTGCACTTCTGGTCCGCTTGCAACGATACGCTCGCGGGAGCCATCGGCGTAGGGCTGCAAAATCGCCTGCACGAGCGCATTCATCGTTGTTCGCTCGTCCTGCGCGTGTCCGCTTTCGATGAGCCCCGGACGGACAAGGTCCTTTGCCTGCATGAGGGCTTCGAGCCGACCGCGAAGAGACTCGGCCATCTCCTCCGGCGTTCGCGCCGACCGTGCGCTCAGATTGACCATGCCTCGGAAGACCGCGAACATATTCTTTACGCGGTGGTTCATCTCCTGGAAAAGCAATTGCTGACGCTGATCGGCTTCCTTGTGGTCGGTAATATCCACCACGACGCCGAGGAAGCGGACGGGCTTACCGTCTTCGTCATATCGGCACTCGCCGCGCGCCTCCACCCAGCGATTCGCGCCGTCCTTCGGTAGAAGCCGATATTCCTCGACAAGCTTCTCGCCGGTCGCGACTGCGCGATTGAAGCTCTCGCCGACCCGCTCTGCGTCCTCCGGATGGACGCCCGCCAGATATTGCGCGATCGGGACCCCTGCTTCAGCCTTGCCGGCGTCGACCGAGAACATGGCCGCGAAACGAGGGTCCGCATAGAACTTGTCGGTCTGCACGTGCCAGTCGAAAGCGCCGACCATTCCCGCTGTGTTCAGCGCGAGAGAAAGCCGCTCTTGCGCCACGGAGAGTTCCCGCTGCGCCACGACCCGATCGGTGGTCTCGCTTACGATGCAAAGGACGCCGTCGACCTTGCCCAAGTCATTATGAACGGGCGAATATGAAATGTCGAAGCAAACGTCCTCAGGATAACCGTGCCGCTCGATGTAGAAAGGCCGGTCCTTGGCGAAAACCGTCGCGCCGGTTTCGAGAACGCTTCGCAACAGAGGCTCGAGATCGCCCCATAACTCGCTCCAATTCTCCCGCGCCGGCCGGCCGAGCGCTCTCGGATGCTTGTCGCCGATGGTCGGAGCATAAGCGTCGTTATACAAAGCCACGAATTCCGGGCCCCAGAACAACACGATCTGGGCTCGGGCGGGCAGCATGAGACGGACTGCGGCCTTCAGGTGGACAGGCCACTCGGAGATCGGCCCCAAACTGGTCTCGGACCAATCGAATGCGCGGATCATTTCCGCCATCGCGCCGCTGACGCCGGGGAGTTCGCGCTGACTGCTCCCGTTTGCGGAGTTTTCTCTTCGAAACGCCATAGCACCCATCGAAGCCCCGACGCCTCTTGCGATCGCCGGTCCAAGTTAGCCGGGATGGGCAAATTCTTTTTATCAAAAGATAAATATTCTAAAAGTGGACCAAAAATGTGTTTCCCCGCGTTGACGGCGTGCAATGCCGCCTCATCCAGATCCGAGCATAGAACGCGTCTCAGAACTGCTCCTGAGCAAAGTCGCCCTCCACGGAACTCTCGAATCGGCCGATGAAGCGGCCGTCCGAAAGTTGACGCCCCGGACCCGTTCGGTTGCGGCGGGCGAGGACATCGTTCGTCAGGGCGATCGGCCGAACGTGGCCGTCATCCTGCTGAGCGGAATGCTGGCTCGTTATCACACGTTGGAGACCGGGGCGCGCCAATACCTGTCGTTTCATATCGCCGGCGACATGCCCGACATCCAGAGCCTGTTCTTGAGCGTGATGGACCATTCCGTTTGCGCCATGAACGATGCGAAAATCGGAGCGCTTCCCCATGATCAGCTCGCAAGCCTGATCCGCACCAGGCCGGCCATCGGGCTCGCGCTGTGGCGTCTGACTTTCGTCGACGCCTCGGTTTTTCGCCAGGCGATTACCAATAATGGGGCGCGCTCCCTTTTGGCGCGCCTCGCTCACCTGTTTTGCGAGCAATACGAGCGCGCTCGCCAGGCCGGCCTCATCGACGGCCGGTATTGCGATTTTCCGATCAGGCAAGCGCAACTCGGTCAAGCTCTCGGCCTGGCTCCTGTATCGGTCAATCGGGCGCTCCAGAAACTTCGGCGAGACCGACTGGCAGAGCTCCGATCAGGAAAATTGGAGATACTCGACTGGCCGGGCCTGATCAAAGTCGCGGGATTCGATCCGGCATACTTGCACCTTAAGAGAGAGCCGTGATCACGCCCCGATAAGCCGCCTTGCGATGGCGGCGGTTTATGGAGCGCTCAAAGAACGCAAAGCACTGTAGCAAGCTTCTGAAGTTGTCCGGTTTATGTAGCACATCAAATGTCCGCTTTTCTGTTTCTGTTTGCTGTGGGCGGAGTGGGCAAGGCGTCAGCCTTGTCCATGCCGTCCACAGCCCGCGGCGGCCGTGAAGCGGACTTACGCGGCCGAGCGGAACGCGGCGTCCTTCTCCTCCTGGTTTGCGGGCCAGCGGACCAGGCGTCGCGGTCCGTGGAAAATCGCGATCTCGCCGTCGAC
>Ga0209062_1000537_pt1 | contig 107279 bp, 92 predicted proteins | sample Coa_R2_2_FD_187158 | JGI IMG/M metagenome (GOLD analysis project Ga0209062, IMG submission 187158) | Surface soil microbial communities from Centralia Pennsylvania, which are recovering from an underground coalmine fire - Coalmine... | ecosystem: Environmental > Terrestrial > Soil >...
CCCCCCCCGCCACCCCCGCCGCCGTCCCCACCAGATGTGACCGTGACCTTGGCGGATGCCAGGAGGCCGTCGATCGCGGCGACGACCGTGGTGACACCCGGAGTCACGCCGGTGACATTTCCGGCGCTGTCGATCCGCGCGATGCCCTGGTCGCTACTCCCCCACGTGATCCCAAGCCCAGGGACCACCTGTCCTCGAGAGTCGTAGGCGGCTGCCTGGAGCTGGGCATGTGAGCCCGCCGCGACCGTCACGGTCGAGGGCACGAGGACGACTGACTGGACGTCCACGGACTGCACCGTGATGGCCGATGTGCCGGTGACGCCGGCGAGACTCGCGGCGATACGGACCCGGCCGGGGGTGCTCGCGCGGACGAGCCCCACGGAGGACACGACGGCGATCGTGGGATCCTCCGACGACCAGTAGACGGTCCGTCCGGTCACTGGTCGCCCGTCGGTTCCGACCACTGTCGCCTGCAAGACAAGCTGACCGCCGCTCGGGACCGTGGCGGACGAGGGTGATACATCGATGCGCGAGACGGCGCTGACGTCGGTCGCGCTCGAACATCCGGTCAGGAGCACCCCCAGCGCTGAGGCGCGCCACACACGTCTGTCGACAACCGTTTGCCAAGTGATCACTGTTCCGCGCTCTGAGTCGGAGTGCCGTCCAGCCGTGGGTGCAGAACGTGTTCCAGCCACGGGGTTGGCCACGGCTGGGACCGGCCAACTGGCCCCCGCGACCGGTCGGATGAGGTTGGTAGATGCCGGACCGATGGCGGAGCGATGCCCGGGCGATGCCGGGCGGACGCACTGGCGATCGGAGGCGGCCGCTTGGCCCCGCTAGCTTTCGCGCAGGCCGATAGCGAGCTGCCAAGTGGAGGATACGAGCGGATGACGACCCCGAGCGCGACGACCATACCCGACCAGACGACGAAGCACGTCACGGTCCGCTGCCAGTTCTGTGAAACGTGGAATCGGGTGGATGCGGCGCGGGCACAGCACCGCCCCACCTGCGGCAAGTGTCGTCGCCCGCTGCTCCTCGACCGGCCGGTGCCGCTCGGCGAGGAGACCTTCCGCCGGACGGTCGATGCGAGCGAGCTTCCCGTGCTCGTGGACTTCTACGCCGACTGGTGCGCGCCGTGCAAAGTGATGGCGCCGGCGGTCGATGCCGTTGCGGCGGCGTACCAGGGCCGCGCGCTGGTCGGCAAGCTCAATACGGACCACGCCCCTCGGACGGCGAGCGAGTTCCAGATCCGCGGCGTGCCCACGGTGATCGTGTTCGATGGCGGCCGCGAAGTGGCACGGCAGACAGGTGCCGTCCCCCAACGGACGCTCGAGGAGTTGCTCGCACGCGCCCTGCCACGCTGACCTGCGCTCGCCTTCGCGGTCCGCCGCTCCGGCGTTCGGACCCAACGCGGTCCTCCCCTGCCCTCCCTCCCTGATCGCCTCGCGCGACCTCCGGTCTGCGGGCGACCCGTCATCCTACCACTCGAACTGCGACGCGATGAAGAGGCAGATGAGCGCCAGGACGCCCCAGAGCACCGACCTGGCCGCGCCCAGCCGCTTGGAGCCGGCTCCGCTCCCGGTCTCCGTCATCGCGCTGTCATCGTTCAAGGTGCGGCCCCGAAAGATGCCGTCGATCGCGAAGAGGACGAACAGGCAGGCCAGGATCGTGAACATTGGACGCGGCTCAGGGTTGGGACGTCAGGGGCACCAGCGTCGTCTCGTACGCGGCGGGGCACCAGCGTCGTCTCGTACGCGGCGACCCACGGCCTTCAACGCTACGGAGGCCGGCGCGTGGACGCTAGCTGCCCAGCGACACTGTGGACGTTGTGGACATTGCGCGCCGGGCTCGGCTTTGTACACCTTCCTCTATCCTTCTCGGCGGACGAATCTCGGCCAGTGCGCGACCGACACAGTCCTGATGCTTCGCCGGTCCGCGTCGTGACGGCTCTGGACGCCGACATGGGGCGACGACCCAGGTGACCACGACGGCACGCGAGCGGGCGATCGGCGCCGCTCGGCGCCCGTCGGCCTCGGGTGTCCGTCTCGCCCTGTTCACCGACAGCTACTTCCCGCAGATCAACGGGGTCGCGCTCCTCCTCACTCGGTTGGTCGATGCGGTGAGGGCGCGGGGCGGCGCGGTCCGGGTCTTCACGACGACCGATCCAGCCGGCGATGATGCCGATGACATCCGGCGTTGGCCGAGTTTCGCGTTCTGGATGTATCCGGAGCATCGGGTGGCGCTGCCGATGCGGCCCAGTGTGCAGCGCGAACTGCGCGCGTGGCAGCCGACGATCGTGCACGCCGCGAGTCCGTTCGGTATGGGGTTGGCGGGACGGTCGGCAGCGCGCGTGATCGGGGTGCCCTTCGTCACGTCATATCACACCAACTGGAGCGCGTACAGCAGCTTCTATCAGCTGGGCGCGCTCGAGGGTGCCGCGTGGCGCTATCTCCGCTGGTTCCACAACGCCGGCGTGCGCACCTACTGCCCGACCAACGCGGTCGAGCGTGAGCTCACCGCTCGCGGGTTCGAGAACACGGCCATCTGGAGCCGAGGGGTCGACAGCACGATCTTCAGCCCGACGTACCGGCAACCGTCGCTCCGGCAGCGCCTGGGCGTGAGCGATGACACCGTGCTCGCCATCTACGTGGGGCGTCTCGGCCCGGAAAAGCGCCTGGACGTCGCGCTCGCCGCGATGCACCGGGTCGAAGCAGCCGCGCCGGGGCGAGTCCGATTTGCGCTCGCGGGCGACGGTCCGTTTGGCCAGACCGCCCGACGGCTGGCGCCTGCCGGCACGATCTTCATGGGACGGCTGACCGGGACGGCGCTGAGTGAGTTCTACGCCTCGGCCGACCTCTTCGTCTTCCCATCGACGACGGACACCTTCGGCAACGTGCTGCTCGAGGCGATGGCATCAGGACTCCCGGTCATCGGCGCTGATGTCGGGCCCACGCGCGAGCTGGTTGCCGAGCGCACGGGTGTGCTCTTCCCGCCCGGGGACGCATCCGCGCTCGCGGCGCGGATCCTGGAGCTGGTGGCAGCACCCGACCGGCGCGCACAGCTCGCGCGCCGAGCGGTGGCGTTCGCCTGCCGCTGCACGTGGGACCGCGTGTTCGACGACCTCTTCGCGGATTATGCCGAGCTTCTCGCCGATCGGCGGGTCGCCGGCGTCTGATCCGGCGAGCGCCGCTCCGCCGCGACGGCGGCCGCAGCGGTGCGAAGCAGATCCCAGGCTTCCTGGACGTGGCGCCGCTCGGTGCGGATGTTGCCGATCGCGAGCCGCAGCACGTAGCGATTTGCCAGCTTCGTGTGCGATAGGTAGGCTCGCCCCGACGCGTTGACCCGCTCGAGAATCGCCGCATTGCACGCGTCCACCTCGGCCGGTTCGAGGCCCGGAGGCGCATACCGGAAGCACACGAGTGAGAACGGCACCGGCGCGACCCGATGCCACTCCGGTGTCTGATCGATCCACCGCGCCAGCTCACGCGCGAGCTCACAGTGATACCGGATCCGCGCCGCGAGGCCCGTGGCCCCGAACACCCGGATCACCGCCCAGAGCTTGAGGGCACGAAACCGGCGGCCGAGCTGGACACCGTAGTCCATGTAGTTGACCACGTCGTCGGCCGGTGTCGTGGCCAGATAGTCCGGGACGAGTGCGAACGCGCGGCGCAGCGCGTCCGGTCGCCGACAGTAGAACGCCGAGCAATCGATCGGCGTGAAGAGCCACTTATGCGGGTTGACGACGAGCGAGTCCGCCCGGTCGACACCGGCCAGCACTGGCCGCAGCTCCGGGACGACGGCGGCGATCCCGCCGTAGGAGCCATCGACGTGGAGCCACACCTTTTCCCTCTCGCAGATCTCGGCGATCGCCGGGACCGGATCGATGCTCGACGTCCCCGTCGTGCCGACCGTGGCCACGACCGCCGTCGGGAGGAGGCCGCTCGCGCGGTCGCGGGCGATCGCCTCCGCGAGCGCATCCGGGCGGAGGCGCCACGCGTCGTCGACGTCCACATGCACGACGTTGTCGTGGCCGAGCCCCAGGGCGATCGCGGCCTTGTCGACCGAGGAGTGCGCCTGGCCCGATGTGTAGACGCGGAGGGGCGGGATCTCGGGGCGACCGGCGAGACCACGCTGGCGGATGGCGAGCCCCGGGTGCGCTTCCCGCGCGGCGGCGAGGGCGAGCATGGTGGCGATCGACGCCGTGTCGCAGATGATCCCCGACCACGCCGACTGGAGTCCCAGGAGCTGGCGGAGCCAATCGAGCACGAGCTGTTCGAGCTCGGTCGCCGCGGGGCTGGTCCGCCAGAGCATGCCGTTGACGTTGAGTGCGGCCGTCAACAGCTCGGCGAGGATACCGGGCGCCGATCCCGAGATGGCGAAGTAGGCGAAGAAACCGGGATGGTTCCAGTGGGTCACGCCCGGCAGGATCGACCGTTCGAACTCCTGGAGTAGCCCGGCGAACGAGCCCGGGCCATCGGGAGGCGCCGCCGGAAGCGCAGCGCGCACGTCGCCGGGCGCGGCACGAGAGAGGACAGGGTACCGGTCGATCTCGTCGAGATATCGAGCGATCCAATCGATGAGCGCGTGCCCGGCGGCGGCGAACTCACTCGGCGAGAGATCGCCGAGCGCCCGGGCGGGAGCCGGTTCTGCCATGCGGCAAGGTAACCTCCGCGGCGCCGCCCGGAGGATGACGCATCCGGCGACCCCGCGCCTCCGATGACCGGCCGCCGCTGACCCGGGGTTGACGGCCTGCCGGCATCCTGCCGACATGCTCCACGGGTGCGGGTCGACACGATCGGCCGAGCGGTGGTTGGCGCCCGACGTGGTCGCACATCTCGTGCGGCGGGCCCAGGGTGGAACCGGTCCCGAGCTGGACGAGCTACTCGCCGCTCTCCGCCCGACCCTGTACGCCTACTATGCGCGTCGCGTGGACGGCGCGGCCGCCGACGATCTGGCGCAGCGCACGCTTCTCATCGTGGCGCGGGAGTACCGCCGTCTGGACCCCCTGCGGGCGGCGCGTTGGCTGGTCACGATCGCCCGGAATCTGGTGCGCGATGAGTTCCGCCGGAGCGCGCGGGCGGCCGGGCGCTTCGTCCCTGCGGAGCACGCGTCGGCCCTGCCGGTGCTCGGTGACGCGGATCGGCGGGTGGAGTTCGAGGATCTGGCCAGCGCCGTTCTGGGTGCTGCGCGGACGACCTGCTCGGCGCCCCTGCACGCGGTCGTGTGCGGGATCGTCCGAGGCCTGGACGTCGACGAGATCGCCCGGGCGCTCGGGGTCAGCGAACAGGCCGTCCGCGTGCGGCTGACCCGCGCGAGAGCGCAGCTCAGGGAGGCACTGGCCCCCCTTCGCGCGAGCCAAAGCCGGGCGTCCGAGGGTCGCCGGTCCGAGGGGACGGCCGCGAGGCCGGACGGGGTCCGGCCGCCCACAAACAGGTGTACATTCAGGCGGCAGTGACTCCCGCCGAGCCGGTGCGGTCGCCGACTTCGAGCGCTGGACGCTGGCGGCTCCAACTCGGATACTCAGATCGTGATCGGCGCTCCCATCCCTCGCGGTCGTGGACCGCGAGCGTTGCTCGTTGTCCTGTTCTGCTCGACTGGAGCGTGTGGCGGGTCGACCCCGTACGCCGTTCCAGCCCCGCCGCCCGCGCCGCCCCCGGCGGCCTCGACGCCTGCGGGACGAGCCAGTCTCAGCCTCGCCGCCGCCCCTCCGGTGCTCCCCACGTCCGTCCACGTGGCCGACGACACCGTCCATTACCGCGTGACGGGGCGGACCGTTGCCGAGCTCGGGCGGCAGCTCGGCGTCGACCGGGGGAGCACGTCGGACTCCGACTACATCGGTGCCACGGCCGCGCAACTCCGATGGGAGTTCACGCAGCGACGTGCGGGCGACAGCTGCACCATCACCAGCGTGGCGGTCTTCCTCACGGTCCAGACGCGGCTCCCGGCGTGGTCGCGTCCCCCGAAGCCGCCGCCGACCCTGGTGCACCAGTGGGACGACTTCCTGGCAGCGACCGAGCGGCACGAGGAGGGGCACCGCAACATCGCGCTCCATACCGCGGCGGCCATCGCCCGGACCCTCGCCGATGAGCGCGGGCTCCCGTGCGCCGAGCTGGACGAGATGGCCAACGCGAGCGCCAACGCGCAGTGGGAGTTGGGGAATCAGCATCAGCTCGCGTACGACGCCGCGACCCGGCACGGCGTCATGCAGGGATCCCGCTGGCCGCCATTCGTGACGACGCGCTGAGCGCGAGGGATGACGCCGAGGTGCCGGACGCCCTCGCGGTCTGGACGGTCGGGCACTCGACGCTATCGCTGCCCGAGCTCGAGGGCCGGATCGAGCCGCACGGCATCACGGCGATCGCCGACGTGCGCCGTTTTCCCGGGTCGCGGCGGCACCCTCAGTACAACCGTGAGGCGCTCGAAGCCGCGCTGCCGCGGGCCGGCATTCGCTACGAGGGGTTCCCGGATCTGGGCGGTCGGCGGGTCCCGCGGCCCGACTCGACGAACCTTGGATGGCGGCATCCGGCGTTTCGCGGGTATGCCGACTACATGGAGACGCCGGAGTTCCGGCTCGGCATCGCGCGGCTCCTGGCGCTGGCGCGGGAGGAGCGGGTGGCCGTGATGTGCGCGGAGGCGCAATGGGTGCAGTGCCACCGACGTCTCATCGCTGATTTTCTGACCGCCGCCGGTCATCGCGTGCTCCACATCGGCTCACGCCGGAGCGCGATCCTCCATCGGATTGCTCCTCCCGCCGTTCTCAGCGGTGACGCGCTGACGTATCCCGGGGAGCCATCCCTTGGTCTGTAGCGGGAGACCGCGCCGGAAACCGCCGACGCCGCCGCGTCGGGCGGCGCGGGACCTCGAAGCACCGATTATCCTGCGACCACGTGTCCGTTGACCTCGTTGCCCCAGACGCCGCCACGCAGTCGCGGCGGAGCCCAGCATCGCGCCTCGCGCGGGCGATCGTCCGAGGTCGCCCGTGGATCACTGCGGTCTGGGTGGTCGCCGTCGTCGGGCTGGCACCAGTGGCCCGCCACATCGACTCGGCGCTCGACGTCGCCGGGAATCGGACCGGGACGAGCCAGGCGGCCACCGTCGAGCGTCGCATGGCCTCGGACTTCGCCTCGCCCTACGCGCGGTATGCCATCGTCGTCATCACCGGACTGCCGTCGCCCGCGTCGCCTGAAGGACTCGCCGCGTTGCGGGAGGTCCGCTCCGCGGTCGCGGCCGCGCCGGGTGTCGCGCGGACGGTCTCATACCTCACGTCCCATGACACGACGTTCCTGAGCGCGCACGGGACCTTCATGGTCGTCGGCGTGAATCAACCCCACGCCGCGGCCGATGACTGGATCGAGGCGCTCCGTGGAACGACGGCCGCGCTCCAGCAGCGGATGCAGGCGCGGTATCCGGCGGCCCGCTTCGCGTGGACCGGGAACGCGGCCCTCAACTACGACTTCCGAAGCGCCACCGCGACCGATGCGGCGCACGCCGAGCAACGGATCGTCCCGGTCACGCTCGTGTTGCTGCTGATTGTTTTTGGCAGCGCCGTCGCCGCATTCCTCCCCCTCCTGGCGGCAGGCGTCGCGATCGTGATGAGCCTCGGGCTGACCGTGCTGCTCGTGCGGGCGCATTGGCCGCTCAGCATCGTGCTTCGAAATTCCGTGTCCATGCTCGGGTTCGGCGTCGGGATCGACTACGCGCTGCTGGTCGTGAGTCGCTTCCGGGAGGGGCTCGCCGACGGTCTGTCCTCGACCGAGGCTGCCGAGTTTGCCCTCCGCCACGCCGGACACACGGTCATCCTGTCGGCGGCCGCGGTCGTGATCAGCTTTGCGGCCTTGCTGTCCGTGCAGGCGAACGAGCTCCGCTCGATCGCCACCGGAGGCCTGCTCGTCGTCACCACGTCGGCCCTGTTGAGCACGACCCTCCTCCCGGGTCTGCTCGCCTGGCTCGGCCCGCGCGTGGACGCGTTTCGCATCCGGCTGCCCCGCCGGCACCGCCGGAGGCCGCGGAGTGAGCCCGGGCGTGGTGGGTGGCATGGGTGGGGCCGGTGGACGGCGAGGCATCCGTGGGCCGCGCTCGCGGTCGGGGGCGTGCCGCTGCTCGCCCTCGGGCTCCAGGCCCCGCGGTTGAATGCGCATCTGCCGAGCGGCGATTGGCTCCCACGAGACACGCAGTCGGCGGCGGCCTTGCGGACGCTCGAGGCAATGGGGAGGAGCGGACTCGTTCAGTCCCTGCGGGTGCTGCTGGTGCTTCCACCCGGCGCCGGGCCGCTGACGGACGCGGGATGGAATGCGACAATGCGGGCCACCCGAGCGATCGCCGCCGACGCTCGCGTGGCGAGCGTGCGCTCGTTGCCGAGTGTGACACATGCCATCCATCCGAGCGCGACGCTGATCACGCTGCTTCCCCCGGACCTGCTTCGCACATTCGTGAGCCGGGACGACCGGGAGACGGTACTGGAAGTGACGCCCCGTGAAGGCGTCCCGATCAGCGCGATCGTGAGCCTCTCGCGGGAGCTGCGGCTCGCCGACGCCAGCCGGCTGACGGGTGTGGCCGGGGCCAGGATGCTCGTCGGTGGCCTCCCGGCCTTCAACGCCGAGTACCAGGACGAAGTGCGGGCGCGCCTACCCGCGATCGTTGGGCTCGTGGTGCTCGGATCTTTCTTCGCGTTGCTGATCGGCTTCCGCTCGATCCTCGTCCCGATCAAAGCCGTCCTGCTCAATCTGGCGTCCGTGGTCGGCGCGTTCGGGGCGGCGGTGCTCGTCTTTCAGGACGGCTACGGTGCACGGTGGCTGGGTCTGCCCGGACCGATCGACGGCCTCTTCCCGGCCGTGCCGCTGGTCGTCTTCTGTCTCGTGTTCGGGTTCAGCATGGACTACGAGGTGTTCCTCGTCGCCCGGGTGGCGGAGGCGGCGCGGGCCGGCGCGGACCCGGAGCAGGCGGTCGCGGATGGCGTGGCGCGTACGGGTGGAGTGATCACGAGCGCGGCGGGCATCATGGTCGTCGTGTTCGGCGCGTTCGCGATGGGGCAGTTCCTGTTGATCAAGATTCTCGGCTTCACATTGGCGGCGGCGATCCTGATCGACGCCACGGTCGTCCGGATGGCGGTCGGTCCGGCCCTTCTGCGACTGGCGGGGCGGTGGAACTGGTGGCCCGGCGTGCCCGGCAGCGTGCCAGCGAAGCCACGAGTGGCCGACCCGGTACGACTACCGGAGAAACCGCTCCGCGAGCTGAACCAGCCGCTCGTCACCCGCGACCGCCGCGCGCTCACGGATGCGCTCGACGAAGGGTCGTAAGCGCCGCTCGCCCCAGTAGTATCCGGTCGCTGCTTCGGCGCTGCCCGTCTCACCGGCACGGGCGCCCTCGAGCAGCGCCTCGGCCGCGGCGGCATCATACTCCGGGTCATCACGCGCCGGTAGCGCCACGCGCGACCGCGCCCGCTCGCCACCGGCGTCTTCGTTGACGAATGCTCGTGACACCGTGACCTCCGATGCTCACCGGAGCTGCACGGCTCACGCCACGGCCGCGACCGCTCCGCTTTCCGGGGCGCCCTGCTCTTCCCCGAGCACGCCACGGGCGACGTGGGCCAGCGACTGCCCGGAATCGGCCGCTTCGGCCTCCATCAGCCGCATCGCGTCGAGATGCGATAGTCCAGTCCGCTCGAGCAGGCACTCGGCTGCCCGTCGGACAAGCTCATCGTCGCTCGGCTCCGGCACGGACAGCGGCGCCACGGACAGCGGCGGCACGGACGCCTGCGCGGCGGATGGCGGCGCTGCGGCAGCGGCGCCCGGACGCGGGGTGTCCGGCGCTGCCCCGGGTAGCTCCTCCAACGAGACGTCGGCGAGCGGGTCGGCGAGGGCGTCGGCGCTGCTATCGGCGGACGGGCCGACCGGCTGGGCGGCGGACGGTGCCGCACGGGCGCGCGCAATCACCCTGCGCAGCTCGGCGCCAAGGTCATCGGGGGCCGCGTCGACGGGCATCACGGCGACCGCGCCCCAGTTTGGCCGAGCGGAGGGATCGGCGGCGGCGGGATGGCCCGTGAGGACCACGGCGGCGGCGCCGGGATTGGCGCGGATGACCGCGATCGCCGTCGTGAGCCCGCTGCCGTCCTCGAGGACCGGCGCCAGGACGACGACGTCGGGGTGCAGCAGGGCGGCGTAGTCCATGGCGCCCTGGGCGGTCGTGACGCGGCCGAGGACCTCGTGCCCGAGCTGCGTCAACCGCTTCGACAGTTCCGACTTGGCCGTGGCGCGACCCTCGGCGAGCAGGATACGGTAGGGAACGCGCGCGGTGCCATCCGGTGGCGTGTTCCGCGCTGTCTCGCGGGGCCGAGCAGCGGCTGCCGCCCGGGTCAGGTCGGCACGCGGCACTTCAGCTCTCGAGTGTCGTCCGGCCATCTGTCCTTCCTGCGCTCACGGTCGACCGACGGTGTCACGCTTTCGCGCGGGATTGTGCACGGCCGCGCACTCGTGACGGGTGCCAGGAGGATGTTAGGCGGTCACTCTGTCGCAGGCGGTGACCAGAATCACAGGATGACCGCGGGCGCTGTCGTGAAGTGTGACACCAGCGTGGCAGTCTGTGACGGGCCGCCGGTCGCTCACTTCAGCAGGCGCACCAATGCGCGCCGCCCGGCGTTCGAGCTGACTCCGTCGTCGGCGAGATCCTCGGCGACTCGCGCGGCGTCGATGGCGCCGGCGGGCGTGACATCGGATGTCGACCGGTAGGCGTACGCGCGCGTGAAGAGCCGGAGCGCAACGACCGCCACCTTGAGGAGCTGTGCGGCGTGGGCGCCGTCGATCGACTGACCTGTAAAGTCTCGGCCGTGGCGAAACGTGACCGCGCCGCTGTCCCACTCGAAATCGAACGCGCCGATCGCGAGCAGCGTGTTGATGCGGCACACCAGCTCCAGGACCCAGAGGCGTTGATGGGCTGGATAGTTGAGGTCCAGATAGACGTACAGCCGGGCGACCGGGTGTCGCTCGTCGATGAGGACCTGCGTGCGCCATCGGCGCTCGTCGCTCGTGACGGCGTGGAAGCGAAGGTCCTGCCCGTCGCAGCGCGCATCGACCGCGTAGCCATGGTCGGCCAGCATGGCGAGCATGGCGTCGCGCAACCCCCGCCAGGATGCTGGGGTCGCCGCCTCGGGCGCTGACGCTGTCCGCTCGTTCGTCGATCCCGTCGTCATCATCCCCCCCAGCCCCGGAGCCGTCTCTCATTCAGACGTTTGGGCCACCACAAACGCCACGGCCGCTCCCCACAGGATACTACATGCACCACGCGCACGCTCGACGCCCCGGATCGGGGGTCCTCGAGCCGCCCGCCGACATCCGGACCACGAGACAGCCGCACCGTGCGATCACCCGACGAGCAGCCGGCGTGCTGACCAGCGTTCAGGCGGCGTTCAGACGGCGACGCGCCGGTCGAGCGTTAGGCCCGGCCGGCGCGTGCGGGAGGAACGGGCGGCCCTGCGGGTCGGATCACCCCACTACCGATAGAACCCCGCCCCGTACACACCACCCAGGCCGCCCACGGCGCCGGCGATGTAGCCGATCACCACCGCGACGACGATCGCTGCGATGATGCAGACGATGGCGTAGCTCGTGGCACGGTCGGCCGCGACCTTCATGAGAATCGGGAGCCCGACGAAGAACAGGTAGAGCGAGTACAGGGAGCCGATCAGCGCCAGGATCCCGAGCGCCGGGAGGAGCAGAAAGACGCCCGCGACCCAGGAGGCCGTGTACGAGTAGGCCGCGACCTTGAAGGCCTGGAGCAGGTTCTTCTGCGCTCCGAAGGATGGGGCCAGTGCGTCGATGATGAGGGCAAGCACGTAAACGCTCACCAGGGCGAGCACGTACGTGGTGATCGCGTAGCGCAGCGCGAGTCCGGGGGTGAATCGGAAGAGCCACACGGCGCCGCAGATGGCCGGAATGGCGGCGAGCGGTAGGACGTACCCGGTGTAAATCGACCCGATCGTCGATGGCTCGGTGTCGATCACGTGCCACTCGGTCCGTGGCTGGAGCAGGATCGCCTTGGCCCGAGTGACGAGACCTCGCTGGAGTGCAACGGGCGGTGGTGCGGACATGACGTCCTCCCTGGGTTCGCCGGCGGCGCACCCGCCGGATCGCGTGCGGGCGGCGCGAATATATGCCGCCAACCGCGTCACGTCACCCACTCATTACCGTCGAGATCGCTTACGCGAGCGAGCGGAGAGGGAAGGAAGGAGCGCCCTACGGACAGTACGGCGCCCCGGGCCATTCGGTCGCCGTCGTCTCGGACGAGCCGACCGCGATATGGCACGAGGTGACGCCGAGTCCGGTGTCGTTGGGCCGAGTCACGGTCGCCGACCATCCCGTCACGCTCGCCGACGTGATCGTGTACGTGTCGTTCGCGCTCGGAGAGTACCGGGCAGAGGGGAGCGCCGAGCTGTATGTGTTGAACTCGACGAAGTACGCCTCCTCGGCCGTCTCGAGGTTGCGGAGGTCCGACTGCATGGTGGCGAGGTAGGCGTGCTCTTTCACGTTCGTGATGTGCACGACCATGAGGGCGGCCAGGATCCCGAGCACCACCATCACGATGAAAAGCTCGATGATGGTGAAACCGGCGCGCACGCCGCGTGCGCCAGGGCGGTTACGCGATGACGGAGGGCTCACGGGTCTCGGACTGTGACCGCCGAGGTGTTCTCGGGGTCACGGCCTGACCGGGTCCGCCGGCCCCCTCGCGACCGGGGCGGCGGGCGCCTACCGAGGAGCGGAGCCCAACCCGCGGCGCAGAAAGGCGACGAACACAGCCGGGTCGCGCGTCAGGCCCGGAAGGCTCGCGACCGTGCGGCCGTCGGCATCGACAACGGCGTACAGCGGGAGCGCGACCGTGTTGAACCGTGCCTGCTGAAGCGCCTGCTGGCGATCGTAGATCGCCCCTTCCCCGTCGGTGAACAGCCGCGCCAGCACGTACCGGCCGAGGGCCGCGCGCACGTCCGGGCGTGTGAACATGTTGGCTTCCATCCACCGGCAGTTGGTGCAGGTGTAACCGGTGAAATCGATGAACAGGCGCTTCCCTTGCCGCCTGGCCTGGACGAGGGCGCCGTCGTAGTCGTTGACGCGCCAGGCCAGGGCAGCCGGCGCGGTGACCTCCGACGCCGCCGGCGGCAGGAACGACTCCAGCTCGCCGAGCCCGTGTCCTTGGAGGCCGCTCGTCAGCCACACCGCCGCGGCGAGCGGGCACGCGGCGGCAACGAGTCGACCCGGGAGCCTCCGCACGGTGGGCCCGGCGGTCGCGCGCGGCGCCGGCCGCACCAGGTACACCGCGGCCGCGAGGGCGACCAGGATCCAGGCCACGAGGACGACGGACCGGGTGAAGATGCCCCAGTGCCAGACGAGATCGGCGTTGGCGAGGAACTTCATCGCCGCAGCCACCTCGAGCAGCCCCATGACGACCTTCACGCTCTCGAGCCAGCGTCCGGCCCGTGGCAGGCGCGTGAGCCAGGAGGGGACAGCCGCCAACACGCAGAACGGAAGGGCGAAGATCGTCGAGTACACCAACATCCCGAGGATCGGCATGCGCCAACTGCCCTGGGCGGCGGCGACCAGCACCGTGCCGACGAACGGGGCCGTGCACGTGAAGGACGTCAGCGTGAACGTCAACCCCATCAACGCCGCGGCCGCGACATCGATCGCGCGACCCCGATCCGAGCGGCGGCGCGCGGCGGCATCCGCCCGAACGACCCAGGCGCTCGGCAGAGCGACCTCGTAGAGCCCAAACAGGTTGACGGCGAACGCGATGAAGATCGCCGCGAGCGCGAGATTGACCCACGGGCTGGCGGCGATCTGCATCACGGCCGTCGCGCCGACGAGCCCGGCGAGCGCGAGCCCGACCGCCGTGAACGTCGCGATGATGCCGACACCGAACAGCAGGGCGTGCCGGACCGCCAGCCGCCGGGTCGGCGCGCTGTGCTCGGTGAAATACGCGACGGTGATCGGCACCATCGGGAACACGCAGGGCGTCAGCAGCGACAGCGCGCCGGCCGACGCGGCCAGCCAGGCGAGGCCCGCGGTCACCGCGCGCCCCTCACCGCCCCGACGCAGCCGGACGAAGCCGAGCCGGCGCCGCTCGGACCGCGACGGGGACGGCGATCCGCTCGGTGCGCGGCGGCATACAGAGCGTCGCGTCGCAGGCCTGGAAGCGCGTCTCGACGGCGATCGAGTCGATGCCCGACCGGGCATCGCGGCTCACTCGCACCGGAAGAACGAACTGCACGGTGCCATTGTACATCTCGACCGGGATGCCGAAGTTCGGGTCGAACGACTTGGTGGGGCCGGGTGCCTGAATCGAGTCCGCCAGCTGGAAGGGCTGGTCCGCCGCGAGCCGGATGCGCGTCGGAATGGGCCCGCCCGCGCCCTGGGTGAGCGAGTAGAGGTGCCACCCAGGGTCGACCGTCGCCGTGAGTCGCACGCGGACGACGGCGCCGGGCGCCACAGGACCCGCCGGGCTCGCGGACGCCGCCCACATGACCGGACGGGTCTGCGCCTCCGCGGGGGCGTACCAGGCGACCAGGGGGGCCGCAGCGACGAGCACAGCGAAAACGGGGCGTTTCATGGCGTTCCTGTACACTACCGGCGACGAGAGGTGCCGCCAAGGCTAGCGCGCCGGCGCGCCCACGATGACGCCGCGGCATTCTCCGAGCCCGATCCGTCGGGCGCCCGCACGGGCGCAATAGCCGCGCAGGGTGACCTCGTCGCCGTCGGCGAGAAACGCCCGTTGCTCACCGGTCGGGAGCGTCAGGGGCGATGCGCCGCGCCGGGTGATCTCGAGCAGGCACCCGAGCGAGTCGCTCGTGGGTCCCGACACCGTGCCGGTCGCCACGAGATCCCCGGGTTGCAGGTTGCAGCCGGTGACGGTGTGATGCGCGATGAGTTGCGCCGGGGTCCAGTACAGGTCCCGCGCGCTGCCGGCGCTCAGACGCATCGGCGCTCGGCCCTCGGCCCGCATCCGATCCGAGGAGAGCCAGACCTCGATCGTGAGATCGACCGCGCTCGCGTCGGGACGTGTGCCGGTAAGGTACGGGAGCGGCGCCGGGTCACCGGGCGGTCGCGGGGCCGCCTCGGTGCGAAAGGGCGCGAGGGCTTCGAGCGTCACGACCCACGGCGACACCGACGTGGCGAAGTTCTTCGCCAGAAATGGGCCGAGCGGCTGGTATTCCCAACTCTGGATGTCACGGGCCGACCAGTCATTGACCAGGCAGATGCCGAAGAGTCGGTCCGCCGCGTCGTCGAGCGCCACGGGCTCCCCGAGCGCGTTGCCACGGCCGACGAAGAACCCGAGCTCCGCCTCGTAGTCCAGCGCTCGTGTCGGTCCGACGCTCGGGGCAGCGGCGTCCGCCGGCTTGCACTGGCCCGACGGCCGTCGCACCGGGGTGCCACTGACGACGATCGACGAGGCGCGGCCGTGATAGCCGATCGGCACCCACTTGTAGTTCGGCAGCAGGGGGTTGTCCGGGCGAAAGAGCGATCCGACGTTGGTCGCGTGGTACACCGAGGCATAGAAGTCGGTGTAGTTTCCGATGGCCGCCGGCACGCGCAGGACAGCGGCCGCCGCCCGGATCAGGATGCGATCGGCCAGCCCCGGGATGCGTTCCGTCGGCGATCCGGCGCGCAGAAGACCCGAGAGCTGGGCGCGCAACGCCCTCTGATACCGCAGCTCGAGGCGCATCAGATCGTTGAGGTGCGGGACGCTGCTGCGGCGCGCGGCGATCTCCGCATCGCCGGTGAGCAACCCCTCGGCGTGCACTGCCGACAGGTCGAGGATCCAATCGCCGATCGCCACGCCGACGCGACCCGGGTCGCGCGCGTCGCGGGCAAAAACCCCGAACGGCAGATTCTGGATCGGGAAGTCGGCGTCCAGACGGTTCGCCGACTCGACCCATGACGCGAGCCCCGGGTCGTGAGTCTCGTCGAGCGGGCGCATGCGCTACAGGAGCTGCCGCGCGCGGAGAGTCTCCACCGGCTCGTCGAACGAGCAGGACCCGAACGACCTGATGAACTCCGCCCGAGCGACCCGGAGCTGCGCAGCGGCGATGCGATGCTGGCGCCAGCGGACCTCGGTCGCGTCGAACTCGAACGCGGACGGGTCCATCTCGTCGAGCAGCATGACCGCCTCGCGCTCCTGCCCGCCGCCGTGGACCAGCGCGGCCGCGAGCAGCACATTCACGAAGCCGTGCATGATCGCCTGTGGACTGTCGGTCGCGTACGTCAGCGGATATCGACCCCGGAACGCATGGTGCAACCCGGCGGTCGCCTTGCACGGGACGTGGGCGCATGACGCGGCGACGAGGAACCGGGCCACGCTAGCCGCCGGCGGGATGGCGTCCGGAGTGACCCCGCCGGTTCGGACCTTCGCGCCGAGCCCGTATCGCGCGACTGCCGGGAGGAGTGGATCCAGCTCTCCCGTGGATGGCACCTCGACGAAGACGACCTGCCCGCCGTGGGCCAGTGCCGCCGCCGTGACCACGTCGTCGGTGCGCGCCGCTCGCGTCTCGACGGTGTCGATCAGGGCGTGGCCTCCACGCACCGCTCGCTGTGCGGCGTTGAATGCGGCGATCCGTCGCGAGTCGGCGAGCGGGTCGTCACCGGCGAGGGCGGCCAACCGCCAGGTCCTGGCGCCGATGTCGGTCCGTGGCTCGGTGTGGAGCGCCCGCGTCGCGGCCTCGAGCTCGTGCTCGAACTCCTCGAGTCTCGCGACCGGGACGACGAACCGCCCGAGCAGCGCCCGCTCGTCACTCGCGAGATACGCCGCGTAGCGCCGAACCGCGGTGGCCATGTCGAGTGCGGCCGGCGGGAAGAGCCCCGCATAGTCGACGACCTCCGCGGTCAGCGCGTCCACGACCGGCGAGGCGCCGACCAGCGTCACCGCATGTTCTCCACCATGGCGTCGGCGAACTGACTCGTCCTCACCTCGGTCGCACCGCTCATGAGCCGCGCGAAATCGTACGTGACGCGCTTCTGGGCGATCGTCCGCTCCAGCGCGCGGACGATGAGGTCCGCGGCCTCGTTCCAGCCCAGGTACCGGAACATCATCTCGCCCGAGAGGATCACCGAGCCCGGGTTGACGACATCCTTTCCGGCGTACTTGGGTGCCGTGCCGTGGGTCGCCTCGAACACGGCGTGTCCGGTCAGGTAATTGACGTTCGCACCGGGCGCGATCCCGATACCGCCGACCTGCGCGGCGAGCGCGTCCGATATGTAGTCGCCGTTCAGATTGGGTGTCGCGATGACATCGTACTCCGCTGGGCGGGTCAGGATCTGCTGGAGAAACGCGTCCGCGATCACGTCCTTCACGACGATCCCGCCCGGCAACTGGAGCCAGGGTCCGCCCTGGAACTCGGTGGCCCCGTACTCCTCCCGCGCGACGGCGTATCCCCAGTCTCGAAACGCGCCCTCGGTGTACTTCATGATGTTGCCCTTGTGCACGAGGGTCACGCTCTTGCGGTGGTGCTGGACGGCGTACTCGAGGGCAGCGCGGACGAGGCGCTTCGTTCCCTCCTCGGAGATCGGCTTGATCCCGAGCCCGCTGGTCTCCGGGAACCGGATCGTGGTGGCGCCCAGCTCGTCGTGCAGAAACCGGACGAGCCGCCGGGCATCGTCGGATCGGGCCTTGTACTCGATCCCCGCGTAGATGTCCTCGGTGTTCTCCCGGAAGATGATCATGTCGACGAGCTCGGGCGCCTTGACGGGTGATGGCACACCCGGGAAGTAGCGGACCGGCCGAACGCAGGCGTACAGGTCGAGCTTCTGCCGGAGCGCGACGTTGAGGGACCGGAACCCGCCGCCGACCGGGGTCGTGAGCGGACCCTTGATGGCGATCAGGTAGTGGTCGATGGCAGCGAGCGTGTCGTCGGGGAGCCAACTGTCGAGTTGGTTCTTCGCCTTCTCGCCCGCCAGCACCTCGAACCACTCGACGCGACGTCGATCACGGTACGCCGCCCGCACGGCGGCATCGAACACGAGACGCGAGGCTTTCCAGATGTCGGGCCCCGTGCCGTCCCCCTCGATGAACGGGATCACGGGGACGTCGGGAACCCGGAGCGTGCGGTGCTCGAGGCGGATCGCCGTCCCGGCGGTCGGGGCGGTAAGATTCCTGTATGTGGGGATCGTCTCAGCGGGCATGGCACTCGAGCGGCGACCGGACGGGTCGCGCGGAAGGAAGGAGCGAGATGCGCGCCGTCGGTGCGACGGCGCTCCGGTGACGGCGAGAAGTATGCGGAGCGCCCCAGTGCCCAGCAACCGAGGCACGGATCCCACACCGCAGGACGTGGCTGCGCAGTTGCTGGACGCGTTCGGCGCGTATCACCACACCTTCCGCGCCGTCACGCGGCGGGCGCGCGGGCGCTTCGAGGATGCGGACTGGGCCGGTGTGCAGCGCGACGGCGCCGAGCGGCTGGCGCTGTACAAGCTGGCTGTCGCCACCGCCGTGCAGGACATCAAGGCCCGGCTCGGCGGGACCCGGGCGGCCCCGTTCTGGGCGGAGGCCAAGGCGGCGTACGGCACCGCCGTCTGCGAGCGCGCGGACGCCGAGATCGCGGAGACCTTCTTCAACTCCGTCGTGCGCCGGATCCAGGGCACCATCGGGGGTGACCCCCTCACGACGTTCGTCGAGTCGACCGCTCGGCCGCGCCGCGCCGATCCTGGCGCCCTGTACGAGACCGTCGAATGCGCGGCGTTCGACGCGTCGACGATTGCACGCATCCTCGCCGTGCCGACATGGGACATCGGCTATCTCGATCCCGAGGGCGATGCGGCGCGGGCGGCCGAGATTGTCGCCGCCGACCTGATCGCCCGCTGCGCGGGCGCGCCGATCGACGGCATCGACGTTTTGCGGGCCCCCTTCTATCGGAACAAGGGTGCGTATCTCGTCGCCCGTGTGCGCTCCGGCCGCCGCGCGATCCCGCTGATCATCGCGCTCGCCCGTCGGCCGGAGGGGATCGTGATCGACGCCGTGCTGCCGACGCCCGACGAGGCGAGTATCGTGTTCGGCGTCAGTTGGACCTACTTCTCGGTCGAGACCCAGGACCCCGGTGGGCTGGTCGTGTTCCTGCGGTCGATCATGCCACACAAGCGGATCGACGAGCTGTACACGGCGATCGGCTACAACCGGCACGGGAAGACCGAGCTGTATCGCAGCCTGATGCGGCACCTCGCGGAACATCCGGACGCGCGGTTCGCGCCGGCCGAGGGGGACGAGGGAACGGTCATGAGCGTCTTTGCGCTCCCCTCGTTCAACGTCGTGGTCAAAGTCATCAAGGACCGCTTCGCGCCGCCGAAGACGACCACCAGGCGCGCGGTCATGGACCGGTACCATTTCGTGTTCGTCCGGGACCGGGTGGGGCGGCTCGCCGACGCCCAGGAGTTCGAGTTCCTGGAGTTCCCGGTCACCTGCTTCACGACCCCTCTGCTGGATCATCTGCTCGCGACCTGCGCGGAGACCGTCCACGTCGCGGGTGACCGTGTCGTCGTGCAGCACGCGTACACAGAGCGGAAGGTCACTCCCCTCAACCTGTTCCTCAAGTCGGCGCCGCTCAGCGCGGCTCGCCATGCCGTGCTGGACTACGGTCAGGCGATCAAGGACCTCGCCGGGGCCGACATCTTCACGGGCGACATGCTGCTCAAGAACTTTGGCGTGAGCCGGCACGGCCGCGTGATCTGCTACGACTATGACGAGCTGACCCTGCTCGCGGAGTGTCAGTTCCGCCACTTGCCGCCGCCGGTGCACGAGGAGGATGAATGGGCGGCCGAGCCGGCATTCTACGTCGGCGAGGGCGATGTATTTCCGGAAGAGTTTCGCTCCTTCCTCGTTCCGCCGGGGGCATTACGTGACGCGTTCCTCGACGCGCACAGCGATCTGTTGAGCGTCCGGTACTGGCGCGACATGCAGGCGCGCCTGCGCACGGGAGAGATCCTCGACGTCTTCCCCTATCAGGCCAGCCGCCGGCTCCGGCGCTGGGGTCCCGAGCGCGCCGGGTGACGCGCTATCTTCACCCCAGCAGCCGCTTGGGCTCGGAGCGCACCTCGTCCGGTCGCGGCACCGGCGTCGCATCGGACGGCGGGGTCACCACCCGGCTGTCGCGTGGGCTCACCTCGGCGTGCACGTCGTTCTGGAGGTCGCTGATGCTACGCTTGAACTCGCGGATGCCACGGCCGAGCGATGAGCCGATCTCGGGAATGCGCTTCGCGCCGAACAGCAACAGCACCACGACCAGGATGAGAAGGATCTTCTCGATTCCGATTTCGCCAAACATGCGTCTCCCTCGTGCGGACTCTGACTGTGAATGCTAATACCCGGGGCGGCCGGCCGGGGCCGTGCGCACGCGCATCCGCCTCTCCGGCCGCGGCCCCCCGATGATCCACCCCTGGCACGATCTCCCGGCCGGCAAGGACGCGCCCCACGAGGTCCTGGCCGTGGTCGAGATCCCGAGCCGCAGCCGCAACAAGTACGAGCTGGACAAGGCCAGCGGGCTGTTCCGGCTGGACCGTCTCCTCTACTCCGCGGTGCACTACCCTGGGGACTACGGTTTCATTCCCCAGACCCTGGCCGAGGACGGCGACCCGTGCGACATCCTCGTGCTCACGACCGAGCCGACCTTCACCGGGTGCCTCATCGACGCCCGGCCGATCGGCCTGCTCCGAATGCTCGACCGCGGCGAGCACGATGACAAAGTGCTGGCGGTTCCGGCTGAGGACCCCTTCCAGAACGAGTTCTCCGAGTACACCGACCTGCCGAGTCATACGCTCCGGGAGATCGCGCACTTCTTCGAGATCTACAAGGACCTCGAAGGGAAGCGGGTACAGGTGGTCGGCTGGGAGGGCAGCGCGGCCGCGCGGGAGGAGGTCCAGCGCAGTATCGGGCGGTACGTCGGGCACCCGGAGCTCCAGCCCACCGTGCGGGCAGCGCGGTAGGACGTTTTACTCCCCACCGGGAGCGGTCGTCGGGAGCAGATGGCTCTTTCCCTGCCCCGGCGACTCGCGCTCGGCTACGGCGTCGGGTTGGTGCTGCTCGCCGGAGTGGCGGGCGCCGGGTGGCGGAGCGCCCGGGGCGCCCGCGCGGACGCCGCCTGGGTCATGCACACCTATCAGGTGATCGACACGCTTGACTTCACGCTCAGCCGTCTGCGCGGCGTCGAGCTGGGCACCGGGGCGTACGTCCTCACCGGGGATGCGCGGGCGACGGCGCCGTACCGAACCGCCGACGCCGACCTTCAGCGGGCCACGTCGACCCTCCGCCGACTGACGAGCGACAATCCGAGGCAGCAAGCGCGTCTCGACACGCTGAGCCGACTCGTCCAGCAGGAGCTCGCGATGCTCGCGCGCGAGCGGCTCGCGCGGATGGCGGGCCGGCCGGGTCAGCGCGAGTTCGGGAGCGCGGCCCTGGAGAACGAGCGCATCACGGACGAGATCCGGCGACAGGTCCTCGCAATGCGCCGCGAGGAGCAGGGCCTATTGGCGGATCGCATGGAAGTCGCTGACGCCAGTGCGGCCCGGGCCGACCTGACCATCGGGCTGGGCACAGTCCTGTCGATCCTGTTCGGTGCCGTGAGCGTGGTCAGCATCACGCGCGAGCTCGGTGCCCGGACCCGGGCCGACGCCGCGCTTCGGCTGGCGGAAGCGGAAGCGCGGCAGGTCGCCGAGGAGCTGGCCCAGTCGAATGCCCAGCTCGAGGAGTTCGCGAGCATCGCCTCCCACGATCTCCAGGAGCCGCTCCGGAAGGTCCAGGCATTTGCGGATCGGGCGAGGCGGCTCGCTGGTGAGGAGCTGGCGCCAGAGGCCGCCGACTGCCTGAGTCGCGCCGTGCGCGCCACCGAGCGGATGCAGACACTGATCGACGACCTCCTCGCGTACGCGCGGGTGTCAGCGGCGGCGTGTGCCTTCGGTCCGGTCGATCTGACGCAGGTCGCGCGCGAGGTCATCGCCGACCTCGAGGCCCGGATCGGCATGACGCGTGGTGAGGTGGTGGCCGGGCCGCTGCCCGAAGTCACCGCCGACGCGATGCAGATGCGGCAACTGCTGCAAAACCTGGTCGGGAACGCCCTCAAGTTCCATCGGCCCGGCGTGCCCCCGGTCGTGACCGTGCGCGGGGAGCGCCGGGACGGGCCGAGCGGCGCGATGTGGGCGATCGTCGTCGCGGACAACGGCATCGGCATCGACGCGGAGTCGCTGCATCGCATCTTCGTTCCGTTCCAGCGCCTGCACGGCCGCAGCGAGTACGAAGGGACCGGGATGGGACTCGCGATCTGCCGCAAGATCGCCGCTCGACACGGCGGTACGATCACGGCCACGAGCACCCCCGGTCAGGGCTCCATCTTCACCGCATCCTTCCCCGCCGACGCAGGGCGGCCGGGCGCCCGAGCGGGCCGGGTGCGTCCGTCGATCTCTCCTCCGGGCCGATCGCGCGCCGCATAGCCGATGCGCCGTCGGGCAGGACCTCGTCGCGATCATGGCTGACGCAGCCCTCCGCGTCCTGATCATCGACGATGATCAGGATGACTTCGTGCTGACGCGCGGGCTCCTGGCGGAGATCCCCACGCGCCGCTACTCCGTCGACTGGGCGCGGACATACGACGAGGGCGCGGCAGCCGTGCGCGCGGACACGCACGACGTGTATCTCGTGGACTATCGGCTCGGTGCGCACACGGGCGTCGAGCTCCTCGCCGACGGGCGCCGGTGTCAGGGGCCCGTGATCCTGGTCACCGGCGCCGGCGATCGGAGGGACGACGAGGCGGCGATGCGCGCCGGCGCGGCCGACTACATCGAGAAGTCACGCCTCGACCCGTGGCTCCTCGAGCGGGCGATCCGGTACGCGTTGGAGCGGAAGCGGGCCGAACGGGAGAGCCTGGCGAGTGAGGAGCGACTCCGCAACGTGCTCGACCAGTCGCACGATCTCGTCTTCACGGCGGCCGCGGACGGCACCATCCAGTTCGTGAACAAGACCTGGCGGGAGGCGCTGGACTACGCCCCGGCGGACGTCGCGGGAGTGCGGATCGGTGACGTGGTCGCCGCCGAATTTCGGGACGCCTTCGACCGCGCCGTCGCGGAGGCGCTCGCCGGCAATCACCCGGCCGGTGTCCCCGTCGACGCCGTGTTCGTCGGCCACGACCGGCGGCGACTCGTGCTCACGGGACGCGTCACCTGCCGGACCATGCACGGTGCCGATCGGGAGCTCCAGGGCTGGTTCCGGAATGTCACGGATCAGCGGCGGGCCGAGGACGCGCAGCGGCGCCTCGCCGCTACTCTGGAAGCGACGAGCGACTTCGTCGGCATCAGTGACGCGAACGGCTACTGCGTCTATCTGAATCCCGCGGGCCGGCGCATGGCGGGGATCGATGAGCGCGAGGACATCACGACCCGGCGGGTGGAGTCCGTCTTCCCCGCGCGCGAGCGCGAGCGCCAGCTCACCGAGGTGCTGCCGCACGCGTCCCGCGAGGGCACCTGGCGCGGCGAGAGCGTGCTCGAGGGCGTCGACGGATGCGAGATTCCCGTCTCCCAGGTCGTGATCGCGCATCCCTCTGCTCAGGGCGGGGTCTGGTTCATCTCGACGATCATGCGCGACATCAGCGACTGGAAGCGGCTCGACCGATTGAAGTCGGAGTTCGTCTCGACGGTCTCCCACGAGCTGCGGACGCCGCTCACATCGATCCGCGGGTCACTCGGCCTGCTGGAGGGCGGAGTCGCGGGAGCGCTGTCGACCCAGGCGCAGGGCCTCGTGCGAATCGCGTGTGGCAACACCGATCGATTGATCCGCCTCATCAACGAGATGCTCGACCTCGACAAGATCGAGGCGGGAAAGCTCGAGCTGCGCACCGCTGCCCTGATCCCGGCCGAGCTCGTGCGGACCGCCGTCGACGGCATCCGCGGCCTCGCCGACGAGTACGACGTGCGGATCGAGGAACAGGTCGAGGCCCATCGCACCTTCGAGGGCGACCGGGACCGTGTCCTTCAGGTGTTGACGAACCTCCTGTCCAACGCGGTCAAGTTCTGTCCCGCCCGGTCCGTCGTGCGCGTTCGGGCGATCCCGGTGGAACCGACCAACGGGGCGCTCGCCGAGCGTGTGCGGCTCGGCCGGGCGCCGGTTCGGTTCGTGGTCGAGAACCCGGGGCCCGGAATCGCCCCGCGGGACCTCGACCGGCTGTTCGCGCGGTTCCAGCAGCTCGATGGGTCCGACCGCCGGCAACGGGGCGGGACTGGCCTGGGGCTGGCGATCTCCAAGGCGATCGTGGAACAGCACGGGGGCCGGATCGGCGTCACCTCCGACCCGGGCGTGTTGACCACCTTCTGGTTCGAGCTTCCGGCGGTCGCGGCCAAGCAGGTCAGCACCGAGGGCTGAGGCCCGATCGCGCTCAGTGGCTGGGCGGCGGCAGGGCGACTCGCTTGGTTCGATATGGCGAGTAGTACCGCACCGGCTCGGCGCAGAAGTACCCGCCCGTCTCGGTGCCCGCGACGGGCCGCCACGATCCCGCAAAGCCACCGCCGTCGTGCTTGTGGATGGCGAGGACCACGCCGGGCCCGTCGTCGGGCGCGCGGTCCATGCAGGGGCCGCCGCTGTCGCACCGGCGGCGGTCGTTGGCGCGCGTGGCGATCAACAGTTGCCAATCGAGGCTGCCTCCCGCCGAGTCGAGCCTTCGGGTGACGATCACGCCAGGCCGGCGCGGGTCGAACGAACGCGGGTCGGGGACGACCGCGCCGCCGTACGGCACGGGCGCGCTGACGCCGGCGAGGTCGACCGTCAGAGCGCCGTACAGCGGCACGCGCGCGGTATCGCGGACCGGCCGCCGGACCCCGGCCACGACGAGGCTATCGTGCGCCTCGGTGGTCGATCGGAGCCAGAGATTCCCACGGACGGACGCGCCCTGCGATCGCCCCGTCGTCGCGACCAGGGTCAGGACGTATTGGCCGGTGTCGATGAGCGCGCCCGGGAGCACCGCATCCCGACGGCTAACCGGCTCGCACCGAGTCGGTCGCGGCTGCGCCCGCGCCTCCATCGGCTCGAGGGACACCGCCCACGCGACCACCCACGCGACCACCCACGCGACCGCGCACGCCACCGCGATTGCCTGCGCACGCCCTGCCCCCCGGCCCTCCCCCGCAACTCTCGCCATCGGACCTCATCTCCGGGCCTCAGCGCAGAAACACCGCCAGCACCAGCTCGGCGGTAATGAGCGCGACGATCAGCACCTCGAGTGCCTCGGCTCGCGCCGCCTGCGATTCAGCGTTCAACATCGCGTACGTCTCGCGGATGATCGCCAACTTGCGATCGATCCCCGCCCGCCACTCCCGGCCGCGGAAGATGTCGAGCGCTGCCGTATAGATGCGCGCCAGGTAGACATCATCGGTGACCTTGAACGCACTCTCGACGCGTTCGACCAGCTCCGTCGAATCGGCCACCAGTGCCTGCAAGTCGGCGAGCAAGCGTGCGTAGCGGCGCTGAAGCACGGCGAGCCGACGAGGGCGGCTGGACGCGATCCGATCGTACATCGCCGGCAACTCGGCGTCGAGCAGGGCGTCGTAGACCCGCAGCTCGAGCAACTGCGCGTTCGCGAACTCGAGAATGTACTGCACGTCGGTGTCCGCCGGCGACGGCTCGACGACGAGCGCGTTGTCCCAGGTCAGGATCGTCAGGTCATCGGGGTAGTACGAGAAGCGGTGGGGGAGCAGCTCGCGCCGAGCGGTCGCCGAGAGCGGGCGCTGCTCGTTGAGGAGCAGCGGGACGAACTCCTCGTCCTCCCAGCTCGCCGGAGGGAGCGGTACCGCCCCGTCGGGCCCCGCCTGTCCGACCGGATCCGCCTCTCCGGCCGGCAACGCATGAACGGCGTCGATCCGAAAGACCACATAATCCTCGGTCACCGGCGCGATCGCGGGGCGGATCACAGCCGGTCGGATGCGATCGAGCAGCGCGCGCAGGTGGCGCTCGAAGGCGGGCGTGAGATCGACCCCCACATCGACGGCGTTGCCAAAGGCGGTGTACGCGCTCCACGGGAGGTTGGGCGCAGCGCGGATCCGGATTCGCATCGAGACGACGCCGAAGTCGAAGATACGGGCTGAGACCTCGACCTCACCGGCGGCGTCGGGAATCGCGACCGGCTCCGTCCCGAGGGCGACCGTCACCGGCGGATTGGCGATCTGGATCGCCTGTGCCTCGCCCCGGCTGGGACGCACGCGCTCGGGCGCGCTCGACGCCAGCAGATCGGCGGCCTGGACGAGGTCGATCCCGAAGCCGACGTCGTAGAGGCGGTACACTGTCGCCGCGCCGTCGACGCGAACGTCCCGCAGGACACCCCGACCGGGCGCACCGGAAAGGCGGGAGCCGACGCCCACGGCGCTCACCGGAGCGCTCGCGCCGGAGCCGGGCTAGGGGGCCGCGGCGACCGGGCTGACCCGCTCGAGGAACGCGGCGTAGAGCTGCTGAGCGACCGGCCCGGGTCGTCCGCTCCCGATCGTCCGGCCGTCCACCCGCACGATGGGCATGACATCGTTGAACGTGCTGGTGAAAAACAGCTCCGAGGCCCGCGCCAGGTCGTCCGGCCGGAATGGCTCCTCGCGCACGGACATCCCGGCCTCACCAGCGACCTCGAGCACGACGTCGCGAGTCACTCCCGGAAGGATGTACGGCGATCGAGGGTGTGTGCGGAGCTCGCCGTCGAGCACCGCGAAGACATTGCTCGACGCGCCCTCGGTGATCGTGCCGTCCCGGACAAAGATCGCCTCATCGGCACCGCTCTCCACCGCGCGCTGCTTGGCGAGCGTGTTCGGCAACAGGTTGACCGTCTTGACGTCGCACCGCGCCCAGCGGATGTCGGGGGTGGTGATCGCGACCGCACCGCGGGTCCTCACGGCGTGCGGCAGCGTGACGGGCATGGTGGCGACATAGACCGTGGGCACGGTCCCGACGGGCGGGAACTGGTGCACGCGCGGCGCGGCCCCCCTCGTCACCTGCCAGTATACGAGCGCATCGCCGTCCAGGCGATTGTCGCGGAGGAGCGTGCGCGAGACGTCGACCATGGTTGCCACATCGGATTCGCGCAACGAGATCGCCATCTCCCGCAGGTTGCGCGTCAGTCGGCGGACGTGACGGGTGAGCTCGATGAGATCACCCCCAGCGGATCGGGTCACCTCGTAGACGCCATCGCCGAACATGAAGCCGCGATCCGTCACTGGCACGACTGCCGCGTCCGCGTCCACGAACTTTCCGTTCAGGTAGCTGCGCATGCGGTGTATCGCACTCCTGCCCTGAGGGTGTATCTTCGGAAATTATGGAACGACAGTCCGATGGAACAGGGCGCCCGGGTCTCGGATCGGCTCGGACCGCGACGCCCAAACGGCTGTTCGCGGCCGGCCGGATCGTGCTCGGCGCGGGGCTCGCGGTCGTGGGGTGCACCACACTGTGGCCGGCAACCCGCGTCAGCACACAGGCGTCACCATCGGATGCGTTTGGCTGCCTGGTGACGCAGGCGAAGCAGCTCGGCTTTCGGGTGGCGCCTGACAGCGGCCATCACCAGCTCCAGGCCGAGCAGGCGCTTCCTCAGGCCGCGCACGGGGCGGATCTCACGGAGTACGCCCGGAAGAACGTGCTGGTCGCGAAGGTCGTCAGGACCGGTGGCGGGACCGGAGCGGGCGGCGGGTCGACGATCGACGTGCGCGCGGAGACGATCGCGCAGGAGGAGACGCGGCGCGGGCTGACGGACGAGAGCCTCCCCGCCTCGCCCGAGGTTCGGGCAGCGGCGGACACACTCGTGGCCCGGTGCCGCTCGGCGCCACCGACCACGTCGCTCCCGGGGTAGCCGCCGCGCCGCCGACGGCCCCCCTACGACCGGGGCATGAGCAGGGCTTGCATCTCCAGGGCGTTGGTCGTGCCATAGTTCGCGTAGCAATTGTTGAACACCACGTGGGTGGCGGTGGCTTTCTCGGTGAGCGCACGGATGCGCGGGACCCATTCGGTGAGCTCGTGCTCGTCGTACAGGTACCGGTACCGCTCGGCCGTCGAGACGCCCGGCCGCTCCCAGAGGTCATCCCGCCGGCCGTGCAGGCGGACGACAGCCAGCGAAGGAGATGTCACCGCCGGCAGCGCTGGTACGCTGCTCTCCAGCCCCTGCGGCCCGTCGACGATCACGCACGGCACGTCGTGGTCGCTCAGAAACTGCAACGTCCGCTCGGTGGTGTGGGCCGTGAACCAGCGGCGATTCCGAAACTCGACCGCGCATGGGAACTCGCCAAGGTGCGCGCGCGCCGCCAGGATCGCCTCGCGCGCCGCGCTTCCTGGCACGAACCAGCGGGGGTACTGGAGCAGCACGGCCCCGAGCTTTCGGGCGCGGTGCAGCGGCTCGATCGCGTCGTGGAACGTGGCCCACACGGCGTCGCGCACCTCGTGCGGGAGGTCCTTGGGGTAGACGCGCCCTCTGGCACGAAGGGCCGCCGGGAGCGCATCGCGCAGGTCGGCCGGCAGTCGGCTCGTCTCCACCGGGTGACCGGTCATCATGGCGAACGCCTTGACGTCGAAGATGAAGTCGGGCGGCGTGCGCTCGACCCAGGACTCCGCCATGCGGGGGACGGGTAGCGCGTAGTACGTGGCGTCCACCTCGACCATCGAGAAGCGAGACGCGTAGTAGCGGAGCCGTGTCTCGGGGCTAGTCGCGCTCTCCGGGTAGAACACCCCTCGCGCGGTGAGCGTGCGATCGGTCCAGCCCGCAGTGCCGACCAGCAGGCGGTGGCCGGGCGCCGGAACGGGGCCCGTCCGGGCGGCCGGCCCGCGGGCGGCCGCCTCCCCGCGCACCCGCGCGACGTCGACCCCCGGATCGTGCGTGCGATCGACCGTCGGCGCTGATCCTGCTGACCCCACGGCCCCTCCCGGCCCGCCCGGAGAGGCCGCGGCCAGATGCCGCGGGACCCCGGGTATCTTACCTGTATGATGAAGCCCATCCTCCGGATCCGCCGGATCGAGCTCGCCCCGCGGGCGGAAGGCGACGGGGGGGCGGCCGGGTCCGGGCCGCTCGTGCCGCGACGGATGTCCGCGGTCGACAAGGCGGCGTTCGTGCTGCTGGCGATCGGTATGATCGCGCTGGGCGGGGTGCTGCTCGCGGCCGGTGTCGCGGTGCTGGTCGCGCTCGGCGCTGGTGGCCTCGTCATCGGCACGATCGCGCTGGCCGGTTCGCGTCTTCTCGGTCGACCCGGCGCCCGGTCGCGGCAGGGCGAAGTCCGAGGCTCCGGCGCCGTCCTGCCGCCGCCGCCCGACACGCGACCGAGTGCCGAACTACCCTGGAGAGCCTCGCCGCGGGGTGACTGATGCCGCGGGCCCCGGCGGGCCCCTCGCAGCAACGGCCGGCAGGAGAGGTTTTCGTCGGTAGAGACGCCCCTGCCGAGGCGTTCCGGCAGGACTCTTGTAGTACTCGCCTTCGACGGTCGAAACGTCGAGGACTGCAATGGCAACGACACGAGAACCGCCTGTCGGCCGGCCCAGTCGGCCCGGCCCGGGGCGGTCAGGTGGCGGGGGTGAGAGGCCGACAGGTGTCGAGGGTCGTTCCCCGGCCGGTGGCGATGCGGATGCCGTCATCCAGCGGACGCGACACGCACTGAGCCTCGTCTTCGGCCCGCCGGAGGCGCGGGCCTTCGCGGTGCGTCTCTGGGACGGGACGGTCGAGCGCCCGCCAGACAGTACGCGACCGCAATTCACACTCGTTCTGCACGACGCGGCGTCGCTGCGGCGGATGCTCCTCCCCCCGTCGGAGCTCAGACTCGGCGCGTCCTACGTCGAGGGTGCGTTCGAGGTGGAGGGGGACCTCGAGGTCGCGCAGACCGTCGGACGTCAACTTCGGGACCGGCTGGCCGATCCGTCGACCGCGATGCGTGTGCTCGGCGCCCTCACTCGGCTCCCACGCCGATCCGACGTGCCTCGGTCGCACGCCGCGCGCAGCGGCCGGCGGCTCACGCGATGGCCCAGGCGCCATGCGCCGCGCCGGGACGCGATGGCCATCCGGGCGCACTACGACATCGGCAACGACTTCTACGCCCTCTGGCTCGACCGCCGACTCGTGTATTCGTGCGCGTACTTCGAGACGGGAACGGAGGATCTCGACCGCGCGCAGGAGGCGAAGCTCGAGCACATCTGCCGGAAGCTACGGCTGCACCCGGGGGAGCGGTTACTGGACATCGGATGCGGCTGGGGCGGTCTGGTGATGTACGCCGCGGCGCGATACGGCGTCGAGGCACACGGCATCACCCTCAGCCCCGCCCAGGCGACGCTGGCGCGAGAGCGCATCGCCGCGGCCGGGCTCACGGAGCAGTGTCGAGTCGATGTCTGCGACTACCGCATGGTCGACCAAGAGCGGCCATACGACAAAGTCGTGAGTGTCGGGATGGTCGAGCACGTCGGTCGCGCACAGATCGCGCGCTACGCACAGGCGGCGTTCCGCTTGACGGCGCCGGGCGGGCTGTTCCTCAACCACGGGATCGTCACGGCGCCGGTGTCGACGCGCCTGGGTGATGTGCTCCGGCGCCGCCTCTGGCACGAGGGCGAGTTCATCGATCGGTACATTTTCCCGGACGGCGAGCTGCTCCGGCTCGGCGAGATCGTCGAGGCCGGGGAGGCGGCGGGATTCGAGGTGCGCGATGTCGAATCCCTACGTGAGCACTACGTCCAGACCCTGCGCCATTGGGTGCGCCGGCTCGAGGCCGCGGCGCCACGGGCGAAGCATCTCGTCGGCTCGGAGCGCTACCGCGCCTGGCGGCTCTACATGGCCGCGTCGGCTCAGGCGTTTGCGAGTCGGCGCATCGGGCTGGCGCAGGTGCTGTTCGCGAAAGCGGCGCCGGTCGGCGTCGTCAGGCTCCCGCGGACCCGGGCCGACCTGTACGTGACGCCGGCGGCGCCGCCCCTGCGCACGCCGTCGCGACCGGAGGCTCCGGCCGCTACTGGATCTGAACGATCGTTCCGACCGACGGAACCTGATGGCCGTTGAGGACGAAGAGCAGGTAGTGTCCGGGAGGGGCGAGATTGGCGTTGGCGGGTGCGGTCACGGTCAGCGTCGTCCCCGACTGCGTGGAGGGGAGATGATTCAGCCGCTGGTTCATGTTGATGGCGTGGGTCACCGCACCGAGCCTGATCCACAGGACCTGAGCGGTGCCGGCGGCGACGTTCTGCACCTGGACGGGAAAGGTCGAGCCGTAGCTCACCTGCGACGGAGCGGACGTGATGATCGGTCGTGATGCCGTCGTCGGCGTCCCGTCGGGGTTGAAGAGGTAGGGCGGTGAGTAGATCTCGGCGTTGAAGTTGTCGGTCAGTCCGGTCGCCGCCGGTTGGCCGCCGCCGAGCGAGAGCACCCGGCCGTCGGGGAGCAGTAGCGTCTCCGAGTGGTAGAGGCGCGGGATCTTCATCGGGGCGACGTTCGTCCACGCCTCGGTCACCGGGTCCCAAATCTCGGGCGTGAGCTGAATGGGAGTGATGGGGTTGAAGCCGACCCCCGCGCCTCCCCCTGAGGCCAGGATCTGCCCGTTGGCCATCAGCACGGCGTTCATCTGTCGTCGCGGGAAATGCATCGACGCGATCTGCCGCCAGGAGGGTGACGGCTGATTGAGGTCGATTACCTCGGCGGTGGCCTGGGCCGAGACCTGGCTCATGCTATCCAGATCTCCGCCGCCGATGATGATGATCTTTCCCGCGTCGTACATGACCGCCGACCCGTACTCGCGCGCCTGGGCCGTCGCGGTCGTCAGTCCGCCCGAGGTGTTCCCGGCGCCGCTCGGATCGATGTAGTAGGTGAAGTTGCGATCGCCCGCGTAGAACAGCTTCCCGTTGGGGGCGACGAACGTCCAGGCCCAGTAGGGAACGAGCGACTTGATGTTGGTCAGCTCGCGAATGCTGTTCGTCTGGGGGTTGTAGACCTCGGGAATCGAGTCCCAGGCAGTGTTCGTGTCCTGGCCCGAGATGACGAACACCTCGTTGTCGGCCAGCGTCGTGACCGTCGGGTACCAACGCCCTTTGGCCATGGCGGCATTGGCCGTCCACGTCTTCGACTGCCAGTTGTACGTGTAGTTGTACCGCTGGCCGTGGGCGTCCAGGGTCGCGTTACCCCCCATGACGATCACGTTGCCATTCTCGAGCAGTGCCAGACCGCTACAGAAAAAGTCCCGGCCGGCGTCGACCGGGGTGAACTGCCCGGTGCCGGGGTTCCAGAGGTATGGGATCCCATCATGACGAGGAAACGATGGATCGACTGGGATCGGGTAATTGGGCGGATTTTCTGACGCGAACTCCCGGCCGTAGGTGAGGACCGTACCGTCGGGCAGGAGCGCCGCGTGGATCGGCATGATGGGCCATGAGAGCGTGTCCGACCACTGCCCCTGCGCGGCCGTGGTGGCGCACGCCGCCCCGCCGTTGGGCTTCTCCGCGACGCGCGTGCCGTTGTAGGTCACGAGGACGGGGCCGCGATTGGTCGTCTGCAACCACGTCTCGCTGTACCCTGGGGAGCCGTTGGCGGTCGGCGCGGCGGGAAGCGTGAGGCTGCCCGTCTCGGACGTCCGATACACCGAGTACTGGATCGCGGCGCTGGTGGCGTTCGCATTTCGCACCCGAAACCAGTTGCCGCACCGGTAGGAGAGCTTGATCAGCGCCGTGTTCACCCCCTGCCCCGCCGCCGGGCGCGGCGGGAACGCCGCACCGGCGATCAGCAGCGCGACGGTCACGGCCCGCGCCACGGTGGAGAGCAGGAACACGCCAGGAGGTGTCGGTCGAAGACGTCGATGCGGCATCAGAAAGGGAGGCCCGGAGAGGGGCGAGGTGTCAGGGGTAGGCGGCAGCGTGCTGCGCGTCTCCAGCCGTCGCGATCGGGTGAATGGTCGCGGGGTGTCTCGGGTCGAGCCAGGCCAGAGCCGCGACTCCACGCTGCCAGTGAGTGAATACGATCCGGTCATCGCGAAGCCACACGGGCTGTCCAACGTGCCCCATGGTCGTGAGCCGAGTCACGGCCCCGCTCGCCAGCGTCACGGTATAGAGGTCCGCCGAGCCATCGCGATCCGAGCTGAAGACGATCCGGAGCCCCTCCGGACTCCACGCCGGCTCGAGGCTGGCGCCGGTGCGTGCGGCGGCGACGACGGTGGCGGATCCCGGGGGGCCGTCGATGGCGCCGACGAAGATCTCGGCATTGCCGTTCCGGGTCGAGACGTAGGCAATCCGATCCCCCTGGGGCGACCAGGCCGGATGTGCTTCGACCGCGCCGTCCCACCCTGCTTCAGCGGCAGCGAGCCGTTGCGCGCCACTGCCGTCGGATCGCGAAAACCAGACGCGCGGGAGCGGCCCCGTCGTGGACAGATATGCCAACATCGTCCCGTCGGGTGACAGGGTCGGCGCGTCGCCCGGTTCGATCGTCCAGCCCGCGGCATCGGACTCGGCCAGTCGGACCGCCGCAAGCACCGTCCCGTCGCGGCGAGTGCTGCCGAAGTAGACCGTCCCGCCGCGCGCAACGGGGGTGTGATGATCCACCGAGTCGAACGTCAGCCGGACGAGGCCCGCGCCGTCGAGCTGGGCGAGATAGATGTCACGGGGGCCGCCGGCAGCCGTTGGCATGTCGAAGACGATGCGGCGCGCCGCCCCCCGAGGGGGGAGGACGCCGGGCCGGTCGGGGGTTTCGGCCGGCGACCGCGCCGGGAGGAGGCTCGCGACGGCCTCGCCGCTCCGGCACGCCGCCGCCCCGCAAGCGAGGAGCAGTATCGCCACGCCCGTCCGATGCGTTCGCACGGCGCTACGGGAGCGCCACGGCCGTCGGCGTCAGGCGCTGCGTCAGCGTGCCGTCGCCGAGCTGGCCGCTCGAGTTGTCGCCCCAGCAGTACGTCGAGCCGTTCGAGGTCAGCGCGCACGTATGTGCGAATCCGGCCGCGATCGCGGTGAAGGCAAAGGACGGGATGGCCGTCGGCGACGATTGATCCTGCGTGGAGTTGATGCCGAGCTGCCCGCTCGAGTTGCTCCCCCAGCAGTACGCGCCACCGGCCGCCGTGATGCCGCAGACGTGGTAGCCACCGGCCGCCAGCTTGGTCAGCGCGGGGCTGCCGGTGACGGCAGTCGGAGAGGAGACGGCGCCGCCCACCGCGCCGTTCCCGAGTGCGCCATAGGTATTCGCGCCCCAGCAGTAGGCCTTGCCGTTCACATCGAGGGCGCAGGTGAAGTTGGTGCCGGCGGCGACGCTCGCGAAGATCGTGCTGCTATTCACCTGGGTCGGCGTGGAGTGGGACGTGGTGTTGCCCGTCCCGAGCTCGCCATCGGCATTGGCGCCCCAGCAATAGACGGCGCCCCCTGCGGTGAGCCCACAGGCGTGAAACGCTCCGGCGGTCAGCGTCACGAACGGAATCGATCCGGCGACCGCCGTCGGCGTGGCGTGCGACGTCGTGCCGCCGTTCCCCAGCTGCCCCGTGTAGTTGTCGCCCCAGCAGTACGCCGTCGACGCGGCGAGGCCGCAACTGAACTCGGCGCCGGTCACGATCTGACTGAACGCGCCGACCGGCGGGGTCACCTGCACCGGCTCGCCCCGATCGGTGACCGTCCCGTCGCCCAGCTCACCACTCGCGTTGTCACCCCAGCAGAAGGCGCCCGTCTGAGCGGTCGCGCAACTGAACTCGTTGCCGGCGCTCACGGACTGGACGGCGAGGTTGCCGAGCACGCCGACCGGCGTGGGAGACGGTGGGGTCGCCTGAATGCCGAGCGCGCCGTACGCGTTGAACCCCCAGCAGTACTCGTGATTGCCCGGTCGCACCGCGCAACTGTGCGCAAGCCCGATCGCCAGGCTGTCGAAGGCGTGGGCCGGGATCGCCAGGGCGGCGGCGCTCGTGTCCGGCATCTGCCCCGTGATATAGACAGCGAAATGGAACGCTTGCACCCCCGACGGCACGTTGAACTGCCAGTTGACCGTCGGTGTCGTGGCATTGCTGGGCAGGAGGCCGGGGTACCGATAGAACGGCTGATTGGTCGCCGTGAAGCTGCCCGTATCAGGAGCGTTCGTCGTGATCGTCCCCGTCCCCTGTGTCGCGAGCGGTGTCTGAGCGAAGAACACCTCGATGCTGTCCGGGGCGGGTGCGCGCCCGTCCGCGGTACCGAGAGGCTGGGTCGTGAGGTTCTGCACGGCCGCATCGAAGGTGAACAGGGGTGGACTGACGAACTGGAGATTGGAGATGATGTACCGAACGTTCACACCCTGCTCGCCGAGGAGGACGCTGCGGCTCACCACCGTCCCGCCCCGGTGCCCCGGGGCGCGAGCTCCCGCGGCGGCGAACACCGGCTCAGGCGCGGTCCGCCGAACCGCCGCCAGGGCGCCGGCCAACGTGCGGGACTGAGAGCTCGCGTACTGCGCGCAGGGGATCGTGCTGTCCCCGCGCGTGTAGGTGCACGACACGGCCGACACGAAGTAGGTCGGCGGATGTGGTGTATGGGAGCGGGGAGCCACCGGATTGTCGCCGCATGCCCCGAGCACGACGCTTCCCGCCGCGACAGCCGCAGGCCATGGGCGCACGATCCGATGACGCCACAGCACGACGCGCTGCAATGGCATGAGTTCGACGAGGCGGAGCGCGGACAGGGGAGGCGGCCGGCCCGCCCGCGAGACGGCGCCGGACACCGAAGGGCGGCGGCAGGGCCGGCCTTCGACGTCTGCGCCGTTGCAATTGCAGCGCTATCACGCGGCGCTTGGCGAAAAACGCGACACTCGTGCCCCGGCCGGCGAGGCGCGGTCGGTAACTGTATGTGGCGGTGTAAGAAGGGCCGAGGGTCGATCGCCACCGGCAGTACAGCCGCGGCGGGGTTGCGCCTGGTCGGAATGACCGCATGTCGCGCGTCAGATACGAAGACGCTGGAAATCCGTTGCGCGAGCACCACATCCCAGTCCAGCGATGGGCCCTGGCGGAGGAGTCGCGCGGGGGACCTTCCGGTCAGGGATAGGAGAAGAGGGTGGGCTCGACGGTCCGCTCGCGACTCCGTAGGACGTCGGGTGGCTCGGTCCACCAGACACGGGTCGCGCTCGAGAACGTGACGCGCAACTCCCAGCCGGCGTGGGGCTGAGGCACGAGGGGGGCGGCCAGGTCGAGCCGCCAGAGCTGACGGGATGCCCGCGGGATGCCGACGAGGAGCCCGACGCCGGCGCCGGCCACGATCGGCGACGTGGTGCCGAACGCTGCGTCGCCCGACCACACCCGTCCAGCGTCGAGGAAGCCGGCGAGCCCCCACGACGCAGCCGCGCGCAGGACGGACCACGGCATGCGAACGAGGTGGCGATACTCGAAGCGCCCGACGGCGCGGGACGCTCCCCCGACCTCGGCGCCCGTGTAGCCTCGGACGCCCGCCCGGGCATCGCCGAGCAGGAGCTCGAACGGGACCCGCACTCGCTCGCCGAGCGCGCCGTCGGCGCTCACGATCAGCGTTTGCGAGAGAGTCGGCTTGAGGTACCAGGCCGCCCGGCCGCTGGCGATCAGGCCGTCCCAGTCGCGGGTGCGCTCGTCGCGCCGCGCTTCCGCCTCCGCGCTCGCTCGGAGAATCCATCTGGTCGTCCCGCTCGCCATATCGACGCGGCCGGAGACGAAAACGTCGGGATCCTGGTTCGGACCGAGCCAGGGCAGACTGTGGCCGGCCACGCCGCCGGCCTGGATCCCGAGCGGCACGTCCTGTTCGCCGAGCAGCGCGTCGAACCCGCGCACCGTGAGGTACCGGACGGCCCGCAGCCCGAACAGGGCGTTGATGCGCCGGCTATCGTGCGAGGCGTACCGTCCCGCAAAGGCCGCGGCCGTGGCGGCCGTGGTGTCGACGACCGCACCGGTGCCGGTCAGCCGAACCGGCGCGCGGCCGATCGCATCATCCTCATGCGAGACCGCGGCGCCGATCAGCGCCAGCTCGCTGTATCGGATCGGTCGACCGTCGGGCGTCGCGGGCGCGTCGAACCGGGTCGGGCGGCCGAGGCGGAAGAGCGCTCCTGCGTTGGCATACTGGCGGACCAGGTCGAGCGCCGGGGCGTGTTCACCGGGGTGCCGGAAGACGATGTAGTCGTGATCGCTGCCGCCCGCGACCTGCCATCCCAGGCGCTGGAGGAGCGTGAAGTACGGGTGGGACAGCGATGCATCGACATTTCCGCCAACGTGATCTCGGATCGCGGTGACGGCGCCGACCCATGGGCGACCCAGCACCTGGTAGTCGGCGATCTCGCCGCCCCAGCGATCGGGGTACCCGGTGGCATACGCCCATTCTCCCGAGACGCGCAGGGCGCGGCCCAGGAGATTGCCGTTCCCGAGCCGAAGCATGTCGATGAGGGGCGCCTGTCCCTCGACACCGATACCGATCTCCGCTGCGAGCTCGTCGACGGTGAACACATCGATGCGGACCCCGTCGGGCCCGTCGGCGTACGCCGACAGGCGCGCCGACTGGATGAACGGTTGGGCCCGCAGCAACCGTTCGGACTCGGCGAGGCGAATGTCCTCGCAGACCTCACCGACCCGCACCGCCAGGAATCGCCGGATCACCGCATCGCGTGTGGTCGCGTGCAACTCCGTGAGGCGGCGGAGGAGTCGGGCGAGCCGGGGGTTCCCCGAGGGAGCTGCCACGTAGGGCGGCTGTGGCCGGATGGCGATCTGAGTGATGCGCCGCCCCCGGCAGGCCGCCGCGGATTGCGCAGAGTCTCGTGTGCGGACCGCGCGAGCCGAATCCTGGATCACCAGGCGCCGCAGCGTGTCGAGCGCGAGCGAATCGACATGCGTCGTGTCGATCGTGATGTGAATGTGGGGCGTCGTATCTGGAACGCTGACGCGCGGCGCTGGACGGCCGGGCGGGGGTTTGCGCCTCACGCGGGCGTGGGTCGAGTCCTGCGCGGGCGCGGGCGTCGCAACCACCGCTGTGGCGAGCGACACTACGAGCATCGCGAGCATACCCGCCACGAGCGGCGGCGTACCGGGCGGGCGCCGAGGTCCGCGAGTCATGAGCCTCCGCCTCCCGCCTAGTCAACTGTCGTGCCACCTGCTGGAGCGGCGTGGCGGCCGCGGCGGGGCTACGGGCTGGCGGAGCGGAGATGCCGCCCGGCGCGGTGCTCGCACCAACGCATGACGACAGTTCCCAGGATGTGGCTCCCGTCGCGCGGAATGACCGCCGGCGAGTAGGCGGGGTTCAGTGACGCGAGTTCGAGCATCGTGTCGGTCTGTCGCCGGAGACGCTTGACCATGTAGCCCCCGCCCGACCCGTCGTCCGCGGCTCCCCGCGCGACGACAATCGCGCCGGGAATCACCGCGCCGTCGAGATCGACGAGCACGATGTCCCCGGAGTGGAGGAGCGGCTCCATGCTCGCCCCGGCGACCCGCAGCGCCACGTAGCGGCGGTCCGGGAGCGGGTCGGCGGCCGAGAGCGAGACCCACTGCTCACACGGCTCATCCCAGAGGGCACGACCGGCACCGGCGGCCACAGCCAGCTCGACGAGTGGCGCCGCCCGGGCCCGCCGCGCGGCCTCGACGACCCGCGACACGGTCCCGCGCACGAGGGGGCGCACGACGCGGGGCCGCCCCTCGATCCGACGCACGCCGTGGGTCTCGACATCCGGCCCGACCAGTCGCGCGGCAATCCAGTCGGCCGCCCGTTCCGTTACCCGCCAATCCGATGCTGCCTCGTGCCGGGCGGTCTCGTGGCCGAGCCACGCCCAGAAACACTCCTGCGCGCGTGCCGCGACAGGATCGGCGATCTCGGACGGCAGGGCCGGCGGCTGGGCGTGTGCGACGAGCCACACCAGCGCGTCCTGGGCCCACTCCGTCTCCCGCGGCGCTCCCCCGCCCTTCCGCGCACCCAGTCCGCCGCGCGGCCCCTTCGGTGGTGTCATGATCGGGACCCTCCCGCGCCGCGGACCAGTGCGTCCGCCGCGCGTCGCAAGAACGTCAGGACCTGCTCGCGCTCCGTCGGGTCGAGATCGGCCGCGTATCGGAGCGCCGCTGCGTGCAGGCGTGCCCGCAGGCGCCGAATCCGCTTCGAGGTCGCGTCGTAGCCGAGGCCGAGCCACGCGGCGATCTCCTGATGCGGGACGTGGTGGCCGAGCCAGGTCACGAGCAGGCGCTCGTCGACGCTCAGCTCCGCGGCGAGCGTGCCGGCGAGGCGAGCCAGCGCCGGGGTGAGCGGCGATGGCCCGTCCCAATCCGGGCCGCGGCTCGACCGAAGTGAGTGTTCGGACGCGCATCCCGGCACCGCACGCTCGAACTGTGACTCGGGGTCGCCGGCAGCATCGGTCGCGGCCGCCGTCGCTCGCTCGCGGCGCTGACGGCCCCGGGCAGCGTTGAGCACGCGGTTGCGCAGGCCGCGCAGCAGGTACCCGCGGACCGACAGTGGAACGGGAGCAGACGAATCCATGAAGTGCGCAGCGGCTTCCGCGAGCAACTCGTCCGCCAGGTCGCCTCGCTCCGCTTCGTCGATGGCGTACCGCCGTGCCGCCATCACCAGCATGGGACGAAAGCGCGAAACGAAGGCGCGCACGGCGGCCGGTGAGCCGCACCGCAGGGCGACGACGAGGGCACGATCTCCCAGCGCGTCGGCATCCGACTCAGGCTGGGCGCCGCGCATCGTACCGCCATGCGGCTCGCCGGTCCGCTCGTGGCATACTCCCTCGCTGTGACTTCGCTCCGCTTCGACGAGAGGGCCGTCCCTCCCGTCAAGACAGAGACACCGGTCCCGGACGCCCACGGAGCGTCGCGGGGAGGCCTATGTTATACCGAAGAAAGACCGAAAGTCAATCACCGCCCGCCGTCTGGCGGGCCTTCGGCTCAGCGGCTGTAGAGGAAGCGACCGAACCAGGTGCGCACGGGGTGCGACCAGACGATCTGGAACCCGTATGTCCGGATCGTGTCGGCCTTCACCCCCTTGGCCGCGAGGCTGATCGCGCCGGACTGGAGCACTGCGTAGTTCCCCGAGAGGGAGTCGGTGAACGCCTGGCGGTAGCCGAGATACGACGTCTCGCCGACGGTGCGGCAGACATACGTGCCGTCGGGCCGGAGCACGAGTACGCCGCTCGTGACCCGCACCTTGTGCTGGGGATCCTCACCCGCCAGTGGTGCGGGCAGCGTGATGCCGTCGACGGACCGGAGCACGTACTCTCCCGGAATGCCGGGCTGTCGCACGCCCGGCGTGGCGCCGACATGTCGATGCGGGACCGGCGCCGCGCGGGCGGCCCGTGCCGACGTCCTGGGGCCGCCGATGACGGCAAGCAGCGCGAGGCTCAGGCCGGGCAGATCGCGACGTCGTGTGCGCATCGTCGCATGATACCACTCACACGACACCGCGTCAGGTCGCCGTGCCAACGGGCTCGCTCGGGCCAACCGTGACCTCCGGCTCACCGGGCTCTCGGCGCCCATTCCGGATCGCGAGTCCCGCATTTCGCAGAATCGCCTCGAGCTCCGGCCGCTCCAGCGTTTCCTTGACGAGCAGCGCCTGCGCGATCTGCTCGAGCGCGGCGCGGCGATCGGTCAGGATCCCCACGGCCCGGTCGTGGGCGCTGTCCATCATCGTGCGCACCTGGACATCGATCGCGCGCGCGGTCTCCTCGCTGAAGTTGCGCTCCTCGCCCAGGTCGAGCGGCCCGCCCAGCCAGCGCCGCCCCGTGGAGCGGCCATAGGTCACCGGTCCGAGCGCCTCGGTCATGCCGAAGCGCGCCACCATCTGGCGGGCGGTCTCCGTGGCGCGCTCGAGATCGTTGCTCGCGCCGGTGGAGACATCGCCGAGGACGATCTCCTCCGCGGCTCGGCCACCGAGCATCACGCAGAGGCGGTCGGTCAACTCGCTGCGCGTGACGAGATAGCGATCCTCGGCCGGGAGCTGAAGTGTCGCCCCGAGGGACCCGATCGACCGCGGGATGATGGTGACCCGGTGGACAGGGTCGGCGTGCTCGACGCTGAGCGCGACCAGGGCGTGCCCGCCCTCGTGATAGGCGACGCGGCGCTTCTCGTCCTCGTTCATCACGCGACCCCGTCGCTTGAGTCCGAGCTGGATCCGGTCGATCGCGTCCTCGAAGTCCTGTTGCGCAACGAGCGGCGCGCTGCGCCGGCCGGCCGCGAGCGCCGCCTCGTTCACGACGTTGGCCAGGTCCGCGCCCACCATGCCAGCCGTGCGCTGCGCGACGACGTCGAGCCGAACGTCGGCGCCGACACGGAGCCGGCGGGCGTGCACGCGCAGGATCGCCAGACGCCCGTCGACGGTCGGCCGGTCGACGACCACTGTCCGGTCGAAGCGGCCCGGCCGCAACAGCGCCTGGTCGAGCACCTCGGGGCGGTTCGTCGCACCGACGATGATGACGCCCCGGCCGGGGTCGAAGCCGTCCATCTCGACGAGCAGTTGGTTGAGTGTCTGCTCGCGCTCATCGTGCGTCGCCAGCGCGGCGACCCCACCGCGGGACTTGCCGATCGCATCGAGCTCGTCGATGAAGATGATGCACGGGGCCCGCTCTTTGGCCTGGTCGAAGAGGTCGCGCACGCGTGCCGCGCCCATGCCGACGAACATCTCGACGAACTCCGACCCGGACATCGAGAAGAACGGCACCCCTGCCTCGCCGGCCACCGCTCGCGCCAGCAGCGTCTTACCGGTCCCTGGCGGCCCGACGAGCAGCACGCCTTTCGGAATGCGTGCGCCGACTGCGCGATAGCGAGCCGGGTCTTTGAGGAAGCTCACCACTTCCTCCAGCTCCGCCTCCGCCTCATCGACTCCGGCCACGTCCTCGAAGGTCACCCGCTGGTCGGCGTTTCGGTCGTAGATCTTCGCGCGACTGCGCCCGAAGCTGAGCGGGCCGCCACGCCGCGCCATCCGCTGCATGCCGAACCAGTACAGTCCGATCAGCAGGATGAACGGCAGCCAGCCGATCAGCGCTTGCGTCCACGCCGAGTCGTGCTCGATGCGCCCCGCGAAGGTGACGCCGCGCTGCTGCATCTCGGTGACGAGCGCCGTGTCGTCGATCCCAGGCAGCCGGTTGGTGACAACGGTCACCGGCCCGCGCGCGGTCGACGCCGCCGTCCGCTTGCCGGTGTCGATGCGCGCCGGCGTGGCCGGGGGAGCGATCGCCGATGCGCCGACGCGCGTCGTGTCGGGCGCGGGGACGCCGGCCTTGAGTCGCGCGATCAGGCGATCCGGATCGACCTCGACCGTCTGGATGTTCCCGGCCCGCAGTTCCGCGAGGAAAATGCTGTACGGGACGACCGCCGGCCCCGCCGGGCGCAGGGCGAAGAGCTGGATGACCCAGACGGCGACGAGCGCCAGCAGGAACGCACCAGACAGGGTGAACTGGTGTCTGCGCGGGCGAGGCGGCATACGCCGCTTCTGGTGCAGATGGCGGGCCGTGGCCCGCACCTCCGCGCGCCCCGCCCCGCGGCGAGGCTGGGCCTAGTCGAGTTGGAACGGGAGCGGGGCAGGCACCGGGACGCCGCGGTGGGGCGTCCCGCGGAACGGCCGCCACCGGCGCGTCGCGTGATCGAGCGCGGCAACGCGGGCCGCTTCCCGGGTCGAGTCCCCCGACATGCTCTCGCAGCGGGCGCGCGCGGCGAGCGCCGAGTCGAAGAACTCGCAGCGCGCGTCGAGTCGGGAGAGACCGTCGGCGCCATCGCTCGCCGTGCGCTCGGAGACGGCGTAGCGGCCGTCGGCGACGAGGATGATGTCAATGCCGACGATGTGGGCCAGTTGGCCAGCCTCACGGCATTCGGCGCGCCCGCGACCCAGCATCCAGCCGAGCACGCGCACGGCGCCCTCCTGTCGGAGCAGCGTCAGGGGCTGTGGGTCCCCGAACTGCTCGGCGGCAAGCGCGACCGCGAGCGCCGCCTCGCTACCCTGCGGGGTCGCCGGGACGTCCGGCTGTTCCTCGTGGGCGCGACGCACATGGCCTGCTGGAGGACGTGAAGCGAACGGTGGAGTCACCACGCGCCCGGTGGGGGTCAAGCCCGATGGGGATGCTGTTGCCGTCCCCAGGGAGGTCTCTCCCTCTCTGACGATCCGGGCGGTAGTCACGGCAGTGCCCGTAGGCGGCGTTCGTCCGCCGGTGAGATCGGTCGCATGGCACTCTGACCGGAGTGCGAGTTTCACACCGCATGAGGGTGGGGTCGATAAGCCATTGATTCGTCGCTACTTGTACAGTGAGTCACGCCTCCCTGAGCGGCGGCCGGGGGTTGCGAATTGCGCACGGTCGCGCGTTTTGCGAGCGACCGTCCCGCGCTCGGCCACGCTGGCCCAAGCCGGTGCGGGTGGTGCAATTTCGTTGGCATGTCCACCGACCCGAGGTAGGGGCGGCATTCATGCCGCCCGCTGGGTCGCATCCCGGGCCCATGTCCGGGGCGGCATTCATGCCGCCCGCTGGGTCGCATCCCGCGCCCATGTCCCCGCCGCGGCCTCGGCGTCCCGCCCATCGTTGCGGTTCCCAGTGGCCGCGCGCCGACCACCCCACGTCCGGTGTGGCCAGAGCTACGACGGCATCACGGCCCCACCCCCGTCGTTGCCGTTCCCGGCACCATCCCAAGAACCCCGTTCCCTCGGTATCCGCGGGACGCTGGCGGCATGAATACCGGGCTCGTGACCCTCAGAGCCGAGCGCGCAACATCAAGTGACATCGGCGGATGTCACGCGTTACTTCACGCATTCGATGAGGAGCAAGGGATTCCGCTCGGCACCGTCGGCTGGTCGCATCCGCGTGTTCGGGCGGCGGTTCAGGCGGACGCCGAGGCGGGGCGGCTGTTCGCGGTCCGGGACGGGGCAGCGCTCGTCGCGACCTTCGCGTTGTGCGACGTCGCCGACCCGTACTTCGTGGCCGGGTCGTGGGCCCAGCCGGACGCGCCGGTGCGCATCCTCCACCGCCTGGCGGTCGCGAAGGATCGTCGGGCCACCGGCGTCGGCGCGTGGTGCCTACGAGTGGCCGAGGCAGCGACCGCGGAGTCCGGCAGCACGTATCTCAGACTGGACGCCCTCGTCGCGCACCCGCGGGTGGTCGCGTGGTACCAGCGGCAAGGATACAGCGCGTGCGGCACCGCGCGGCTGGCGAGTGGTGAGCCGCGGAACCCCATGGTCGAGCTCGTCCTGTTCGAGAAGCGGGTACGGCCGGCCGGGCCTTAACACCCGCTGCGCGTCTGCGTCGAACGAACGGCGGGAATATCAGGACACCGCCGTTCGACTGTCACTTGCAGACGGGCCCCGGACGGGGTCGAGGGTTCCACAGATGCAGCAGCGCTCACTCGCAGGCATATCGCTCGCGCTCACGCTCGGCGGCGCCAGCCTCCTCGCGGCGCAGGCCGCCACACCGGCGGCGGCGCCGCCGGCCACTGCCGCAACTGCGGCGCAGCCGGCTCCGCCGGCCGGGCGCGACATGGCACGCCATCATCGGGGTGCGCGTCGCCTCTTCCACGGCGTGAAGCTGACGCCGGACCAGCACGCGAAGCTCACAGCGATTCGTGAGCAGTATCGCACGCAGGCCAAGCCGCTGATCCAGCAACTGCGCAGCGAGCGCGTGGCCCTTCGGGACGCGCGCACGCGCGCGGACACGGCGGCCGAGTCGGCGGCGCGGAGCAAGATCCAGGACGCACGGAATCAGCTCCGCACGATGCGTGAGCACTGGACCACCGATGCGCGGGCCATTCTGACCCCCGCCCAGCAGGTGCAATTTGACAAGAACCTCGCCGCGATGAAGGCGCGTTGGCAGCGCCATCACGGGCAATCGCAGGCGAGGAGTTGATCGCGACCGGTACCTCAGTCGCGCCAGGCGCGCCAGCGCGGCCGCGGTAGGAGACGGCCAGCACCGTGAGGTGCTGGCCGTCTCTTTGCTCCACGGCGCTCGCGTCAGGCGCGCCTCACCGCCACCTTTCGTCCATGATGACCGCTCAGACGGCTCAGACAACCGCGCCGAGTCGGTGACTGGCGGCGGCCCGGCTGCCCCGTCGACCTCACGTCCGCGACCCCGCGAGCGCGCCCGCTGGGCGGCCCTGGTCGTGATCGGCGGGGGGGCACTGATACTCCTCGGACACGTCGCGGGTGCGCGCATTCCGGCCTTTGCCGCATCGGTCGAGCGCCTTGGCGTCTGGGCCCCGATCGCGTTCGCGGTCGGGTACGTGGTCGCGTGCGTCGTGTTCGTCCCGGGCTCGCTCCTCACCCTCGCCGCCGGCGCCATCTTCGGTCTCGTGCGCGGGACCATCCTCGTGTTCGCGGCCGCCACCGTCGGGGCGTCCATTTCCTTCCTCATCGCGCGCTACCTGGCGCGTGAGCGGATGGTGCGCCGACTCGCCGGCAATGCACAATTCGAGGCGATCGACCGGGCGATCGAAGGCGACGGCTTCCGAGTCGTCTTCCTGCTTCGCCTCTCCCCGCTCGTTCCCTTCTCCCTGCTCAACTACGCCCTTGGACTGACACGAGTACGGTTTCGGGATTTCGTCGTGGCATCGATCGGGATGCTCCCCGGCACGGTGCTCTACGTGTATGTCGGGACCCTCGCCGGCCTGGTGGCCACACTGGCGGGCACCGGCCGCGCGGCCCGTGGGGCACCGTTCTACGCCCTGTGGGCGATCGGTCTGCTGGCGACCGGTGCCGTCACCGTCGTCATCACGCGCCGAGCCCGCGCGGCACTGCGCCAGGCGACGGGCGAGCGGCAGGAAACGCGCGCGTGACGGCCGCGATCGGTCGCTCGCCCCTCGCGGCGGTGCCGTCCGTCGAGCCGCTCGACCAGGCGAACCGCGAGCTCCTGGCGCACGTGCGGCCGCCGGGCTGGGTCAATCCGCCTCCGCGGCCGGTGTATCACCTCGTCGTCGTCGGGGCGGGCACGGCAGGCCTCGTGACCGCGGCGGCTGCCGCCGGGCTGGGGGCGCACGTCGCCCTCGTCGAGCGCGGGTACATGGGGGGCGACTGCCTCAATGTGGGGTGCGTGCCCTCGAAGGCCGTCATCCGGGCGGCCAGAGCCTGGCACGACGCGGCGCAGGCACAGCCCCGGTTCGGCGGGCCGGCCGCCGCCGACGGCGCCGACTTCCCGGCGGTGATGGCGCGCATGCGACGTCTCCGTGCGGGCCTGGCACCGGTGGACGGTGCCCCGCGGTTCGCCGCGCTGGGCGTCGACGTCTTCTTCGGCGACGGTCGATTCGTGGACCGTCAGTCGATTGACGTCGACGGAGCGCGGCTGCCCTTCAGGCGTGCCGTGATCGCGACGGGCGCACGGGCGACCGTCCCGTCGATTCCGGGGCTCGAGGCGGCCGGGTTTCTCACGAACGAGACCGTGTTCAATCTCACCCGCCGCCCCTCGCACCTGATCGTGCTCGGCGGGGGTGCGATCGGATGCGAGCTGGCACAGGCGTTCGCGCGACTGGGCAGCGGTGTGACCGTCGTCGAGCCTGCGAGTCGCATCATGGCGTCGGAGGAACCGGAAGCCGTGGCGATCGTCCAGGCGGCGATGGCTGCCGATGGGGTCCGCGTCCGACTCGACGCGGCGCCGGTCGCGGTCGAGCGCGTGGGAGACCGGCGCGTCCTCTCGATCCGCCAGCGCGATCGGGTCGAGCGGATCGAGGGCGACGCCATTCTCGTCGCCGCTGGCCGTACCCCGAACGTCGAGGCGCTGGGCCTCGACGCCGCGGGCGTCGCCCATGACACGAACGGCGTCCTGGTCGACGACCATCTGCGCACGACCAACCGGCGGATCTTCGCCGCCGGTGACGTGTGCTCTCGGCTCCGCTTCACGCACCTCGCCGACGCGCACGCCCGCATCGTCGTCCGCAACGCGCTCGTCGCCAGCGCGGTGCACATGGGTTATGCGCGGGCGAGCGCGCTCGTGGTCCCTCGCTGTACATACACCAGCCCTGCGCTGGCGCATGTCGGCCTCACGCCCAGCGAGGGCGCTGCCCGGGCCGTGCCGCTCGATACGATCGTCGTGCCATTCCGCGAGGTCGATCGAGCGGTGCTGGACGGCGACGACGACGGCGTGCTGCGCCTGCACCTCCACCGTGGGACCGACCGAATCGCCGGGGCGACACTCGTCGCCGATCACGCCGGGGACCTGCTGGCCGAGATCACGCTCGCGATGACCCGGCGTATCGGGCTGGGTGCGCTCGGGGCGAGCCTCCACGCCTACCCGACCGAGTCGGACGCCGTGCGGAAGGCCGCCGATACCTGGCGGCGCACCAAGCTCACTCCGCGCGCCAAGCGGGTGCTCACCTGGCTCTTTCGGCTCCTCCACTGACGGCGACCCGTGTGCCGCCGGCGCCGGCCCGCCGCGCGGGCGGCGTGCGGAGCGACGCCCCGTCCCGTGCGGTCGCGGCACGTGCGCGCGCGGCGTACGCGCTCGGGTCGCACGCGCTCGGGTTACGCGCGCTCGCGCTGCTTCCGTTCCTCGGCGATCGCCACCGTGCGCGCCGCTTCGTAGTCCATACCCCGGGCCATCAGTCGGCGCTCGATCAGGGCACGCCGGGCCAGGGAGCCGGGCGCGTCACCGGCCGGCTCGGCGTCGAGCCACACCTCCTGCCGAGGGATGGCGGCGACCGAGTAGCGGTGGCCGAACTCGCCGAAATCGGCGTCGATGTGACTCCGCACGTACGAGCCGTCGACGAGCCACACCGAGACGGACCCCAGACGCTCGATGAGGCGGACGTATGGCGGAGGACGCTTCTGGGGCATCGAATGCTCCGGGCGGGCGGCTCTGCACGGCCTCACGCGGCAGGGCGGGGCTGGACTGCCGTACAAGTTATACCGTGACCCGCGCACCGTGGACCCGAGGCGCGATCGCGCCGACGTGGCGGCGGGCCGATCTGCTGCTGCTCGCCATCGTCCTCCTCGCCGCCGTGCTGCGCCTGAGCCGCCTGGGCTCGCAGAGCTTCTGGCTGGACGAGGCGTTCAGCGTCGCGCTCGCGCGCGCGCCCCGGGGGTCGTTCTGGTTCGAGATCCGAACCCGCGAGGCCAACATGGCGCTCTACTACGGGTTGCTCCGGCTCTGGCTGCGCGGCGGGAGCGGAGAGGCCTTCGTTCGCCTGTTGTCGGCGATCGCGGGGATCGCCACGGTACCGGTCGTCTATGCGATCGGCGCACGGCTGTTCGGCCGGCGCACGGGACTCGCAGGAGCGCTGCTGCTCGCCGTCGACCCGATGCACGTCTACGACTCGCAGGACGCGAGGAGCTATGCGCTTGCCGTCCTGCTCGTGAGCCTGTCGACGCTCGCGTTCGTGCGGGCATTGGGCACAGCCGCGGCCACGCCACCGTCACCGGTCTCCGCGGAGCACGCCTCACCGGCGACGCGAGGTCGCGAGCGAACGGCCGGATGGTGGGTCCTCTACGCCGTGACCAGCGCGCTCGCGGTCTACGCCCACTTCTACGCTGGACTGGTGCTGCTGGCGCAATGGGTGTCGCTCCTCGTTCGGCGCGGGCGACTTCCCTGGCGGCGGCTGTCGGCGGCCGGAGCGACCATCGCCGTCCTGCTCGCACCGCTCGCGGGGTTTCTGCTGAGTGGGCCGCACTCGAACATCGATTGGCTGGGGGACGCCGTCCGCACGACGCTGCCGCGGTTGCTTCGGGCAGGGTTTTCGGCACCCGGCTTCGCGATCGGGGCCGGGTACGTGAGTGTGCTCGGCGGACTGGTGGCCACGGGGATCGCCGCCATCCGCTCGGCGCGGCTCCCGGAGGAGCGATGGGCGTTCGCAGTGGTCCTCGCCTGGCTCGTCGTGCCCGCCGGGATCGCCCTGATCGTGTCGGTCACCGACCGGCCCGTTCTCGAGCCACGATACCTGTCGGTCTGCCTGCCGGCGCTGGCGCTGATGGCGGCGGCGGTGATCGCGACGGCACCGGCCGCCTGGGTCCGCGGCCTCGTGCTCGGGGTCATTGTCCTGGCGGCCGGAGGGACCGACTGGGCGCTCCTGACGCGTTACCGGAAGGAGAACTGGCGCGATGCGACACGCCTCATCCTGACGGCATCGCGGCCCGGCGATGTCATCGTGTTCTATGCCCCGTATGTTCGTCGCGCCTTCGACTACTACCGCGACCGCCCGGGTCCGTCCCGGTCCACGCCTCGCGTGCTCTACCCGTCGGATCAGTACTCGGAGTTCCGCTTCGGCGGCACGAGCACGGTGACGCTGGGGCGCGCGCTCGACAGTGCCGCGGCCGCGGACGGGGCGGTGTGGCTGGTCCTGAGCCACACGGCGTCGGATACAGTCTGTCTCCGGGCGATGGACTCCGCCCTGCGCGTGACGCATCCGCTGCTCGAGACGCGCGCCTTTCCGGCGCTCGAGGTGCGACGCTACGAGGTCGGGACACCGGGCGCGGCATCGGTCGGCGCATTCCACGCGACCGCGGCAGGCGACCGCGTTGCCGTCCGGTGCCCGCAGCGCTAGCAGCTCGGGTGGACGAGTGGGACGCGGTGGGACGCGGTGGGACGGTACGGTGCGGGGCGGCCGGCACGACCGCCCCGACGCGAGTCAGTCGAGCCGGACGAGCTGCATGTCGAGATTGATCTTGATCTCGTGTCCGACGAGCCAGCCGCCCTGCTCCAGCGTCTGGTTCCACACGAGCCCGAAGTCCCGACGGTCGATGCTGGTAGTCGCGGAGAATCCGACGCGCTCGCCACCCCACGGGTCTTTCCCCCGCCCTTCTTCGGTCGCATCCAGCACGACGGGGCGCGCGACGCCGTGGATCGTCAGGTCGCCGGTGATCCGGAGGCGCCCCTTGCCCTGCGGATCGACACGCGTCGACCGGAAGGTGATCTCCGGATAGCGCTCCACGTCGAGGAAGTCCGGCGAGCGCAGGTGGGCGTCGCGATCCGCGACCCCGGTGTCGATGGTCGCGGCTTTGATCGACACCTCGACGCTCGATGCCGACGGAGCGGTCTCGTCCAGTCGCACGGTCCCGTCGAGGTCGTGGAACCGACCGCGAACGGTCGTGATCATCATGTGCTTGACCGCAAACTCGACCGTGGAGTGGGCGTGGTCGACCCGCCATTGCGTGACTGTCCCGGGGTGCTGCGTGGTAGCCATGGTGCCGTCCTTGTCAGTGGGAGGTGAGGCCCGAGGCGGCGGAAGAGCCTGCGGCCCGCCGTCGCGAGATGAATCTTGATGTCGTACTATTGGTTCGCATGACAGGTGCCGCCCCGCCCGCTCGGGCTCCCGTCCGGCCACCCCGTCACTCGGCGCCGTCGACGGTGGCGTGCTCGGCGGCGAGCCCCAACCGCTTGAGGAGGGCGATGGCTGCGCGCTTCTCCTCGGCGGTCAGCCCGGCGGCGGCCCGGCGGATGGCTTCGGCGTGCTGCGGGAAGATCCCCGCCATGAGATGCCGGCCTGCGGGGGTGATCGCCACATAGGTCACGCGCTGGTCCTCACCACAGCGCCGCCGCGCCAGCAGGCCGCGTCGCGCGAGCTTGTCCACGACGTACGTCATGCTCCCGCTCGTCAGGAGCACCCGGTGTCCAAGCTGGCCGATCGGCAGGTCACCCTTGTGGAACAGGACCTCGAGGACGGCGAACTCGCTGAGGGTGAGCCCGCGCCGCTCGGCGTCGCGGCGTGCGCGGTCGGCGATCACTCGGTGGGCCCGCGCGAGGACGACCCACAGCTTGAGCGCGAGCTCCCGATCGGTCACCGGCGCCGTCGCAGGCATCTCGATGTCAAGATAACTCGGCGCACGCGGTGGGTGAAAGGTGCCGGTCACGGTCGAATCCATTAGCTTCGCGCCATGGCAGGCGTCGACTCTCCGACCGCGGCGGTGATGGGCTGCCTCGGGCTCCCCGAGCCAGTCCCCGTTCTCGCGGGGCGGCCGTGGGATGCCGTCATCGTCGGAGCGGGTCACAATGGGCTGACCTGTGCCGCGTACCTGGCCCGGGCAGGGCGCCGCGTGCTCGTGCTCGAAGCGCGAGAGCGCGTGGGTGGGGCCTGCACGCTCGAGGAGCCGTGGCCCGGAGTTCGGTTCTCCCCATGCGCATACGTCGCGGGCCTTCTACATCAGCTCGTGATCGATGAGTTGGAGCTGCCGCGGCGCGGGCTGGAGTGGTTCCCGGCGGCGGGCGGGATGTTCGTGCCGTTCGACGACGGATCCAGCATCCAGCTGTGGAACGATGACGAACGGTGCGAAGCGGAGGTGCGGCGGTTCGCACCGCACGACCTGGCCGGATGGCGGGCAATGGTCGATGTGAAGCGTCGCCTTCGTGAGGCCCTGCGTCCCGCCGGCCCGGCCGACGTGTGGATCGGCCGATCACCCACGCGCGATGCGATCGAGGCCCGGATCGGCGCTGATGAGGACGCGCGCAAGTTGCTGTTCGAGTGGTCGATGGTGGAGTATGTGGAGCGGTTCCTCCAGGACGAGCGGCTCCAGATGGCCTACCTCGGCCAGGGGGTGATCGGGACCAACGCGAGCCCCAGCGACCCGGGCACGGCGTCGGTGTACTACCACCACGCGTCGGGCCGCATGTTCGGCATGCCGGGCACGTGGGGGTACGTCCGGGGCGGGATGGGGATGATCTCCTTCCTCATCTGCGACGCGGCACGCGAGGCGGGCGCGGTCGTCGCCACCGGCGTCCCCGTCGCCCGGATCGTTCCGGGGGTCGGCGTCGAGCTCGAGTCGGGTGACCGGATCGCGGCCCCGGTCGTGATCTCGAACGCGGATCCGCGCAGCACGCTGAGGCTCCTCGGCTCGTCGGCACCCGCCGGGTGGCGCGAGCGCGTCGAAGCCATCCCGATGACCAGCTTGACGGTGAAGGTCAACATGACGATCCGCGAGCTGCCGAACTTCCGGGCGCGCCCGGGCATCAACGAGGACCATCACACCGGGCAGATCAACACGCCGCTCACCAAGGACGAGTGGGCGCACGGATTCGAGAGGGCACGCCGGGGTGACCTGCCGCAACGCGTCTGGACCGAGCTGTATCTCCATTCCGTGTACGACCCGAGCGTCGCGCCCACGGGCCTGCACACGCTGAGCGTCTTCGCGCAGTACGTGCCGCACGCGTTCGCGCGCGGATCGTGGGACACGAGGCGAGCGGAGGCAGGCCAGCTGGTTGTCGATGCGATCGCGCGGCATTGCTCCAACTTCCCCGACGCGATCGTCGACCTCGAGGTCCTCGGGCCGCCCGATGTCGAGCGCCGCATCGGGCTCTCCGGCGGCCACATCTTTCATGGCGACATCCTGCCGAGCAACATGTGGGACCGGCGGCTCGCGGCGCGCACGCCGATGCCGGGCGTCTATCTCTGCGGTGTCGGCACGCATCCCGGCGGCAGCGTCATCGGCATCCACGGCCGGAACGCGGCGCACGAGGTGCTGGGCACGCCCCTCGGCGCGGCGGGGCGGGGCGCTGCCGTCAGGGGCCACCAGGAACACGCGGCACAGCCGGGCTGATCACCGCGCACAGGCCGAGGCTCGGAGAGCCTCGGCAACGCTCGGCTACGGTTTCGCGACCCCTCGGCTACGCACCATTCTGCGGGGCCGTGCTGATGACATCGACCAGGGTGCCGACGTTCTTACAGAAGGTTCCGCCCTGGCGCTTTTTCGCCACGATGGTCGCCTGTTCCCCATCGACGAGCAGGTCGTGCGGCACCTGCGCCGGTTGGAGCTCGTAGTTGTTGCCCTTGGCCGATTGGAACTGCCAGCACTGCTGGCCATCGGGCTGCGTGACCTGATGGACCGTGCCCTTCATGGTGATCTGCCCTTTGGAATCGGGCGAATCGCCGCGCGAGCAGGCGGCCACGGCCAGTGCGACGATCACAGTACCGGCCGGGATCGAGCACAGCACCCTCCGCATGACACACCTCCGTGTGTGCAGGAGAACCCCCGTCACGGAATACTCTACGGGCCGAGGGCGATGAGCGGGAGAGTGCGGCTCACAGCCGGGCTCGCTGAGGCGCGCCAGGCGCCTGACCCGGCCGGCCGCCGAGTCGTCTGAAGGAGGGTCCCGAGGCCAACCCCCTTTCCGTCGACCTGCGAGCGCCAGTGGCTGACGCCATCACGAGCGATATCGATGCCCGCGGGTCGCCGGCCACTGCCGCCAATGGAGCGGTCGGGCCGTCGCCGACCAGGCCCGCCGGTGCCCCGCCCGGGCCCGCCAGGGAGCTCTCGAATTTCCTCCTGGAGCTGTCGGTCGCCCTGCACCGCCGCACGATGTATCCGGGCGGCCATCCATCGCTCGCGGCCGCGGAGGAGCGTGTCACGCAACGGCTCGGCCCCTTGCTCGCTGCGGCAGGACAGGTCGCGATCGGAGTGGCCGCCGAGCAACTGGTGATCGACGGCGTTGCCACCGACGTTCGAAATCATCTGTTGCGGGCCCTCGCGGAGCGGTTGCACGGGCATCGTGTGGCCGGATTTCGCCTGCACACCGGCATCACCGGGCGCGAGCTCACCGATTTCCTCGCGCGGCTGGCGACGGATCCGCGCACGGCGGGTGAGCCGATCACCATGCCGGGGACGCCCAGCACACCGTGGCCACACATCACGGTCTATCGGCAGTCGTATGAGCGGCTCGAGCTGCTCGACGCGGGCGAGGAGGGAGGGTTCGGGCCGGCGGTGATCCCGCGGGCTGCTCAGCTCTGGATGGCGCTGGCTGGCGCCGCGCTGGCGCTCCCCGCCGAGGATGCATCGGTCGCTCCGGACGTCGATCCGGCGGACGTGGCGCGGGCGATCAACGCGCGGAGTAGCGAGACAGCGTACGAGCAGGTGGTCGTCGGCTACCTGCTTCAGATCGCCGACGAGCTGCGCGCCGGTCGAACCGAGGAGACGGCGGTGCTTCGGGCGCGAGTTTCCCGGCTCGTCCACGACCTGAGCCCGGAGGCCATCCGCCGACTCCTCGGCATGGGCGGCAACCTCTCGCAGCGCCACGCGTTCCTGAACGATGCGGCCGAGGGGATGGCGGTCGACGCGGTCCTGACGCTCACCGTCGCCGCCGCGGACGTGTCGCAGCAGGCGATCTCGAAGCCGCTCCTCAGGCTTCTCGTCAAGCTCGCGAGCCATTCGCGGCGTGGGCCCGTCCCCGTGCGCGGTGTCGCCGAGGGGCAGTTCCGGGAGCAGGTGCGCGAGATGATCGACGGGTGGCATCTGCCCGACCCGGCCGCGGGCGGCTACAGCGCCATGCTCGATCGACTGGCCAGCCCGGATGCCGGACCGTTCGCCCTCGGCATCACGCAGCAGTGTGAGCCCGAGCGGGTCCTCGAGATGTCGATCGAGCTGCGCAACGCCGCGCCCGCGCTCTGGGACGCGATCGCGACGCTGACCGCTCGGGGCGACATTCTCTTCGTGCTCGACAGCATCGATGCGGCCTCGGCGGACAACCCGCTGCCGGGCATCATTCGGACCCGCATTGCGACGCCGGAGCACTTCGCGCGGCTCCTGGCCGCACCGACCGTCGACGCGAAGCGGCTCGAGGATTTCGCTCGGCGTGTGGGCCAGCCGGCAATCGGCGCACTGCTCGACGCGCTCTCCGACTCGCAGTCGCGGACGACCCGCCGGAAGCTGCTCGGCGTCCTCACGCGTCTCGGCGACGCCATCGGATCCGCCGTCGTCGCGCGGCTCGCCGGTGCGCCCTGGTACATGCAGCGCAACCTGCTGATCCTCCTCGGTGAGATCGCGAACTGGCCCGCCGACTTTTCGCCGATGCCGTTCGCGGGGCACCATGACAGCCGGGTGCGACGCGAGGCGCTGCGCCTCATGCTGCGTCGGCCGGTGACCCGGAGCGCAGCAATCGCGGCCGCACTGAACGACGGAGATCTCCAGATCGTCCGGATCGGACTCGACGCCTGTCAGAAGGAGTGCCCGGCGGCCGCGGTCCCTCGATTCGTGCAGAAGCTCGCCACGCGCGCGTTGCCGGCCGACATGGAGCTGCTCGCCGTCCGGACGCTCGCGGCGACGGGTGCCCCCGACGCGCTTCCCTGCTTGCTGGGATTGGTGACGACACGCACCCGCTGGCTGCGTCGTGAGCGGCTCGCGCCCAAGTCTCCGACCGTGTTGGCGATTCTTGGCGCGCTGGCACTCCGGTGGCAGGACGAGCCGGCCGCCGCCAGGGTGCTCCACCGGGCGGCGCGCTCGAGCGATCCCGAGATCCGCGCGGCGGGCGCGGCACGATCCGCGGGCCGGGCGGCATGACGAGCACCGCGGCGGTGCGGTTCCTCCACGCGCTCTCCCAAGCGCTGGCCACCAGCACGCTGTACGGATCGGCACATCCCGCGAGGCGGCGCGCCGTGCGGGCCGCATATGAGAGCCTTCGGAACCTCCAGTCGGAGCAGGACACCCCCTCGTTCAGTTTCATCGGGCGCGACGTGATCTGTGGCTATGACGCGCTTCGCGAGCTCCGCGACTGGGACTGGGGGGCGCGCCTGGCCGAGGCCGGGGTGCAGCGAATCGAGATCGTCGACGACGTGCAGAGCGAGGAGTTCGACGCCTTCGTGGAGCAGGTGCGGGAGCGACTCGCGGCCAGAGGGACCGGGACGGTCACCGCCGACGACGCGGCGGCGGGTCGATCGGGGTCGATTCGCTTTGGCGTGGTCGGCGTGCAGGGTGGCGTCGCCGGAGGTCTCAATGCCGCCCTGCCGGCCGGCTCCGCACCGTTCACCCTTCGCGAGGAATCCGACGCGGTTCGGTACATCCATGCGGAAGTCGCCGACCGCGGGACCGTCCCGATGGCCGAGGCCGAGGCCGTCGTGCGGTCGCTCTCGGTGGCGCTCCACACCGACGGCCGACTGTTGCTCCCGCTGCTACGGCTCAAGACATTCGATCAGTACACGACCACCCATTCGATCAACGTGGCGATCCTGACGATGGCCCTCGCCGAGGGAGTGGGGCACAGCCCGCGCGACATCCGAGCGCTGGGTGTGGCGGGCCTCCTGCACGACCTCGGCAAAGTCCGCGTGCCGCTGGAGATCCTGACCAAGCCCGGCAGCCTCTCCCCCGAAGAGCGAGAGCTCCTCGAGCGGCATCCCGCGGACGGCGCGCGGATCATCCTGAACAGCGACAGCGCGCTGACACTTCCAGCTGCCGTCGCCTTCGAGCATCACGTGATGATCGACGGCGGCGGGTATCCGCGTCGGCACTTCGCCCGCGACTGCCACTACGCCAGCACCATGGTCCACGTGTGCGACGTGTTCGACGCGCTGCACACCGACCGACCCTACCGCGCCGCGTGGCCGGCCGTCAAGGCGCTTCACTACATCGAGCGCCGGGCCGCGCGGGAGTTCGATCCCACCATTGCCGCGGCGTTCATCGCGATGGTGCGCAAGAGCGAGCAGGGGCTCTGCCTCGTCGAGGAGCAGGCGGCAATCGCCGCTCCCGCGAGGCCGGCCGAGCCGGTCCCGCTCGGAGCCCCCGCTGGAGCGGCGGTGGGGCCCGAGGAGGGAGGCGAATAGGGGAGACGCTCACTCGGTGAGCGTCTCCCGGTCGTCGCTACGCGACGCGGCGAAGAGCGCGCCCGAGGAGATCGAAGATCTGGTCGATCTGTGCCCGGTCGACGATCAGCGGCGGCGACAGCGCCACCGTGTCGCCCGTCGTCCGGATCAGGACCCCCTGCGCAAAGCAGTCGAGGAACACATCGTAGGCCCGCGCGCCCGGCGCGTCGGCTCGGGGCTCGAGCTCGATGCCAGCCACGAGCCCGATCGTCCGGATGTCGATGACATTGGGGAGCCCGCGCAACGCGTGGGCGGCCGCATCCCAATAGCCGCTCAGCGATGCGGCCCGCTCGAACAGCCCTTCCTGCTCGTAGACATCGAGTGCCGCGAGTCCGGCCGCGGCCGCGAGCGGATGGCCGGAGTACGTGTATCCGTGGAAGAACTCGATGCCGGGGGTGGCACCATTCACGATCGTCTCGTAGACGCCGTGGCGGACGAACACGGCCCCCATCGGGACCGCACCGCTCGTCAGGCCCTTGGCCACCGTCATGAGGTCCGGGACGACCCCGAAATAGTCCGCCGCGAAGGGCGCGCCGAGGCGGCCGAATCCGGTGATCACCTCATCGAAGATCAGCAGGATTCCATGGCGATCGCAGATCGCGCGCAGCCGCTCCAGGTAGCCCTTCGGGGGCACCAGGACGCCCGTCGATCCGGCGACCGGCTCGACGATGACCGCCGCGATGGTGCCGGCGCCGTGCTCGCCGATCAGGGCCTCGAGCGCGTCGGCGCGCTCAGCGCCGTGGGCGGGCAGGCCGCGCGAAAACGCGTTCCGGGCGAGGTCGTGGGTATCGGGGAGGTGGAGGACACCGGGCAGGAGCGACGGGAATTGCTTGCGGTTGTTCTCGATGCCGCCGACGGAGATGCCGCCGAACCCCACGCCGTGATAGGCGCGGGCCCGCCCGATGAGCCGAGTACGCCCGGCATCCCCGCGCGCCAGGTGATACGCGAGGGCGATCTTGAGCGCCGTGTCCACGGCCTCCGACCCCGAATTCGCGAAGAAGACGTGGTCGAGATCTCCGGGCAGCCGGGCGGCGAGGCGATCCGCGAGCTGAAAGGCGAGGGGGTGGCCCATCTGAAACCCGGGGGCGTAGTCGAGCTCGCCCGCCGCGGCCCGAATGGCGGCGACGATCGGCTCCCGGCAGTGACCCGCATTCACGCACCAGAGCCCGGCGGCGCCGTCGAGCACTTTGCGGCCGTCGGCCGTCGTGTAGTGCATGTCCTTGGCGGCAACCAGGAGGCGCGGACTTCGCTTGAACGCGCGATTCGCCGTGAACGGCATCCAGAACGATTCCAGCGGGACGGCAGTGTGCTCGCCACGGGCAAGCTCGTGCAAGGCAGTGGCTGACATACGGCTACCGGGTCAGAGGGGTCGGAGGATCGCCCAGAAGGCGCTCGCCAGGTGTGCTGTCGAAATGCTAGCGCGGCGCACCCCAAACCGCCATCTGGGCGGTCCGAGTGACCGCGTCTCCGAGGGGTCGTCAACGTCCGATGCCCCTCGGGATCCCTGCACGACAATCCCCCTGGACGCGGGCCGCGGTCGTGTACGCGGCGGTCATCGTCGTCTGTGCGAGCTTCCCGTGGTGGGCGGGCTCAGTCTGGGGGGAGCTGGCCAGCAGGCTCGCCTTCCTCCCGCTGGATTTCGCCACCATCGGGCTGTTCTGGTGCGCGGCGCGGACGCGTGGGATCGACCCCCGGACGGCAACCGCCCTGCGCCTCTTTGCCGCTGCTACGGGCTGCGCCGTGGTGGGGAACATCTGGTGGTCGCAGTACGTGTTCTGGGCGCACCGCGACCCCATGTGGTCCTGGCCGGCGAACATCCCGTACCTCGCCTTCTTTCCGCTCGCGATCGCGGCGTTCCTGCGGCTGCCGCGTGCGCGGCGGACACAGTTGGAGTGGTGGAAGTTCGTCCTCGACACGCTGATCGTGCTCGTCGGCTCGGCGGTCATGATCTGGCACATTGTCTTCCGGGCGGCCACCACGGGGGAGGTGTCGCACCATCTCGTCCTCGCGCTCGTCTACCCCGTGGGCGGACTGGTGCTCCTGTTCGGAATCACGACCGTGGCGCTTCGGCCGCCCGGCGGACGCTACACCCCGGCGTTCGGTCTCCTCCTCGGGGGCGAGGCGGTGAGCATCGTCGGGGACGTGTTGGCGACCTTCATCGCGCCGGCCCAGCTCGGGGGCGCCAGCTGGCTCGCCGATTCGCTGTACGCGGTGAGTTACGTGCTGCTCATCGCGAGCGGCGAGCGGTACCTCCGCAGCCCCGACGGGGCGGTCGTCGAGGACAGCGATGGCCCCACGAGACATGCGCCCTTCCTGGCCGCGCTGCCATACGCCGTTGCCGGTGCGCTCGGCGGCCTCGTGTCATATGTCGCCGTATCGGGGGAGCCAGCGCAAGTCGCGCCACTGGTCGCGGCGGCAGCGCCGGTCGCCATCCTGGTCCTCGCCCGAGGGCTCGTGGCGGCCCAGCAGAACGCCCGGTTGCTGACGGAGCGCGCGGCGCGGGCGGGCGAGGAGCGCTTTCGCTCGCTGGTGCAGCACGCGAGCGATGCCATCCTGATCGTCGACGCTGCGGGGATCATCCGCTTCGCGAGCCCGGCCGCGCAGCGCGTACTGGCGCCGACCGTGGCCGGACTCGAAGGGAGCGCCCTCCTGGCGCTGGTGGACACTCCCGATGAGCTGGTGCTCGCGACGCTGCTGGCCGATGCCCGACGTGCGCCGCGCATCTCGGCCGGCGCGACCTGGCGGGTGCGCGACCAGGACGGCACGATCCGCTATCTGGAGACCACGGCGACCGATCTCTCGAACGATCCGGCCGTGGGCGGGCTCGTGCTGACTGCGCGGGACGTGACCGAGCGGCACGACCTGCAAGAGCGGCTCGGGCACGCGCAGCGGCTGGAGGCCGTGGGACAGCTGGCGGGCGGGGTCGCACACGACTTCAACAACATCCTGACGGCGATCAGCGGCAACGCCGAGCTGGCCCTGGCGGAGCTCCCAGGCGGCACGCCGGCAGCCGAGTCGGTGGCCGAGATTCGTGCCGCTGTGCGCCGCGCGACGGAGCTCACCCGGCAATTGCTCGCATTCAGCCGAAAGCAGGTGCTTCGTCCACAGATCGTCGGCATCAACAGCGTCGTCGCGGGGTGCGAGCGGATGCTGACCCGGTTGATCGGCGACGATGTCCGCCTCGATGTGTCGCTCTCGCCGAACGTGCCGCTGATCGTGGCCGACCCCGGTCAACTGGAGCAGGCGCTGGTGAATCTCGTGGTGAACGCCCGGGACGCCATGCCGGAGGGCGGGCGCGTCCGGATCGAGACCGCGCAGGTGATCGTCGACGCACTCGAGGCCCGTGCCTGGCCGGGCTTCTCGCCCGGACGCTACGTCCGCATCGCGGTCCACGACACCGGCACCGGAATGGACGACGCCACGCGGACACGGGTCTTCGAGCCCTTCTTCACGACCAAACCGCCGGGTCGCGGGACCGGTCTCGGACTGTCGACCGTCTATGGCATCGTGAAGCAGTCGGGTGGGTACGTGTACGTCGCCAGCGCTCCCGGGCACGGGAGCACGTTCACGATGTTCTTTCCGGTCGCGCCGGCAGCGTACACGGCGGGGACGGTGCCCGGCGGCGAGCGAGAGACACCGCTCCCGGTTCTCGGCCGGGAGCGGACCCCGATGCTGGCCAGCATCGACGGGGCGGGGCACTCCGGCGCCACGGTCCTCATCGTCGAGGACGAGCCGGCCGTGCGGGCCGCGATGGCCCAAGCACTCGCGCGCCGGGGCTTCAATGTCCTCCAGGCGGCTGACGGGGCCGACGGGGTGGAAGTGGGGGCGCGGCACGCGGGACCCATCGACCTCGTGATCACCGACGTCGTCATGCCATACCTGACCGGGCCGGCCATGCTGGACCGCCTGCGTCGCGGCCGACCCGGGCTTCGGGCGCTGTTCGTCTCCGGTTATGCCGCTCCACAGCTCCGTGGCCCATTGGCGGCGGCAACAACCTTCCTCGAAAAGCCGTTCACGCTGGTCGATCTCACACGCCGGGTGTCCGACCTGCTGGCGGCCCCGAAGGAGGCGCTCCGGATCGACGTCGCCTAGTGCCGGTCGCGCGGCGTCGCGATCGGTGCGCCGTCGAGGATCTCGCGGAGTGCCGGCACCGACAGGTGCGACCCGCTCAGGATCAACACGACGACCTGGCCCGCGTATGTCCGGCGTGCGCGGCGCAGCGCCGCGACACCGAGGGCCGCCGCGCCCTCGATCAGCAGTGAGTGCTGGACGAGCACGAGCTGTACGGCCGACCGCAGCTCGTCCTCGCCGATCAGCACCCACTCGTCGACGCAGGTCTGGCAGATCGGGAAGGTGATCGCCCCCGGCTCCACGAGCCCCAGGGTCGCGTCGGAGATCGACGGGCCGGACGGAAGCTCGATCAGGTGCCCCGCGCGCACGCTGCTCGCCATGACGGTCGACGCCGAGGGCTGACAGCCGATGTGCCGGACGTGCGGCGCCAGCATTCGGAGTGTCCCCGCGACCCCGGCAATCAGACCGCCGCCACCGACTGGCGTGAACACGGCATCGATGCGCTCGGCCTGACGGAGGAGCTCGAGGGCCACGGTGCCCTGTCCGCCGATCACCTGCCGATCGTTGTACGGCGACACGTAGGGGCGTCCGGTCTCGTCGGCTCGCGCACGGGCCCGGAGCTCGGCGCCGATCGGGTCGCCGTCCACGAACTCGATTCGCGCCCCGCGCAGGCGGAGCGCGTCCACCTTGGCCGGAGACGCGGTGCTGGGCAGAAAGATCTCGCCGTCGATGCCGAGCTCCGCGAGCGCGTGGGCGGTCGCCAGTGCGTGGTTGCCGGTCGATGCGGTGACGATCCCTCGCGCGCGCGTCGGGTCGTCGAGCGCGAGCAGTCGGTTGAAGGCGCCGCGCACCTTGAACGAGCCGGTAACCTGCGCGCACTCCAGCTTGAGGTACACGCGGGCTCCGGTCTCCCGGCTGAGCGCCGGCGAGTGCTCGAGCGGCGTTTCGCGGACGAAGGCACGAATGCGCGAGTCTGCCCGTGTCGCCTCCGACAGGACATCGGCGGCCGTGAACGCGGCAGCGTCGGGTAGCATGGGTGTGGAATCTACCGAGTCCGTGACGCATCTTGGCCCTGTCATCGCTCCGCGCCCCTTCCCTTTCCTCCATTCACGCGATGCTCGACCGCCGCGACTTCCTCGCGACCTGCTCCCGCTTCGGACTCGGAGCGACTCTCCTCCCTGGCACCCTCTGGAGTCTGGCGTCCGGGTCCGGCGGTGTCGTGACGTCGGCGATGATCGACCAGGCCGCGATCATTGCCGACGTACCGATCCCTCCCCAGGATCGCGAGGCGATGCTCGCGGCCCTCAACCAGCGCGTCGAGGGCTACGAGGCGATCCACGGCTTGCACATCCCGAACGCCGTGCCGCCGGCCCTCGATTTCGACCCGGTGCCGCCGGGGACGACCCGCGAGAGAGTGAAGCGGCCACCGCGTCTCTCGACGCCGGCGGTCGTGGGGACGCGGGACGTGCCTCGCAACCTCGAGGACCTGTGCTTTGCGCCGGCCCGAGCGCTCGCCGAGTTGATCGCCCGCCGCCGGATCTCGTCCGGCGCGCTCACGGACATGTATCTCGCGCGGCTCGTGCGCCTCGATCCGGTGCTCAAGTGCGTCATCACGCTCACCGAAGATCGGGCGCGGGCGCAAGCCAGGGAAGCCGACCGCGACCTCGTCGCCGGCCGCCGCCGGGGTCCGTTGCACGGGCTACCGTGGGGCGCCAAGGACCTGCTGGCCGTCAAGGGCTATCCCACGACGTGGGGCGCCGGCGGCTTCGAGCACCAGATGATCGACGAGGACGCCACCGTCGTCCAGCGGCTCGACCGGGCCGGGGCCGTCCTGATCGCCAAGCTGACGCTTGGGGCGCTGGCAATGGGCGACCACTGGTTCGGCGGGATCACCCGCAATCCGTGGAATCGCGAGCAGGGCTCGAGCGGCTCCTCGGCAGGCCCGGCCTCCGCGACTGCGGCGGGTTGCGTCGCCTTCAGTGTCGGCTCGGAGACGCTGGGATCGATCTCAGCGCCCTCGACCCGATGCGGCTGTACCGGGCTCCGGCCGACCTTCGGGCTGGTCCCGCGAACGGGGGCGATGGCTCTGTCGTGGAGCATGGACAAGCTCGGGCCGATCTGTCGCACAGTCGAGGACTGTGCGCTCGTGCTCGACGCGATTGCCGGCCCGGACGGTCATGACCGAACCGTGCGAGCGGGGGCATTCAACTGGGACGCCCATCTCGATTGGCGAACGTTGCGAGTGGGATATATCAAGTCCGAGTTCGAGCGCGGACCGCAGGCGCCGGCGCCGCTCGTGCCGCCCGCGGCGGCCGGGGCGGCCGGGGCGGGCGCGCCGGACACGCTCACGGACGCGGAGCGGGCGCGGCGCGAAACGCTCCGTCAGCAGCAGGAGCTGGCGCGGCGTCACGCCGAGTATGACCGACGGTTCGATGACGCGGCGCTGGCGGCACTCGCCCGCATGGGGGTGACGATGACGCCCGTCGAGCTGCCGTCACTCCCGTGGCAAGCGATGTCGACGTTGCTCCAGGCCGAGGCGGCGGCGGCGTTCGATGACCTGACGCGGTCGGGGCGCGACGCGCTGCTGACCGGTCAGGGTCCGAACGACTGGCCAAACGTCTTCCGCGCCGCGCGCTTCATCCCCGCAGTGGAGTACATCCAGGCCAACCGGGCCCGCATGATGGGGATCGAGGCGATGGCGCGCGTGTTCCAGGGGATCGACGTCATCGTCGCGCCGACCTCATCCCCACAGCTGGTGATCACCAACCTCACCGGCCATCCGGCGCTCATCCTGCCCAACGGCTTTCGCGGCCCGGATGCCCCTCCGTTCGTCCCGCAGAGCGGTCCGGGGAACTACGGCGGTCCTGGCACGCCCGTGAGCCTGACCTTCCTCGGTCCGCTGTACGGCGAGGCCAAGCTGCTGGCCTTTGCCCGGGCGTACCAGGACGCGACCGGGTTCCACCAGAAGCACCCCGTGCTGTAAGGAGCGCCAGGCAGGGCGCGCCGGTTCAGCCCGGCGGCGCGCCCGGCGAGACGCTGGGTGAGGCGCCTGGCGATACGCCGGGCGATACGCCGGGCGATACGCCGGGTGACGCGCCTGGCGGCGCGCTCGCCGGGGCGACGATCCGCGCGCCGGGGTTGGCGGAGTCCGACGGGAGGGACGATGCCTCCACTCTCACCTCCATCCCATCGGCGAGCGCGTCGGTGGGATTCAGCACGACCGACGCCCCATCGGAGATCCCGGAGTCCACCTCCACGTAGCTCCCGTAGTCTCGGGTGATCTTGATCGTGCGGTGGTGGACCCGACGATCGCCGTCCACCTCCACGACCCGGATCCCCGCGGTCAGCGGGAGCAGGGCCGTCGCCGGAACGACGAGTGGCGGGTTCGCGCGGTCGAAGATGAATTGGATCTGCGCGTACATCCCCGGCAGCAGGACATGCTTGGTGTTGACGATCTGGACCTCGGTCAGGAGCGTCCGCGACTGGGGGTCGACGGCGCGCGCCGTGCGGACCACATGGCCCACGAACACGTGGTCGGGAAACTCGCGGACGCGCACGTCGGCCGTCTGCCCCGGCTGAATGACCGTGGCATCGGCTTGCGGGACGGAGACGTAGACACGCACCGTGTCGGTCTGCGCGACCTGGAAGAGACTCGTCGGCGCCGAGCTGGCGCCCGACGGCAGTGCGACCGTCGTCCCGCCGCCCGACTGCACGAACGCGCCGACGTCGACGTTGCGCGAGGTGACGACCCCGTCGAAGGGTGCCGTGACTCGCTCGAAGCTCTGGAGCGCCTGGAGGCGGCGCACGTCGGCCTCGTCGGCCGCGACGGCCGCCGCCGCGGCCCGTTCCGCCTGCACCTTCTGGTCGTACTCGTCGATCGTCACGACGCTGTCCTTGACCATCGCGGCCCACCGCTCGCGCTCGACCTTGGCGAGGTCCAGCGTCGAGCGCGCCTGCTCGAGCGTCGCCTTCGACTGGGCGAGTTGCTCGTCGAGGTCGGGGGTCTCGATGATCGCCAGGACATCGCCCGCGTGCACCGAGTGGCCGATGTCCGCCGTCCAGCGCTTGACGTATCCCGACGTCCGGGCGTAGAGCGCCGTCTGGTGGAGCGGCTCGAGCGTTCCCGGGAGATCGAGGTTCGAGCGTGTGCCCGCGCGGCCGATCCGGGTGACCTGTACCGTCGGCGGCGCATCGGCGGTGGACTCGGCGGCCAGCGCCCGCGCGGTGGTCACGCGGGGGATCGTGCCAACGACGAAGCCGGCCAGCAGCACGACCCCGAGCCCGGCGACCATGATGCCGATGCGGCGCGTCCGCACCGGACGGGGCTCCGGCGCCTCCTCCGTCGCAGCGTGCTTGAGGACACCAGTGTCGTGCGGGGGTACGCCGGGCGTGAGGTCGGTCATCGACTCACCGCAGGAATGTCGATTTCAACCAGCGCCGGTCCCTTCCGCAGGATCGTGTAGATGACCGGCACGATGAGGAGCGTGAACACCGTCGCCACGATCAGGCCGCCGATCACGGCGCGGCCGAGCGGCGCGTTCTGCTCGCCGCCGCTCCCGAGGCCCAGTGACATGGGCAGCATGCCAATGATCATCGCCAGCGCCGTCATGCAGACCGGCCGCAGGCGGGTGAAGCCGGCATCGAGCACCGCCTGGTGGGCTGTGCGACCGTTCATCCGCTGGTCCTCGGCGAAGACCACGAGCAGGATGCTATTCGACGTGGCCACACCCACCGCCATGATCGCCCCCATGAGCGACGGCACGTTGAACGTGGTGTTGCTCACGTACAGCATCCAGATGATGCCGGCGAGCCCACCGGGAAGCCCGAGGATGATCACGAGCGGATTCGTCCACGATTGAAAGTTGATCACCATCAGAATGTAGGCCAGGACGACCGCGCCCAGGATCCCGACGCCGATCCCGATGAACGACGTGCGCATGCTGAGGACCTGCCCCCGCACGATGATCTGCGATCCCCGGGGCAGCGTCCGGCGGGCCTCGGTCACGATACGGTCGATCCCGGCGGCCACGCCACCCAGGTCGCGGCGATCGTTGGAGGCGTAGATGTCGATGACCGGTTGAATGTTGTAGTGGTTGACGACGGCCATGGACACGTTGCGCTTCACCGTCGCCAGGTTCCCGAAGAGCTGGGGCTGCTGATGCCCGGGTGCCGCGACCGGCGTGTTCACCAGGTCTTCCATGTTCGACACCTTGTACTGCGGCGTCATGACCTGCACCGAGTAGCTGATCCCGTTCTGGGGATCGAGCCAGAAATTCGGTGCCGTCTGCCCGCTCGAGCTGAGCGAGATCGTGAGCTGATTGGCGACGTCACGTTGCGCGAGGCCGACCTCGGTCGCCCGGTCCCGGTCGACGCTGAAGAACAGCTCGGGGTAGTCCATGATCTGATGCACGCGGACGTCCACCGCCCCGGGAATCCGGGCGATCTTGGCGGCCAGCCCCTGGGCGATCCGGTAGTTCTCGTACTTGTGTTGTCCCTGCACCTGCACGTCGATGCGCGACGGGAGGCCGAGGTTGAGCACCTGGCTCACCATGTCGGCCGGTTGGAAGAAGAACGTGACCCCGGGAAACTCGGGCGGCAGGCGCCGACGGAGCCGGCGCACGTAGTCCCACGTCGAGTGATGCCCTTCCTTGAGCGAGACGAGCACGTCGGCGTCCTGCGGCCCGACCGTGGCCGACGAGCCGGTCGCGAGATAGGTGGAGCTGCTGTTCAGAAGCCCCACATTGCTCATGACGAGGTCGAGCTCCGACGCTGGAATCTCCTGGCGAATCGCGTGCTCGATCTGGGAGACGAGCATCTCCGTCTCCTCCACCTGGGTGCCGGTCGGGGCGCGGACGTGCAGCTGGAACTCGCCGCCGTCGACCCGGGGGAAGAAATCCTCCCCGATGAACGGCACCAGCAGGAGCGAGCCAGCGACGAAGAGCCCCGCGCCGGCGAGCACCTGCCGGCGATGGGCGATGGCCCACCCCAGGACATCGAGATAGGCGAGCCGGAACCGCTCGAATGCCGAGTCGAACGCCAGGTGCACGCGCCGGAAGGCGCCGCCGCCCATCACGGCGGCGACCTCGGACTCGTGCAGGACGTGGCCCAACCGAGCGCGCATCTCCGCCAGGCGGTGCGCCTCGGGGCCCAGGAGGTACCGTGCCATCGTCGGCACGAGCGTCCGAGACAGGAGATAGGAGGCGAGGACTGCGAAGACGACGGCCATCGCGAGTGGCCGGAAGAGCGCGGCCGCTGGACCGGTCAGGAGGAAGATCGGAATGAACACGATCGAGATCGACAACGAGGCCACGAACGTCGGCGTCGCGGTCTGACTGGCCGCATCGACGATCGCCTGGAGCACCTCCTTGCCCATGTGCACATTGCGATTGATGTTCTCGATCTCGACCGTCGCGTCGTCGACGAGAATCCCGACCGCGAGCGCCAGGCCGCCGAGCGTCATCTCGTTCAGCGTCTGACCCAAGGCGTAGAGGCAGATGATGGACGAGAGCACGGCGAGCGGGATCGACGTGGCGACGATCAGGGTCGAGCGCCAGCTGCCAAGGAAGAGCAGGATCATGAGCGCCGTCAGGCAGGCCGCGATGGCCGCCTCGGCGATGACCCCCTCGATGGCCGCCCGGACGAAGAGGGACTGGTCGTTGAGGAGCCGCAGCGTCATCCCTTCGGGGAGGGTCGCCTGCACCTGCGGCAGGAGCGCCTTGATCTTGCCCAGGATGTCGAGCGTCGAGGCGGCCCCCTCCTTGAAGATCGGGATGACGATGCCGCGCCGGCCGTTCAGGCGGACGATGTTCACCTGTACGCCGGGGCCCTGCCGCACCTGCGCGACATCGCGGATGTACACCGTCGCCCCGTTGACCTCCTTGATCGGCAGGTTGTTGAGGTCGAGGACCGAGTCGGGGCTCGAGTTGAGCCGGACGGTGTACTCGCGGCCTCCCATCTTCACCGTCCCCGAGGGGAGGATCACATTCTGCGCGTTGAGCGCAGCGCTCACATCCGACGGCGAGAGCCCTTTGGCGTAGAGGGCGTTGAGGTCGAGATCAACCATCACGTTGCGGGGCTTCCCACCGACCGACGGCCCGATCGCGGCGCCCCGGATACTCGACAGCGGGATCCGAACGAAGTTGTTCCCGTAGTCGTTGAGCACATCCTCCGCCATCGTCGAGCTGCCGACGGCGAGATGCACGATCGGCACGTCGGTCGCGTTGAAGCGCACGATCGTCGGCGGGACCGCCCCCGGCGGGAGAAGCTTCAGATACGCCTGGGACGCGGCGGTGATCTCCGCCACTCCGTTCGCGACGTCCGCGCCCGGTTGGAAGTAGATCTTGATCACGCCGACGCCGTTGTAGCTCGTCGACTCGATGTGCTCGATGTCGTTGGCCACCGAGGAGTAGAAGCGCTCGCTACCGGTCACGATGCGGCGTTCCATCTCCTCCGGCGATAGGCCGTAGTAGTACCACACGACGGTGGCTACCGGCATGTCGATCACCGGGAAGATGTCGACCGCCATGCGAAGGATCGCAAAGACGCCAAAGATCAGCACGAGCAGCGACGCACACACGAAGGTGTACGGCCGCCGCAGCGCGAGAATGACGATCCACATCATGGGCGGTCCGCCCTCCTCAGAGGTCCCGCCCGATGAGCGCCTCCAGCGACGCCCGGGCGATCTGGTAGTCGTAGCGTGCCGTCACCAGGGCGATGTCGGCCTGCGCTTCGGCGAGCTGCGCGGTGCTGAGGTCGAGAAAGGTCGCGACACCGTTCTGATACCGGACGCCGACGACGCGCAATTCCTCGCGAGCGACGCGCACGCCCTCTTCGGCCTCGGCCACGTTCTGCCACGCGAACCGCAGCCCGGCCAGCAGCCGTTCCGATTCGGCCCGTGCGAACCGCCGCTGATCGATGGCCGTGACGCGTGCGGTGTGGGCGCTCGCCGAGGCGCGTGTCACGTCATCCTCGCGCACGAAGCCGTTGAACAGCGGGTAGGACGTGCTCAGTGCCACGACCCACCCGGGACGCACGGCGCCGAAGGCCAGGGAGTTGTTCGCCCAGGTGTAGCCGCCCGTGAGCCTGATCCCCGGGATGTACTCGGTCTGCGCTTCGCGGACGGCGGCATCGCTGGCGTGGGCGAACGCGTCGGCCGCGCGCACGGCCGGCGCCTCGCGTACGGCGATCGCGACGATGGCCGAGTCGGTGAGCGCCAGGGCGGCGGCCGGGAGCGTGTCGCTGCCCTGGGCGTCGACGGCGCCGTCGACACCGACCAGTCGGCCGAGCGCGTAGGCGTTCGTGGTGAGGGTGTCGCGCGCCGCGATCAACTGCTGGCGGGCGGTCGTCAGGTTCAACCGCGCGAGCAGCACATCGGCGCGGGTCGCGGTTCCGCGACGCATGCGGGCATCCGCATACTGGAGGGCCCGCTCGGCCGTGGCCACCCTGGTCAGCGAGACCCGGACGAGGTCGCGCGCCCGCTGCGTGTTGTAGAACGCTTGCTTGGCGGTGAGGGCCGTGGCGTACCGTTGCTCGACGAGCCCGGCACTCGCCGACCGAGTGCTCGCCCGAGCGGCGGCGATCTGGGCGCCGCGCCGCCCGCCGGTGAAGACATCGTACGACGCGGCCAGGGCGCCGGAGTACGACTGGGCCGGGTAGGACAGGGTTGGGCCGGGGGCACCAGTCACCGGAGCCTGGAGGGCGAGCGAATGCTGGCCCGACTGAAAGGCGGTCGAGGTGAAGGTCACCGACGGCAGAAACGTCCCGTACGCGACCCGCTCTCCCGATTGCCCCGTGCGGACGGCGCCGCCCGCCTCGGCCATCGCCGGGCTGTTCCGCAGGGCGGCCGCGACCACGTCAGCGATGTGCATGGTGGCGGCGTACGCCAGCGTCGAGTCGACGCGCCCGCTGTCCACTCCCGGCTCCACGGGCAACTCGGCGTGCCGAGCCGGCTGGGAGTCCCTGGTCGTGGCGGTCGGGACCCGCTGCGGGTGTGCGGAGTCCGCGGTGCCCTGCGCCCGCCCCTCTACCGGCGGCATCACGACGCCCGCGACCGCTCCCGCGCTCACTACCAGCCTCAGCCAGCGCCCAACTCCCATACCAAGTGCCCCTCGCGGCAAAAATCGCGACGCCGGGCAGGCGGCCGGATCACGGCGAGCCCGGAGAGGCGACGAGGCCCCAACGCCGGCGAACTCTCGACTGGACGATAGTGCAATGCCGGAAGCCGCAGACTCGTTCCACGTGCGTCGCCCGCGGTCGGCCAACGTAGCCAGTACGCACCACCGAGGGCGGGCGCTGCGGCGGCGCCGTGCGCCGGCTGCATAAATTCCCACCGAGATAACTAACTCGTTGATCTGCCTCGCGGTAGCTCGGTGGCCACTCAGGCCACGGCGACGGCGGGCACCTGGGCGTCGTCCGCATCTGACGGGACGCTCCCGTAGCGGAAATGGCGCTTGAGCGCGAGGCATGGCCGCTCGAGGAGGTACCAACTCGCGAGCGCCGCGGCGAGCGAGACCGCACCGGCGATGGCACCAAAGGCGATGCGCTGTGACATGACGGATCCCCCGATCGCGTGCACGATCGTCGGCCGAACGCCCAGAGACAGCAATCCGAGAATCACCGGTTGGTGAACGATGTACAGCGCGTAGCTGTAGCGCCCCACGAATGGCAGCGGGCCCGCGCCGAGCACGCGGTACACCGTCGAACGCGGCGAGGCGGTGGCGGCGGCCGCGATCAGCGCGCCGCTGAGCACGGCAATGGCGAGCGTGATCGTCGCCAGCGCCTCGAACCGCATCCACGGGACCCAGTACAGGCCCGGGATCAGGGCGCCCGCGACCCCGGCGCACGGCCACGCCCACTTCGCGAGCAGGGTCGGTCCCGTCGGCGCCCTCATGGCAAGCGCGAGGAGCCCGCCAACGGCAAAGGAATCGATCCGGGCGGGCATGAGGACGCGCGCCGCGTCCCAATGCTCGGCACCGATGAAGGCGACGCGGGTCCCGAGGGCGCTGAGCGTGAGGGCGAGGCACGCGACGGTCAGCCATCGCCTGGGGAGCGCGAAGACGAGGAGCGGCCACGCGAAGTAGAACTGTTCCTCGACGGCCAACGACCAGAAGTGGTCGATGGTCTTGGGGGTGGCCGTCCACCCGTGGATGGCGACGAGCACGTTGCTCGTGTAGTCCCAGGACCAGAGCTGAACCCCCGGATCGACCGCGGGATAGTGCCCGACGGGCAGGTGCGGCCGCACGAAGAAGTAGAGCGCGAGAAACGCGTAGTACGCCGGGAAGATCCGGAGTACCCGACGGGCGTAGAAGGTTCGGAAGTAGTTGGCCGTCCCCTTGGCGTCGATCAGGATCCCGGTGATCAGGTATCCGGAGAGCACGAAGAAGAGATCGACTCCCGCCCATCCCAGGGCCGTGATCGCGTGCACGCCGCGGTCGAGCGCGGTCACGCTCGTGGGCCCGGCAAAGAGATCCTCGTGGTAGAGGAACACCGCGGCGATCGCGATGCCGCGCAACCCGTCCAGCGGCGCGATGTACCTCGAGCTCGGCCGTTCGCCCCGCGTATCCTCTTCAGCCATGGACAAGCCAGAGTAACGGGCGTCGCCCGCCGGGGGAATCCCGGTGAGTCCGCCGCCAGGTCGGACGCGGGCGCCACGGCGGCCGACTTGCGTCTAGCATTAGGCGCCGGACCCTACCGCCGCCCGCCACCCGCCGACCGTCAGCGAGTCGCGGTCGATCACGCCATGAACGATCGGGGTTGACATGCGCGCCATGCTTCTGGACGCTCCGAAGCATCCGCTGCGGCTCGCCGACGTCGAGCAGCCGCATCCGCGTGCCGGACAGATTGTCGCCCGAGTGCACGCGTGCGGTGTCTGTCGCACGGACCTGCACGTGCTCGACGGTGAGCTGACGGATCCGGCACTGCCACTGGTGCTCGGCCATGAGATCGTGGCCTCGGTGGTCGACCGCGGTCCGGGTGCCCGGCGCTTCGAGATCGGCGCGCGGATCGGAGTGCCGTGGCTCGGCTGGGCGTGCGGGATCTGCCAATTCTGCCTGCGCGGGCAGGAAAATCTGTGCCCCTTTGCGCGCTTCACGGGCTACACCTTGCCGGGCGGCTACGCGGAGTTCGGGATCGCCGACGAGCGCTTTGCGGTCGCGATCCCCGACCACTACGACGACGCAGAGGCCGCGCCCCTGCTCTGTGCGGGTCTCATCGGATACCGCGCGTTGCGCGCCGCGGGCGATGCCGGACGGCTCGGGCTGTACGGCTTCGGGGCGTCCGCGCACATCGTCGCCCAGGTGGCTCGCGCCGAGGGACGTCGTGTGTTCGCGTTCACGCGGCGCAACGACGTCACCGGTCAGGCGTTCGCGCGCAGCCTCGGTGCCGAGTGGGCCGGGAGCTCCGAGAGCGCGCCCCCTGAACCGCTCGACGCGGCGATCATCTTCGCGCCGGTGGGCGCGCTGGTGCCGGCGGCGCTTCGCGCCATCGAGCCCGGCGGGACCGTTGTCTGCGCGGGAATCCACATGAGCGACATTCCACAGTTCCCGTACGAGCTCCTGTGGGGGGAACGCATCCTCCGCTCGGTCGCCAATCTCACCCGACGCGACGCCGAGGAATTCCTGGCCCTCGCGCCGACGATCCCGGTCCGCACGACCATCGCCCCGTACCGGCTGGCCCACGCCAACCGCGCGCTGGCCGAGCTCCGGCGCGGCGCCGTGGACGGTGCCGCGGTGCTGATCCCGTGACGACGTGGCGGGGCCCGGGAGCACCGCCCAGGGGTCCGGCGGGAACCGCTGATCTGACCGACGCCCTATCGCGACGGGCCGCACGCGTCGAGTCGGCGCTCGATGTAGCGCCGTTCCATCGGATTGCGCGCCAGCTCCATCGCGCGAAGAAAATGCCCGCGCGCGTCCGCCACGCGTCCGAGGCGCATCTCCAGTTCGGCGATCGCCGCCGGGTAGAACGGGTAGCGGGCGAGCCGTTCGACATCCTCGATGCCTGCGATCTCCGCGAGGCCATGCTCCGCGCCCTCGAGCTGGGCGACCGCGACGGCGCGATTGAGCGCGACGACGGGCGACGGACGCAGCACCATCAGCCGGTCGTACAGCTCGACCACCGTCTCCCAATCGGTGTCATCAGCGCGCTCGGCGGTGGCGTGAACCGCGGCGATCGCCGCCTCGACGTGATACGGCGAGAGGGTCTCGCCGACGGCCGATGCCTCGAGCAGCTCGAGGCCTTCGCGTAGCAGGCGTTGATCCCAGCGCGCACGGTCCTGCTCCGCGAACGGGCTCAGCTCTCCCACCGTGTCGAGCCGCGCCGGCAAGCGCGCCGCGTGCAGCGCCATGAGGGCCGCGAGAGCGGTCGTCGTCGGCGTTCCGGTGCGTGGAGACTCACGGAGCAGCCCGGTGAGGCGCATCGCCTCCCGGCAGAGGTCGGCCTGAACGGAGCTCTCTGCCCCCGCGCCGTGATAGCCCTCGTTGAACAGCAGGTACAACGCGCGGTGCACGCTCGAGAGCCGGTCGTCGAAGTCGGCGTCGCGGAGATCGAACAGGCGTTTCGACGCGGCGAGCGCTTTCTTTCCGCGCGACAAGCGCTTTTCGATGCCTGCATACCCGCTGAGCAGCGCGGCGGCGATCTCCGCGGTGCTGAAACCGCAGAGAATGTGAAGCACGAGGACGATCTGGGCTTCTTCCGGCAGGCGCGGATGACAGCAGGAGAAGATCATCCGCAGTTGCTCGTCGCGGATCGCTTCGCCCGCAAATGCTTCGTCGATCGCAGGCGCCGCCGTCCATTCCGTCTGGAGCCACCGGCCCATCTCTGGCGCGTACGCGGTCGCGGTGCGCTCGCGCCGGATCACGTCGAGCGCGCGATTCTTTGCCGCCGCCATGAGCCACGCCGCCGGATTGTCCGGGACGCCCGTATGTTTCCAGACCTCGAGCGCACGGCAGAATGCATCCTGCACGACGTCCTCGGCGAGCGCGAGGTTCGCGACACCGAACACACGCGTCAACGCCGCGACCAGCCGCCCGGATTCGCGGCGAAACAGGACGGCGGGCAGGTCCGGGTCCACGCCCTATGCGTCGGGGCGCGCGACGGCCCGCACTTCGACGGCGCCCCCGCGGGACAGAATCGGGCAACCCTTCGCCAGCTCCACCGCATCGGCGAGGTCCGCCGCTTCAATGATGAGGAACCCGCCGATGACGTCCTTCGTCTCGGCGTAGGGCCCATCCGTGACTACCCGGTCCGGCCCTCGGACCACGCTCCCGACGCGCGACAGGGGCTGGCCCGGGTTCTTGAGATGGCCCCCCGCCTCGAGGTGCCGCATCCAGTCGAGCCATTTCTGCATGGACTGGTTCGGCCCCGAGCCGGCGAGTGTTGCGGGATCCGAATTGCGAATGAGATAGACGAATTCACCCATGGTCTCTTCCGCCGTTGCGACGAGTCGTCGCCCTGTCGGGTAATGTGCGCAGGGACACGCCAGCGCGCTCGGCGCGGTCCATCCCGCCGCGCCGAGCACGGTCACTCACGCCGCGTAGCGGTCGTGGTGTCGGATCCACTGCATGATGCGGCCGTCGTCCTCCTGGCGGCCGAGCGGCGTGAGGTCGAGCAGCGTGTAGGTGTTGAGGAACGGATCGAGGCCACGCTGGTACGTCGAGTAGGAGTGATAGATCTCGCTCCCGTGACGATAGAACACGCTGAGGCCGGGGAGCTCGCCCTCGAGTGCCCACAGCTCACCCCGGTCGAATAGCGCCTGCGCGCTCTGGTAGTTGTGCTCCATGTTCCGGGAGCGGTCGACCGTCACGCGGAAGTCATAGTTGAAGTCCGAGGTGCTCGACGAGACCCATGGGAACGTCCACCCCATGCGGCGCTTGAAGGTTTGGATCTTGGCGATCGCCGCCCGCGAGACGGCGACGAACGACGTGTTGCGCGCCGCGAGGTGTTGCACCGCTCCGGCGACGTTGTCCGCGAAATACGAGCAGCTTCGGCACCCTTCGTCGGCGCGCGGGTCGAACATGAAGTGGTAGACCAGAAGCTGTGGGTGCGGGCCGAAGAGGTCGCCCAGCGTCGCCGGTCCGCTCGGACCCTCGAACGTGTACGGCTTGTCGACACGCACCATCGGCATGGCGCGGCGGATCGCGGTCAGGGCATCGCGTTGGTGGGTGAGCTCCTTCTCGGCCTGTAGCAGTCGCAGCCGGGCAGCCAGCCATTCCTCGCGTGTGGCGACAGTCGGGGTGGTCACTTGCCGTTCTCCTGGGTCGAAGTGTTCGAGCGGGCCGGGGCGATGAGCCCGACGTGAGCCGCGCGGGCCTCGGGGTACGGCGCTCGGGCCGGGCGCGGCCGGCGGCGGACGACCCACGCGGTGAGCGCGCCGGTCGAGGTGGTGCCCGTGGCGACGAGTGCCACGGAAGCGAGACACGCGGGACACATGGGTCGGACCTCCTCCTCGGTGGAGCGCGCCGCCGGATTGGCGGTGCGCACAGTGTGTGGCCGTCCTGCTTTCACCCAGGTCGACGTTCGAGGCACAGAGGGCCGGACACTCTTTTTCGGGTCGAGCGATCTCAGCCGGGCTTCGCCACCTCGATCAGGGCACTCCGGCAGGCGGCCAGGCAGTCGGCCAGGCCGCCCACGGTGTGGTCTCCCATGTGGCCGATGCGGATCGTGGTGTCCGCGAGCCGCCCGTAGCCCGTCCCGATCGTGAACCCGCGTGCCGCGACCGCGTCGACGACGGCCTTTGCGGATACCGCGGGTGGCAGGACAACCGCCGTGACGGTCGGCGACCGATGCCCCGCGGGGGCCAGAATGGCGAGCGCGATGCCCTCCCGCCGTAGCTCGTCGACCCAGGCCGCCGTGCGTGCAGCCATCGCGGCGTGCCGAGCCCAGGCCTGCTCGAGGCCTTCCGCCAGGACGGCCTCGAGTTGTACGTCGAGCGCGAAGTACAGCGGTAGGGCGGGCGTGTTGGGCGCCTCATCCCGTGCCGCGGCGGTGGCAAACTCGGCGAGATCGAAGTAGACGCCCCGGTTCTCGCTGGCGCCACGTCCGACGAACGCGTCCGAGGCGACGGCGAAGGCGAGACCCGGCGGCAGGGCCAGCGCCTTCTGCGAGCCGGTCAGCACGAAGTCGAGTCCCCAGGCGTCGAACCGGAGCTCGGCCCCGCGGATCCCCGAGACGCTGTCGACGCAGCACACCGCGCCGGCGGCGTGTGCCGCATCGGCGATGGCGCGGACATCCGTCAGTACGCCCGTCGATGTCTCGGAGTGGACCACCGTGACGGTCGTGTGCCCGCCATCCCGTATCCGCGTCGTCACGATGGCCGGATCGTGAACGCTGCCCCACGGTACGTCGTACCGGTCGACGCGACGACCGCACGCGGCGGCGATTCTCGCGAAACGCTCCGAAAACCCCCCGTTCACCAGCGCCAGCACCGGGCCCGCAGGGGCGTTGCGGATCGCGGCCTCCATGAGGCCCGTTGCCGAACTGGAGGCAATGAAGACCGGACGCTGCGTGCCGAACACCGTGCGGAGACCATCCTGCAAGCGCGCGAAGAGCGCGCGGAACGCGGCGCTCCGGTGCCCGATCATCGGGCGCGTCATCGCCGCGAGAACGGCGGGACGTACCTCGGTCGGTCCGGGGAGGAAGAACGTCTCGCGTCCGATCCGAGTGGAGCCGGGGCGAGGCGCGGGGCGCGGCGTCGGGTGCGGCGACGGGTGAGGATCGGTGGCCGTCATTGGACAGCGGTGCCCAGGACGATCGGGGGGAGCTGATCGAAGCGCGCGACGACATAGTCTGCGACCGCGACCACCGCCGGCCGGCGCGCGACCCCGACAAACGCGGCGAACGCATCGACCACCTGCTGGCCGCCGGGCACGGCGGTCTTGAGCTCGGCGTCGGTGTTGCCATCTCCCAGCGCCAACACCGCCCTGGGCAGCCCGAGCGCCGCGACCACGACCGGCTTCCCGCCGCGGCGTGCCAGTGGCGAACCGGCATCGAAGCCGACATAGGTCCCGTCGGGCGCGAACTCCAGGGGGACCGCATGGACGTCGCGCTCGTCCACGCCGACGGCGCTCGCCAGCGGCAGAATCGCCTGCCGGACGCCACCGCTCACGAGCACCACCCGGACCCCCTGGCGGTGCACGGCCTCGAGCGCGCGCCGCGCGCCGGGCATGATGCCGTCGACATACGCCGATGCCAGGGCGTCGATGTCGGCGCGCGCCGGCCGCACGAGGGCGAGGCGCTGTCCATAGACCGCATCCAGGGGGATGGCACCGGACATGGCGCGCTCGGTCATCTCCCCGACCGTCCGGGCGACGCCGGGCCCTCGCCGCTGAGCGAGCCACTCGATCCCTTCGATGCGGCTGAGGGTCGAATCCACATCGAGCACGAGCGACGCGAACTGGGCGAGCCGGGCGGCGGGACCGCGAGCGGGCGTCGTCGAGGCGTGCATCAGAAGATGTTGCCGGGTGCAAGCAGGCCGGTCGGATCGAGCTCACGCTTGACGGCCCGCATGACCGCGATCTGGAGCGAGGACATCTGGAGCGGCAGCCAGCGACGCTTGAGCTTCCCGATCCCGTGCTCGGCGGCGATGGTGCCACCCATGGCGATCACCGTCCGGAGCGTCTCCTCGACGACGCGCTCCATGGTCGCGACCTCACGCGCATCGCGCGCGAGATAATTCTGGTGCGGATGCCCGTTCCCCGCGTGCCCGTAGGTCACCGCCGGCGGTACCCCGAAGCGGGCAGCGATCGCCCGCGCGGCAGCGATGGCCTCCTCGAGACGGCCGAATGGAACGGCCCAATCGGTCGACACTCGCCGGCCGCCGGTGCCCCGCAGGCTCGCGCCTCGCTCATTGAGGGCGGCCGGCACGGCGTGCCGCATCGCCCGGGCGTGGGCGATCGCACTCTCTCCCTCGAACACGGCCACATCGCCGGCGGCCGCGCCATGTCCCTCGGCGAGCGCGAGCCAGGCGTCGAGCGCGGACGGCGTCACACAGGCCTGCTCTGTGTAGACGAGGGTCGAACCGGCGGGCGCTGGCAGGTCGACCTGCTCGCAGCTGCGCGCGATGTCGAGCGCGGCGCCATCGAAGTATTCCAGGCACCGGGGGGCGACGTCGCGTGCCTCCCGGGCCGCGCCGATGAACCGGAGCGCCAGCGCCTCGTCGGCGAACGGCAGGGCAAGCCCGACGACCTCGGTGGGTCTGGGCATGAGGCGCAGCTCGGCCTCGAGGACCACGGCCAACGTGCCCTCGCTCCCGATGAACCAATCGACGGGATCCTGGGCAAGCCCGTAGCCCGCGGCATTCTTCTCGATCGTCGGTCGGTGGAACTCGACGACCCGGCCGTCGGCGAGGGCCACGCGGAGCGCCCCCACATGGGCACGCGTCGGTCCGTAGCGGTACGTCCGCGCGCCCGACGCGTTGCAGGCGATCGCACCACCCACCGTGCTCTCGTGCTCGCTGGTCGGATCCGGGGCCCAGGTCAGTCCGAGCGGCGCGACGGCCTGCTTCACGTCGGCGACGAGCGTCCCGGCTCGCACGCGGGCCGTCCGGGCAATCGGATCGACATCGACGATCCCGTGGTACGCCCGCATCGAGAGCAGGATGCCGCGGTCGGTGATCGACGCCGCGGTCGTGCTGCTCTGCGCGCCGGCGGCGGTCACCGCCGTCCCGGCCGCCTGGGCCTCCCGCAGCACGTCCACCACCTCGGCTTCCGAGGCCGGACGCGCGACCGCCTCCGGCACCATCCGGAGCCCGGAGACGTCCGCCTGATACGCCTCGCGGATGGCGAGGTCGGACGTTACCGCCGCCCGCACTGTGGCACTCGAGATGACGCGGGTGTCACTCGGGCGACAGACAGACCACAGTCGCCGAGCGAACGTCCGGGAGTGCCTCGAGCGTGCCGCGCAATGTGTCCGCGGCCTCACCGTCCACGACACCGTCCACCGTGATCGCTGCCAGCGCTTCGCCCCCCTGGGCGAGTCGGGCCTGGTGATACTCGGCGATATTGACGCCCGCGGCGCCGAGTACCGTGCCGACGTGCCCGATGACGCCCGGAACATCGCGGTTGGCGAGGATCACCAGGGTGCCGCGCGGGTGCACGTCCACGTGGAACGCCCCGATGCGCGTGAGCCGCGGGACTCCCGCCGGGTGCGCGGACCCGGTGATGGTGATCGCGCGCTGGCCGGCGCTGAGCCGGATCGCGATCCGGTGCGACAGGCCGTTGACACCCTCATCCAACTGCTCGGCGGCGGCATCGGTGAAGGCGAGGGCAATGCCGCGGGCCGCGGCGAGCGCGCGCGCGTTGATGAGATTGAGCCGCTCGCCGGCGACGACGGCGCTCAGGGCCCCCTGGGCACTCGCCGCCAACAAGGCATCCCGGGCGCCGGCGAACGCCGCCCCGGCGCTCACGTCGATGCGGTCGAGCGCCCGCGCGCCGTCCGACGCCAGGAGAGCGCGGCCAATCGCGGCGAGCCGCACCGCCAGCGTCACGGCCGGCCGCGCGTCATACCAGGCATTGCCCCCGCCACTCACTCCGGCGGCATTGATGGACCGCGACATCTCGCCGCGCAGGAGTGCGTCCCGTACGGCGCGACACACGTCCACGGCGACACTCCGCTGAGCCTCGACGGTCGACGCGCCGATGTGCGGCGTCAGGAGCACGTTGGGGAGGGTGCGTAGCGGGTGGGTCGACGGCAGCGGCTCGGTCGTGTACACGTCGAGCACTGCGCCGGCCAGGTGTCCCGACTCGAGCGCCGCGGCGAGCGCCGACTCGTCGACGATGCCGCCGCGCGCCAGGTTCACGACCACGGCCCCCTCGGGGAGGCGGCTCAGCGCCGACGACCCGATCATGGCGCGCGTCTCCGTGGTGAGTGGTGTGTGGACGGTGAGCACGCTCGCCACCTCGAGCAACTCGTCGAGCGTCGCCGCCCGGCGCACGCGGAGCGCCTGACAGCGCGCGTCGGCGATGTATGGGTCGAATGCGACGACGTCCATGCCGAAGGCCTGCGCTCGTCCGGCCACCTCGCCACCGATGCGGCCGAGCCCGACGATGCCGAGCGTCTGACCCTTCAGCTCGCGCCCCAGCAGGGCCGCGCGGTCCCATCGGCCCTCACGCATCGACTGATCGGCCCGCGGTATGTTGCGGAGCAGGCCGATGAGGGTCCCGAAGAACAGCTCCGCCACGGCGACGGTGTTACCGGCCGGCGCGTTGATGATCGCGATCCCGAGCTCGGTCGCGAGCTCGACATCGATGTTGTCGACCCCGACGCCGGCCCGACCCACGACCGCCAGCCGCGGGGCGGCGCGCAGCAACTCGGGGGAGATCCGGGTCGCGCTTCTCCCGACGAGGGCGTCGTACGTCCCGATGCGCGCCAGCAGCTCGTCGCGCGGAAGTGTCGGCACCTCGTCGACCGCCAGCTCCGGCTCGGCAGCGAGGAGGGCGACCCCGTCGGCATCGATGTCGTCGGTGATCAGAATGCGATACGGCAGCTCGGTCAGCTCCTCGGACGTGGCGGCAGCAGGCCTCACGGCGAGTATCGCATTGACGACGAGCCATTGTCAACGCCTTGGACGCCACATCCCGGCTCCGACATGGCCACGCGACATGAACCGAGGCGCGTGCCTACATTATCCGGATGCCGTCCTCCTCCACCTCGATCGGCATCATCGGCGCCGGCCGCTTCGGCACCTACTACGGCCGCCAGCTGGAGCGGGTGGGCTGGCACGTACAGCTCGCCGACGTGAAGAGCCCGCCCACCGAATACCGCGATGCCCTGGCACGTGCGTGCGCGTCGAGCACGGTCATCTACGCGGTGCCGATCCGGAGCTTGCAGGATGTGATCCTCGAGACACGTCACCTGCTGGACCCGGCGGCTGTCGTCATGGATGTCTGCTCGGTGAAGATGATCCCCTGCGCGTCCCTCGAGCGGCTCCTACCGGGGCGCGCGACGGTCGGGACGCATCCCCTCTTCGGCGCGCAGTCGGCGCCGGTCAGCTGTGCCGGCCAGCGCATCGCGCTCTGTAGCCCGCCGGCGATGGTGGGGTCCGATGCCGGGGCGACAGCCATGGTCCGTGCGGAGGAGCTGTCCGCCGCGCTCGGCCTGGTGGCCATCCAGTGCACTCCGCGCGAGCATGACACGCAGGTCGCGCGCAGTCAGTTTCTGACGCACTTCATTGGGCGCGGCGCGAGCCGGGCGGGCATCGGCCGGCTGGCGCTGTCGACCAAGACACACGATGACCTGATGGACATCATCGACGTCGTCTGCCACGACTCGACAGAACTGTTCGAGGATATGGCGGCTTTCAACCCGATGGTCGCCGACGTTCGGGCGGCGTTCCTGGGCGCATTGGCCGCCATCGACCGCCAGCTCGCCCGACGCGAGCACGGTCTGGGCGAGCTCGATGCGGCCAACCATCCCTCCACGGGAAACGGTCCGGCGACCGGACCGGCGCGGGGCTAGCCGGGGCGCCGCTCGAGCCAGAACCAGGCGAGGAGGGCCGGGACGCCCAGCGCCAACTGCCGTCCCCGGCGCGCGAGCGCTCCGGCCAGCGCCGCGGGGGTGGACACACCGACAGCCGCCCCCAGGAGCACGAAGCCGGCCTCCTGTGTGCCGAGCCCGGCCGGCACGAAGAACGTCGCGCTCTGCAACGCGACTGTCAGACTCTCCATCACGACCGCTGCGGGGACGCTGACCGGCTGGCGGATCAGCTGAAAGGCGACCCACGTCTCCGCCGCTCCGGCCACGAACCCCGTCAACTGCCACGCCACGCATCGCGACAGCGCGCCCCGGTCGCGGTACAGCCGCCTGATCGCCGCATCGAGCCGAGCCGGATCGGCGACACGGCGCACGACGTCGCGACCGGCGAGGCCCGCCAATATGTGCTCGACGATCGTGAAGAGGCCGACACGCCGTTGCAGAACCACGAACGCCGCGAGGCCGACGGCCGTGAGCAGGAGGCCACCAGCGGCCCAGCGGGGCGCCGGGTTTCGATCGCCGTGTGCGAGCAGCACGAGCAGCACGAGGCCGGCGACGGCGAAGATGAGTTGCGCGACCAGCCAGAGCGTGACTTCCACGACGACACTGGCGGTCGCGGCCACGCCGGGCACGCCGCGCCGGAGGAGGAGCCGGATCCCAGCGATCTCGCCCCCGACCCGGACGGGGAGCAACCCTCCGACGGATTCGCGGATGACCGCCGCCCCCGTGAGATAGCTGCGGCCAGGGCCCCCGGGCGGAAGCAGGGCCCGCCAGCCGCTCGCGTCCAACGCGAGTGGCACCAGGTGCAGTGGAACGAGCACGATCAGCGCGTACCCGGCCGTGCGGAGGAGCTCGAGGATCTGTGGAAGCCCCGCCCGGACGAGCAGGACGATCGCCACGGCCAGCCCGCACCCGGCGAACGCCCAAAGGGCAAGCCGATACCGGTGAGTCTGCGCGGCGCCAGCGTGCGGGGCGACGGCCGTCAGGTCCGGCACGCGGTGTCCGGCGTCGGGCCACCCGGACGTGCCCTCGGGATCGCCCGTCACGCGTGGCCCCCCACTCTCCCCGTGCACTGGCACACGCCGGCTCGCCAATCGCGCGCGACGGGGCGTGTGCTTCGGGCTGCGGGCTGCGGCATCGAGCGAAGCTAGTCGCCACGTAGGCGGCACACCACGGCGCATTTCGGGGTAGCGCGCACGATCCGGGCGGCATACCGACGACGTACCGACCGCACGCCGACGGCCATGGGCCGGGCTACATTACTCGCCCGTGAGCGCGACGGGGCGGAGGGAGGTCGGCCTGCGTGTGATCGTCACGGCCGACGATTTCGGACTGGCGCTGCCGGTCAACGAGGCCATCGAGATCGCGTACCGCGATGGCGTGCTCACGAGTGCCAGTCTCATGGTGGCAGAGGGGGCCGCCGGGGACGCCGTCGACCGTGCCCGCCGGCTGCCGGGACTCGCGGTCGGGCTGCACGTGACGGTCGTGGACGGGCGAACCATCCTGCCGCGCGCGCAGCTCTCCAGGTTGGTCGATCGGTCGGGGCGACTATCGGACCGTCTGGTCCTCGCGGGTGTCCGGTACTTCTTCTCACCGATGGCGCGGCGTCAGCTTCGCGCCGAGGTGCGGGCGCAGTTCGAGGCCTTCCGGGCGACCGGGTTGCCGCTCGACCATGTCGACGCGCACCGGCACATGCACCTGCATCCGACGGTCCTCGGCGCGATCCTCGCGGTCGCGCGCGAGTTCAACGTGCGGGCGGTGCGAGTGCCCTACGAGCCGCTGCGGGCGGCCGGCGTGGCGAGCGGTGGGCCGCTGACGCGACTGTGGGCGCGCCTCGCAGCCGCATCCCGCGCCGCGGGCCTGGTGCCCTGGCTCGCGCTCGTCCGATGGCGGCTGCATCGGGCGGGCATCCGGTACAATACCGATGTGCGGGGATTGGCGGCGACCGGCAGGATGACCGAGCAGACGGTGCTCCGGCTGGTGGCGACGCTCGGCAGGGGGACGACCGAGTTCTTCTTCCATCCGGCGACCGCAACGCCGTTCGCGGGTACGCTCCCACAGCCGATCGCGAACCATGTCGCCGAGCTTGACGCCCTCGTCAGCGCGCGCGTGCGCGGCGCACTCGAATCCTCGGGCGCCCGCCGCGTGGCGTTCCGCGACCTGGACTGAGGGCGCCGAGTCGCCGATCGACCGCTCGACACTCGGCGCCTCTGCGCGCTCTCGCTACCACCGGCGGACGGCTGCCGAGGGGGACTCTCAGTGGATACCGAGGTGCGTCTTGGTCCAGATGATGACGGCCGCACAGCGTGAACCTGGTCCGACCACGACCTCCGAGGGTGCTTCGCCGCTCTGGTAGACCTCGACGGCCGCGATCTCGTTGGGCCTCACGTACGCGTCGATGTCTCCCGCGCTCATCTCGCGGAACTGGTGGCCGTCGACCATGTAGACCAGGCAGGTGCTCCGGAGGCTCGGGGCGGTATACAGGCGGCCGTTCCGAGTCGACCGCGTGACGAGGCCCGGCATCCCGACGAGCAGGTCTCGCATCTCGGAGGGGTTCCGGCGGGCGATGTCCTCCGCGGTGAGATACCGGCCAAGCCCCCCGGCCTGCCGGCGGTCGAACCCGACCCGCTGATACCCCGCCTTCAGCTCCGCCGTCACCAGGACCTTCTGGAGCACGGCCGTCTTCGGACCGATCACGACCGCGACCTGGCGGGGCTCGCGCGCCGACAGCTCGACGGGGACGGACACCGGCTGGTAGCCGACCGCGCGGACGAAGAGCGTCCGACTTCCCGTCGGCTCACCCCGGAGGACAAACCGTCCGCTGTCCGCCGTCACCGCCGAGTCGCCGCTGCCCAGCACGCGCACCACGGCGCCTACGAGTGCACCGCCTTCCTCCCGCACCACCCGCCCCGTGAGCGTCGCTCGGGCGGGCGATGTCCCGGCTGTCGACGTGCCGGCTGCGGACCCCTGTGACGTGCCCGCACCGGCGCCCGGCAGATGGAGCGCCACGAAGGCCACGTACCGGTTGTTCATGGCGAACGGCCGATCCAGCACCTCGGACCGAGTCGTTCGCGCCACGTGCAAGGTGCCGGTGACGTTTCCGGGTAACCAGCAGAAGCGGAACACGCCGGCGGGACCGGCCAGCGTGTCGCGTGCGCGATCGATGTGCTTCAGCCCTTGCACGCGGTCCGCCTGGATCTCGGTCCAACTCAGGGCGACGCGGCCGCCGCCCACCGGCTCCTCGGTTTCGGCGTCGAGGACGCGGCCGACCAGGAGCGATGGACCGGTGCCGCTGTCGGCGGGGCCTGGCGGGGTCCGGCAGAAGAGGGCGCGGAGGGTCGCGGGCGAGGGGACACCCAGCGCGACGCGGATGGTGTCGCCGGCCGCGACGCGAATCGGAGGGGTGGAGAGGCCGGTGCCGACCGAGTCGAGGACCGGGTGAAACACGGCGAGCCGAACCACCCCGGGTGCCAGGCTGTCGAGCCGGAACCGCCCGCTCGAGTCGGTGGTGGTGAGGCGCGTCGTGCCGTCGACCGCGATCTGCGCCCCGACCAGCGGCCCGGCGTGGAGACTGTCGAACACCACCCCGGCGACGGTGCCGCCCGACGGTCCGCTACCGGTCGCGCCGGCGCTCGCGACCTGCGCCGCCGCCCGCGATCCCGGACCCGATGCCAGGAGTGCGACGACGAGGGCGCGCGCGGCGGCGCGCGCGTGCCGGCGTGGCCAGCGGTCCGGCGCAGACAGGGCACGGGTCGCGCGCCGGCTTCCGGCCCGTAGGTTCACCGCCCAGCGATCCGACTTCCGGCCGCCCAACGCCATGGCACCACCCCCGGAGGCTTGCGAAAACATATGGTCACGTGACCGCGTCCAACTTACAAACCCCGCGGGGATGCGCCAGGCTCTACTGTGCCGAGCGCGGCCGAGCGGGGTCGAACGCGGGCCCCCGGTCGGGGCGCTCACTCTCCCTCCCCCCCGTCTCCCCTTCCCTGCCCCTTTTCCCGTCCCCTCCCCCCTTCTCCCCCTTCCCTCCCCTGCCCGACCGATGCTGACCCTCGACGAGTCCCGCGTGCAGGACCTGCTGCGTCTCGACGCCCTGATCCCGGCGATGCGGCAGGCGCTGATCGATTTCTCGGCCGGGCGGGTCCGGCAGCCAGTGCGTTCCATCCTCCCCGTCCCCGAGGCGGGCGCGCTGTTCGGCGTCATGCCGGCGGTATACGGGGATGTGCTCGGCGCGAAGCTGGTCACCGTCTATCCGGACAACGCGCGGCACGGCCTGCCGAGCCACCTCGCCACGATCCAGCTCTTCCGCGCGGCCACTGGCGAGCCGCTCGCGACGATGGACGGCCGGCTGATCACGGAGCTGCGGACGGCGGCCGTGTCCGCCGTCGCGGCAGACCTCCTCGCCGCCCCGGCGGCTCGCGTGCTCGCCGTGCTCGGCAGCGGGGTCCAGGCCCGGGCGCACATCCGGGCACTCCGGCTCGTCCGCCCCTTCGACGAGGTCCGGATCTGGAGTCGCACCCCTCGCCGTGCGGCCGACCTCGCGGCAGAGATCGGCGGACAGGTCACTTCGGCCGCGGACGCGGTACGCGGTGCCGACGTCGTGGTGACCGTGACGGGCGCGCCGGAGCCGGTGCTCCGCGGGGCCTGGCTCGGCGACGGCACGGTGGTGCTGGCCGTCGGCGCCGTTGGCCCGACGCGGCGGGAACTGGATGACGACGCGATGCGCGGGGCCGTGATCGTCGACTCGCGGGCGGCCGCCGCGCAGGAGGCGGGGGACATCCTGATTCCGGGCGTGGCGGTGTACGCCGAGCTGGGTGAGCTCCTCGCCGGCACGCATCCTCTCCCGCAGACCCCCCCGATCGTCTTCAAGTCCCTCGGGCTCGCGGTCGAGGATCTCGCGGCGGCACGTCTGGTGTACGAGGCCGCGCGGGGAAGCATCAGCGAGCGTCGCATCGACGACAGGTTTCCGGGGACCGGTTGACAGTGGGTCGCACGCGGGCCATGCTCCGCGACTTGCACGCGAGCAACACCCTCGTAGGAGGCAGGCCAATGCGTGTCCCAAAGCTCTCGTACCTGATCGCCGGCAGCGCGCTCCTGGTGGTCGGCTGCGGTCGTGGCGGGCAGGTGCCCGCTAGCGGCGATTCGACGGCCGCGACGCCGGCGGCCGCCCCGGCGGCCCCGACCGTTGTGACCATCCATGCGACAGAGTACGCGTTCACCGGGCCGCAGCAGGTCCCAGCCGGCTGGACGACGTTTCAGCTGATCAACGACGGGGCGATGCTGCACCATCTGGCCATCGTACGACTGGATAGCGGAAAGACGGTGACCGATCTCCGGCAGGCACTCCAGCACCCGGGACCCCCGCCGCGTTGGATGGTGCCCGTCGGCGGACCGAATGCACCCGAGCCGCACAGCCAGTCGAACGCGACGGTCGACCTCGTGCCCGGTCAGTACGCGTTCCTGTGCTTCGTCGACGTCCCGGGCGGCGTCCCGCACTTCGCGAAGGGGATGTCGATGCCGTTTACCGTGACCGCGGCGGCGGCCTCCAGCGCGGCTGCGCCGACGCCCGATGTCGTGGTCACGCTCTCCGACTACCGGTTCGACGTCCGCGGCCCGGTCACCGCCGGGCGGCGGACATTCCTCGTCCAGACCGCGAGGGGGCAGCAGCCTCACGAGCTGGAGCTCGTTCGACTCGAGCCGGGCAAGACGCCAGCCGATGTGGTCGCATGGGTCCTGAAGCCTCAGGGGCCTCCACCGGGGCACCCGTTGGGCGGAGCCGCACCCGCGGCCGCCGGCGGCGGCGTATACTTCACGGCGGACCTCACCTCCGGGAAGTACGCGCTCATGTGCTTCGTGCCCGACGCGAAGGACGGCAAGCCACATATTCAGCACGGAATGGTACAGACGCTCGACGTCACCTGAGCGCCCTCGCATCGCGCCTCATGCCGACCGTAGCTCGCCCGAGACCTCATCGCGACCCTCGCCCCCGAGTCCTGACGCGCGCAGTGCCCGCCGCGCTCGCCCTGGGGCTCGTCGTTCTATCCGCGGGCGGCGCTGGTGCGCAGAGTGCCGCGCCTGGGGCGCCGCCTGCCGCGATCAACGCCACCGAGTACGCGACACGCCGCGATTCGCTGCTCGCGCACATCGACAGCGGCGTGGTGGTGATCCCCGGTGCCCGTGAGCCGGTCCAGCACTATCCGCGCTTCCGACAGACGCCTTCGTTCCGCTACCTCACCGGGTTCCTGGAGCCCGATGCGACACTGGTCCTCGTCAAGCGGGAGGGGCGCACGACGGGGACGATGTTCATCCAGCCTCCGGCTCCCCGGACCGAGTTCTACACTGGCACACGCGTGCGGTACGATGAGCTGGCGCGCGAGCTGGGATATGGCGCGCGGTCGGACGAGGATCTGAATCCCGTCCTCGACTCGCTGACGGCGACGCATCTGCCGTACTATTTCGTGAGCGATGCCGAATCGGAGGAGTTCGTGCGGGGTGATTCGCTGAGCTTCGGCCGAGCCCTGGCGCGGCGCCTGGCAACATCACACATCGGGCTCGACGTGCGTGATGCGACCCCGATCGTCGAGGCACTCCGGGCCCGGAAAGGTGCCGCCGAGATCGCGCTCATCAAACGGGCAGCCGAGGTCTCGGATCTGGGGCATCGGGCCGCGATGCAGGCAGTCGCGCCGAGCATGAACGAGTACAAGATCCAGGCGCTCATGGAATACACCTTCCGGCGAAACGGCGCGGATCGGCCGGCCTACGCGTCGATCGTCGGCTCCGGTCCCAATTCCACGACCCTGCACTACGACGCGGACGACCGCGTGATGCGCGCCGGTGAGGTGGTGGTGATGGATGTGGCGGCGGAGTATCAGGGCTACGCGGCGGACGTGACGCGGACGCTGCCCGTCAGCGGCACGTTCACTCCCGACCAGCGCGCCGTCTACCAGATCGTACGGGACGCGCAGGCGGCCGCCGAGCGACAGGTGAAGCCGGGGGTACCTGCCCGCCAGGAAGTCGACAGTGTCTTCGCCGTGCTGGGTGCCGGCCTGACGCGGCTCGGGCTGATCGACTCGGCCGGTGCCGTGTTCGACGCGCCGGCCGGGTTCTGCGGACGCCCCGACAACGTCTGCCGGCAGGTCACGCTCTTCTGCCCGCATGGCCCCGGGCACGGGCTCGGGTTGGACGTGCACGATCCTGCGCAGTGGTACACGGGTGCGCACCAGTTCGGCGTCGGCGATGTGTTCACGATCGAGCCGGGCCTCTACATCCGGCCGGGGATGATCGACGTGCTGCCCGACACCCCGCGGAACCGCGCGTTCATCGCCCGCATCCGACCGCTGCTCCAGCGCTACGCCAACATCGGCGTTCGGATCGAGGACGACTACGTGGTCACGCCCACGGGGCTCGAGCGGCTGACCGCAGCGCCTCGCGAGATCGACCAGGTGGAGGCGCTCATGCATCATCACGTCGCGATGGTCGGCACGCCGGCCCGTCGATCGCCGTCGCGGGCAGGCCAGCGGTAGCCTAGGCGGGCATCGACGGGCGGCCGGTCGGGCCCAGGTCCGGCCTGGCGAGGAATTGCGGCGGCTTCCGGATCCTGGAGGCCTGCTCGTACGCATAGGCGAGCTTCAGAAGCGTGCCTTCCTGGTACGCGCGCGCCATGAACAGCATCCCCATCGGTAACCCGAAGCTGAAGCCGACCGGCACCGTGATGCTGGGATAGCCGGCGACCGCCGCAGTGCTGGAGCTGCTCGCGCCGCCGCCGACGGAGCCGTCGCCGTTGACGAGATCGATCGGCGTGGGTGGCGTCCCGGTGGGGACGACGATCGCGTCCAATCGGTGTGTGACGATGGTGTGATCGATGCCCATGGCGCGCGACATCCGCACGCACTTCGCGCGGGCCGCGAGATACGCGGGCGTGGTCAGCGGCCCCTTGGCCTGCGCCTGGACCATCAGCTCCTGCCCGAAGTACCGCAGCTCCGTGTCCCTGTGCGCGTCGTTGAAGGCGATGACGTCGGCGAGCGTGTGCACGCGAGCGCCCGGGCCCAGATCCGCGAGGTAGCGGTCGAGGTCGGCCTTGAACTCGTACAGGAGGACCTCCTGCTCGGCGTCGCCGAACTGTCCAGCGGTGGTCAGGTTCGCCGGGTCGACGATCGTCGCTCCCTGCTGCCGCATGAGGTCCAGGGCGTCGTTCACCGCACGGTCGAGCGCACGGTCGTAACCGAAGAAGTGCGCGCGTGCGACGCCAATGCGCGCCCCGCGGAGGCCGTTCGGGTCCAGGAACCTGGTGTAGTCCGGCGCGCTCCGCTTCCGACTACCGGCCGTGGCCGGGTCGCGAGCGTCCTCGCCGGTCATGGCCGAGAGAAGAATGGCCGCGTCACGAACCGTTCGGCAGATCGGGCCGGCAGTGTCCTGACTATGAGAGATGGGCACGATGCCCGACCGACTCAGGAGCCCCACGGTCGGCTTGAGACCCACCAGCGCCGAGCAGGACGAGGGTGAGACTATCGACCCATCGGTCTCGGTCCCGACCGCCACGGCGCAGAAGCTCGCGGCGGCGGCAACCGCCGACCCGGAGCTCGACCCCGAGGGGGTCCGGTCGGTCGAGTACGGATTGCGCGTCTGTCCGCCGCGCCCGCTCCAGCCGCTGCACGACTGTGTGGAGCGGAAGTTCGCCCACTCGCTGAGATTGGCCTTGGCCAGAATCACCGCGCCGGCCGCCCGAAGCCGGTCGACGATAAAGGCATCGCGCGGCGCGGTCGCTCCCACGAGCGCGAGGGATCCGGCCGTCGTCTGCATCCGATCCTTCGTCGCGATATTGTCCTTGATGACCACCGGGATGCCATGCATCGGGCTCCGTGGCCCTTTGGCCTTCCGCTCCGCGTCCAGGGCGTCGGCGATGGCGAGGGCATCCGGATTGATCTCGATGATGGCGTTGACCGCCGGACCGCGCTGGTCCATGGCATCGATCCGCGCCAGATACTGCTCCGCGATCGAGCGCGCGGTGAGCTTGCCCGACCGCATGGCTTCCTGGAGCTGGTCGATCGTCGCCTCGGCGAGGGCGAAATCATCCGGCGTGCCGACCGCGGGTCGGCGGCCGTCGCGGGGGGATCCTGCGACGCCTCGCGCCCATGCAGGGACAGCGTGGCCCGCCACCGCGAGCGCACCTCCGACGACCCCGCCGACGAACGCCCTCCGGTCGACCCCGCTCCGCGCTTCCTGATCGCTCGACGCCATCTGTGCTCCTCCTTGCCAGTGCCAACCGTGATGCGCAGTCGCCGGATCGGCGCGCGCTGCGCCTCCGCTACGCGTTCCGCATATTCCACGTCCCCGCACCAGCGCCGTACCGCCTACGGCCACAGCCGCCGGCCCAGGAGATCACCCCATGGCTCGCCTCGCCCGCGCCCACCTCACGACTGCCGAGAGCCTGCGGCAGCTCCCTGCTCTGCCGGAGGAACAATACGCGATCGTCTTCGAGCACGGCACGTTGGAGGTGGGAATGTACGCCCCGCGAGGCTCGGACCCCCAGACGCCGCACACCCGGGACGAGGTGTATGTGGTCGTCCGGGGACGGGGGACCTTCGTCCACGGCGAGAGCCGGCGTACGTTCGGCCCCGGAGACCTGTTGTTCGTGCCGGCCGGGGCGACCCACCGGTTCGAGGAGTTCAGCGACGATCTCGCGGTCTGGGTGCTCTTCTACGGGCCGGAAGGTGGCGAGCGGCCGACCGCCGGGTAGTGCCGCCGCCCCAACCGGTCAGCAGGTGCGCTCGACGAAGAGCGAGAAGATGTTGTAGGCGATGAGGGCCGAGAACAGCAGGTCGAAGAACACCCCGCCAAAAGCGAGATAGCGTAGCGCGTCCCCGCGGTGGGCTTCGGCCGCCGCGCGGGTGAAGCCGGGGGAGTCCGGTTCATGCCGTCGGGTCTCGCGAATGGCGGCCACGAGCGCGACGAGTCCCATGACGAGCATGACCACGCCGATCGCTTCGGCGACCGGCAGCGCCCACGACGGCACCGGCTGAACCAGCGGGTCGAGTTGGGGGAAGCACGCGTGCGCCACCACCATGTATCCCACCAACTCCTGCACACTCCACGCAGCAGCCCCGCCGAGGAAGGCGAACCACAGTAGCCCCAGCCGTCGCTCACCCGGGGCGGGCGCCGGCGTGGACGTGACGGGCGCCGTGGTGCTCATGACTCGCCTCCGGCCGACACCGTCAGCCCCACCGCGGCGTCAGGTAAAAGGTCGTGAAGACAAACAGCCAGACGACGTCGACGAAGTGCCAATACATGCCGGCGTTGGTGACGGCGAGGTGCCGCTCGCGCGTGAACGTCCCACGCCACGCCCAGATCTGCACGATGAGGTTGAGGAGCAACCCGACGATCACGTGGGCGCCATGGAAGCCCGTGATCGTGTAGTAGAGGGAGCCGAACGCATCCGTCTTCGCCGTGAACGGCTGATTGTTCCAATCGAGGCCCTCGAGGATGAGGAAGACCACGCCCATGATGAACGTGACCAGGAGCCCGAGGCGCAGGCGACCCTGGTCTCCGCGCTCGATGCCTTTCTCGCCCCACCAGTACACGACACTGCTCGCCACCAGGAGGCACGTCTGGGGGATGGCGAGCGTGAGGCTGAGCGGCCCGGTCGACGGCCACGGCCCGCGTGCCTGCGACGCGAGGTAGTAGTAGGAGAACAGCAGGTAGGCGAACAGGCACGCCTCGGTGGCGATCGTCCAGATGAGCGCCCACCACCCGGGACTCCGGGGGACGCCGTTGCCGATCGGCAGTGCGGTCGGCATCGCGGTCGGCAGTGCGGTCGGCATCGCGCGGGCCGTCATGCGACCCCCGGCGCCGGGAGGTGCACCGGCCGCTCGTCCGCCTCGTCACCCGTCGGCCAGAGCCAGGCGCCCAGCGAGATCGCAACCCACACGATCCCGGCGCAGGCGAGCCACCAGACGCTGAACACGAACCCGTAGAACGCTGCCGTGAGCCCGAGGGCGAGCAGGAGCGGCCAGAGCGAATCCTCGGGCATGAGCTGCTGGGCCATCGTGTGCCCCTCCAGCGGCGACGTCGCCAGCGTCTCGCGTCCCCGGTCCAGGACCGGTCCCCGGAACACACTGCTGCGTTCGGGCCCCACCTCCCCCTCGGCGGTGGCGCCCGGGTGTCCCTCCCAGAGCGGATTCCGGCTCCGCACGGTCGGAAGGACCGCGAAGTTGAATGGCGGGGGCGGAGACGTGCTCGCCCACTCGAGCGTCCCCGCGTCCCACGGATTGGACCCGGCGGGCTCGCCGGCGCGCAGGCTCCAGAAGAAGTTGATGACGAACAGCAGCACGCCGAGCGCGAAGATGTAGGCGCCGATCGTCTCGAGGAGATTCACCGCCCCGAGCCCGACCCCGGCCGGGTACGTGTAGATCCGTCGCGGCATCCCGAGCAGCCCGGCGATGTGCATCGGGAAGAAGGCGAGATTCATCCCGATGAACATCGTCCAGAAGTTGGCCTGACCCAGCCGCTCATCGAGCAGCCGCCCGGTCATCTTGGGGAGCCAGTAGTAGAAGCCCGCCATGACGGCGAAGACGTTGATGCCGACCAGGACGTAGTGGAGATGGGCGACGACGAAGTACGTATCGGTCACCTGCCAGTCGAACGGAACCGCGGCGGTGACGACGCCCGAGACCCCGCCGACCACGAACAGCACGATGAAGCCGAGGGCGAACATCATCGGTGTCTTCAGCACCGGCCGGCCGGTCCAGACGGTGGCGATCCAGGCGACCACCGCGACCGCGCTCGGCAGGGTGATGAGGAAGCTCGCGCCGCTGAAGTAGGAGGCCGCAATCGGCGGAATGCCGGTCGCGAACATGTGGTGGACCCAGACACCGAAGCCGATGATCCCGGTCGCGACCGTCGAGAGCGCGACCATCGGGTATCCGACGATCGGTCGCCGTGAGAAGGTGGGGATGATTTCCGAGATCATGCCCATCGCGGGCAGCACGATGATGTAGACCCAGGGATGGCCGAAGATCCAGAACAGGTGCTGCCAGAGCAGCGGGTTGCCCTGGTGTGCCACGTCGTAGAAGTGCATCCCGAACCGGCGCTCGAAGTACAGGAAGACGCAGGCGGCCGTGAGTGCCGGCAACGCGAACACGATCGAGAAGGACGCCGTCATCGTCCCGTAGAGGAAGAGCGGCAGCCGGTTCAGCGACATCCCGGGACAGCGCATCTTCATGATCGTGCCGATGAAGTTGATCGCGCCGACGGTGGTGGAGATCGTGATGAAGATCAGTCCCAGCGCATAGAAGTCCATGTTCAGGCCGGGGTCGTACAGCTGGAGGGAGTACGGCGCGTACCCGAACCATCCGTCATTGGGCGCTTGCCCGAGGAAGGGACTCGTGTAGAGGAAGATGCCCGAGAGGAGAAACGTCCAGTAGCTCAGCGCGTTGACACGGGGGTAGGCCATGTCACGCGCGCCGATCATCAGCGGCCAGAGGTAATTACTGAAGCCCGACAGGATCGGTGAGGCGTACCAGATGATCATCGTCAGGCCGTGCATCGAGAAGTACTGGTTGTACGCCTCGGGGCCGAGCACCCGCATGCCGGGCGCGGCGAGCTGGACCCGCATCACCGCCGCCTCGAGGCCGCCCACCAGAAGGAACACGAACGCCGTGACGAGATAGCGCTTGCCGATCTTCTTGTGGTCGACGGTCGCCAGGGCGCCGTAGAGCGTGTGCGGCGTCTCCCAGAGACGGTGTAGCTCCTCGATCGGAGCTTCGGCAGCGGGGACGGTGACAGGCGCGGTGACGGCCACGGGTGATCTCCCGATCGTTACTTGAGGGTCTCGAGATAGGCCGCGAGGGGTTGAAGGGCCCGGGGCGCGACGGCCATGCGCGGCATGTCATTCCCGGGCTTCATCCCCTGCGGGTCGACGATCCACCCCATGACATTGGCCTGCGTGTTCTCGATGCCGGTGGCGGCCAACGTGCGACGGGAGCCGAAGTGCGTGAGGTCCGGACCGACCGTGCCCGCCGCCTCGGTGCCCCGGATCGTGTGACAGCTCGCGCACCCGGCAGTCATGAACGTCTGGCGCCCGGTGGCCAGGGTCGAATCTCCGGGCGCCCGGCCGACCTGTCGCTGCGTCGCCACCCACGCCCGGTACGCGTCCGGCGACTCGGCGACGACCGTCAGCCGCATCTGGGCATGTTGCGCTCCGCAGTACTCACCGCACGGACCCGAGAAGACGCCCGGCTGGCGTGCCTCGATCCACATGGTATTGTCCTGCCCGGGAATGATGTCGGTCTTGCCCGCGAGCTGCGGCACCCAGAAGCTGTGGATCACATCGGCTGTCTGGAGCGTGATGCGAATCGGCTGGCCGACGGGCAGGTGCATCTCGTTCGCGGTCGTGAACCCCTGCCCGCTCGAGTCGTCGTACGCGATCTCCCACCACCACTGATGACCCGTGACAGTGGCGCGACCGGCCGATGGATGGCTCGGCGGCACGGCGGCGGCATTGATCGTCACGACCGTGAACACGAAGGCGGCAGTGAGAATCCCGGTCGGCACCAGCAGCGCCCACAGGACGAGCCACCGCTGCTCCCGGGCATCGCTGGGCACGGCCGAATCGATGATCGTGCCGGGCGCACCCTGCGTGCGCTCCCGCCGTCGCCAGAGCGCGGCGATCGGCACGAGGACGAGGACGACGAGCACGACCAGGCACGAGACGGCGATGAGAAACCACCCGAGCTGCGCCTCGCCCGCACCCGGCGCGGCGGCGCCCGTGAACACCGACGCGGCATGGTCGCACCCGGCCGTCGCGACCAGGAGCCCGAGGAGCCCGAGGAGCCCGAGGAGCGCGGGCGTGCCCATGCCGGCGCCGAGCCGCCGCATCACCCGGCACTCGGTGTCAGAGGCGGGTGGGCCTGGGGCGGCGGCGGATCGGGTTCCTGCGGGGTGCCGAGCGTGCGGATGTAGGTGATGAGCTTCCAGATCTGATCGGCGGAGATCTTCGTGCCCCATGTCGGCATCCCGGCCGGTCGGCCCTCGAAGATGGTGTCGTAGAGGTCGGCGTCCGTGTTCCCGTAGACCCACGCACTATCGCGCAGGCTCGGCCCCATACCGCCGCCGGCGCGCCCGCCATGGCATCCGGAGCAGTTGTACTGGACGAAGAGCTGCCGCCCTTCGGCGGCCGCGCCGACATTGCCCGTGTAGGGGTTGTGCACATCGCCGATCACGGCGGCGGCGTGGATCCCCGGTTCGACTCCGGGCCGTTGCGCGAGTGTGGCAGCGCTGATCTGGGTCCGGGTCGACGGACCCTGCTCGTTGGCCCGAAGGTCCGGCTGCCCGACTCGCTGACACGCGCCCACGGCGAGGCCCGCTCCCGCCCCAGCGATGCCCCACGCCAGCGCGCGCACGACCGATGTCGCCCCTGCCCGACGCGCCCTCGCGTCCAGGGGCGCGGGGGCGCCGGCGGTCGGCTGCTGCGTCACCTGCCGTTCCAGGCGCATGTGCGGTCCTCTTGGTTGGCGGTGCACGGCCGTCGGCCCTCCGCCGCCGTCGGAGGCGTCCGCCCTGGCGACTCCCGCACGAGAGGGACGCCGTAGCGGCGCAGGATCCGTTCGATCGCATCGTGGCGCCGGACCAGGGCACGATCCAGGCGAGCGCGCAGCGCGGCATCCCCGTGCCTGACCCCCACCGCGATGTCGTACGTGAACGGGATCCCACGGCCGGCGAACGGGGTCTCGACCGGGGTGATCGTCAGGGGGACGGGCGAATGCTGGGCGAAGTAGCCCGCGAGCGGCCCCCACGCGACCGCGATGTCCACCGCGCCGCGGCCGACCGCGTCGATCAGCTTGGAGGGCGGGCTCGCCTCCGCGTAGTTCCCGTAGATGCTGTAGCCGACGACGTTGTGTACAAGGTCGCGCTGGGCGAGCGCCACGGCAGGCGGCAGGCTGTTGTAGTCGGCGCCGATCACGTGCACCCCGATGCGCAGTCCACGAAGGCGCGGGTCGTCGAAGGAGGCGATGCGGGGCCCGGCGGCCCGTGCCGTCCGGCTACGCCGCGGCGCGACGAAGACGTATGTCGAGCGATAGTAGGGGCGGGTCGTGCTCACCTGCTCGTCGCCGGCGATGATGCCGAGGACGACATCGCACCGATGCGCACCGAGCGTATTCCGGATGAATCCGCGCCGCTGCGCCCACCACGTGTAGACCGGCCGCTCGTGCAGCTCGGCAGCGAGGATCGCGCCGATCCGATTCTCGAAGCCCTCGCCGGCCCGGTCCGAGAAGGGCATGTTGTTCGGATCGGCGCAGATGCGCAGCACGCCGGGCGGTGCGGCCGCAGGAGCGCCGCGCGAGCCGCCTCCCATCGCGTCGCCGAGCCCGTCGCCGTGGGCGCCGCCCTGTGCCCCAGCCGGTGATGCGAGGAGCACGATGGCCAGGGCCAGCGTCGTCGCGAGCGCCGCGCCGCGGAGCACGTCGACTGGTCGGGTCCCGCGCGTCGTGCTGCCGATCACTGGGGCGTCAGAGCGAGAAGACGTAGACCACACCGCCCGGGGCGGTGTACTGCGGCAGATCGGGCATGGCGCCGGTCGCCCCGAGCGCGGCCGTGGGGTCGTTGGCCGAGAGACCGAGCGCGATCGCGCCCAACCAGCCGCCGATCCCGGAGTACACGGCCACGTACTGTTTCCCGTCCGGCCCCATGTACGTGATGGGATTCCCGACGATCCCGGACCCACACTTGAACTGCCAGAGCACCTTCCCACTCTTCGCGTCGACCGCCTTGAACCATCCGTCCATCGTGCCGTAGAACAGGATGTCGCTGGCGGTGACGACCGGGCCGCTCCAGACGGGGAAGCGCTCGGGGATGTCCCACACCTTCTTGCCGGTCGCCGGATCCCAGGCGATGAAGTCCCCGCGGTGGTTCCAACTGTTCGGCTCGGCGTACATGCGCACATCGGCGCCGAGGTACGGCGTCCCCGCGATGTAGTTCGCCTTCAGCCCCGCGTAGTCCATGCACAGCTTGGTCGAGGGCGTGTAGAAGAGATGCGTCCGGGGCGAGAAGCCGGCAGGCTGCTGGTCGCGCGCACCGGTGGAGGAGGGGCAGATGTCCGTCGTGTTGACCCCCTGGTGCGTCTCCTTGGCCGGCACGCGCTGCGGGCGGCCGGTCTTGAGGTCGACCCCGGTCGCCCAGTTCACATCCTGGAACGGCTGCGCGACGAGCACCTCGCCGGTTTGCCGATCGATCGTGTAGGCAAAGCCGTTGCGATCGAAGTGCACCACGACTTTGCGCGGCTGGCCGTTGATCGTGATGTCGACCGGGATCGCTTCATTGACGGCGTCGTAGTCCCACGAGTCGTGAGGCGTCACTTGGTACGCCCAGCGTGCGTTGCCGGACTGCGGATCGCGGGCGAAGATCGTCGCGCCCCAGAGGTTGTCGCCGGGTCGCATGTCCGGGTTCCAGACGCCCGGGTTGGCGCTGCCGTAGAAGAGCTGCTTGAGCTCGGGATCGTACGTGATCCACCCCCACACCGTGCCGCCTCCGAGCTTCCACTGATCGGCGGGCCAGGTGGAGACTCCCAGGTCCTTCCCCTTGTACTGACTGTAGAACGGCTTGAAGTCCGCGCCGATCCGAACCATCGAGTCGGGGCCCGTATTGTAGGCGCGCCACCGGACCTTCCCGGTCTTGAGATCGAGCCCGGCGATCCACCCATGCACCCCGAGCTCGGCGCCGCTGTTGCCCACGAGTACCACGTTCCCGACGATCAGCGGCGCGCCCGTCATGGTCGAGCCGTTCTGGATCGAGTCGAGCTGCGTGTCCCAGAGCGTCTTGCCCGTGTTCGCGTCGATCGCGACCGTGTGGTTGTCGAGGCGGTTGAACACGACCTCCCCGTCGGCGTACGACGCACCCCGGTTCACGACATCGCAGCACGCCTCGCCCTGTGAGGCGGGCGCGGTCGGCGGCTTGTACACCCACTTGACCGGCCCACCCTCCCGGGTGAGATCGAGCGCGAACACCGTGTTGGGGTAGGGCGACACGATGTACATCGTCTTGTTCACGACCAGCGGCTGCCCCTCGAAGCCCCTGGCGTATCCCGTCGAGAACGTCCACGCCGTCTTGAGATTCTTGACGTTGTCGGCGGTGATCTGCGTGAGCGGACTGTAGCGCGTGCCCTGTGGATCGCGCCCCGGCAGCGTCCAATCGCCGTCGGCGGTCTCCGCCGGGCTGGTCGTGCCACCGCTCGACGTGCTCGGCGGCGCCTCGCCGGAGGCCGCATGAAGCATCGGCGTCTGGTTGCCGTTGCAGGCGGCGACGCCGGTCGTGATCGCGACCGCGCCGATCACCGCCGCCATGCCGAGGACCGCCGGCGCGGCCGGCGCGCGCCGGCGCGCGGAGTGATCTCGATGCGCACGCGCGTAGCAGTGCGCTGCTGGTCTCCACTCAGTCACAGGTGCGAAGTCTGAATGATTGTCGGCGGTGGGGCCGCCGCCCCGCTCTGCTCGCACCGGCCTCGCCGCTGCATACCTCGTTCCGCACGCCCCCTCGATCGCACGGTGGCTGGCGGCTGCTGCGCGACGTATGATGGAGCATCGTCTGTGAGCCGCCGCTGCCGCTGCGTGGCGGACTTATGGGGAGCCATTCAACGTCCGGAGGTCGCCATGTCGACGTCTACATCGCGCTACCGAGCCCGGCCGGGACCACGTGCGGCCGCGTCACCGCGACCCCGGCGTGGAAGGCTCTCGATCGTGGCTGGCTCCGCGCTCGGGGTGGCGGTCGCGCTCGTGGTGGTGGGCGCACGAGGTGTGCCGGCGGCGTGGGCGGCACCGCGAACCCCGCCCGTGTCCGGACGGGTGATCGAGTATCCGCTGCCGCGCCCCAATGTGTTCCCGCACGATCCGGCCGTCGCGCCGGACGGCACGGTCTGGTATACCGATCAGGCGAACAGCTACATCGGCCGTCTCGACCCCACGTCCGGCAAGGTGACCGACTACCCGACGCCGACGCCCAAGTCGGGCCCGCACGGGATCGTCGTCGCGCCCGACGGGAGCGTGTGGTACACCGCGAACGCGGCCGGCCGCATCGGGCGCCTCGATCCGGCGACCGGACGGATCCGCGAGTACGTGCTGCCGAGGGCGGCGGGCGACCCGCACACACCACTCCTGGTCGGCGGGAAGCTGTGGTTCACGGCGCAACAGGCCGACCTCTATGGCGTGCTGGACACGGCGACGGGCGCCGTGCGCATCTACCGCGTCCCGGCACCGCACGCGTTGCCGTACGGCATCGTGAGCGCCCCGGACGGCACCATCTGGATCGCGCTCTTCGGCACCAACGCGCTCGGACGGGTGGATCCGTCGACGGGTGCGCTGCGGGAGATCCGACTCCCCGGGTCCGGAGCGCGGCCGCGTCGGCTCGTGACAGACGCGGCTGGGCATGTCTGGTACTCGGACTACGCTCGCGGAAAGCTCGGGATGTACGACCCGGTGAGCGGCAAGACGCAGGAGTATCCCTGTGTCGACGGCGGATCGGCCGCCCCGTACGGCATGGCGATCACTCCCGACGGGCGCATCTGGTACGACGAGGCCGGCGACAGTCGGGTCGTCGCGTTCGACCCGCGTACGTCGCGCACGCAGACGTACGATTTGCCGACCAAGGGCGCGGTGATCCGCAACATGTCGGTCGACCACCAGCACGGCCGGCTGTGGCTCGCCTTGAGCGGGACGGGGCGCCTGGGGCGGATCGACTACGCGGGCGATCGGGTCGCCCAGCACGGCAACGCGGAGCGATCACGGCGGGGCTGACGCCCAGACGCGGTGCAGTGCGCCCACGATGGCGGCGATCGGCACGGGACCGTAGTAGCGGGAGTCCCAGCTCCCCGGGTGGCGTGTCGACACGAGCCACACCTGGCCGGTCGGGACGACATAGCGCCCGGCCCTGATGCGCGGGAGCTGCCGCCCGTGCCGATCGCGCGCCAACGCGCGCGTGTTGGGCGCGAGGGCACCGTTGCACGCGAGGCCGGCCGGCCCGACCGACACGGTGTCGCCCGGGAGGGCGAAGATGGTCTTCCCCACGGGGGCCGAGCCATCGCCACAACTGCCGCGGCCAAGGTAGCGCCGGCGGCGCCCCCACGACGCGAGGGTGGGCGGCAGGCAGGCGGCGACCAGGGAGCCGCGCCGAAGGAGCGTGCCGGCCCGGCCGGCCGGCGATTCGGCGCGATACAGCCCGATGGCCGCACTCGGGCTCAGGTTGATCCGCCATCCCGCATCGCCCGCGAGCTGCGCGCCGAGGAGCCCTGCCCCGGCGGCGAGCGCGAGCCCGGCGGCGCGCCGCGCACCCGCGCGCCGACAGCGCCGTGGGTCGCGGCGCGGTACTCCTCCCTGCCCGATCGTCGCCCCCGCCACCGCCGGGCCGTCAGCGCCGGGCCGTGGCTGCTCCGAGTCACTGGCGGTCATACGACGGGGCGAGTCCGACGTCGGACCGGGTCCGGCTCCAGCGCGGCAGAAGAACTGAATGGGCGCGCGGGGCGGGACATCCGCGCGGCGAGCCGGATGAACGTGGGCGCGGTGCCCGCGGCGACGGTGCCGGTTATCACCCACGCGATCGCGAAGAGCGAGGAGTAGGCCGGGACCCCGCGGTAGGCGGCATACCAGGCGACGACCCGGATCGGCGAGTAGAGCGCGCCGTGCCGGAGCGCGAGCGCGCTCGCCGCGGCCGCCAGCATCGGCGCCGCCGTCCATCGCCGGTCGGGCAGGAGCGACAGCGCGAGTGCGCCCGCGATCCCGCACGCCGCCACCGCGGGCAGGAGGTGCACGACGGCCGGAGCGACGCGATACGCTGGCGGCCCGAGGTGCGGGTGGAAGGCGAGGCGGATCGCGACGTACTGCGTCGCGAGCCCGAGACCCCAGGTGGTCGACAGTGCGGTCGCGGCGCACACTGGAGCGAGCCCCAGTCCCGGCGTCCGCGTGCGGGCACGAGACGCGGCGATCATGGACGAGTGACCGACCCGGCCGGTGTGGGCGACGTCTCGACATACGGGCCGTCGAACGCGAGATCGCCCGTCAGGAACACGTCGAACGGATACCCCGGCCGAATGATGACCGTCGGCGGGACATCGAGCCCGCGTCGCGCGCTCTCCAGCGACAGGTCTCCGACGGTCTGACCGAGCGCCCCCGCCGCCACCTGGCGGGACGACGGCGCCGCGTACAGGCCCGATTGCTGCGGCTGTGCGAGCTGGACGCCTGCCGTGATGGCCGACGTGAGCAACGCCGCGCCATACACGCGCCCAAAGTGGTGATCGACGCGATCGTGAAGCCCCGCCTCCCCCGTCTCGTCGGTGCCGGCCAGCCGCGGGAGCGCCAGCCCGCGGCCGTCCGGGAGCACGAGGCGTGTCCACGTCACGATGAGGCGGCCCGTGCCGACCGAGCGACTGTCGTACTGTCCGATGAGCCGCGACGCTCTCGGGATGAGGAGCACTTGCTGGGTCCGGGAGTCGAATACATCGCGGCTCGTCTGGGCGAGCACTTCCCCCGGCAGGTCGGAGTTGACGCCGGTGATCAGTGTGCCGGGAATCACCGTCCCGGCCCGCACGGTATACGGTGAGCCGGCAGGCTCGATCCGCGCACTGGACGGCGCCGCCCCGGTGACGGCGGGAGCCACCGGTGCACTCGGCGCACCGGTCTCCGCTCCGCTCTCCTGCACCCGCGGCGACCAGCCCACGGTATCGACGGCCGCGTCCCGCACAACCGAGCGGGGGCGTACGGCCACAGGCGCAGCACGGGTCGAACCGCCCGCCCCCCCGGTGACGAGCACGGCGCTCGTCAGCGCAGCCTGATAGGCTTCCGAGCGGGACAGCCGGCCGCTCCCCGACCCTCCGCCGCCCGAGGTCTCTGTGCCGTCCTCGCGTCCGCCCGGAGGTCCGACAGGAACCGGTGGATCGCTCGCACCGATGGGCGACGGGATCGGCAATCCGCTCGTATCGGGCGCCGGCACCGACTCGCGGACCGCCGCTCTCGCGCCCGACAGTACGGCGGTGCTCTCGGCGCGCGGCGGCTGGTCGAGGAATGCGGGTCGTGCCGGCATGGGCGCGGTCGCCGCCGCCCCCGGCGATTGACGCTGCATCCCGGGGTCGCGCGATGGCCGCGTGACGATGAGAACCGTGAGGACGGTGACTGCCGCGAGCGCGGCCGCGACGGTGAGGGCGTTGCGGTTGAGTCGCTTGGCGAGCGGCGGAGGCGGCCGCAGGGGCGCGGTCGGCGGGAGCGGGAGGGGATCCGCCGGCTCCCGCGCCGAGCGCTGGCCGTCGTCGCTCACGGCCGAGCTCCGCCGCGGACCGCCGCCGGTCCCGCGATGTCGGCGTGCGACGCGCGCGACCCATCGTCCGGCGGTGCGTCGTAGTCGAGGTTCTCGATCCGGAGCACTCGCTCCTCGTCGCCGTCGGTGAGCACCAACTGCGCGCCCCGCACCACGCGATCGGTGACGTAGGTGTCGTGGACGATGCTGTAATTGAGGAGAGTCCGCGTCCCGTCCTCTCCCACGGCGAACAGCACGGGCACGTCCCGATGCCTGGCGTGCGGCGGCAGCTTGATGTAGCAGTGCGCCCCGTCATCGAACACAGCGACGGGTCGCCACGGGAACCGGTGGTCGGCGCGGAGCCGGTAGGCGAAGTTGAGAGCGTCGATCCCGGAGACCGGTCCGGTGCCACGGCCTGGCGCCTGGCCGTTGCCTCTCATCGTGTCGGGATGGGCGGCCGCGGGCGGCGGCGCCCACGCCTGGACCATCGCGTCGGGATAGTAGAAGCGCACCCGACGGGTGTAGATCCCCCGCGGGTTGAGGGTGCCTCGCTCGCACGGCGGGCTGTCGAGCGTCAGGTCGTAGATCCGGCCGCTGGTGGTCGCCAGCACGAGGTTGGTGGTGAGCGCGCAGTCGTGCGGCTTGACGACGACGAGCGACGTGCGTCCGTCGACGCCTGCCGATGCGAGCTGGATCTCCCAGCGCTGAGTATCGCCGGCTATCTCGCTCACGACCGACTCGCCCGCCTGAAGCTCGACCACGCACGCCCGCAGCGGCGCGCAGGTGACGGTCGGTTGCGAATGCCCGAACGGGTAGGTGACGGCGGTGCCCTCCTCGACCACGCGGGCGACGCCGGTGCGCCGGTACTCGTGCGTGGCGGCCGTCACGGGATCCATCCGGCCGGTGTCGACGCGACCACTCTCGACGCGCGCGGTATCGGCCGCCGGTCTGCCCGCGCCCGACGCGCCGGTCGCGCCGGGTAGCCCCGCGCTGTCCGGCGCCTGCGCCCCGGCGGGACGACTCAGTCCGCCGACGATGCACGCCGTCAGCGCCCCTGTGCAGAACATCACGGACCGACGACGTGACGCCACGCCGGCCCGACGGCCGCCCGCCGCCCCTCTCCACGTGCTCATGGTCTTCCCCCGGTGACCGTGATTTCGGCCCAATCGATCGATGTGATGAAGACGCCCAGCGGGTTGTCCTGGACGGCGTCGGCCGTCGCCGGCGCTCGCGTGCGCACGGTGACGTACCCCTCCCACGCCGTCATCCGGGTCGGCATCCCCGGTTGTATCGGTAGCTCCGTCTCGGCCCACCGCAGCTTCCAGGTCGACGCACCCGGCACGGGCAGGACGCTCGTGACGTCGACCTGGCGGGTCAGCACCCGCCCCAGCACGCGCGGATCGTGTGCCGGGTCGGCGAAGTAGGTGTTGAGGGTCGTGGCTGCCGTCGACCCCTGATCGACGAAGGCGTACGCCCGCCGCATCACGTCGGCCTCGAGCGCGGGGGGCGACGCGGGGAGCACGGTCCTGACCGCGCGCACGAACGCGGCGAGCTGGGAGGCGACGAGGCGCGCGTCAGGCGGCTTCATCACGTCGGCCACGCCGGCCGGGATCACCTGCCCCAGGCGGTCCACTTCGACGATATAGGGGACGATGCGGGCCGAGCCGGCGAGCCGCACATACGCCAGCACGACGACGCTCAGGACGCCCAGCGTCCAGAAGGTCGCGAGTTGCCAGTTGCGCTTCCCGCGGGCGAGGTCGCCGAAGGCGTTCGCGAACTCGTGCCTGGCGCGGATGAACCGAGGATCGGTCGGGGCGGTCATCGGCGCGTCAGCTCAGCGACCGCAGGGCCTGGGCGAGGCCCAGACTCTGGTGCCCTGTCAGCTTCCAGGCGACGTCGTACGGTACCCGCGACACGAGGAACGCGAATGCGATGGCGCCCCCGGTCACTTGCAGCAACGGACTCGGCTCGGCGAAGACGTCGCTGCCCGCGATCACCTGGATGAAAGTCTGCGTCACGTCCATGCCGACGCCGACCAGGAGGTAGAGCAGGAAGATGCGAGCGCCAAGGAAGAGAGCGTAGGTGATCACGCGCTCGGCCATCGCCGCGGTCCACCGCGAGGCCGCGAACCCGAGGAAGAGCACGCCCCCACCGAGAACGACCACGTAGCTCTCGATCATGACCATCAACACCTGCACGGCGATCGCGATGTAGGCACCGGCGACACTGACCGCGCACAGGAGCCCGAAGACGCCCATCAGCACGTCGTGCGCGAGGACCGTCAGCGAGATGCTCCGCAGAATGCCGTACGCCAGGCTGCCACCAACCGCGATGATCGCGTCGGGGCTCATCGTCCCACGCCCGATGACCTGCTCCCCCGCCGACGCGAAGCCGTTGAGGATGGCCGGAAACCAGACGTCGGCGGACGTGATGAGTGTCAGCAGGAACGAGATGAGCGTGAACTTGAGCAGAAACTTCGCTGCGAGATCGTCCAGTGAGTCCCGCTTGAGCATCCACACGAGCCCGGAGACACAGAACTCGAGGGCGGCCAGGAGCATGAAGGTGCGCTGCGCGATCGGGATGAGACGGGCACGCCACCCGCCGGCGGCGAGTCGATACGCCTCGCGGATGCCATCCAGGTACGGGCCGGCCGCGCCACCACTCCCCTGCGCCCCAGCGACGCGCGCCGTGAGGACGATGGCGAGGCACGCCCCGGCCCCGACTCCCAGCCCCAGCACCAGGCCGCTGGCCACGCGTCGATGTCGCTGCTCGATCACGGGCCGACACGGAGGCTCACATCCGCCGGCGCGACAGCCGGGATCGCCAACTGCTCGAGCCGCGCCCGAACGGTCTCATCGCGCTGAGCGTCGTCGTTGACCCGGTGGGCGAAGTACACGGCCTGGACGTTGGTCTGCGCCATCGCGGCCTGGCGCAGCAGCATCAGTTCTTCCGCCGCGTACACGGCCGCCGTGTTCTGAAGCTCGAGCGCCTGCTCGTGGCCCTGCACGGCCCTATTCATCGCCTTCATCTGCTCGATCGCCTGGGCGCCGGGGGCGACCGACGCCTGCTGCCGGGCCGTCGCCAGCATCGCGGCGCGCAGCACCCCAACCGCGGCCACCGCCCGTGCACGCTGCTCCGCGCGCCAGTCCGCGACCGGCCGGGTCACCGGGAACACGTTCTGGAAGACGTGATCGGCACCGGGCGACGCGTAACCCAGGGAATTGGCGCCGGCCATCGCGCCGGCGATGCCGGCGAGCGCCGGCCGGACGTCCCGGCCGGGCACGATCCGCAACTTGCGGAGGGCCTGGAGCTGATACGCGAGCTGCCGTACCTGGTTGTCGATCTGCATCAGCTGATGGCTGTATTGCAGGACATTCTCGGCGTAATTCGCCGGGTCGTAGACGGTCCACTGGCCGCGTGCGGATGTGGGCAGCGCCAGCACTGCGGCGGCGACGGCGAGGAGGTCCGCGCGGGCGCGCCCGGCGCGGAACGCGCCGTGTCGCCCCACCGACCGCCCTGCACTCCCCTCAGCCGGTGACACCGGCTGCCTGCTGCTGGACGATGTCGAACGTCGGAGTGGGAGCGCTGGCATCGGATGTGTCTCCAGAGGGGAAGGACGGGGATGCGGCCGACAGGTCGGCGGGCAGGTCGCGCGGGTTCGGCCGCGACGCGCTGCGCCGGAGTACGGCCGCCGACTGGGCGAGCCCGCGCTGCTCGAGCCACACGGGCAACCACGCCGGGCCGTGGGCCGCCATCAACCCCTCGGCCTGGCGTTTCGCCTCCTCGATGGTCTGACCGGGCGGGGGCGTGAGAACCGCGAGGGCCAGAGGTCCGAGCCCGAGCTCGAACAGGCGACTCCCACGTGGCGTGCTCATGTAGTAGTGCCTCTTGGGCGTCGCGCCGGCCACGGTCGCGATCTCCCGCGCGTTGAGTCCGAGATCGCGATACAGCTCCGCGGCGGCCGGAGCGGCCGCGTCGGCGTTCGGCAGATAGAACCGCGTCGGGCAGGAGTCGATGACCGCGTGGCGGGTGGGGAGCTGCGCGAGCTGGGCGGGGCTCTGTGTCGCGAGCACGACAGCCGCGTTGTGCTTGCGGAGCGTCAGCAGCCACTGCGTGATCCGCGCCCCGAACCGCGCGTGCAGGAGCGCCATCCACGCCTCGTCGATCTCGATGAGTGTCGGGCGCCCATCGAGTCGCTGCTCGACTCGGCGGAACAGGTAGAGCAGGACGGGCAGCGCGACCCGATCGTCGAGGGCCAGCAGGTGCTTCATCTCGAAGACGGTGAACCGACTCTCGCCGAGGTCGTCGGTCGCGGCGTCCAGGAGCTGCCCGTAGTGGCCGGCGAGCGTGTACGGTCGCACCGCACTGAGGAGCTCCGGCTGCTGCAACTGCGCCATGAGCTCCGTCAGCGTCCGGTGGGGCCGCGCGTTCCCGGCGAGGAGCGTGAGCGCGCGGTCGATACGAGCCCGGTGCGCCGGAGTGACGGACACGCCCTGGAGGGCAGCGAGCGACTCGAGCCAGTCGGCCGCCCAGGCGCGCTCGGCGGCGTCGTCCACACGGGCAAGCGGTTGAAAGCGCAGCGCGTCGGCGCGGCCCGCCGCCAGGTCGTAGTGCGCGCCACCGACCGCCTGGGCGAGCATCCACATCGAGTAGCCAACGTCGAAGGCGAAGACCTGCGCGCCGGGGTACCGGGTGAACTGGGCCGCAAGCAGCCCGAGCAGCGTACTCTTCCCCGCGCCCGTCTTCCCGAGGATCAGCGCGTGCCCGACGTCCGAGTCGTGAAGATTGACTCGAAAGGGCGTCGCCCCCGCGGTCGCCGCCCAGAGGAGCGGTGGGCTGCCGGGAGGAAAGAGCGGCGACGGGTTGCGAGCGAGGCCGGGCCAGACGCTCGTCACGGGCAGCAGATCGGCGACGTTGCGCGTGCTGAGGAGGGGTCGGCGCAGATTGGGGTAGCCGTGACCGGGCAGGCTCCCCAGGTACGCCTCGAGTGCGTTCACGCCCTCGATGCGACCGGTGTAGCCGGCGTCGTGGAGCGCCTTGAGGAGCTCACCGGCCACGGCGCCCGCCCGCACGGCATCGGGATCGGTGACGACCAGCACCTGATTGAAGAGGCAGAAGCGAACGGCGCCCGAC